>Ga0180435_10002082_pt1 | contig 20567 bp, 16 predicted proteins | sample SS_ome_3_FD_132467 | JGI IMG/M metagenome (GOLD analysis project Ga0180435, IMG submission 132467) | Hypersaline lake sediment archaeal communities from the Salton Sea, California, USA - SS_3_S_1 metaG | ecosystem: Environmental > Aquatic > Non-marine Saline and Alkaline > Hypersaline >...
TCTGGTGGAGAGACCGCAGGACTTGCTTTCCCATGGCTCTGGCTACTGGTTCTTCGAGCAGATTGTGCGGGGCGTCAGCCCTGACGGTTCAAGCTCAAAGGAGCAGACAAGTATGTCAACCAACATCTACGTAGGGAACCTTGCGTTCTCCACCAACAGTGCAGATCTCGAAGCGCTCTTCGCCGAGCACGGAGAGGTTTCGCGGGCTCAGGTCATCACCGACCGCGACACCGGCCGCTCCCGCGGCTTTGGGTTCGTGGAAATGGCATCTGCCGACGAGGCCAACGCCGCGATGCGTGCGTTGAACGGCCGCAACGTTGACGGTCGCGATCTCAAGGTGAACCAGGCCAAAGAGCGTTCCTAATGTCGTCCGGCCGGCCCAGGCCGATCGATGGCGGCAGGCAGCGATGTGTTGCCTGCGGCCATCCTCGAGTGGAACACCGGTACGGCCTCGGTTGCACAGTGCCCAAATGCGCCTGCAACGACTATCAGTTGCCGGACGAGAGCGACAAGAAGCGTCCGAAGAGCTAGGCAGGAGCTACGTCGAGATAGAAGAAGCCTATTTGCGCGAAGAGCAGACGGCGCTCTCGATGTCAGATTCATGCCGATGCCGGAGGAATGCCACTGCGTTGCGAGCGGACGAGTTGGGTTAGCTACGGTCGATCCGCAACCGCGTTTGGTGGTGGTCGTTGCGAAGCCGCGCCAACCGAGCCTCCTGGGCCGTAGCGCTGCAGCCCCGTGCTCTCATTCGCTTCACCTCCGCCGCCAACATGCGGATTTCCCCCTCGAGCTGGTGCTTGCGCTCGATGAGATCGGCCCGGGACGGTTTCCTTCGTCGCCGCATGATGCGGAGCGTAGGCGGTCGTTCGGATGGTCGCAGCACCTAGTCTTGTTACGCTGCGCCAACACAACAGGAGGGTCCGAGTGGCTCAGTCCGAGACAACAGCAAGCGAGGCCTGCAATGGCGGATCTGACTTCATCTGCGACTGGGTGTACGACCTAACGGAGAACGAGACATTGGCCGAGGCGCTCGGCTGGATTGTTGAGCGACCCCTCAAGGTCGTCCTCATCCTGGTCGTTGCCTACTTCTTCAACCGCATCATTCGTCGTGCCATCGCCCGCGGCGAGGAGCGCATGATCCAGGACCGCGAGCGCAAGCTGCTCGAACGGCAAGCGGAAGAGGTCGAAGACGGGCGTTTCGAGGACCAGGAGCTACGTGCTCGCCAGAAGGCCCAGGAGCTCACTATTGCGACGGAGCAGGCGAAGCAGCGGGCACGGACGATTGGTTCGATCATGCGCAGCGCCGCCACCGTTGCCATCCTCACCTTTGCCATCTTGATGTCCCTTGGGGAGTTCGACATCAATCTCGGGCCACTGATTGCCGGTGCCGGGATCGCCGGGATTGCTCTTGGTTTCGGGGCCCAGTCGATTGTGCAGGACTTCCTGGCCGGGTTCTTCATGCTCATCGAGGATCAGTACGCAGTGGGCGACATCGTCGACGTTGGCGAAGCGTCGGGGGTAGTCGAGGGAATCGGGCTGCGCACGACTCGCCTCCGCGACGTGAACGGCACGTTGTGGCATGTACCGAACGGTCAGATCCAACGAGTGGCCAACAAGTCGCAGCAGTGGGCGCGTGCTGTACTTGACATTGGAGTGGCGTACGACACCGATATCGAGAAGGCAAGCCGCGTGATCAAGGCGGCGGCCGACGAGGTGTGGCACGAGCACATCCCCAGTGCCACCATCATCGAGGAGCCGGAGATCTGGGGTGTTGAGATGTTCGGCGACAATGCGATTTCCATCCGTCTCGTCTGCAAGGTTGAGCCGGGCGAGCAGTGGATGACCAGCCGCATCGTTCGGCGCAGGATCAAGGAAGCGTTCGACCGAGAGAACATCGAGATTCCGTTCCCGCAACGTGTCGTTTGGACGCGAGATAAATCGACGTAGCTAGCGTGTTGCCTCGATTGGAGGTCGTGTGACCCAACCTGCAGTCTCGGGGGGCCGCTTCAACTGGTTTTCCGGCGTTTTCACCCCGAGCATCCTCACCGTCCTCGGCGTAGTCATGTACCTGCTGCTCGGCTGGACCACCGGATCGGTCGGCTTGGGGATGATGCTGATCATCGTTGTGATCACCCATCTGATTACCGGTGCCACTGCGTTGTCGGTGTCTTCGATTGCCACCAACCGCACGGTTGGCACGGGTGGCGCCTACTTCATGATCAGCCGGTCGCTGGGGCCTTCGGTCGGCTCAGCGGTCGGTATTCCCCTCTTTCTCGCTCAGGCCCTCAGCGTCACGTTCTACGTGGTTGGCTTCGCCGAAGCGCTCCATCAGCTCTTGCCGGATATCCCAATCGTCGTAATGGGCACGGTCGTCAATCTGGTTGTGCTTGGCCTCGCGTATTGGAACGCAGAGCTTGCCATCAAGGCGCAGTACTTCGTGATGGCAGCGATCGGTCTGTCGCTGCTTTCGTTCTTCACCGGAACCACCGGCGACTTTCCGATGAGCATCGAGTGGTTCAACAGGGACGGGGCCAGCTTCATCGAGGTGTTCGCCGTGTTCTTCCCGGCTGCCACCGGAATCATGGCCGGGGTGTCGATGTCGGGCGATCTGCAAAACCCGCGCAAGGATATTCCCAAAGGCATCATGCTCGTGGTGGCAACGAGCCTCATCGTCTATGTCGCGTTCCCGATTTGGCTCTCGCTCAACTTCAGCAATAGCGAGCTGGTCAACAATCTCGATGCAGTCTTCGTCGTAGCGTCGATTCCAGCACTCATCTACGTCGGCGTTTTCGGCGCAACCCTGTCGAGTGCCCTGGGCTCGATTCTGTCGGCCCCGCGAACGCTGCAGGCCCTGGCCAACGACGGGCACGTTCCTCGCTTCTTTGCGCGTGGCTACGGCAATGACAATGAACCTCGGATGGGAACGATGCTCACCTTCATCCTGGCCCAACTTGGCGTGCTGGTGGGAAGCCTGGAAGCGATCGCACCGATACTGACGATGTTCTTCCTTGCCACCTACGGGGCGATCAACCTGGCCTCCGGGCTGGAGACATGGGCGGCCAATCCGAGCTTCCGGCCGACTTTCCGGGTTCCGGCCATGGTGAGCCTGGCCGCCGCGGGTGCCTGCTTCTATGTGATGAGCATCATCAATCTGCCGGCCATGCTGCTCGCCGCCGTCATCCTCGTCGGGCTCTTCGCCTTCACGCAGCGGCGAACCCTGGACACAACCTTTGGCGACGCTAGGCACGGCATCTGGTCGGCACTGGTGCTTGCGGGTTTGCGCAACGTACATCTCGCCGAGGAGCACCCGGTCAACTGGCGTCCCAATCTCGTAGTCATGGGCGGCGACATCGGGGAACGGGCGCACCTCTTGCAGACGAGCACCGCGCTCGTACAATCGCGCGGGTTGGTCACGTTTGTCCATCTTCTCGACGGTGAAGTCGAGGACCGTGCTGACGAGCGCCGGATTCTCAATGAGATGTATCGGGCGAAACTCGCCGAGAAATTCCCCAACGTCTTCTATCGGGCAGAGATAGTTGGCGACATCTACCGGGGAGCCGTCACTGCAGCGCAGACGTACGGCATCGGCAACTTCCAGGCCAATGCGGTAATGCTGGGGTGGCCGAAGAGCGACGAGCGCATCGGCGGGTACATGCGGATGCTGCGTGACTTCCACCTGTTGGAGCGGACCCTCTTGCTGGTGCGGGAAGCTCCCGGTGGTGGCGGTCCGGTGTTGAATGGGAGGATTCATGTTTGGTGGACGGGAGCCACCGCCAACGGGTCCTTGATGCTGTTACTTGCTCACCTGGTTACCCAGCACGCCGCGTGGTCGGGGAGCACAATTACTGTGCTCACCGCTGTAGACCATGCCGACGAGGTGGTCGATGCGACGGTTCGGATTCGCAAGATGCTCGGCGCCGCCCGCATTGATGCCGATATCGATGTCGTGCTCACCGCCGGGCGGCCTCTCTATCAGGTGTTTGCCGAAGAGTCGGGGGGTGCCGATTTGGTGTTTCTTGGTTTCCTGCTCCCGACAGACCTGCGTCAGGCACCGGGCTTCTATCGTCGCATGGAGCGAATCACCAGTGGTCTACCGCGAACGGTGCTCGTGTCCAGCGCCCGCGGGCATGATTTCGAGCAGGTTGTCTTCGATCAGACCGGCGAGATGGACAAGGTCGAGATGCAGGAGGACTAGACCTCGATGATCAATCCTTCGTGCGGCCGTAGCCGCGCTGCCGTTGCCGCATCATCGAGGTAGGTGCTCAGCACAACTTCTCCGGTCAGGCCCAACGCAAGGTCATCGCTGGTGAAGTTCAAGGCGACCGTCAGTTCGCCTCGCTTGTAGGCAAGACATCCATCCGGTGCGGCGATCTGTGCGTAGTCGCCGGCCTGCAGAGAGAGCGATGACTTTCGATAGCTCAATAGCGCCCGGTACAGGTTGAGCAGCGATTGCGGATCGGCGAGATGCCGGGCGACGTTGCGCTCGACCCAATCGTCGGACAGGGGCAGCCAGGGAGCATCGGCGCCGGAGGGCGAGAACCCTGCCGAGAACGAGTCGTCCCATTGCATCGGTGTGCGACAACCATCCCTTCCTGAGCCGGGCAAGTTGCGGCCGTGTGGGTCGAGTTGCTGCTCGGCGGGAATGAAGCGCTCGGGCAGTGCCAGTTCGTCCCCGTAGTACAGCGTGGGTACACCGCGCAGGGTCAGCAGCAGCATGGCTGCTATCGGCATTTGCTCACTTCCAAAGCGAGTCGCGGTGCGGGGGTCGTCGTGGGTGCCGAGGACGTAGCTGGGCCATCCTCCGGGAGGGATGGCTGCCTCGGCAGCACCAACGCGTTTCGCAATGTCGTTCGGCGTCCAGGGCGAGTGGACCAGTGAGAAGTTGAAGGGCAGGTGCAATTCATCGAGGTCGCCGTAGTAGCCGGCCCATTCCTCCCAGTCTGCGAGGTGGATTTCGCCTACTGAGAACCGCTCCGGTCGGTAGCTGTCGAGGAGAGCTCTGACATCCCGATAGAGGGCGTGGTTGTCGGGATGGCCCTTGTCGTAGAGGTGTTCATACTCGTCGTACTCTCCGTGGTTCCTGGAGAGAGTTGTGCGGGTGCCGGTTGCCCGTGGGTTGTCCCGCAGTTCCGGGTCTTTCATGACGAAATGGGCGACATCAACGCGGATACCGTCTACGCCGCGGTCGAGCCAGAATCTGAGATCGTCCAGCATCGCTTCCTGCACTTCGGGATTGCGCCAGTTGAGATCGGCCTGCTTCGGCGTGAATGTGCACAGGTAGTACTGGCCGGTGTTCTCGTCGAAGGTCCAGGCAGGCCCCGTAAAGGCGCTAATCCAGTTGTTGGGCGGCGAGCCATCCGGCTTGGGATCTCGCCATACGTACCAGTCGCGCTTGGGGTTGTCACGGCTAGAGCGAGATTCGACAAACCAGGGGTGTTCGTCGGAGCTGTGATTGGGCACCCAGTCGATGATGAGCTTCATGCTTCTTGCGTGCACTGCGTCGAGCAGCACGTCGAAGTCGTCGATTGTGCCAAATAGCGGGTCAACGCTGACGTAGTCGGCAACGTCGTAGCCGAAGTCCGCCATCGGCGATCGGTAAAAGGGGGAGATCCAGATTGCACCGATGCCGAGGGTATCGGCGAGATAGTCGAGACGGCTGGTGATGCCGGGGAGGTCGCCGATACCGTTGCCGGTGGTGTCCTGGAAGCTGCGCGGGTAGATCTGGTAAATGACGGTGGTTTGCCACCAAGGCTGGGTGCTCATCGCACGAGGCTACCGCGGCCCCGGACGAGTCCGGCGCTTGTGACGACAACGTGTTGCCTCCAGAGACGTCAGGCACAGATAGAGGCGGGGGAAAGTGTCCCGTTAGAATTCCGTGATCCGCTCCGGGAGGATCGATTGGCTGGGAGTAAGTCGAAGGGTCGGAACGTCGGCACCTTGCTGATGACGCTGGTGCCCGCAACGGTGGCTGGGGTGCTGGTGGCTTGGTGGCTGGGCACACTGTCCGCCAAAGCCGATCCCGCAGTTGGGCGGAGCGTGTTTGGCAACATCCCGTCACCGGTCGTGGCTCTCTTCTACGTCACTGTCGCAGTCTTCCTCGGTCTCACGGTCTACCTGTTCGCCCTTCGCTCCCGCAATTGGGAGAGGGGCGCGTTCGAAAAGCGCTCCCGCCTCTTCAAGAAGCGAGTAATCCAGCTGCGCCGGGGCTTGTCGATGCACACCCTCCTGCAGGACAAAGGTGCGGGCATCCCCCATGCGGCGCTCTACTACGGATTCGTAGTCCTCTTCATCGGCACCGTGACCGTAGAGATCGATCACCTGCTCCCGAACAACCTCAAGTTCCTCGAGGGTGGCTTCTATCAGGGCTTCTCTTTCGTGCTCGATCTCTTCTCTGTTGTGTTCCTGGTCGGTCTGGTGTGGCTGGCCATTCGCCGCTACGGAATGAAGCCGTGGAGGTTACGGAGCAAGACAAAGCCAGAGGACTTCTGGATTTTGGTGACGCTCGGCGCAATCGGTATCACCGGGATCGCAGTCGAAGCGGCCCGGATCGCCGATGTGGGGAGGCCGGCCTTCGAGCAGTGGTCGTTCCTCGGCTATGCGGCCAGCTACCTGATCCCGGGCGCCGCCGCCGGCACTCATCAGGTGTTGTGGGTCGCACACGTGGCGAGTTTCGTTGCCTTCCTCGTTGTACTTCCGACCACGAAGCTCCGCCACATGTTTACCTCGCCGGTCAACATGTATCTGTCGCCTAAGGAGAGACCGGTTGGCGCTATGCGCGAGATACCGAATCTCATGGAGGCCGAGGACATCGAAACGGTTGGAGCGTCGGTCGTCGGCGAATTCACCTGGAAGCAACTCCTCGATACGGATGCGTGCACGGTGTGCGGCCGGTGCACCTCGGTGTGCCCCGCCCATGCGACGGGCAAGCCGCTCGACCCCCGCGAGATCGTGCTCAAGCTGGGCGAAGTGGCCGCGCTCACCGCTGCGACCAAGCAGTCGCCGACGGTCGGTATGGATACCGAGATCACGATCTCCTCCGACAGTGTCTTCGAGAGGATCACGCCGGAGGAGCTGTGGGCGTGCACGACATGTCGCGCTTGTGACGACATCTGCCCGGTCAATATCGAGATTCTGGACAAGATCCTCGACATGCGTCGCTACCTCTCGCTGATGGAGTCCGACTTCCCGGCAGAGCTGGGCAGGGCGTACATCTCGATGGAGAATTCATCGAACGTCTACGGCATGGACCAGAGCACTCGCGGCGACTGGGCCAAGGAGCTCGACTTCGAGGTAAAGGTGCTTGGCGAACCCGGAGTAACCGCCGAATACCTCTACTGGGTGGGATGCGCCGGCTCCTTTGACGATCGCAATCGCAAGGTCACCATGTCGACCGCCCGTCTGCTCCACGAGGCCGGGGTCGACTTTGCCATCCTGGGCTCCGCCGAGCTGTGCACCGGCGACCCGGCCCGCCGCACCGGCAACGAGTACGTGTTCCAGGGATTGGCGTTGCAGAACATCGAGACTCTCAACGATCTCGGTGTTACCAAGGTGATCAGCCAGTGCCCGCATTGCTTCAACACTCTTCAGAACGAGTACCCGCAATTCGGGGGCAACTACGAGGTCATTCATCACAGCGAATTGCTGATGCAGCTGATCAACGAGGGCAGGCTCACCCCGCAGTCGAACGGACAATCGGTGACATTCCACGACCCCTGTTACCTCGGCCGACACAACGACGTATTTGTAGCCCCCCGCGAGGTGATCGAGGCAGTTGGTACCCGAGTAGAAATGTCGCGCAACGGGACCAAGTCTTTCTGCTGCGGTGCCGGTGGCGGCAAGATGTGGTTCGAGGAGCAGACCGGCAAGAAGATCAACATCGAGCGAACCGAAGAAGCCGTCGGCAGCGATCCCGATGTCATCGCCACCGGATGTCCCTTTTGTTACATCATGATGGACGACGGTGTGAAGGAAATCGGCTACGACGAGCAGGTCATCGTCAAAGATATCGCCGTCCTGCTCGCCGAGAGCACCCTGGACGATTAGAGGGGCCGTATATGGTCGGTGTCACTCACCGTGCCTACGAGGGAGACGCCGACTTCCGCGGCGTCCGCGATTTCCTCGTCCGCACCTACTCCGCCTTTGGTTGGATGTACAACTGGGGTCAGGAGCGCTGGGACATTCAGCGTTTCGGGATCAACAACGAACAAGAACTGGCTGGGGCGAGATTCTGGGAGGACTACGTCCACCTGTGGGAGGCGGGAGGGGACATAGTGGGTGTCGTGCATCCCGAGGAGGGCGGTGATCTCTGGCTCGAGATCGATCCTGACTATCGCGATCTCGAAGACGAGATGGTCGCCTGGGGCGAAGCCAATCGTTCTCCGGCATCGCAGCCCGGTCAACCGCTCGTTACGTACGTCGCCGTCGGGGACATCCATCGTGAGCAGGTGCTGACGCGTAGGGAATGGATCCGATGTGACGTCGAAGCTCATCTGCGCAAGAGGATCATGGCCGAGCCGCTGCCAGAAGGTCCAGTTGGCGACGGATACGTAGTGCGCTCGCTAGATCTCGCCACCGAGCAGGACAGCGAGGGGGGTGCTGCCGTTTCTCGGGCGGCGTTCGGTAACCAACGCACCGGGGAGATGATGAGGGGTTTGGCCGGCGCTCCTTCCTACCGACCCGAGCATGACCTGGCGGCGATCGCCGACGACGGCACGTTCGCGGCATACACCACGGTGTGGTGGGATCAAGTGAATCGCTACATCATCTTCGAGCCGGTCGGCACACATCCCGACCATCGTCGGCGCGGTCTCGCCAGCGCAGTAATGGCTGAGGGGCTTCGTATCGGCGCCGCGCTGAGGGCGGATACTGCCTACGTTGGTTCCGGGGCGGGCAATCCATCCAACTTGCTGTACGAATCACTCGGATTTACACAGGTGGTCGACTACCTCCGGTGGCACGCTTCCCCTCCGAAGCGATAGCGATGGCGTGCTCTCCGGCACATATTGCATCCAGCGCGTCTAGAATTCGAGTCTGATTCGCGGTGGTGGAGGAGCCACCGGCAAACAGCCGCCCTCTCTCTGATGGAGGTCCTCTCCTGCCTGCGATGCGACATTTCATCAAGGAAGGTACACATGAGGAACTGGAAACCCTTCTTGGGTTTGCTCCTAGCCTTTGCTCTCGTTCTCACTGCGTGCGGTGACGACGGGGGAGAGGACACCACGGCAGCTCCCGCAGCAACGGAAGCTCCCACCACTACCACCACCGCAGCTCCGACGACGACGGAAGCTCCGGAGACCACGACTACAACTGAGGCTCCGCCTGATGAGACCACGACGACGACCGAACCGCCTGTGGTTCGTGCCGACGCCGACCTGGTCATTTGGGCCGACGACACCCGGACCCCGGCAATCCAGACATTCGCCGACCAGTTCGCTGCCGACAACGGCCTGACCGTTGCCGTCCAGGAGCTGGGCTTCGGCGATATTCGTGATCGTCTGGTCACCGCCGGCCCGGTTGGTGAGGGCCCGGATATCATCATTGGTGCCCACGACTGGCTCGGTGAGCTGGTTACCAGCGGCGTTGTTGCTCCGCTCGACCTGAGCGCAGTGGCGGACGACTTCAGCGATGCGTCGCTGCAGGCTTTCAACTACGAGGGTCAGACCTACGGTCTGCCCTATGCAGTTGAGAACATCGCCCTGATTCGCAACACGGACCTAGTCCCGGACGCTCCGGCGACTTTCGAGGAGCTCGAAGAGGTTGCGCTCGGCCTCGTAGCCGACGGCACCGTCGAGATCCCGCTTGCGTTGCAGGAAAATGGCAACGGCGACCCGTTCCACAACTACCCGCTGTTCACCGCCCTCGGTGGCTACGTCTTCGGTCTCAACGATGATGGCAGCTATAACCCCGAAGACCTCGGGATCGATAGCGAGGGTGGCCTCGTCGCTGCCCAGGCATTTGCCGATTGGGCTGAGGCCGGCCTCATCGACGTGGACATCACTTACGACATCATGACCGAGAGCTTCGGCAACGGCACTGCACCGTTCGCCATCACCGGTCCGTGGGCGTTGCCTTCGTTCGAGGATGTGAACTTCGTTGTTGAGCCAATCCCGCCCGTCGAGGGTGGCGAGCCCCGTCCGTTCATTGCGGTTCAGGGCTTCATGGTTTCGGCATTTGCGGAGAACCCGCTGTTCGCCCAGACCTTCGTGCTCGACTTCATGGCAACTCAGGAAGCGCAGGAGGCCATCTTTGCCGCCGATCCGCGTCCCCCGGCACACACGGCTGCGTTTGAGACCGTCGCTGCCGACAACCCGAACATCCAGGGGTTTGGCCTCGCCGGCCAGAACGGCTATCCGATGCCGGCTATCCCTGAGATGGGCTCAGTGTGGAGCGCATGGACCGATGCCTATCAGCTCGTGCTGACCGGCTCGGATCCGACTGAGGCGTTCACCAACGCCGCTGAGCAGATCCGGACTTTGATCGCGGGCTAAGCTCAGCAGATGACCAGCAGCGAATCTGGACGGCGACGGCGCAAGAGGGTCGATACCCAATTGCCCGCACCGCCGGTTTCGCCCGGAGACCAGGGGAAGAAATTCCCCTGGTCTTTGTCATGGACCTGGGGGACCATCCTCAAGCTGCTGTTCCTGGCCTCGGTCAACATGCTGGCCATCTGGTCTTTCCCCAGCATGTGGAGCCAGAAGTGGTGGCCGGGCCTCATCGCCGTCCTGGGGGCAACGGCTCTCATCGACTGGGCGTACCTGTCGCCGAAACGCCTACCGGCGAAGTATCTCGTCCCCGGCACGATCTTTGCGTTGGTCTTTGCGGTAGTGCCGGTCATCTACAACGCTTACATCGCATTCACCAACTTCGGCACCGGCAATGTGCTCACTAGAGAGCAAGCCGTCGACAACATCTCGGGCCGGGTGTCGAACGTCCCGGGGGATACCCAGTTCTCTCTGACCGTACTCGCCGCCGACGACGGTCTCGGCGAGTTTGCACTGCTGTTGGAGAATGATGCGGGAGAGCAGTTCCTGGGGACCGACGATGAGTTGATCCAGCTTGCACCCGGCGAGATCGTCACAGATGAAGACGGCAAGGTGCTGGAGGTCGCCGGCTTCACCGCCCTCAACCTGCGACAACTGGCCGACCGTCAGGAGGAGTTGACCGACCTGGAGGTAGAGCGGGAAGAGGGCGGCGTCATCAAGGTGGTTACGGTCACGACCGCTGCCGTGTACGAGCCACTCTACGCGTACAACGAAGCCGATGGCACTTTTAGCGACACTGAGACCGGTCTTGTCTACACGGAGGTAGAGGGCACGTTCACAGCCCCGGATGGCTCGACCCTCACGCCGGGCTTCCGCGCCTTTGTCGGGTGGGAGAACTTCACCCGGATCATCACGTCCGAAGAGATCCGGGGTCCCTTCATCCGAGTGTTTCTGTGGAACTACTTCTTCGCCATTTTTTCGACGGCGATCAACTTCGTGCTGGGTTTGGGTCTTGCTCTGGCATTGAACCATTCAACGATGCGCGGCAAGCGCATCTATCGATCGCTGCTGATCATCCCCTACGCGATCCCGAGCTTTCTCAGCGCCTTGATCTGGCAGGGGATGCTCAACCAGCGGTTTGGCATTATCAACGAGTTGCTCGGTGCCGATATCGCCTGGCTGCGCGATCCCACGCTGGCCAAGGTGTCGGTCCTACTGGTGAATCTCTGGCTGACGTTCCCGTATATGTTCCTGATTGCGACGGGTGCACTGCAGGCGATCCCGTCGGAGCTGCAGGAGGCGGCTCGGGTTGACGGGGCGAGTACACCTCAGGTCTTCAGAAGGGTCACGTTCCCACTGCTGATGGTGACGCTGGCTCCCTTGCTGATTGCGGCTTTCGCGTTTGCCTTCAACAACTTCAACATCATCTTCCTGTTGACCGGGGGTGATCCACCCATTGCGGGTGCCCAGACTCCTGCTGGGCACACCGACATTCTGATCTCTTACACGTTCCGGCTTGCCTTCGAGACCGGGCGAGGTTCCGACTTCGGTTTGGCTGCCGCCATTGCCAGTCTCATCTTCATCATGGTTGCCACCGTGTCGGCGCTCAGCTTCCGCCGCACCCGAGCCCTGGAGGAGTTGACCTGATGGTTGCCGAGACCCAGCGGATCGAATCGCCGATCCAGGCCGTGCCGCGGCCTTCACGGTTCAGGAAATGGTTCCGGGACAAGGGGTGGCGTCACCTGGTCGCCTATGTCGCGATTGCCTTTGCCGTTTTCCCGGCAATCTATGTCATGTCCTCTGCGGTCAACCCGCTGGGTACGTTGACGTCGTCACAGGTCATTCCTGAAGGCGCCAACCTCGACAACTTCCGTGATCTGTTCGAGGAAGTTCCTTATCGCCGGTGGTACATAAACACCATGGTGATCGCAGGCGGCGCAGCCCTGGTGCAGGTCTTACTATCGGCGCTTGCTGCCTATGCCTTCTCCCGGATGCGGTTCAAAGGACGCAGGGCCGGCTTGCTTGCCGTCTTGCTGATCAACATGTTCCCGCAGGTTCTGGCGATGGTGCCGATCTTCTTCATGATGACCTCGATCAAGGGTGTGTTCCCTGCGATCGGGCTCGGTAGCCAGGCCGGTCTGTTCCTGATCTACCTGGGCGGTGCCATGGGGGTCAACACCTGGCTGATGAAGGGCTTCTTCGATACGGTCCCAACTGATCTGGATGAGTCGGCGAAGGTCGATGGCGCTACCCATAATCAAGTGTTCTTCAGGATCATTCTCCCGCTGGTCGCCCCTGTGCTTGCGGTGGTTTTCCTGCTTTCTTTCATCTTCTTGATCAACGAGTACGTTCTGGCGACGGCCGTGCTCGGACAGGGCGATTCCGAGAGCTTCACCCTGGCGGTCGGCCTCGATCGCTACCTATCGGACCAGTTCAATCTGCGCTGGGGGCCATACACCGCCGGGGCGCTCTTGCTCGCCGTGCCGGTGATTGTGCTGTTCCAGTTCCTGCAGCGCTGGATCGTCAGCGGCCTGACGGCAGGTGGGGTCAAGGGCTAACTCGCCTCCGGCGAGTTAGCTGCGAGTTTCCGCTTTGCGGAAACGTCGGGGTGATGCAATCACCTTGCAGTTCGATGTAGTCGAACTCGGGGCATGTCTCGGAGGCGAGGTAGCAAGAGCAACGGCTTCGCCATTCTTCCGGGTGTGGCAGCTCTCGCGTGGCGCCGCGAGAAAGGGTCTGTACGCAAGGCGATATCCATCGTACTTTCGCGGGTGAAATCCCGGGAGGTGGGACGTGCTACGCAGCTGGCGTATTGCCCTGGTTCTTCTGCTGACTTGCTCTGCTCTGGTGGTGGTACCCGGCGAAGGGGACGCCACAATCCCCGGCGACATCGGCAGGATCGTCTTCGTCTCCAACCGTGACAGCGTGCAGGGTGACATCTACGTTCGTGACTTCGCCGGGAGTTCCGCGACCCGGATCACCAACGTCGCGGGCGAGGAGATGAACCCGACGTGGTCGCCGGACGCAACCACCATTGCCTTCAGTCGCAATGTGGGCACCGAGATGAATCCGCTGATTGATCTACATGTGATGAACCCCGACGGGACGGGTGAGACAAACCTGACCAACAACCACAGTCACTTCGACGTGATGGCGGACTGGTCGCCGGATGGGATGTGGATCCTGTTCGCCTCGGATCGCGCGGGCAACCACGACCTGTGGCGAATGCGGCCTGACGGCTCAGATCCGCAGCAGCTGACCGACTCGATCGACGAGGAATGGGGAGCCGCCTGGTCACCCGACGGCTCGACGATCGCCTTCTGCTCGGGTCTCAGCGTCAGTTCTTTGTGGCTCATGGACGCCGACGGATCGAACCAGCGATCGCTGCCGGCGGCAGTGGATGCTTGTGGTCCCTCCTGGTCGCCGGATGGTTCGCGGATCGCCTATCAATCCTTCACGAGCATGAGCATGGACATCTGGATCATCGACGCCGATGGCACCAATCCGGTGAACGTCACCAACGACCCGCTGAACTATTACCACACCCCGGCGTGGTCACCCGACGGCAGCCGGATCGCTTTCGAGCGGCTCGACACGGATTGGGAACTGATGATGATCAACCCCGACGGCACCGGCCTCGAGGTCCTTGCCAACAGCCCGACAACCATGGAGTGGGAGGTGGATTGGGAGTCGGTCAACAGGCTGCCGATGGTGACCAATGACGAAGCGATAGTGCATCGCGGCCAGTCGGTTGAAATCGCCCCGCTCGCCAACGATTCCGATCCGGACGGCGAGGCTCTGGAACTCGGCGACATAACCCGGATGCCCGATGAAGGATCGACGACGATCAACCCGGGCGGCATCGTGACGTACACGCACAACGGGACCACACCGGCACCGGGTCAAGCCATCCCATACACGGACTCGTTCGACTACCGGGTCGACGACGAGCGCCTCGGCTCCTCAGTCGCCACGGTGACCGTATGGATCTACCCGTACTTCGATGATGTTCCCGAGCCACACGTGTTCTTCGACGATGTCCTTTGGCTGGCTGTGGAGGGCATCACCAAAGGCTGTAACCCACCCGACAACACCCTGTTTTGCCCTGATGCCTATGTGACCAGGGGACAGATGGCGGCGTTCCTGGTTCGTGCCCGAGGCTACGAAGCCGGTGGGGGGGACGACTTGTATGTCGATGACAACGGCTCGGTCTTCGAGCTCGACATCGACAGGCTCGGCACGGTGGGGGTGACCCGGGGCTGCAACCCGCCGATCAACGATCGCTTCTGTCCCAACAGCTATGTGACGCGTGGTCAGATGGCGGCGTTCCTGGCTCGTGCCTTTGGCCTGACCAACCTCGGCCGGTTCGACCTATTCGTGGACGATGATCACTCGATCTTCCAATCGGACATTGACAAGCTGGGTGCCACAGGTGTGTCCAAGGGCTGCAACCCGCCGATCAACGATCAGTTCTGTCCGGACGACTACGTCACAAGGGGCCAGATGGCCGCGTTCATCTCCCGCGCGGCTGCCTACATCGTGGGCTGAGGCACAGACGGCCCGCGGAGAGGGGGAGGTACCGCAGCGGCGGATCCGCTGGGGGTAGGGCGGCGCAGAAGCCGGGGAGCCCTAGCGGGTCAGCATCCAGACCACCCCGGAGCGGGCCGGGACCGTGACCGTGCCTTCTGTGACCGACCCGTCGCCCCACAGCAGGTCGAGATCGCCGTCGCTCTCTGCCGACGCTTCTTCCTCCCCGGCGTTGACGGCAATGAGGAGTCGCTCGTCATCGTCGAAACGTTCGAACACGTAGAGATGACTCCCAGCAGACACATGTCGGTAGCCGGGCGCACGAAGCGCCGGGTGAGCATTGCGCAGGGCGATCAGCTCCCTGTGTGCAGTCAACAACTCCATGTCCCACTTGGACTCGTCCCATGGGAAAGCCCGCCGGCACTGCGGATCGAGTGATCCGGTGAGGCCGACTTCGCTGCCGTAATACACACATGGTGCACCGGGGAAGGTCATCGTCAGCAGCGTCGCCAGGATCAGCGATGCGGTGTCGTCCGATGCCGTGGTGATGAAGCGGGCCGTGTCGTGTGATTCCAGCAGGTTGAGGTTGGCCAGATGCGTCTCCATCGGATATCTGGCAAATAGAGTTTCGATCCTCTCTGCGTAGGTGGGAGCATCGATTGGGGCCACGTCGGCGTAGGCCGGATTGGGCACCACGTGCGCAGGATCGATGTGCTCTCCCGCCGCAAAGGACAGCACTTCGACGGTGAACAGGTAGTTCATCGTTGCGTCGAACCGGGTTCCACCAACGATGTACTCGGAGGAGTCGTCCCAGATCTCGCCGACGATGTAGGCATCGGGGTTGATCGCCCGTACCCGCTTTCGGAACTCTTCCCAGAAGCCGTCGGCCGTGATTTCCTCAGGCACGTCGAGGCGCCAGCCGTCAATGCCCTTGCGGAGCCAGTATTCGGCGACCTGCATGATGTACTCACGCACCACCGGATTGTCGGTATCGAGGCGGGGAAGGGGTTTCAGGTCATACCAGCCGACGTAGCCGGCCGGGTCCTTCCCGTAGGGATTGAGCGGCAGCTTGTCGATCGTGAACCAATCGAGATAGGGCGACTCCGCACCGTTCTCCACGATGTTGTGGAACTGGTGAAACCCGCGGCCCACGTGGTTGAACACACCGTCTAGCACCACCCGGATACCCCGTTGCTGGCAGGCAACAATCATCTCATCGAGGGCGTCGTTGCCGCCGAGCAGGGGATCCACCCGGTAGTAGTCGTCGGTGTGATAGCGGTGATTCGCGCCGCTGAGGAAGATTGGATTCAGGTACAACGCGGTAATCCCCAGACCAACCAGGTAGTCGAGGTGCTCAACAATGCCTAGCAGATCGCCACCCTGGAAGGCGTGGCCCGTTGGTTCGGCTCCCCATTCCTGAAGGCCGGATGGCTTGAAGACCCGGTCGGACTTGGCGAAACGGTCTGGGAAGATCTGATAAAAGACTGCGTCTCTGACCCACGCGGGGGCCTCGGAAGAGGGTGTCGTCATGATGCGAGCATGGTATCGGCATCTTCACTTAGCGGGATACATCCGCGCTTCACTTCCTTCCCGAGGTTCCGCACGCTGACGAGGGGGATGGGAGAGGTCGATCGCCATCAAGCACCTCTCTCTTGTCGCCGTTCTCATCGCAATAGCTGTTCTTGCTGCGTCCTGCAAAGGTGGCGGAGATGCTGATCCGGTGGCAGCCGAGGAGGCTGGAGTCGCAGTGGCGTTCTACGGCAGAACGTGCAGCTGGGAAGACCCGACTCTGATGGAACAAGGAACGGTCGAGATTCCGTTGCTAATTCCGCGGACTTCGACCTACTGCTGATTGCCTTTCGCGTGCAACCGGCTGATCTCGCCAAGCAGCTGGAGCTCACTCCAGTCGGCGCCGACACGGACGTCCCGAACAAGGACACGTTCTCCGTCGGGGTTGCGGCTCTGAACTGGTGGGTGCCCTCCGGCGACTTCTTGATCCGGGGCCAGTTGTTGTCCACCGGGGACTACTTGGTCGATTGTCTGAGCGGATCCGAGCCGGAACACGTCTGGAGAGCAGCCAGCGTCGAGATCGTTACGCCGTAGCGTGGCCGACGGCGATTCGTCGCCGTCGCCGGTACTCGAGATCGCCGGCTTCTCAGCGGCGGCGCCGTTTCATAACCCGGTTCTCGTCGGCGAGCTTCTTGCCGAGGAGAAACAGACCCACACCAGCGACTAGGCCGAGAACGCCGAGGACCCGGCCCTGCCAGCCGCTGCCTATCTCCCCGATGACGCCGAGGAAGGCGGCGATCGAAACCCAGACTGCAACGATGGCAAGTATGGTTCCGACCACTTGAAAGACAAAGTGCCCGGAGGCACTGATCACAGAGTTGCGTGGCTCGAGCTGCAAAGGTCGTTGGGGTCGACGGCGTTGCGTCAAGAATGCTCCCGGTTCCTTTGGATCAGCGTATCACCGCCGCCGGTGCAGAATGGCGTTGCTCAGCTGTCGCGGAGAAAGTCCTCGATCTGAGCCGCGATTTCGTCACCGCTGGCCAGTCTGCCTTCTTCAGTCAGCATCTCCAGCTTCTCGACATGTGCCAGACTCTCCGGCCGGTCGGCGATCACCTCGTTGATCTTGTCTGCCTGCTCGTTGCGGGCAGTGACTACTTCGGACAGGTCCAGGTCCAGTTCCAACCGCAGTGCAATCCGCTGCAGCAACGCCAGGCTCCCCGCGTGATACTCCTCATTCACATAGTGAGGGATCTGTGCCCAGTAGCCCAGAGTGCCCATACCGCGCCGAACGGCTGCATCCGCCACCACGTTGACGGCTGCGCCGGGGACGTCGAGATCGTCATCCAGGGCGACGTCGTCGCTGCCCACCAATTCGTCGCTCGATGCTGTCATCATCACTGGTGGGGGATACGTATGCGGTACCGCGGCCGGGATGGCGCCGATGGTGATGATGAGGTTGGCGCCGAAGTGCTCCATCAGATCCGCCGTCGCCTCTGCAAATGCCCTCCACCGGAAGTCGGGCTCGGACCCCACCATGACGAGAAGGTCCCTCTCGGGAAGGGATCGATGATGGATAGTCACGGACGGCCACTCGACTTCGGTCATCCGGCCGCTGCGGAACCGCACAACCGGCCGGTTGGCGCGATAGTCAAAAATCGAATCTCCGTCGAAACGAACGACTTCCTTGCCGCCCTCCGTCAGGAACTGTGCGGCGGCAGTCCCCGCCGCTCCGGCATCGACCCAACCCGATAGGGCAAGGATCAGCGCCGGATTACGCAGTTCCGGCTCGGACAGGATTCTGTACAGGTCACCCATGAGTTCTAGAGACTAGACCCGGCCGGCATCTCGTCGCCGCTGTCGGGCACCGCATAGACCACGATATTGCTGTCGTAGCGGCTGATATTGCTGTTGAACGCCCCGCCACATGTGATCAGGGTCAAGACCGAGGGACCTTCGCGCGAGAAGATGACATCGAGCGGCAGCTCGTCCTTTTCGTAGGTCACACGTGCGACGACTCGAAATAGTGTCTCCGATCCATCCTCGTGGAGTACGGACAGCCGGTCGCCTTCCTCGAGTGTTCGTAGGTTGTAGAAGACCCCGGGGCCCGAATTGGCGAGGTCGACGTGGGCGGCGAGAACGGCAGAGCCTGCTTCTCCCGGTTTGGGCCCGAAGCGGTACCAGCCAACCTCGGTGACATTGTCGGGCACATCCATCTCTCCGGTTCGCTGATTGACTCCGTATGCACCGATCGGTGCGTCTACATCGAGCTTGTCGATGCGCAGACCTACGGGGACCGCGACGGGATCGGGTTCAGCTTGGGCAGGGGACCCTTCCTCAGCGGGTTCGTCATCGGTATCGGTCGATGGCAGCGTGGTCGAAGGAGCGGTTGTCGCCGTGATCGGGTCGTCGACTGTGACTGAAGGCCGCAACGCGTCTTCAACAGCAGCAACATCGCCGCTTGACCCATCGCCGGCTCGCAGAGCCATTGTCGCCAGAACTATGAGTGCGATACCGATTCCGATGACACCGAGTCCGATGATCCTTCGCATGACTTCTCCAACGAAAACGTGGGACTCTCCATTTCTGGAGAGCCCCACGAATCTAGTTCGTCTAGGTGGGTGTTAGCCCTGCTCGCGACGAGCGACGAGTGCGGTGCCGCCTGCGAAGGCAACCAAGCCAGCTGCGATCAAGGCGATCGGCAGGGCGTTGTTGGTGCCGGCGAGACCGGCGGTGCCGGTGGGCACGCCCTCGGGAGCAGACTGGAGGCCGGTGATCGTATTGGCGACGACCGTGAACGAGCCGCCGGCGACCGAGCCGATCGCATAAGCGATGGTGTTGGTGCCCTCGACGAGGTTCAGATCAGCATCAAAGGCAACGGTGCTGGCATCGCCGGCAGCGGTGATCTTGATGTTGTAGGTGTCGGCCGGCACGTCAGTGTCGGCGCCGACGCCGTTGGTCACGCCTTCCCAGACTGCGCCATCGTTGGCGAGGATGTCAACGGCGCCGAAGTCGGCGAGGTGACGGGCGGTGATACGAGCGTTGCCAGCGTCAGTAGCGCTGTTGTTCTCAACGAACACACCCAGGGTCGGTGCGCCACCCTCTTGGAGGTAGGCAGCGATCGTGGCATAGGCGCCACCCGGGAGGTCGGTCGAGCCAGCGAGAGCCGGATCGGTCGAGCTCGGATCGGCATCGGCCGGGTAGATTTCGAGATCATAGGTGCCGGCCGGCAGGGTGAGCGGACCGGCGACGGTCCCGAACTCGAAGTCCTCGAGCGTCAGATCGCCATTGACATAGACATCGACAGTGAGATCCGGTACACCGTGGACGACCACGACCTGACCCTCTGACGACTGTGCGGAGGCGGTGGCCGGCAGAAGAGCCAGCAGCATTGCCCCGAAGAGCACGGTTAGCTTGCGCATGGGAGTTTCTCCTTTCTTCCCCCGATGCGCAAACGTGTGGCTCTTTGCCAAACGCGCAGTCCGGGGTTCTCCCTCGTCTTACGCACTCTGTTCGGAGCAGCGGGAAGCCCGGATGAGAATAAGGACTAAAAGTTTGCGGGGCCGAGGCCGTCGCTCCGCCTGGCGTTGCTAGAACTGTTGATCGTGCGGTGCCGACACCAGCGATTCGCCACCCACCCGCTGCGGCGCGTCGGGTTCTTGGTTCGTGCCGGGTAGCCGGAGTTCGAAGACGGACCACGTCCCATCGTGGTCGTAGCTGATCGAGCCGCCCATCAGTACTGCCAGCGTGCGGGAGACCGCCAGGCCCAGGCCGATGGCTGCTGGTTGGCGCCGCACCGGCCCCGACGACTCGTACGGCTCGAAGATCAATTCGCGGCGATCCGGTGGCAGGGCCTCGCCCGAATCGCGCACGAGCAGGACGGCCTCATCGCCGGCCACCGTCGTTGCGACTTCGACGGTATCGCCTCCATACCGGTCTGCGTTGGTCAGCAGGTTGCGGATGATCTGCCGAACGCGGATCGGATCGGCAAAGGCGATCACCTCATCTAGGTAAGCCTCGGGTGGGCTGGCTAGACGAGATCCCATGCTTTCA
>Ga0180435_10002083_pt1 | contig 20566 bp, 20 predicted proteins | sample SS_ome_3_FD_132467 | JGI IMG/M metagenome (GOLD analysis project Ga0180435, IMG submission 132467) | Hypersaline lake sediment archaeal communities from the Salton Sea, California, USA - SS_3_S_1 metaG | ecosystem: Environmental > Aquatic > Non-marine Saline and Alkaline > Hypersaline >...
AAGCAAAAACTATCACAAAGTACAAGTTCAAAAAACAATGTATCTTTTGAGTGTGGTTTTTAATTCGCAGTTTGTCTCTTTTTTTAATTGAATATATCGCGTAAAAGATGACACCGGCATTCCTGTCTATAGTTGTTGGATTGATGCTCCTCGTATGGAGCGCAGATCGATTTGTGGAGGGATCGGTCGGCGTCGCGCGACATCTGGGCATGTCGCCGTTGATTATCGGTATGGTGATTGTCGGCTTCGGCACCTCGGCCCCGGAAATGCTGGTTTCAGCCATTTCCTCGTGGCAAGGGAATCCCGGTATAGCATTGGGCAATGCATACGGCTCGAATATATTCAATATCGGATTGATTATCGGTGTAACGGCACTGATTAATCCCATCACCGTTCATTCGCAGGTATTGAAAAAGGAACTGCCGATTTTGACCATTGTCACCGGATTGGCCGCTTTTCAGCTTTGGGATGGGAAATTGTCCCGACTGGATGCAGGTCTTTTATTAATTCTTTTCGGGGGGTTGATGTTCTGGATGATCCGGCAGGAATACCGTCCGGAAACCGATACACTCGGCGTCGAAGTGGAGCAGAAACTTCCGGTTAAAAAGCCGCCGCTTGGGCGGTCAATGTTGTGGTTGATACTTGGCCTGGTGATACTGATTGTCAGTTCCCGTCTATTAGTTTGGGGAGCGGTGGCGGTCGCCCAATACCTGGGCGTCAACAACCTGATAATTGGTTTGACCATTGTCGCAGCAGGGACATCGTTGCCGGAACTCGCTTCTTGTGTGGCAGCTACCAGGAAGGGTGAGCACGATATCGTGTTAGGGAATATTCTCGGGTCCAACCTGTTCAACACCCTTGCCGTCGTCGGGCTGGCAGGGGTGATTCATCCGATGGAAGTGACACCGGAAGTGATGAATAGAGATATTCCCATGATGGTCGGACTGACCCTGTCCCTATTTATTATCGGGTTCGGCTTCAGAAGAAAAGGGCGGGTCAATCGGTTTGAAGGGATCTTGCTGATAATTGCCCATTCGGTCTATACGGCATTTTTAGCAACTACCATACTGGAAAAGTAATTATTAACACTTAAAAAAAAGGTACAGGAAGGGTTGAAAACCGAATTGTTGAGAAGACGACAGATACGGAAGGCGCGGTGCTGAAAAAACAGAAACTTAAAAAACAAAATAGTATTGAGATGGGATCATGTTTGATTATCCGATTTTAGTAACCGGCGCATTGGTTTTTTTTGCAAGGATCTGCGATGTATCCATCGGGACGGTCCGCACCATTGTGACGGTTCAGGGTCGCACGGTTGTGGCCTTTATCCTGGCGATTTTTGAAATCACCATCTGGATACTCGTTGCCAGCGCTGTCATCAATCAGGTCCAAGAAAAACCGCTCCTGGTCATTTTTTATGCGTTTGGTTATGCGACAGGAAATGTGGTCGGGATCATGGCCGAACGCCGCCTGGCTTTCGGTTTACTCATCTTGAAGGTTATCGTTGCAAAGGTTACCGGCGATCGGATCGCTGAGAATTTGCGGAAATTCGGTCAACCGGTTACCATTTTTCGGGGAGAGGGAATGAAAGGGCCGGTAAGTGAGCTCTATATCGCCTGCCGCAGACGGGATTTGAAATGGATTCTTCCGGAAGTCAAGTCAATCGACCCCAAGGCCTTCTATGTGGTTGAGCAGGCCCGTGATGTGAGCAAGATTCTGCGACCGATTGCGACTCCATTGGGCGGATGGCGTGCAGTTCACAAGCGGAAATGAGGGGGTCGTTTAGAGTGTCCCGGTATGGAATCATAGCCATCATCAACGGACGAAGGGACGGACAGGATGGGAAAAAATATCGGATTTGTTTCCACCCGCATCGCCGGAACAGACGGTGTCACACTGGAAGCCAGTAAGTGGGCGGAGGTCTTAAAAAAGAATGGGCACACGTGTTTCTGGTTTGCAGGTGAACTGGATCGAAACCCGAAAAAGAGCATGCTGGTTCCGGAAGCCCATTTTAAATATGGGAAGAATATATGGATCAATGAACAGATTTGGGGACGGAAAAGCAGAAAACCGTCTGTCACCGATGCCATACATGACTTAAAAGCACTGATTAAAAAGAGCCTGCGTGAGTTCATCGATCAGTTTTCCATCGATTTACTGATTGCGCAGAATGCGCTTACAATTCCCATGCACGTTCCACTGGGTTTGGCGCTGACAGAGTTGATTGTCGAGACCCAGATCCCTACCATTGCCCATCACCATGATTTCTACTGGGAGAGATCCCGCTATTCAGTGGGTGCTGTGGGAGACTACCTGCGTATGGCGTTTCCCCCGAATCTGCACAATATAGAACACGCGGTGATCAATTCAGCCGCACAGGAGGAACTGGCTCTGCGGACGGGCATTTCATCCATCATCATTCCCAATGTGCTGGATTTTGAACATCCGCCATCGATTGATGAAAAAAAGAGTTCCCGCTTCCGTGCTTCGATCGGGCTAATGCCGGATGACATTATGTTTTTACAACCCACCCGGATTGTTCAGCGAAAGGGGATAGAGCATGCCATTGAACTGGTCAGGGAACTGGAGGATCCCCGATGCAAACTGGTTATATCACATGAGGCGGGAGATGAGGGCTTTGAGTATGCCGAATGGTTAAAAGAAGACGCCAAAAACCAGGGCGTAGATTTACTGTTCGTGGATACTCATCTCGACGATCCATGGAATATGAAGGAAGAAGAGCATATACATAAAACGGAGCACTATTCTCTCCTGGATGTATATCCCTATGCAGACTTCATTACCTACCCAAGCCTCTATGAAGGATTCGGTAACGCATTTTTAGAGGCGGTTTATTTTAAAAAACCGCTTCTGATCAATCGGTATGCCATATTTGTAAGGGATATCGAACCACAAGGGTTTGACCTTGTCGTAATGGATGGTTTTCTAACTCATAAAAAAGTTCAACAGGTGAAAGATATTTTAGCCTCACCCGAGAGAAGAGAAAAAATGGTGAACCTGAACTATGAAATCGCCATGCGTCATTATTCATACGCGGGGCTCCTCAAAAAACTCAACTATCTTTTAGGCATCTTTTTCGGTGTTGACTCTTAACATGAATTTGCCGCCCGACTAAGTGGCGGCCCGCTTTTGGTCCGTATGTATGACGGCACCCGTGCATTAGCAAAAAAGGTATTTATCATTGATGGATTCACAAAAAAAACCGACTGTTTTAATTGTAACGCCTGAAATTACTTATCTGCCAAAGGGAATGGGCAATATGGCAAACTACTTGACCGCCAAGGCCGGCGGTCTGGCAGATGTTTCCGCAGCACTTGTTTATGCTCTTTTTCAGCAGGGAGCGGACATTCATGTCGCCGTTCCTGACTATCGATCCCTTTTTAGCGATCAATTTTCGCCGGTATTGAAACAGGAGCTCAGTCGAATTAAAACCCGGATGCCGGATGAGCGTATTCATTTGGCGGAAGACAGGGTATTTTACTACCAGAGCCGCGTATATTCGGACTATGAGTTTGAGAATTTAAAAATCGCACTGGCGTTTCAGCGGGAAGTCATCAACAATATCATGCCGCATGTCCGGCCGGACCTGATCCACTGCAATGACTGGATGACCGGGCTTATTCCGGCGGTCGCCCGTGAGATGGGTATTCCCAGCCTGTTTACTCTGCATAATATCCATACGGTTAACACCACGCTGTCCTACATCGAAGACAGGGGAATCGATGCCGCAGAATTCTGGACACAGCTTTACTATGAACGAATGCCCTTTAATTATGAAGAAACCCGCGGAAAAAATCCAGTGGATATACTCGCATCAGGTGTTTTTGCCGCCCATTACGTCAATACGGTAAGCCCGACCTTTTTAAATGAAATTGTCGCCGGCCGACATGATTTCGTGCCCGCCAACCTCCGAAGGGAATTGACAAATAAGTGGAATTCAGAGTGTGCCGTGGGGGTTTTAAACGCTCCGGATCCGTCTTTTGATCCTGAAAGGGATGATGCCCTGAACAGCAGGTTTGATGCAAATTCCCATGTTGAAGGAAAAAGGAAAAACAAACAGCATATACAACAAACTCTTGGCCTGATAAAAGATACCCGCGCCCCTTTATTTTTTTGGCCGCACCGGTTGGACAATTATCAAAAGGGATGCCAGCTTTTGGCTGAAATCCTCTATGACGTTATTTCCAAATACTGGGAGCAGAATCTGCAGATTGTTTTTGTGGCAAATGGTGATTACCGCAAAGTATTCAGGGAGATCGTTCACTTTCACAGATTTCATAACAGGGTGGCGCTCTGCCATTTTGATGAACAAACGGCGCGTTTGGCTTATGGCGCTTCTGATTTTATGCTGATGCCGTCCCGCTTTGAACCGTGCGGGTTGCCTCAAATGATCGCGCCGATATACGGGACCCTGCCTGTGGCCCATGACACCGGCGGCATTCATGATACCGTTAAGCATCTGGATGTCACCGAAGACACCGGGAACGGGTTCCTTTTTAAACATTATGACTCGCAGGGTCTGTTCTGGGCCATAGAACAGGCCATGGATTTTTATTGTCTTCCGCCGGACACTAAAGAGCGGCAGTTAAAGCGGGTTATCGAGGAGGGAAAATCTCAATTTAATCATCGGGTAACCGCCCAGCAATATATAGACCTCTACGAGAAAATGCTTCAGCGTCCTCTGGTTAACGAGTTTTGATCATACTCGTTTTTTTGGAAAGAGCCATATTCCTTAAACCATTTAACTTCGGCTAATTGTCCACACCGCATAACCATATGCTTGGTTTAAAAAATTCTGTCCCGGTCCATTCCGGTTTTAATGCTTTCTTTACTGATAGGTTGCCAATTCTGCTTATGAGACGTTGACTACACAAGAAACCCTTGAAATATAACCGCAAACCCCAAAAACGCGAAAAAACCGACGACATCCGTTACCGTGGTGAGAATAATACTTGAACATTGTGCGGGGTCAAGCCCGACTTTTTTCATCATTAACGGAATCGATGCGCCTGACAGGCCGGCAAAAAACAGATTGACCAGCATTCCAAGACCGATGACGATTCCGAGGAACGGGTTCCCGTACCAGATCCAGGCAATCACGGCAGTAATGACCCCGATGATAAATCCGTTAATTGCCCCAAGCTTTCCCTCCTTTAAAATCAGAGAGTAAATTTTGTCTTTTGGTATTTCGCGCATGATAAGCCCCCGCATGAATACCGCGAGGGATTGAGCGCCGGCATTGCCGCCCTGTCCCGCTACAACGGGCAGAAATACAGCGAGGATAGTAATTTTTGCTATGATACCTTCGAACATAGCTACTACGGCCGCCGCGAGAAAAGCGGTGGCGAGATTCACATTAAGCCATGGCAGGCGTTTTTTCATTGAAAACCAGATGGTGGATGAAACGCGTTCGTCTTTGCCGGCGCCGAACATGGTTTGTATGTCCTTTGTGACATCTTCCTTTACACCTTGAATCATTCTTTCCGCTTTAATTATACCGAGCAGGTGATTTTCACTGTCGACAACCGGTGCGGCAAAATATTTTCGCTTTGCGATTTCACTGGCTGCTTGCCGTATATCGATAAAGCAATGAATCGAAAACACGTCTTTTCGGCTAATGGCGTCAAGCGTCTTGTCCGGTTGAGCGAGCATCAGGTCATGCATGTTCAATACGCCGACGAGTTGGTTGTCATCATCAACAACATATGCATAGGAAAAGGCCTGATGTTTTTTGGATAATGTTCGAAGCGTATCAATCGCTTCTTCTGCGATGGTGTTTTTATGAAATGATACAAGGTCCGTCGTCATGATACGGCCGACACTGTTTTCGGGATACGTCAGCAGATCCCTGATCTCTTCTTTCATTTTATCCGGAATAAGTTTTTTGAAACCGTCCCTTATATCCTGGGGCATATACATTAAAATGGAGGCTGCCCGATGAGAATCAAGAAGAGTGAAAATTTCTTTAATAAAATCCTCATCCGCGTTTTTAAGAAGTTCTGCCGCATAACTGATTTGAAGGTGTTTAAAGGCATGGACAACAGTTGATGGAGATAATGAATAAAGCACCTTGGATGCGCTGGACTCAGGCATATGCTCAAGAATTCTTACCGCAGCAGCAATATCCTGTTTGAAAATTTCATGAATAAAGGATTCATAAACAGTGGTGTCGGTCATCGCATTTCCTTTCATGTCGGTTGCCTAAGAAATAATGTTGCTATGGATTAAGGCATCGTCCATCGGCGGTTCACCACCGGACGAATGTTTATCACGCCTTGAGGCTATCACAAATAGAATAATATTATCAATACCATATCGTCTGAATATTAAAAAACGGATGCTGATATAGCCTCTTGCGTATTTTTTTTAAAAAAGATAGTTGTGAAAACCGGGATGTGATATGAATAGTGTGCTTGCTATGTCTTTTAAGTAAGTTACAGGCCAAAAAGACAGGAAAATGTAAAATGAAAAGAATAAATAAGATCTTGGCCGCCTGCGATATGTCACCGTATAGCGAACTGGTATTGGGCTATGCCGTGGAACTGGCGCAAAACATGCACTGCCATCTTGTGATAGTAAATGTGATCAATCAAAAGACCGTGAACATGATGGTTGAATCAAAAACCAAAATAGCCCTTTCAGATAACAGATTAGCGACATCCGTCGATGATTACATTTCCAACCTGAAAAATGAGCGATCCAATGAAATAAAAAAAATGTTTGCAAAAACAGACCATGAGCATGTAAGGGCCAGAATTATTTTAAAGGTTGGTGTTCCCCATCAGAAACTGATCGAATGTGCGAAGGAGGAACATGCCGATTTGATTATCATGGGTCCAAAAGGCCGATCCGACTTGTCGGATGTATTATTCGGCTCAACCGCAGACAAGATGTTTCGACAATGCACGATCCCGATTTTAAGTATTCCCTTATCCGAAAAACAAGATCGACCGTCCTGAAAAGGGGAAGACCGTTATGTAAATTGATGTGAACCCTGATAGTGAATTCATTAGAGAATAAACATACAAAAAAAGGAGACCTCAAAATGAAAAGGCATATGCAATGGTTCTCATTTTTCATTACCTTGATGTTGGCAACGTCGATTGCAATATCATCTGAAAAACCTCGGCCGTTTAATTTCGAAGTCGGGACGTCCACTTACCAGGATTGCCTTGATATTTTAAAAACAAAAAATTGGAAATTCCAGGAATATGAAAAAAAGCAGTTCAAAGAAATAGGTGAGGACAATCCCGAAAGGGGAAAAAGTACATTTGTTCTGGTCAAACTTAAAAATATGACAGGCGCAAGGAGCATTCGATTGTTTTTCAACAGTCAAAGAGTGCTGGATGCGGTTATCGTCGTATTGGAACCAAAGATGTTTCTTCTTGCAATGGATGAATTAAATAACAAATATAACCTGGTAAAGAAGAACCTGCTGGGCCAAAACTTTACCGACAACTACACCCATGTTCTCTGGGAGAAGGGAAACACATATATCGAGCTGCAAAAGATCGGTGAACACCTGGTGCGGGTGCTCTATGTCGAACAACTTCTTTATGAAAATTACAAGGACTTCTTTTTTAAGCCGTATGAAAACTATCGGAAGCCGGAAGGAAAACCCGATTGGATGAAAAATCTGTAGCATGAACCGGCGTATTCAAATAATGATTTTATGTTTAGCATGGGTCGCAGTCCTATTCCCGGGAGATGCATTACCAGATGAAGTAAAACTGTCGTCCTATGATGATCAACGCCCCCAATCGTTACTGGTGAGCAACGCGCAAATCTGTGAAGGGGTCAACGATCAAGTACCCGTTAATCCCACAGTCGCCTTGTCCGCTGCAAAGGGAAAAGCGTTTTGTTTTAGTGAAATAGATGGCATCACCTCGTCCACGGTAATCTTCCACAACTGGCTGCGCCGGGACGTCCATACCGTCAGGGTAAAGCTGGCTGTCAACCCTCCACGCTGGTCTACATTCAGCTCTATCTCCTTACAAGATGCGGATAGGGGGCCGTGGCGTGTTGAGATTACCGATATGGACGGGACGATGTTAAAAACGTTAAGATTCAGCGTCGTGGATTAGTTATGGAAAAAGTGTATTCTTTTGTCCAGAACCTGCGCTGGCAGGATTTTATTGATATCGTTATCAACAGCTACATCCTGTTTCGTGTCTATGTTCTATTTCGAGGCACAGCAACTTTTCGTGTCATGCTGGGAATTGCCGGTCTTCTTCTTTTTCAGCAAATTGCGACATATTTAGGGCTTGTGGTGACCAGCTGGCTGATTCAGGGTGTTATGACCGTTGCCGCCATTATTGTTATCGTTATTTTCCGAAATGAAATCCGTAGTGTGTTTCAAACAACCAACTGGAAAAACATACTTTGGGGGATTCCTAAAAGTTACAAACCCACACCCACACAAACAATTGCAGATACAGTTTTTGAGTTCTCAGCGGATCGTACAGGGGCATTGATTGTCTTTCCCGGAAAAGAAAGCCTTTACAATATCATACAAAGAGGAATTGCATGGCAGGGTCAAATCTCTAAAGAAATGCTCAAAACGGTATTCTGGCACAACAACCCGGTCCATGACGGTGCGATAGTGATTGAAGGGGACAAAATATCCGAGGTTGGGAGCATCCTGCCTCTTTCGGAACGCAATGATCTCCCTTCTTCATTTGGAACAAGACATCGGGCTGCGGCCGGCTTGGCCGAGATGACGGATGCGATGGTGGTCGTCGTTTCCGAAGAGCGGGGAACCGTCAGCGTTGCAAAGGGCAGTGACATCATAAACATTCTAAACCCACAGGAACTAATCGATCTGATCAATGATCATCTTGGAAAAAAAACCGAGAACGGAGTTTTAAGAAAGGAAAAATTACAACTCAGCCTTGCCGCTTTGCTTTCCATTGTGTTGATAGCCAGTGTCTGGAGTAATTTCTTGAGAAGTTCCGACACACTGATCAATCTTGAAGTGCCCATACAGTTTAAAAATCTGAAACCGGGCATGGAAATCGTCGAGATGTCCGTCAGTGCAGTACGTTTGCAAATAAGCGGATCAGCCGCATTGCTCCGCTCCGTGAGTCCCGAGAAGCTTTATGTTGATATAGACATGAGCAATGCCATGATTGGTGAAAATACGTTTGCGGTTACGCCCGGTAAGATTCAGCTGCCGCCCGGGATTACCTTGAACCAGATCATACCTGCAACACTCACAGCCACCATTGATTCGATAGTGACCAAATATCTGCCCGTGCAGGTGGACTGGGCAGGCGGATTGCCGGATCACCTGTTGCTGTCTTCGGTGCAGGTGGAACCCGCAAATGTTCATCTTTCCGGGAGGAGTATGGTGCTTAAAGATATGTGGACCGTCTATACCGAAAAAGTTCCCCTGACAGGCATAGAAAAGAGCGGTATGATAGAGAGCCGGCTCGCACTGGAAAAACAGCTTAAGCTGGTGGAACGGCAGAAAGAAAAGCTCAAGATCAAGTATATTGTAAAAGAGAGATAAATATTTTATCTTGAAGCCGTTTAAAATGAGGGGATACTTTCATACACTCATTGCAGCTATATGTATAATCATCACTATGGACGGACGGTCCATGTCAGCTTCTGCGTGTCTCTTTTTCCATATCTTCACCAAGATGATCCACCCAGGTTCTTTTTGACAATTCGACCCCCGATCGGTAGGCGGCCCGACCGATGAGGTGTGCCGCAACCGGCGCCGTCATATATAGAAATAGCAAGGCAAGCATTGCTCTTAATACCGTTCCCATTTCAGAGAACCAGATGGCGACACCGGCAAGGATCAGGCCGGCTCCCAGCGTACCGGCTTTGGTGGCGGCATGCATTCGAATCAGCGTGTCCGGCAGCCGAATAATACCAACCGCTGCCAGCAGACAGAACAAGCATCCGGACAGAATCAATAGTGCGACAAGATTTTCAGCCATCACCCTCACCATGAATGTCTTTTTTTTGATTGTTTATATCCTGTAATGCCGAACGTTCCAAATAACGCGCAAACGCAACGGTTCCAAGGAAAGCGACCAATGCATAGGCAATAACCACATCCAGGTAGGCCTCTTCATTGGCGTGAATTGAATAAAGGGCCACAAGGCTGATTAAAAGTATTGAAAGAAGATCCAGCGCGATGATGCGATCTGCGTTTTTTGGGCCTTTCATGATTCGACACACCACAATCGTTATGCTCAAGGATAAAATAACAAGTCCGGCTTTTACGGCGATTTCCAGCAAGACGGAATCATGGATTGTCATCGCAGCACCTCCAGCACCCGTTGTTCCAGGCCTTCCTTCAGTTCCCGACGGGCTGTTTCCACATCGTCCAGAAACATCACATGAACGTAGAGAAAACGCCGATCGTTAGAGGTGTCGATGCTGAGCGTGCCCGGGGTCAGCGAAATCAAATTGGCAACCATCATGATTTCCAGATCCGTTCGTGCATCAAGGGGCAGGCGGATAATTCCTGGCCGGCTGGTCTGTGAAGGTGTAATCACGGCCCATAAAACCCGGAAGTTGGAAATAAACAGGGCCTTGATAAAAAAGATGATGAGCCGGACAATGATCACCACCCTCATAAAATAACGGTGGTCCGAGTACAGGGGACGGGTTAACCACAGAGCCCCGAAACCCAATAAAAACCCGATTACCAGGCTTTTAATGGTAAAGGTTTCAAGTACTATCATGAAACCTACCGCAAGGAATATATTCAGAAATATTAAATTCATTTCTCCACTCTTTGCAAAACAGCCTCGATATAGGCTTGAGGGTTCATCAACTCGCCGGCAGCCGTTTGCGCCAGTTCGTAAACAGGTTCGGCGCCGATCCCTATACATAAGGTTAACAAGACGAGACAGCACACCGGGGCGATTTTCCAGGCCGACAGCGCCGTCGTCGGCTTTTTGGAAACATGCGGTGGCAATGGCTTCCAGAAGGCTTCAATCCAGATTTTCACCATTGAGAATACGGTCATCAATCCCACCGCCACGGCCACCGCCGCTGCAATGTAAGACTGAACGCTTAGACAGGATTTAATGATCAGCAGCTTGGCCCAAAATCCGGAGAGAGGCGGAAAACCGGCCAGCGAAAAAGCCGGGATAAAAAAGAGAATCGCCACAAATGGTTTGTCCCTGTAGATACCACCCATCTCTTCAAGATTCATGGTCCCGGCCAGATCCCGGCTGAGGCCGCTCACAAAGAACAGATTGGCTTTGACGATCATGTGATGAATTAAATAGAAAATAGTGCCGGTCAACGCCAGCGGCGTCCACAGGGCCAATCCCAGCACCATATACCCGACTTGGCTGATGATATGGAAAGAAAGAATACGCCTGAACTGGTTTTGGGCTGCCGCCCCAAGCACACCCGTCACCATGGTCATAGCGGCGAGAACCAGAAGAATGCCATGGGTCGTATCCATATCATGGTGAAAAACGAGGGAAAAGGTTCTGATCAGGGCATAAACACCGACTTTGGTAAGCATCCCGGCAAATAGTGCCGAGATGGCAACCGGCGGTGTATGGTACGAGGCGGGAAGCCAAAAGAAAAGTGGAAACATGCCGGCTTTGATTCCAAATGCCACCATAAAGATAAAGGCCACAGCCGTTAAAAGGCCTTTATATTCGCAGGTCATTATCTGTTGATTCAGGTGGGCCATGTTCAACGTGCCGGTTAATCCATAGAGTAACGCCAATCCCATGAGAAACATCAAGGTGGCAAACAGGTTTATCACCACGTATTTGACTGCTCCATCCATTTGCGGGCGGGTCTGTCCCCAGACCAGCAGGCCGAACGAGGCCATCAGCATCACTTCAAACCAGACATAGAGATTAAACAGGTCTCCGGTCAGAAATGCACCGCTCAGGCCGCCGACCAGCATATGAAACAGGGGGTGAAATCCGTTGCGCCGCAGGAGACCGCTTAGTTCTCCACGGGCATATACTGCGGCTGACATGCTCAGGATGCCTGTGATTGTCAGCATCAAGGCACTCAGGTGATCGGCAACCAGGGAAATGCCAAACGGCGCAGGCCAGTTGCCGACAAAAATAACCTGGATACCGGTGTCTACAACCCTGTTGAGCACCAGAATACCGGCTGCCAGGTGAGAAGCCGATCCGATCAACGAGACCGCCTGCTGAATTTCCGGTTTTCGCCACAACAAAAGGCAGAATGCAGCACTCGCAAAGGGCAGGAGTATGGGAAAAACCAGTATGTTCGTCATAGCTACTTCGCCTTTTTTTTCATGATCGTGTCACCATTGTCATTTTCGGTCATGGGCTCTGCGACCCGCATCAGCATGGTATCCGCCGTACCCAACACCTCATAGGTCCGGTAGAATAAGACAAACATGAACGTTAAAAGAGCAAATCCGATGACGATGGCTGTGAGAATCAGGGCCTGGGGCAGGGCATTGGCAACGGTGTCAATGGGCACTGTTTGGCCCGCCTCGATCAGCGGCGGTTTTATATGATCCAGCCCCCCTGACGTAAAAATGATTAAATTGACCGCATTGCTGAGCATGATCAAACCGAAGATAAGCCTTACGAGGTGTTGACTTAAAAGCAGGTATATGCCTCCGGCCACTAAAGCGCCGGAAACTATGGATAAGGCGATATCCAAATCAGGTCTCCTCCAATGACAGTAAAACGGTTAAAATCGCACCCAGGACGACTAAAAACACACCGGTATCGAATAAAATCGGGGTCCCCAGCACGGGGTCATGGATGGGCCACCAGACTCCGGTTAAAAAGGGTAGATGCTGAAATATCGGTAAAAAGCCGGCAACGATACTGGTGGCGATGCCGGCACCGATCAAATGCTGAGGCGGTACAAAAAGTCCGCGGCGAACAACGTCCGGCCCCTCACTGACGGCGATAAGGGCAAACCCGGTACTGGCTACCAGGGCGGCGATAAACCCTCCTCCCGGGTCGTGATGACCCCGCCAAAGTAAATAAACGGCGAACATAAAGACAATGCCGCCTATAATACGCGTTGCCGCCTTTAAAATAATGGAGTTCATTCCGTCTCTTTCCCTTTCATGATCAATGCCAACCCTGCCAAAGCAGATGCTGCAACAACAATAATTTCACCCAGAGTATCCAGACTTCGAAAATCCACCAGGATGACATTAACGATATTTCTTCCATGGGCTTTAACATAGCTGCTTTTCTCGTAAAAATCCGTAATCATGCGGTCCACATCCTGAAAGCTCACCGCAATCAGCAGGACCGTTACTATAAGGCCGCCGCTCAGCGAAACTATTATTTTCAGAGTTCGCCGGCCGACACCTTCGGGCGTTCTTGTTTTTATGGACGGTAGTCGAAGCAGAACCATAGCCGCTATTATTAAAGTGAGGGTTTCGACGAGCACCTGGGTCAGCCCCACATCCACGGCTCCGAATGACAGAAAAATCACGGCAATTCCTGCCCCGATGACACCCAATCCGCATATGGCAAGGAGCCTGCTCCGTGAAGTTGTGACGATACCGATGGATACGAGCATGGTAACAATCAGGAGTCCCTGCCAAAGAGTCAGTTTAAAGGGGCGGAAAAAGTCAAAAAGGTCCAGTGTGACGAGTTTCCATCCGACGAGCAGGATTGCCGTGCCGGTAATAACCAGGAGATATTGTAAAAGTGATCCGCTTTGAAGAAACTGCGTTTGCTTTTTCGAACATTTTAGAATGGCGTCTATCAACCATTCAAAACTCTGAGACAGGGTTGCGGGCAGGTGAGATAGAAGGTCCGATATATATCTTCTGACCGCCCGCCGGCCTAAATAGATCATTGATCCCAGCCCGAGTGTAAGCATGCTGAGAAGAAATTCTTCATTAATTCCATGGAACAGCGTAAGCTTCACATCTTCGGCTGTTAAGTGAAATGACGATACGGCAGGTCCCACAAGCCGGCGCGAAACCCAGTCGGGCATGAGGCCGAACAGCAGGCAGAGCCCGCCTAAAACCATCGGCCCGATCAGCATCGGCCAGGATGCTTCTGTAATCTGCTTTTCACTGCGAACCCTGCCCCAGAAGGGACGAATCGTAAGTATTCCCGCCACCGCAGTCATGAGAGAATTGGACAATAGCGCAGCCGTGGTGGCCAGACCCGGAAAGACATCTTCGGAAAGCGCCCCCTTGTACATGATCTCTTTACCGATAAAACCTAAAAAGAGGGGGAAACCCGCCATTGATAAAGCCGCCATGGTCGTCGACAGCGCCGTGAAGGGCATGAATCGACCGATGCCGCCGATGGTGTCTATTTCCCGGGTGCCGGTTTGATGGTCAATGATGCCCGCTGCCATGAACAAGGATGACTTGTACAAGGCATGAACCAGCAAAAAGGTGAGGGCCGCGGTTAAGGCCGGTGTGCTTCGCCCGCCCAAAAACATGGTGATTATCCCCAGCGCCATGACGGTTGTGTAAGCCAGAATACGCTTTAAATCGGTTTGTATTACCGAGAGCACGGAACCCCACAGCGCCGTTGTCGCGCCCACCATAACCAGCGTCGTCATCCAGATGTCGGTTCCCCCAAGCACAGGATGAAGTCTTATCAGCAGGTAAATACCGGCCTTTACCATTGTGGCGGAATGAAGAAATGCGCTGATGGGAGTCGGGGCTTTCATCGCGTTGGGCAGCCAGAAATGAAAGGGGAACTGGGCGGATTTGGTAAAAGCACCGATCAGCATGCAAATAAGAATCGGCAGGTAGAGTGTATGCCGGCGCAAAAGGGAAGCAGATGCTTGAAGATCGGTAAATTCATAACTGCCGGTGGCTTGACCTATGAGTAAAATCCCTGCGAGCAGTGACAGGCCACCGGCGCCGGTCACTAAAAGTGATTGCCTGGCGCTGTTTCGGGAGGATTTGGATTCATGTTCGAAGCCGATGAGCAGAAAGGAAAATAAGGTCGTTAACTCCCAAAAAACAAATAATACCAATAAATTTTCGCTGAGCACGAGACCGAGCATTGACAAAAGAAATGCATGTAAATAAAGGTAGAATCGTTTTATTTGCCGATGTCCATGCATATAGGCATCCGCGTAAATAATCACGAGGCAGCCGATGCCACTGATGATGAGAACCATCAGACCGCTGACACCGTCCAGGAGCAGCGCGAGGTTGACTTTTAGGCCGGGTACCCACGGCAGGGATGCCGTAATGCGTTCGCCCGCAGCCAGGCGCTGAATCTGGAGGGCCGTCCAGATGAATACAATAAGCGGTATGACGGCAGACAATCGGCCCGGCCGGAATACCTCGCTGGTATGTTTAATGATGCGCTTCATAATAAAAGCGTATTTATAACCTATGTCATTTTTCCAGAATACATGATATGGCATCTATGAGCTATTAAAAAACTCACTTACACTTTAACTTAAAAAGAAATGCTTGTATAATCAACTTATTTTATTTAAACTTTTTCAATTGATGGATAAATAGCCGGTTTTCATACGACAACGGACTTTCGAGACGGAGGAGTCAAACAGGATGATAAAAAAATTCGAAAAAATGGTCATCTTATCGCTGATCGCTTTTATGGTACTGGTTGTATTCATCTCCACCATAGAGCTTGCTGTTTTAATCGTTAAGGACATTATTGAGCCTCCGCGCTATTGGCTGGGTATTGACCAGCTGTTTGAAATATTCGGATTTTTTCTTATAATTTTGATCGGTGTTGAGTTGCTGGAGACCATCAAGGCCTATTTGTCGGATAACGTCGTTCACTCGGAAATAGTTCTTGAGGTTGCACTTATTGCCATTGCGAGAAAAGTCATTACATTGAACGTAAAAGAGTATGAGCCCATGACACTTGTCGGCCTTGCGGCACTGGTACTCACGATTTCAATCGCATATAATTTTATACGCAGATGTCGCATGGATATGAGGCCCATTGGCTCTGTCAAGGGTGAAAAAACTTGCAGATGAACGTGCAACTGATCATAGTGGAAATAAAGTGGTTTCATAACGATGAATATAAAGGTGCAGGATGAAATAGCCTTCAAGTTGCCGGGAGGTTAAGCTTTATGGAAAACAACACAAATTTTCTTTATGGTACGTGCTCTTGGGTGTGTGGTCAATATTGATTATACACGATGTAATTTATTCATTTTTTGCCGTAAAAACAATTCCCTATAGTGAATTTTTAGACCTGGTGAAAAAGGGCGGGGTGGCAGAGGTGGCCATCAGTCAAAACCGGGTTGAAGGCCGCCTCAACGATAAAGAGGACCAACAGGGCACAATGTTTCGAACAGTGAGGGTGGACCCGGACATTGCACAATTGCTGGAAGAAAATAATATCGTTTTCAAGGGAGAAATCGAATCGACATTTTTCCGGGATATATTATCCTGGATTATTCCCGTCTTTCTTTTTGTAGGCATCTGGCTTTTGATTATGCGCCGAATGGCCGGTCAGCAACCCGGATTTATGAGTATAGGCAAAAACAAAGCCAGAATTTATATGCAGGAGGATCTGGGGGTTAAGTTTGATGATGTGGCAGGGGTTGATGAATCCAAGCAGGAGCTGGTCGAAGTCATTGACTTTTTGAAAGAGCCGGAACGGTTCACCCGGATCGGTGGTATGATTCCCCGCGGGACGTTATTGGTCGGTCCCCCGGGAACCGGGAAAACCATGCTGGCAAAAGCGGTGGCAGGGGAGAGCGGTGTGCCGTTTTTTACGCTCAGCGGGTCGGAGTTTGTGGAAATGTTTGTGGGGCTGGGCGCCGCACGTGTCCGGGATTTGTTTGACCAGGCGAAGAAGAAAGCCCCCTGCATCATATTTATTGACGAACTGGATGCCCTGGGAAAAGCAAGGGGTGTCGGGGGTGTCGGCGGGCATGACGAACGTGAGCAAACGCTTAATCAGCTGCTTGTGGAAATGGACGGCTTTGATCCCCAGATGGGCGTCATACTGATGGCGGCAACCAACCGGCCGGAGATATTGGATCCCGCCCTCATGCGCCCCGGAAGGTTTGACCGCCAGATTTTGGTGGACCGGCCTGATAAATCGGGAAGGGAAGCCATATTAAATGTGCACATAAAAAAAATCCAAAAAGAATCCAATCTGGACATCGGACAAATTGCCTCCATGACACCCGGTATGGTTGGCGCCGATCTTGCCAACCTGGTCAACGAAGCGGCGCTTCTGGCGGTGAGGCGGGGTAAATCAACCGTAGGAATGCCGGAATTCCAGGAGGCGGTTGAGCGGCTGGTGGCCGGCCTTGAAAAGAAAAACCGGCTGATTAATGTCAAAGAAAGAGAAATTGTCGCTTACCATGAAATCGGTCATGCCGTTGTTGCCATGTCCCTCCCCGGCGCCGACCCTGTGCAGAAGATCACTATTATCCCGAGGGGTATTGCGGCATTGGGCTATACCATGCAGGTGCCTACCGAGGACCGCTTCTTAATGAAAAAAACAGAGCTGGAAAGCCGTATTGCTACGCTCCTCGGTGGACGGGCCGCAGAAGAGATCGTTTTTGGCGATATTTCAACCGGCGCCCACAATGATTTGGCCAAGGCCACCGGAATTGCAGAAAGCATGGTCAAGGAATACGGGATGAGCAGTAAGGTAGGGCAGGTCTATTTTGCCGGTGAAAAGCAGTCCCGCTATCTCAATATTCCGGATTTCAGATCCGGTGTTGAGTACAGCCAAGCCACGGCGGAACTCATAGACACTGAAGTTCGCGACATCATCAGCCGGCAGTATAAAGTCGCGTTGAACATTTTGGAAGAAAACAAGTCAACACTTGAAAAGAGCGCCGCCCTGCTGCTGGAGAAGGAGACCATTGACGGCAATCAATTAAAGCAGCTGATGGAAGGTTCTGAAATTGAGAAGGCATAATAATTTGAAATGTGCCGTTTGATTTGAAAGCCGTTGCCATGAAGCCAAGAAGAAATCCGTTACCCTTCATCGTCGCCGTTATTCTTCTTATTGCTGCTTTTACATTTTATAACCATCGCTATTTGTTCTTCGGCAGCAGGCCAAGGGCAATTACACCCAGGGCGGATCTCGCGGATTTTGAGAAAACGACCATCGGCATATTCAACTCGGTTTCACCTTCCGTGGCATATATTTTTACTGAAAGCGCGGTACTGAATTTTTTCGGAGCCCGGCAAATAAGCCAGGGAACCGGCTCAGGCTTCGTTTGGGATGAATTCGGCCATATCGTAACCAACTATCATGTGATAGAAGGTGCCCAAAAGGTTCAGGTGCGCATGGACAGTGGAGATTCCATCAACGCGACGTTTGTGGGCGCGGCACCGGATTATGACCTTGCGGTTATCCGGCTCCGTGACAAGTTTGGGCATGGCAGACCGATTCCGATCGGTACATCAAACGATCTTCAAGTGGGCCAGTCCGTTTTTGCCATCGGAAATCCTTATGGACTCTCCCGTACATTGACCACCGGCGTTATCAGTGCTTTAGACCGCCGAATGCCCACATCCACCGGTCGTGAAGTGTTTGGTGTGATCCAGATCGATGCCGCCATTAACCCGGGAAATTCCGGAGGCCCTCTCCTTGATTCCGCAGGCCGGTTGATCGGGGTCAATACCGCCATTATTTCAGGGTCGGGCAGTTCAGCCGGCATCGGTTTTGCCGTGCCGGTAGACATCGTCAACCAAATTATTCCTGAGCTTATATCCAAGGGCAAGGTGCCCCGTCCCGGCATCGGGATCGAGGTCCTGGATGATGAAACCGCCTCGAGCCTGGGGATATCCGGTGTAGTGATAAACCGGGTTATTGCCGGTTCAGAGGCACACAACGCCGGGTTAAAAGGGATTGATTTTATTAATCGAAGACTGGGGGACGTCATCGTTTCCATCGACGGCAAAGAGGTTGCTAATCTAAAGGAATATTTAAGAATTCTTCACGGATATACCATCGGGGACACCATAACGCTTGGAGTTCTCCGCAACGGAGAGGTCCGGGAAGTGGCCGTCAAGGTGATCGACATATCCTAAGCCCCGTTCAGGACGTCACCGGAGGCAGGCGTCACGCCGTTGAGAACCGTCAAATACGTGTTAACCCAGCAGGATGGCCATCTTCCTTGTGTCGTCCCGCCCTTCAAGGGCTATTTTCACGATCATCGTCAGCGGAACCGAGAGAAGCATGCCCACCGGACCCAAAACCCAGCCCCAGAACACCAGGGATAGGAATACCACCAGCGTGGACAATCCAAGGCCTCGGCCCATGAAGCGCGGTTCGAGGATGCTGCCGATCGCAATGTTGAGGACTAAATAACCCAGTGCGGCCGAGAGGGCGTAAACGGGGCCCAGTTGGATCAGGGCCACCAGGCATGCCGGAATCGCCGCGATGATCGAGCCGATATTCGGAACATAGTTCAGCAGGAATGCCAGCAGGCCCCAGAGGATCGGGTAATCCACCCCCAGAATGAAAAGCCATATTCCCACCAGAATGCCGGTCGCCAAGCTGAATATCGTCTTAATGGCAAGATACTTGTTCAGGCTGTCCATAAAATCGTCGAACCGCCCCAGCGAAACGTCCGGATTGCCCATGGCGGCGGCCGCTTTTTTCGGTAGCCCGGATGCCTCCAGAAGAATGAACACCACAGTGAGCAGAATCATGAACATGTTGGCCAGGACACCGCTAAGTCCTTTGAGCGTATTTGCGGCGAGCGCCATCGCCTTTCCCGGATTGATATATTCTTTTATCACTTTTGTAGAGAGGCCCAGGCCCACGTCTTCGAGCCCGGCAAACAGACCTGAGGTCATGGTTGCCAGCCGTTCCTGGTAAAGGGGAAGCGAATTCGTCAAGCCGTTGAGAGAGGTGCCGACGAATGCCACCAGGGTGAGGGTGATGAAAAGGATAAGGAAAAGTATGGAAACTACCGCCAACGTATTCGGCACCCCTCTGCGCTGCAGCCAGATCAGCAGGGGAGCAAATATGATGGCGATAAACACGGCCAGTAAAAAAGGCACGATAATCTCGCTTGCCGCCCGCATGCCGGCAATCACCACCACGAAGGCGGCTGCATTTATCAGGAATCGGTTTACACTCGGCATGATATGTTCTCACCCCTTTCTGTTTTTTTCATAAGTCATGGCCGGTGTGCGAACAGCCGTTACATCGGTTGTGCCCCACCGCCCAGAATAGAAAAAAGGAAAACAAGGATCAACGTCTGAATAACCCAACCGATCAGGCACACGCCCACCGCCCGGAAGGTACTTTGATAATCAAGGGCCTGCCGAACGGCGATCACCATGGCCACTAACATCCATATTGAAGCCGCGAAAAAAACCAGCGCTCCCAACCCCGGGATGATGCCCAGGATTCGAATCACTCCGGGAGCGCTCGAAAAGCCTATTGTTCGCAGCAATTGGCCGTGATCGGCGTCAGTCTGCGGTTCGGGAAGAATTTTTGTGCCGATAATATACGTTAGATAAGCCCACACATACCAGCTTACGAGGGAAAGAACCGTCCCGGTCAACACGCCGACCAGGCCTCCTTTTCCGATGGCGCCGATTCCTGCGGCCACACTGGAAAGAACAACTACTCCCATCGCCTGGGCCATGGCACTTTTG
>Ga0180435_10002085_pt1 | contig 20559 bp, 14 predicted proteins | sample SS_ome_3_FD_132467 | JGI IMG/M metagenome (GOLD analysis project Ga0180435, IMG submission 132467) | Hypersaline lake sediment archaeal communities from the Salton Sea, California, USA - SS_3_S_1 metaG | ecosystem: Environmental > Aquatic > Non-marine Saline and Alkaline > Hypersaline >...
CGGCAGTTCAGTAGATATCATGGGTATACAGTACGGCTCTGGCTGGTTGCTGGACGTCGCCACACACCCACGTTACCAGGACAATGGCTGGATCTATCTGCACTACACGCATATCTGTGGTGATGAGTGTGGCGCTTCGATGCTCTCCGCCACCATGAATCGTCTGGACCGAGGCCGCATCAGGGACGGGCAGTGGGTCGATGTGCAGACCATCTGGCAGTCGCCGGTAGAGTACTATTCGCCCACTCCGGATACCGGAGCCGGCGGACGTATAGCCTTCGATGATACGGGCCATGTCTATATCTCCCTGGGTATCAAATCGGCTGATGGCACCAGTGATACCACGCCGCAGGATCTGCACCTGCCTTACGGTAAAATTCTGCGATTGCAGGACGATGGCACTATTCCTCTGGATAACCCCTATTTTGTGTCGGCTCAGGAAGGCAGTACCTCTGCCAGCGCCGTTACTGCCGCGATCTGGAGTTATGGACATCGTAGCCCGCAAGGTCTTGAGTGGCACCCGCAGCGTGGCACGGTCTGGGATTCAGAGATGGGTCCACGAGGGGGTGACGAGCTGAATGAACTGCTGCCAGGGCGCAACTACGGATGGCCGTATGTGTCGGGCGGGCTGGAATACTCAGGCGATGTTGTTGAGCGACATAAACCCAAAGCGATCGAATTTGACGATACGGTGTCTGAGCACTCTCTGGTCGATATCACACCATCACCGGCGATATCCAGTTTTACCTTTTACACCGGTGACCAGTTCCCTAACTGGCAGAACAACGTATTGATCGGTTCGCTGAAAGGCAGTTCGCTGTTCCGCATGGTGTTTGATGGACGCAAGCTGATTCATCGGGAAACCCTCATCAAAGATCTGGCACGAATTCGGGATGTGGAGGTGGGTTACGATGGCCTTGTTTATCTGTTGCTGGAAAACGAAGCCGGCAGCTCGATTGTGAAACTCACCCCCGGTTAATCTCCATTTCTTAAGGTTCCTCGGTTGTGGGTTTTTACGTTAGTCTGTGCGTCGTACTTTAAAAGGAAAAGCGATGTTCAGTCATATAATGGTCGGCGCAGACAATGTTGAAGCGTCCAAAAAGTTTTACGATGCTGCGCTGGGCGCCCTGGGAATAGAGCCCGGTAGCATTGATCCTCACGGTCGCTGTTTCTATCGCACGCCAACTGGCGTGTTTGCAGTTACTCCGCCGATTAATGGTGAACCCGCCTCCCATGGCAATGGCAGCACCATCGGTTTTCTGGCCAGTAATCCCGAGCAGGCTGACAAGTGGCACGCAGCTGGACTGGCTAACGGCGGTACAGATTGTGAAGATCCACCTGGTATTCGAGACGGTGGTGCTGGACGACTGTATCTGGCCTACCTGCGCGACCCTGCGGGGAACAAACTCTGCGCTCTGCATCGAATGGATTGATCTTGAGAGCCTATCTGGTCGCACTAATTTTGCTGCTGGTTATTTTCGGCAGCATCGGCGGTTACCTTTATCAGCGCTTCAGTGCGTTTGCGGATATGGACTTTTCACCCCCGCCGGTAACTATCGCTGCGTCACTGGCGCAGCAGGAGGTCTGGGATCAGACATTGAGCGCGGTAGGGACAATTCAATCCGTACGCGGCGTCGAGTTGACCTCGGAAGCCAGTGGCGAAATCACACAGATACTGTTTGATTCAGGTGATGTGGTTACCGCCGGCCAGGCCCTGGTTGTCTTGAACGATGAAGTCGAACGCGCCAGTAGAGCAAATCAGATTGCCAGCGTGGAGCTGGCCACGCTGCTGTTCGAACGGGACAGCGCATTGATTCAACAGAAGTCGATTCCGCAATCTCAATACGACCGTTCCCGCGCGGATTTGCAACGAGCCAAGGCGCAATTGCTGGAAACCCAGGCCAGGCTGGCCAATAAAACCATAGCGGCACCGTTTACAGGCACCATGGGTATTCGTCGGGTGGACGTAGGCGACTATCTTTCACCGGGTACGGTAATTGCGACTTTACAGGACCGCAGCGAACTGGAGATTGATTTCACGGTTCCCGCGCGGTTCTCACCAAAACTCCAGCCGGGTTTGGGCGTCTCGGTAAAAGTCGACGCATTTCCTGAGCGTACGTTTTCCGCCACGGTTACGGCGGTGGATGCGCGGGTTGATCCCAACACGCGTAACGTGTTGCTGCGCGCCAGAATGGACGAAGTAGACGGCTTGATTCCCGGCATGTTTGCAGTGCTTGAAGTTGATCTCGGCGATCAGCAACAGGTAGTCACCATTCCAGAAACAGCGATGACCTATTCACTGCGGGGTAATACGGTCTGGGTGATTGAGTCCACGGAAGATGGCGGATTGACGGCAGTCGCTCGGGTAGTGGTTGGCGGGCGCGTTCGAGACGGCAGGGTAGCTGTACTTGATGGGTTGGAGCCTGGCGACAAAGTGGTCAGCGTTGGGCAGAACAAACTCTATCGGGGTGTGCGGGTAGTGGTTGATGAAAACATGAACCTGTGATGCCTAAATTTACCGACATTTTTATCCAGCGTCCGGTGCTTGCCCTGGTATTGAGTGCGGTTTTACTGTTGCTGGGTTTTCAGGCGGCGACACAGCTGACGCTGCGGGAATATCCTGAAGTTGAAAAGAGCGTGATTTATGTGCGGGCGGTGTTTCCTGGCGCCAGCGCTGAAACTGTGCAGGGATTTGTTACCACGCCTTTGCAGCGACGCATTGCGGCAGCCAAGGGTGTTGAGTATGTCACCTCGCAAAGTGATCCTGGCATTGCGGAAATTGAAGTCTGGGTGCGCCTTGGCGAGAACTCAACCGATGTGTTGGGTGAAGTTATCACCAAGGTCAATGAAGCCCGGTTTGAACTGCCTCGCGAAGTAGAGGACCCGGTAGTCACTAATCGCACCGGCGGCGACGCCATGATGTATCTGGCACTGCTCAGTAAACAGATGTCGGTGCAGCAGATTGCCGATTATGCCGCGCGTTCAATCCAACCTGTGCTCAGTACTGTTGAGGGTGTCGGCGAAGCGCGCCTGCTTGGCAGTGGTATGTTTGCGATGCGGGTCTGGTTGAACCCGACAAGAATGGCGGCTTACGGGGTTACTGCAAGAGACGTTAACGACGCCATACGTCGAGATAACTATATCTCCGCTGCAGGCACAACCCGTGGTGAGTATGTGCGCGCCAGTGTTGATGCGCAGACAGACGTACAGGACCCTGCTCATTTTGCGGCGATTGTAGTGCGCCAGGAAGGTGACCAGCGGGTGCGCCTGGGTGACGTCGCTAACATAGAACTGGCGAGTGAAACCTACGAGTCACAGGTGTATTCAAGCGGACAGGAAACGGTGTTCATTGCCATCACCGAAGCACCCGGCGCAAACCCTCTGCAGATGGCTGAACGCGTCAAGACGCAGATTAAAACACTGGATGCGCAGCTTCCTGCAGATCTGACGATTTTTCTTGATTCTGATTTGTCGATCTATATTGGTGAAGCCCTCAACGAAGTAGAGCAGACGCTGATAGAAGCCTCCATCATTGTTGTTTTGGTAATTTTGTTTTTCCTTGGCTCGCTGCGGGTGGTTGTGATTCCCATTGTGGCTATACCGCTATCTCTGGTAGGTGTGCTGTTTCTGATCTGGGTGATGGGTTTCTCTATCAACCTGCTGACGCTGCTGGCTATGGTTATAGCTATAGGGCTGGTGGTGGATGATGCCATTGTCGTGGTGGAGAATGTGCATCGACATATTGAAGAGGGTAAAACACCAATGGATGCAGCTTTGCTGGGTGCACGGCAGGTGGCACTGCCTGTGGTCGCAATGACCCTGACCCTGGTGGCGGTCTATCTGCCCATTGGTTTCCTTGGTGGTTTAACCGGAGTGCTGTTCAGCGAGTTTGCACTGACGCTGGCAGGTGCTGTCATGATTTCAGGCATTATTGCCCTGATACTAACACCTATGATGTGTGCCAATTTACTTAAGGATCATCAACACCAGGGCAAGGTGGCGCTCTGGCTCGACCAGCAGTTTGCCAGGCTGCATGGCGTTTATGCCAAAGCGCTTGGGCGTTGTCTGGATAATCGCGGTGCAGTAATGTTGTTTGCTGCTGGTATTTTCGTCAGTTTACCTATTTTTTATCAGCTGACCGAGAAGGAGCTGGCACCAGATGAGGATAGCGGCAGTATTTTTGCGATAGCAACGCCGCCAGACTACGGCAGCCTTGAGTACACAACCTTGTTTCTCGATCAGATGGTTGAAGCGTGGCGCTCGGTGCCGGAAGTGAGTCATTCCTGGCAGGTTAATCAACCTAATTCAGTTTTTGGTGGTATAGAGCTTGAGCCCTGGGACGAACGTGAACGCAAACTGGAAGAAATTCGGGTTGAAGTTCAGCAGAAGTTTGACGGCATCAGCGGTCTGGAAATATTTACTTTTGCGGCTGGTGGCCTGCCCGGCGCATCGTCTGGTTTGCCGCTGCAGTTTGTTATATCCGGTAACGTCGATTACCGCGAGTTGAATCGAGTTGCAGAAGAAGTGTTAGGAAAGGCGCGACGGTCTGGATTGTTCGCCTTTGTGAGCAAAGACCTTCGCTACGCCCGTCCCGAGGTCAGCGTATCTATCGATCGTGAGCTGGCTGCCAGGCTCGGCATATCCATGGCGGAAATAGGCGAAACCCTGCAGATCATGCTGGGTGAAGCAGAAACCAATCGCTTCAGCATGGAGGGGCGCAGCTATAAAGTGATTCCCCAGGCAGGTCGCGGCTTTCGTCTCAGCAAAGAATGGCTGGAACGTTATTATCTGCGTACCGAACAAGGCTCGCTGGTACCCTTGAGCACTGTTATTTCTCTCAAACAGAACGTTGAACCCAGCACACTCAGACAATACCAGCAGCTCAACAGCGTCACCCTGCAAGGCTTAGTGCTGCCGCCGAATACGTTGGGTGCGGGGTTAACATTTCTCGAACGGGCGCTGAATGAAGTAGCGCCAAGCGGGTATCGCGTAGGCTATCAGGGCGAGTCGAGACGATTCATTGAAGAGAGCCAGGCTTTTCTGCCGCTGTTTGCCACTTCTCTAGTCTTTATTTATCTGGTGCTTTCTGCACAGTTCAATAATTTTCGCGATCCTTTCATTGTCTTGATCAGCGTGCCGCTGTCTATCTTTGGCGCGATAGTGCCGCTGGTGTTGGGTTGGGCAACCTTGAATATCTACACCCAGGTGGGTTTGCTGACCCTCATAGGTTTAATCAGTAAACACGGAATATTGATTGTCGACTTCGCCAACCACAGGTTGGCTGAAGGTTTTGATCGTCGTTCCGCAGTCTTGGATGCAGCTGCCCTGCGACTGCGTCCAATCCTGATGACAACCTTTGCCACCGTGCTTGGTGTTGTACCGCTGCTGCTTGCATTCGGCGCAGGGGCAAACTCTCGTTTTTCCATCGGTCTTATGATTGCTGCGGGCATGTTGGTAGGTACGTTGTTCACCTTGTTTGTACTGCCTACGTTTTACGTATTAATGGGCAACAGGAGAAAACCTGTTGACGCCAAGATTTCACAACCCGTTGTGAACACCAGTGTCTGAGAACAATAAAACGGGCGAAATAGTGCTCGCCAATAACCTCAGTGCGCTGACTATTCTGCACGAGATTGTTCTTGACGCAGTAACTGCCTTTCCCGACGTATTTGATTCGGCATACGTGCCGTCAAACACTGAGGCTTTCCGCAAAAACTACGCAGACCTATTGCCCGGTTTTGAAGCCCATCGTCTGGCCAGTTCTAGAGCGAGCGCAATCGCGGTACACATGGTGCGCAAACTGCGGGACTACATCCTCTGGGATGATGGAGAGGTTACCCAACCGCTGCATACTGCGCTGAATCAGCCTGCAACAGCGCTCACATTGAGCAGCGTGGCTTTCAGCGATAAGCCGGGCTGGCAGCCGAACTTTGTTTATCAGGGCGAGCGTTGGCAGGGTGAGCAATTGGCTCAACTCGGTAGCTTGCTGGTCAGTCGGAATGTGATTTCCGAAGCGGCGGGTTCAGCGCTGACCTGGTTGTCCCAACAGGTCTTATGTGACGGAAAAATAGATTTGTCCGGGCGCAAAATCGCTGTCTTCGGTGGTGGTGCTGAAATGGCACCAACACGCCTGTGGCTGGAAGCCGGCGCGGATGTACTGTGGTTGGATACAACCCCTCCACCCCGAGACTGGCAATCGCAAACAGCGCTGTCGGGACGGGTATTCTGGCCGACGAAAAATGTCGATCTGCTCAAGGAGCCACACGCTGTGCTGGCAACGTTGCAGGACTTCGCAGACGGGTGTCCACTTGATCTGGCTTTGTATGCTTACGCACCGGGGAAAGCGCGTGAGATTCGGCTCACGGCCTGTATGAATGCACTGGTTGATGCTCTGCCAGCGGAACTGGTGGCCAGTGTAACGATGCTTGTTTCTCCAACAACACCCACCGCGCTGAACCAGCAGGATCTGGCAGCAGCTCAAGCACGTTTAGCATCCCGTCCCAAATGGGAGGCTCTGCTTGCACGCTTAGGTCTGTTGGGTGCCGGCGGGGGTAGTGTAGTCATCGGCGATGCCGCGGCGACCCGTACTGTGGTGAGTATACAAGGTGCCAGTTATCAGGCAGCACAGTATCTCGGCAAAATTCTAATGGCGCAAAGCTGGTCCACCCTTGGTCAACTGTCTGCTGCAGATCCTAAGCCGCTGCGTGTCTCAGCAAATACGGCTGCAATTACCCGCACGCGATCACTTGACCACCCGGTATTTGCCGCGGCGTTTGGTGGTGCGGCTGCGTTAGGCGTAGAAACTCTGACACCTCGCCAATCTCGCTGCCTGAATGGTCTGCTTGCTGTGCATGACTGGTTGAATCCCGATGTCCCTTGCGTAGGGCAGGTGCGTGTTCATGGTGGATTACACACATTACCCTATCCGTTGGGGCAAGCCTTGCGTGTGGCCGCCGCAATTGGTTTCGTTCGTTCGCCAAGATTATTCAAAGGGCTGCTTCGTTAGGCGCTAAAAATACACCCCCTTTTCTTGACGGTGCAGCAGTTTTGAAGGGTTGAACTATACTGAGGTAAGTGTGCTATCCAGGCAGGTCTACCGTGGGCAATCCAAAGCCCGTGCTCCTCAGCGTTGACGATGATCAGAATATTCTTAAATTGATTGAGAAGACGCTCAGCAAGCTCGACATTGAAGTGCTCACCGCATCATCCGGAAAGGAAGGCCTGGCTGTACTCAAAGCTCGGGCTGTGGATGTTGTTATCGCAGATATGCGTATGCCTCAAATGAGCGGTTCCGAATTCTTAAAGCAGGTCTCAGCTTTGCAGCCACATGCCTGCCGCATCATGTTGACTGAAAATGCACAGCTCGAAGATGCTAAAGCCGCGATTAATGAAGGCGGAGTATCGCGGTATCTGGATATCCCATGGAACGATGATGAGCTTCGCCGAACGGTTGGCGAAGCGATAAAGGTGGCTACCCTGGCCCGAGAGAACGATGCGCTCTATGAGCTCACCCAAACTCAGAACGCAGAGCTGCATGTTTTAAATAGCGAACTTGAAGAGCGGGTTGCGCAGCGTACTCAAGAGTTGCAACACGTTAATGGGATGTTAAGTAATACGCTGGCCGAATTGGAAGAAACCCACGAACTGATGGTCGACCTGGTCGCCAACATCGCTGCAATGCCTAACCCGGAAAGTGATAAAGCCCGCCGCAAGTTAAGACTGGCGTTAGCGATTGGTGCTGAGATAGGCCTGGATGAAGAAGATTTGTTGCATCTTAAGTATGCCATCCGGCTGCATAAGCTCGGTTGGGTAGGCGTGCCGAAAAGTGTTACCGCTAAACCATTCCTAACGCTTTCAGATCAGGAGCGCGCTGCCTTCGAAAAGCATCCAGCCTATGCCCAGGCAGTTCTGTTAAGCGTGCCACGTCTGCGCAAGGTGAGCGATATCATTGCCAGTCAGCACGAACACTTTAATGGCCATGGCTTCCCCGAAAAGCGAGCGGGTGAAGGTATTCCAATCGGCTCGAGAATTCTTGCTGTTGCGCGTGATTATTATGAGCTGATGGCAGGTGTGATTGACGAGGCCAAGCTAACACCAGCCGAAGCGGTAGCGCGCATAGTGGCGGAATCTGATGATGCTTACGACGGTGACGTTGTAAAAGCCTTTCAGGCTGTTGTGCGCACCGTTGATGAGCTGGATCCAACTCTGGATGAAACCAGCGTAAGATCAGTTTCACTGCTGCCGGCCATGCGCCTGGCCAGAGATCTGATTACCGATGAGGGTGTGGTACTGCTGGCTAAAGGTACAACCCTGACAGAGAATACAATTACATCTTTAATCAATCTTGAGATGAGATCTGACAAGAAACTGCAGATTTATGTGATGAAAGATGCTCCCCCCGAAGAAAAAATAAAGTCCTGAACACCGGGCATTGGTGTCACTCGCAGCCTATAGCCGGGCGCGAGCCTCTTCGATCATTTTGCGTTCGGTGCCATCAAGGCGTGCCTGCATACCTCGATCCATTTCTGCCAATATTTTTGCCGCATGTTCGTTGCTGCGGATCTTCGTCCAATACCTGGCAACATGTTTGGTGCTTTCTATTGGATTGGGTACATCGAGTCTGGGCACGGTGTTTTCGCACATCCACAATGCAGGCACTAACGTGCAGTCTGCTCGAGTGAGCTCAGGTCCAGCGGCGAATTCATCGTCAGCCAGATGGCGTTCCAGTGCCCCCATGCCGCGGGCTATCTGCGCGGCAAACAGGTCGCGTACAGCGTCGACGCGAGTGGCGCGAGGAATCTGGGGGAGCGCCATGAAAATGTTGTTCATCAGATAAATATCGGCGATACGCGATAACAATCTGACATTTGCGCGTTGCCGTGGCGTATCACCGGCTAACGATTTTTCTGGGTATAGATCATCGAGATATTCAGCAATGACTTCCGACTCCGGAATAATTCCATCGTCTACTTGAAGTACCGGTATGCGTCCAATGGGTGATATCTCGGCAAGTTTGCCAAGGTAGAAGGATACCGGTAGTTCGAAGTGGATATCTTCAATGCCCATGGCATAGATCTGCATGCGTACTTTCGCGGAATAGGGACTCAGATCGCCAGTATATAGTTTCATTGGTATACAGTAGGGTTGCCAAAAAAACATCATGACAGAAAAGCGCGGAGGGGAAAATGACAGCTGTCACTAACAAGACGGATCGGTGGGTTGAGGCAACGCCCGCGGGTGAAGGCGCGGAAGTATTGACGTCGGAGCAGATCGCCGCCTGGCAAAATCAAGGGTTTACGCTGGTGTCTAACCTGTTTCCCGCATCGTTGGTTGATACGTTACGCGAAGCGGCAGTCAAAAAGTTTCCAGCAGCAGGTAGTGCAGCTGCACAGCGTGTGTCTGATTTCGGTAGCGATCTGTGTTTCCCCAGCACACTGGCTGCGCTGAATGACCTGACGCTTGATGAACGCCTGCTGTCGAGTGTGTCGGCCTTGCTGCGGACGCCGGTGGCGTCATTGCGCCTGACTCAATCTGACCTCTGGCCGAAGTATGGCAGAACGCAAAAATCTGCAGGTGCCCTGGATAATATGGATCAGCGCATACATATCGATTATCCGAACCATAGTCTGGCTCACCCCACTGAGTGGTACCGTCCAGAGGCGGTAGAGATGATTGTATATCTCAATGATGTGGAAAACAGCGGTGGACCTACTGCAGTTGTACCGCGAGAGGGTGATGCTGATCCAGCCTATCGCTGGCCAATTGTAGATTCGCCGGGCATAGGCGACCTGGATTACGTGAACGATCGAGCAACCGCTGAGGCCTATTTCTCCCGGCACCGGCCTGAACTGGCTCAATGGCGTGCATCTCTCTACGAGCGCGAGAGATATACGCATTTTAAAGCAGGTGATGTTTTGTTCTATCGTCACGATACCTGGCACAGAGGCACGCCGATGATTCCTGACGCACTGCGGCTGGTGCAGAACATCACCTACCGGCGGGCTGAATGCGAATGGGTAAGCACGCTGCATCCAGGCTGGGCCTGGTCTGCCTATCGTAAGAGTAAATTCCTGGAACGCCTGATTGCCAATGCCAGCCTGGCGCAACGCGCGGTGCTGGGTTTCCCACAGCCGGGTTCATCCTATTGGAGTGAAGCAACCCTCGCGGCTGTTGAGGCACGCTACAGTCCCTTTGGTATGGATATGTCTCCCTATCGATGAACAGCCACTGTTCGATAAATCCGAAGTGTTCAGTCCGACAGCCTGAGGCTTGGTTGTGCAGCCAACTCAGGTATGCTGTCGTTGTGCAAACACTACAACGTCGACAGACGCTTCACGCCAGAATATGTATACGCTGCTAATCACGTTTTTCCTGCTGGCTCTGGTTTTTTCTTTTCTGTGCTCCATGTGGGAGGCGGTATTGCTTTCCACCACGCCGACCTACGCACGTATGCAGTTTCAGGAAGGCACCGTGGTTGGCCGATACCTGGAAGATTTCAAAGCCAACATCGACCGTCCGCTGTCTGCAATTCTGACCCTCAATACAATTGCCCACACGGTGGGAGCAATAGGCGTAGGTCAGCAGGCGGCCACGATATGGGCTGATGCGAACCCCTGGATTACCATGTTTGGCGTACCGGCCCTGATGACAATTGCGATTCTGGTGCTGTCTGAAATTGTGCCGAAAACCATAGGCGCTCTTTACTGGCAGCGTCTGGTGACTTTTACCGTGCACAGCTTGCGACTTCTGATCGTTGCACTTGCACCACTGGTATGGATGAGTCAGTACATTACCCGTCAACTCAAACACGGTAGCAACCAACCGGTCCTGACGCGGACTGATTTTCTGGCTATGGCAGAAATTGGTGCCGAGGAAGGCGTCTTTCATGAAGAAGAAAGTCAGATGATTGGAAACATGATTCGCTTTCAGACTGTACAGGTGCGTGACGTAATGACGCCGCGCACGGTGGTGGCAGCGGCTGCTGAAAACGATTTGATCGCCAGCTTCCATACTCCGGGGAAGCGGCAGCGCTTCTCGCGCATACCCGTTTTCAATGCGTCTAAAGATCACATTACCGGTTATGTGCTGAAGGCGGATGTGTTAATGGCTCTGGTCGAAGGCCGGGGTGATGAACCGCTGGCATCGTTGCGGCGCGAGATCATTGCTGTTGGTGAGACCTATGCCATCATGGATCTTTTCAGCCGCCTGCGCGAACGCCAGGAGCATATCGCGGTGGTGATGGATGACTTCGGTGGCATGGCGGGTATCGTAACGATGGAGGATGTCATAGAAACCCTGCTGGGATTTGAAATCGTCGACGAAACAGACACGACAACTGATATGCGTATTCTGGCGGAAAGGCACCGGGATCGTCGTGCTAAAAGTCTAGGCGCTCTTGATGGCCCTGGCCTGGAAGAATAAGGCGCTAGAGTTCGTCAAGGACATCCGTCTCTGCGGCGTCAACAATTGCTTCATAGGTTAAAATATGAGTGATGCGTCGACGTTTATCATTGCTGAGTTGGTGTGTAATCCGGCTGTTACCGGCTTCATAAGACCATTGATAAACCAGGTGGCCTGAAGCGACCGCTCGTCCCCAATTGTCCGGCTTGTTTTCAAACAAGCGATTGTTCCAGATCTGTTTCGGCGTTTCGGAATCCGGGTAACGTTTCCGTAGCAGCTTGTTCAGTTGATCATATTCTTCGATGTACCTGTTTCTGTCGCTGTGCTCGGCACTGGCCTCGTAGCCGGCCTGGTACAATCCGCCTAACGCATCGAAGCGATAGAATATGAGTACATCCAACCCGGCAAGTTTGCCTTCGTAGTTGACCATGGCCTGGCGTTGATTGGCCGGGATTTCACCCTCATGTAGATTTTTCACTGCTGCCATCGTCATACCCCAATCCGCCTTGCGGAAATCTGCAGCCTGTGCAGTGAGGGCGGATAATGACAGGGCTATCAGGCTTGTCATTTTAGTCAGGTTATAAAAACGCATACCGGTCTCTCAATGAGTGGTGTTGATCAATTGATCGCTGTCAGGATTCTCCTCAAGCGCTGCGTCCAGCTCACGGCTGGTTGCCAGCGGTGAGGCGCTGTCGCCAGAGATAAGTTTATATACTACAGGCACAATAAACAGGGTAAACAGGGTGGCAACGGTGACGCCGCTGAATACGACAACACCGATAACCTGGCGTGTTTCAGCGCCGGGGCCGCTGCCGAAAATGAGCGGTAAGGTGCCTGCTGCGGTTGTGATGGTGGTCATCACAATCGGCCGTAAGCGTATTTCGCAAGCGCTGACCAGGGCCTCGACAAACTCGATGCCTTCGTCGCGCAATTGATTCGCGAATTCAACAATCAGAATGCCGTTTTTGGCCGCCAGGCCGATCAGCATGACCAGCCCGATCTGGCTGTATATGTTGATGGTCATGCCGGTCACCCACAAACCCAGCAGCCCGCCGGTGATGGCGATCGGTACGGTTAACATGATGGTCAGAGGGTGCCTGAAACTTTCGAACTGGGCGGCCAGAGCAAGGAAAACAACGGCCAGGCCTAACAGCATGACAAACACAATTGACGACTCCGACTCCTGCAGGTCGCGGGTCTGACCTTTGTAATCGATCACAACCTCTTCAGGAAGTTTTTCCCGCACCAGGGTTGTCAGGTACTCAACCGCTTCGTTCAGTGCAAAGCCCGGTGCAAGGTTTGCCTCCAGGGTAATCGCGCGCACGCGGTTGTACCGATTCAAGGTGTTTGAATCCGTAAACTCTTCGATGGAAACAAGGTTTGAAAGGGGGATGAGTTGATTGGTTGTGGTAGATCGCACGTAAATATTTTCCATGGCTGCGGGTGTTTTCTGCGTGTCGCGTTCACCTTCAAGAATAACTTCATATTCTTCGCCATTTTCCATATAGGTGGTCACGCGGCGCGACCCGAGCAATGTTTCCAGTGTCCTGCCAATGTCAACAATGGGTACGCCGAGGTCGGCGGACCGGTTGTAGTCAATGCTGACTCGTAATTGCGGCTGAGTTTCTTTGTAATCCCAGTCCAGACCGAGGAGTCCGGGATTGTCAGCGTTGATGGCCTCGATGATCACATCGCGCCAGGCCTGCAGCTGCGCGTACTCTCCGCCACCAATAACAAATTGCAGGGGTTTATCTGCGCTGGAGCGAAAGCCCTGGCGCATGACGGGGAATGCAAATACCCCGGGCAGGTCCATGAGTTTGCCGCGCACCTCGTTCATGATGACCTTTCCTGGTCGACGCTCGCCGAAATCACTGAGGACGATGATGACTGCGCCGGTGTTGAATGTGGGTATAGCGCCAAAGCCACCCGGAGTGCGTACCAGAACCCGACGCACTTCTCCGGACTCGACATAAGGCATCATGCGCCGTTCTATCTCATCAATGTAGGGTTTCATGTAGTCAAAGGTAGCGCCTTCGGGGCCGCGCACAAAAGTGAAGAAGCTGCCCCGGTCTTCGTCAGGGGTGTACTCTTCGGGGAGCACTGTCACCAGCCACACGCTGCCGGCGATGATCCCGACAAGAGTAACCATGGGCAGCACAGGGTGTTGCAAAACAAAACCCAGTGCGCGCCGATAGATGCCGTTAACGACCATGAAGTTGTGATCGATGCGCCGCGTCAACCAGTTTTCACTCTCGCTGGACCGCAACACCTTAGAGGCGAGGGCTGGTGCCAGGGTGAGCGCCACCAGCGATGAAAAGACAACGGCTGCGGCCATGGTCAAAGCAAATTCCGAAAACAGCCGCCCAATATCGCCTTCAAGAAAGCCGATAGGGACAAAAACTGCAAGCAGCACTGCGGTGGTGGCAACAATGGCAAAGCCAACCTGGCGGGCACCGCGATAGGCAGCCACCAGCGGTGGTTCTCCTAACTGATCTATTCTGCGGTGAATGTTTTCCAGCATGACAATTGCGTCATCCACGACCAGGCCAATGGCCAGTACCAGTGCCAGAAGCGTTAACAGGTTAATAGAGAAGCCCAGCGTGTACAGCGCTATGCAGGTTGCAATGATCGACACAGGCACCGTCAAGGCGGGTACCAGCATGGCTCGAACACTACCGAGGAAAAGATAAATTGTCAGAACGACCAGGAAGACGGCGATGCCCAGGGTTTTATAAACTTCGTTCACTGCGCCTTCAACAAAAATGGAGGAGTCGTAGCTCTGTTTGAAAGCCATACCCTCAGGCAGGCCAGGGCCTAACAATGCCATCTCACGCTTTGCGATTCGCGCGACGTCGAGCAGGTTTGCATTTGATTGACGTACCACGCCCAGACCAACCTGGGGGATACCGTTGCCACGGAATAAAGTGCGATCCTGTTCGGTGCCGCGTTCAACCCGGGCTACATCGCCCAGACGCACCAGGTATCCATCGCTACTCTCGCCCAGTACCAGCTGACTGAAGTCATCGGCATCTTCGAAAGCGCGTTCCACGCGCACGGTGAAGCGGCGCTCTTCGGATTCCACTTCTCCGGCAGGTAGCTCTACGTTGCTGGCCCGTAGTGCGCTCTCGACATCAGCGACGGTCAGCCCGCGTGCAGCAAGTTGCTGACGGTCCAGCCAGATGCGCATGGCGTAACGTTGGGCGCCGCCTACAAACACCCGTGCAACGCCGTCGAGGACTGAAAATCGATCCACCAGATTGCGCTCGGCATAATCCGTGAGTTCAGGCACGGTCAGCCGGTCGCTGACCAGATTGATCCACATGATTACTGATTGATTGGAGTCCACCTTGCGGACTTCCGGTGGCTCAGCTTCTACCGGCAGGTTGCCCAGAGCGCTGGAGACCCGATCCCGTATGTCATTGGCAGCATCGTCTATATTGCGGCCAACGCTGAATTGAACCGTGATATTGCTGCGTCCATCCTGGCTGGAGGACTGGATGAATTCTATGCCTTCAACACCGGCGATCCGTTCTTCAATCTGTTCGGTAATACGGCTTTCCACAACCGAAGCTGCGGCGCCACGATAAACAGTTTCAATACCAACAATGGGTGGGTCGATATCCGGATATTCACGTAGCGGAAGTCGATCAAAGGCAATCAGACCAAAGGCGATCAGAATCAGAGAGATAACAGCGGCGAAAACCGGTCGGCGTACGGAAATATCAGAAATGATCATCCGCTGGCGGCAGGCTCGCTGCGGATCATATCGGCAATGGATCGCGTGTTGTCATCAACAGCTTGAATGTGCACAGGTGCCCCGGGTCGCACTTTGAGGGTGCCGTGGGAAATAATCGTCTCACCCTCACGCAGGCCGCTACGAACCTCAACTTTACCGGCCAGACGTCGACCTAAGATTACGCTGCGCTGCTGTGCCACGGCTGGGCTGACGTTTTCATCGACCACCAACACGTGAGTTTCACCGCCGCGCGGAATGATCGTTTCCTCGGAAATGACAATCGCCGTGCGCGGGTTGCGTCGCAGCTCAAGGGTCATCAGCATGCCGGGAACCAGAGCGTGGTCGTCATTGGGTAGCACAGCTCTAATGGTGATAGAGCGCGTTACCGGATCAACAGTACTGTCTACTGAGCTGACAGTGCCGCGGAATGCGCGTTGTGGATAAATCGGGGTATTCGCGTCGATGACGGTACCGACGCGCACGGTATCAAGATAAATGGCCGGGATGGTGAAGTCGAGTTTCATACTGGAATCGTCTACCAGTGTGGTGATCACGTCACCGGGAGAAACCAGGGCGCCGGGGCTGATACGTCGCAGGCCCACATGACCGCTGAAGGGTGCTGTAATCAGGCGATCTTTCAATCGCGAGCGAACTGCGCTTTCTCTCGCACTGGCGGTGCGCCAGGTTTGGCGTCGCTCATCCAGCAGTGATTCCGAGGCACTGCCTTTGGCAACCAGACTTTCGATGCGCTCAAACTGGCGTTTGGCTTCTTCTGCCAGGGATTCGGCTTCCTCCAATAATGCTGCTTCTTCCGCATCAGTCTGCTCGACGAGGACATCGCCTGCAGATACGGATTCACCATCGGTGAAGCGGATAGCGGATATGGTGTCGGCAACTTTTGCAGTTATTTCAACAGACTCGTTGGCGCGCAGCGTACCCAGCGCTTCGAGGGTGTCGGCGATTGTCTGTGTAGCCACCTTTTCGACAATGACGGGTGTTGGCGGTGGTTGCCCGCCGGACGCAGCTGTATAGCCCAGGACAGGCACCAGAGCTGCAATCAGCCCAAACTTGATGATGATGTAACTGAGCCGCGTCATGCAAAACTTCTTCGTAAAAGAGGGGGGATGGTATTACTGCAGCGGTGAGTATCGCGTGAACGCTCGACTTTAGCGAGCGCACAAGTGCGCACCACTTAACTCAATTCCAGTCCGGGCATAGTGCCGTCTTCCCGCCAGGCTTTCATTTTTGCGAAAAAAGGATTGGGTCCTTTGCCGTAGCTGGCGTTCTGTACGCTCTTCGGATTCGGCTTGCCTTCGTTGTTGTAATAACCAGGCGTGCAGGACGCCTGGAAAGACTCACTGAATCGAGCCAGCGAAATAATTTCTTCAACCCAGGCATCTTCAGCAGCCTGGCTTGGTTCGATACAGTTAATGTTGCCAACCCGGCATTGATTAACAATATAGCTGATGTGTTTGGCGGACTCATTCATCGCGTGGGGAAAGTTAGTGGTGAATGCGCCCTGGCCGTTGCTGATGACAAAAAGATTCGGAAAACCACGGCTGTGCAGGCCATGGAGAGTACGCATGCCGTCACGCCATTTCTCACTCAGTGTCAGGCCGTTTCTGCCGGTCACATCGTAGCCCGCGCGGCGGGTGTAATCGGTACCCACTTCAAAGCCAGTCGCAAAAATGACGCAATCCACCTCGTATTCCCGGCCGTTGGCAACCACACCGGATGCAGTCAGGCGTTCAACACCTTTGCCGTCCGTATCGATAAGGTGAACGTTTTGCCGATTGAAAGTGGGCAGGTATTCGTCGTGGAAGCAGGGTCGTTTACAGAACTGACGGTAGAAAGGTTTGAGTGATTCCGCGGTGTTGGGATCCTCAACAATAGCTTCTGCGCGAGCGCGCACTTGTTCCATCTTCTTGAAATCTGCAAGTTCCATGAGCTTGGGAATCTCGGCGCGCGGGATATCCTTGCCGCGGTAGTTGGCCATGGAAATGAGGTTTCGGATGATTTCTGTCCAGCCATCCTGGATCAGATCTTCTTCGACGATGCCACCTGAGGTTAATGTATTGAAGTTTTCCATGCGTTCCTGCTGCCAGCCGGGTTGCAGGCTCGCAGCCCACTGGGGGTCAGTAGGTCGGTTGTTGCGCACATCAATGGAGGAGGGTGTGCGCTGAAAAACGAACAGTTCGCGAGCAGCAGCACCCAGGTGAGGCACACATTGGACAGCGGTTGCGCCGGTTCCGATGATGCCCACGCGTTTGTCTGCCAGCTTTTCCAGCTTGCCTTCCGGCCCGCCGCCGGTGTAGTTGTAGTCCCAGCGGCTGGTGTGAAAGGTATGCCCCTGATAGTCGCTGATACCTGCGATACCAGGCAGTTTCGGTCGGTTTAGTGGACCGTTGGACATAGCCACAAAGCGAGCCCGCATGGCATCGCCCCGGTTGGTGTGAACTATCCAGCGAGCGCTGGTTTCATCCCAGTTCAGGGCAGTGACCTCAGTCTGGAAGCAGGCGTCTTGATAGAGATTATATGTCTTACCGATATTGTGGCTGTGCTGCAAAATCTCGGGTGCGTGCGTGTATTTTTCTTTGGGCACAAAATTGAGTTCTTCACACAGTGGCAGATAAATGTAGGACTCCACGTCACAGGCAGCGCCGGGATAACGGTTCCAGTACCAGGTGCCGCCAAAGTCACCACCTTTTTCAATAATGCGTATTTTTTCGATGCCGCCCTCGCGCAGACGTGCGCCGGTGATCAGACCACCAAAACCGCCACCGATAATAATGACCTCCATCTCGTCCGTCAGTGGTTCGCGCTCAATGCGTTTGTCGATATAGGGGTCGTCCACATAGTGGGTGAAATCGCCTGTGACGTCTGTGTACTGGCTGTTGCCATCGTCACGCAGACGTTTGTCACGCTCGATACGGTATTTCTCGCGTAAGGCATCTGGATCAAACCCCAGATCTTCAGGTGTATGTGGTGATGAGGTGCTGTTGGTTGTGCTCACGTTTCTGCCTTGTGCCGTGCCGTCTGAAAAAGGCAGGTGAGTATAGCAAGCTATCACCAAAACCCAATCACAAAGCTGGTTAGCTGCTGTCTCAGTCATGGTGTATTCTCAAACCTGTTGCCGCTGCAGAGCCCTGTCGTCATGACCCGATCGATTTACAGCCGTTTGAGCCTGCTGATGTTTCTGCAGTTTTTTGTCTGGGGCGCCTGGTTTGTAACCCTGGGGACTTACCTGAATGCTTTGGGTTTTTCCGGCTCAGACATCGGCATGGCTTACCTGACCAATAATGTCGGTGCCATCATTGCGCCGATATTTGTTGGCATGGTAGCAGACCGCTTTTTTGATTCAGAGAAAGTGATTGCGCTCCTGCACCTTGCAGGCGCAGGTGTGCTGTTTCATGTGACAAGCCTGACACAGGCGGGAGATATCATTTTCTGGCTGCTTGTCTACAACGCCTGTTACATGTCAACCCTTGCCCTGGCTAACAGTATCGGTTTTGCGCAGATGCAGGCACCTGATCTGCAATTTCCGAAAGTCAGGGTGTGGGGAACCATCGGCTGGATTGTCGCTGGTCTGTCAATCACCTACGTGCTGGCCAGCGGCGGCGGGAATGTTGAAGCTACCGCGTTGCCGATGACAATGGCGGCCGCCAGTTCCGCGGTTCTGGGGCTGTACTGCTTCACCTTACCTAACACGCCGCCAGCGAGTCGGGGTGAACAGGTGACCATGGGGCGGGTGTTGGGGTTGGAGGCACTGTCGTTACTGAAAGAACGCTCTTTTGCGATTTTTGCTGCAAGTTCTCTGCTGATCTGTATTCCACTGGCCTTCTATTACAGCTTTGCCAATCTGTTTCTCAACGAAGTTGGTATGCAGGGTGTTGCTGCCAAGATGACCCTGGGTCAGGTCTCTGAAGCGTTGTTTCTGTTGGCTATGCCGTTTTTCTTTCGCCGTTTAGGTGTGAAATGGATGTTGTTGGTTGGCATGTTGGCCTGGGTACTGCGGTATGGCGTTTTTGCTTTCGGCTCCGTAGACCTGATTGGGCTGTTGTATCTGGGCATTTTGCTGCACGGAGTCTGTTACGACTTCTTTTTTGTCACCGGCCAGATCTATATCGACCAGCGCGCTCCCAAACAAATGCGTGCTTCCGCCCAGGGTTTCATCACTCTGCTCACCTATGGCGCGGGCATGGCGATCGGTACCTTCATTGCCGGGCAGGTTGTTGAAAGCTTTACTGTGCAGGAAGGCCACGACTGGCAGACGATCTGGCTTGTGCCTTGTGCGTTTGCCGGCTTGATAGCCATTATATTTGCCATGGTATTCCGCGAGGACACGTCCGCGCAGGTATCCGCAACTGCTCAATCTGCAGGAGAACCGACGTGAATCTGACGCGACGTGCACATCTGAAAAGTCTTGGGCTTGCGACTGCCGGGCTGTTGGCATCACCAGGACTCGCCCTTGAATCCCGTCGTCTTGAGCGGATTGGTCTGCAGCTGTATACGGTGCGAGACCTGATGGCCAAAGACGTAACAGCAACCCTCGCTGCAGTTGCGCGAGCAGGTTATGTCGAAGTTGAAACCGCCGGTACCGGCGATCTGAGCCCGGCACAATTCGCTGCTGCGTTGCAAGAAAACAACCTGTCTGCTCCGGCAGCCCACGTACCGTTCAATATGATGGCGCAGTCACCAGAGGCCATTTTCGAAGCTGCAGAAACCATTGGTTACCGCTTTATTGTCCTGCCCTGGATTGCACCAGAGCAGCGAACGCTGGCCGGGTACAGCCAGGTCATCGATGTGCTGAACACCTTTGGTGAACAATGCCGTGGCGCGGGTATGCAGTTGTGTTACCACAATCATGATTTTGAGTTTGAAGCTCTGGGTGATGAAGTGCCTTATGACCTCATGCTGCGGGAATGTGATGCCGAGCTGGTTCAATTCGAGCTGGATCTGTTCTGGGCGACGCATGCTGGTGTGGATGCGCGGACCTATCTGCAGGCTGACCCAAAACGTTTTCCACTGTGTCACGTCAAAGATCGCACGACGGCAGGTGAAATGGTTTCGGTAGGCAAAGGGGTGATAGATTTTGCTGCGCTGTTCGCCGCTGGCAGCGGCCTGCAGCACTACTTTGTGGAACATGACCGACCGGAAGATTCGCTGGCATCTGTTCAGTACAGCATCAAAACGTTACAGGCACTCCGGTACTAGCGATATCAACAGGGGATTATGATGCTTAAGACGCCAGTCTTCTTTGTTGGGTTATTGATCTGTATGCCTGTATTGGCTCAGAACCAGTGGCAGCCGTTATTCAACGGTACAGACCTGTCCGGCTGGCAGCCCAAAATACGCGGTTACGAATGGGGTGAAGATCCAGCCAGCACATTCACAGTAGAAGATGGATTGCTGACGGTTTCGTA
>Ga0180435_10002086_pt1 | contig 20556 bp, 15 predicted proteins | sample SS_ome_3_FD_132467 | JGI IMG/M metagenome (GOLD analysis project Ga0180435, IMG submission 132467) | Hypersaline lake sediment archaeal communities from the Salton Sea, California, USA - SS_3_S_1 metaG | ecosystem: Environmental > Aquatic > Non-marine Saline and Alkaline > Hypersaline >...
GACCCGCAGGCCGGCCGCCCGGAAGCGCGCCTGCAGCCGACGGGCGGGCTCCAGGTGGCGGTCGGCGATGGGCACGATCCGCACCTGCTCGGGCGCGAGCCACAGCGGGAAGTCGCCGGCGAAGTGCTCGATGAGGAAGCCGATGAGCCGCTCGTGCGTCGATAGCGGCGCCCGGTGCAGGCACAGTGGGGTCCGCCGCTGGTTGTGCTCGTCGATGTAGTGCAGGTCGAAGCGCGCGGGCACGGCGAAGTCAACCTGGTTGGTCGCCAGCGTGAACTCGCGGCCGATCGCGCTCCTGATCTGCACGTCGATCTTGGGCCCGTAGAAGGCGGCCTCGTCCTCGACCTCGACGAAGTTGATGCCGCCGTGCACGAGCGCGCGGCGGGTCATCTCCTCGGTGCGCAGCCACAGCTCGGGCTCGTCGACGTACTTCTTGCCGAGGCCATCGGGCGCGTGCTTCGAGAAGCGCATGACGTAGTCGTCGATGCCGAACAGTGCGAAGTAGCGCAGGTAGAGGTCGACCACCGCCAGGAACTCCGCCTCGAACTGCTCCTCCGAGCAGTAGATGTGGGCGTCGTTCATCTGCATGCTGCGCACCCGCATCAGCCCCATGAGGGCGCCCGAGTCCTCGTAGCGGTAGCACGTGCCGTACTCCGAGAGCCGCAGGGGGAGGTCGCGGTAGGAGCGCGGGCGGGCCGCGAAGATCTTGTGGTGGAACGGGCAGTTCATCGGCTTCATGTAGTAGCGCACGTGCTCCAGTTCCATCGGTGGGTACATGGAATCGGCGTAGTACGGCAGGTGCCCGCTCTTGAGGAAGAGCTCCTCCTTCGACACGTGCGGCGTGCGCACCTGCTGGTAGCCCGCGGCCTCCTCCATCTCCTTCGCCAGCCGCTCGATCTGTTCCACCAGGACCGCCCCGCGCGGCAGCCACAGCGGCAGGCCGGGTCCCACGTCCTCGTCGAGGACGTAGAGGTCGAGTTCGGCGCCGAGCTTGCGGTGGTCGCGCCGGCGGGCCTCCTCGAGCTGCCACAGGTGGTGCTCGAGTTCCTCGGCGCTGGCGAAGGCCACTCCGTAGACCCGCTGCATCATCGGGCGCGTCTCGTCGCCCCGCCAGTAGGCGCCGGCGACGTTCATGAGCCTGAAGTGGGGCGTGACGTCGCCGGTCGAGGGCACGTGCGGCCCACGACAGAGGTCGGTGAAGCCCTCGTCGCCGCCCTGCTGGTAGAAGCTGATCGCCACGTCCTCCGGAAGGTCCTCGATGAGCTCGACCTTGTAGGGGTCGCCCTGGGCGCGCCAGTGCGCCAGCGCCTCGGCCCGCGGGACCTCGAAGCGCCGCAGCGGCAGCCGCTCGGCGATGATCTCGCGCATGCGCGCCTCCAGCCCCTCGAGGTCCTCGGGCGTGAGCGTGCGCGGCAGGTCGAAGTCGTAGTAGAAGCCGTGTTCGATGACCGGACCGATCCCCATGCGCACGCTGTCGGGCGCGTGCCCCTCGGCGACCATCGCCTCGCGCACCGCCTGCGCCAGCACGTGCGCCAGGGTGTGCCGCTGCAGCCGCAGCAGGTCGTCCGCGTCGCGCTTCGTGACGATTGCGAGGCGGGCACCGTCGGGGAGCGGCGTGAGCAGGTCGGCGAGGGCGCCGTCGACACGCGCGCCGATGGCCGCGCGGGCGAGGCCCGGGCCGATCGCCGCGGCGGCATCGGCGGCCGTCGCGCCGGACGCGAGCTCCAAGCGTTGACCGTCGGGCAGGGTGACGTGCATGGGGGACTCCTCGAGGCGCGGGTGCGCGCACGACATGCGTGCCGGACGCTCCCGCGAGCGCCGGTCATGCTAGCACGTGACATACTGTCGGCCATGCACCTCGTGGCGGTCGTCGGCGGCGACCCTGACCTCGCCCACCGCTTGCGCGGCTTTCGAGACGCCGCCCAACGCTTCCTCCTCCACCCCATCGCGCCGCGGCCGCTGCCGGCGCTGGCCGACGCCCTGCGCACCCTGGACTTCGCGGGCGCCGTCCTGCTCGACGCCCACGCCCAGTGCGAGGCGGCCACGGCCAGCGAACGCGGCTCGCTGGACGTCCGCGAGCTGCGGGCCGCGGACGCCCTGGTGATCACCCCCGCCGGCGTCGTGAGCGACCTCCACTTGGGCCGCGCCATCGGCGCGGCCCTGCGCCAGCGTCTGTGGGACCCTCGCGGCGCCCGCGCGATCGTCCAGGGCTCGGGCCTGCCCGCGCGCGCCGCCGCGCGCGAGCTCGCCAGCCTGGGCGTCGCGCACCTCAGCGTCATCGCGAGCGACCGCCCCGAGGCCGAGGGCGTCACCGCGCTGCTGGGGGCGACGACGTCGTCGACGGCCCTGGCCGAGGCGGAGCCCGCGGCCCAGGCGATGCTGGAGCGGGCCGACCTCGTGGTGCGGGCGTGCGAGGCGGCGACCCTGCCGGCGCACGTGCTCGGTCCCCACCTGGCGCTCGTGGACCTGGTGCCCGGGACGCTCTCCGCCTGGCGGCGACGCGGGCTCGAGGTCGGCGCGCTGACGATCGGCGCCCTGGACGTCGAGGCCCACCGTCTGCAGCTGGCCCTGACCTCGATCCTCGGTCCCGGCGTGGCCCTCGAACCGTTGATGGCTCTCGTGCACGACGCTTGACTCATCCCTCTCAATCCGACGGGCGTCAGGCTGTACGCGTGACGTGCCGCGTCCCGCCGCTCCTCCGTCGCGCCCCGGCGCTCGCCCTCGCCGCCGCCCTCTGGGGCGCGGCGTGGGCGGACGGGCACGCGCCGCCGACCGGCACGGTCCCGCTCGCCGACGCCCGCGTCGAGGTCACGGAGGGCGCCGTGAGCCTCAGTCGCGGCGATGCGAGGCTGGTGTACGTCGACGGACTCGGTTGGCTGGCGGGGTTCGTGGCGCCGCCGCCGCACGTCCGCGAGGGCGTGGCCTGGGTCGTCCCCGAGGTCGCCGCGGCCCTCGGGGTGGCGTCCTCGCCGGACGCCGGGCCGCCGCCGACCGTGGCGGGCCCCGCCCGGCTCGTCGGCGTGCGCGTCGCGGGCGACGTCGACCTGCGCGTGGTGCTCGACCTCGACGGCGTCGACGTCGAGGCCCTGCGGGGCGTCGGCACGCTGGGCCGCGTGGACGCCGGCGACGCGCTTCGCCTCGAGCTCCCGCGGTTGGCCCTGCCGGCCTCGCTGCCGACGACCGCCGGGGTCTTCGATCTCGCGTGGCACGACGGTCGCGCGGGCACCTCCCTGGCCCTGAGCGGCGGCGGCTTCGCCTACGACGTGTTCGCGCTGGCGGAACCGGCGCGCCTGGTCATCGACCTCCGCCCCGACCGCGACGGCGTGCCCGCCACGGGCGAGCGGCGCGAGGTCCTCGGCGCCGGCGTCGTCTACCGCACGTTCCGCGCCCTGGGCAGCGGCGGTCCCAGCCGCGTCCACGTGCTGGAGATCGCCCCGGGTCACGGCGAGTGGCGCGTCGTGGGGGCGCCGGGCGAGGCGCAGCCGACGCTGCGCTGGGCCGACGGCGGCTTCGCGGCCATCAACGGCGGCTACTTCGAGCCCGAGACCCGCGCCGCGATCGGCCTCCTGGTCATCGACGGCGTGTGGCTCTCCCCCCCCTCGCGCGGGCGGGCGGTCATCGGTTTCGCGCCCGAGGGCGTGATCATCGACCGCGTCCAGGTGAGGACGGGGCTGTGGCTCGACGACCACCTGGCGCTGTCGCTCGACCACGCGCTCGCGGAGCGGGTGTCGGTCCACGCGACGCCGGGCGCCTGGGCGGGCTCGGGACGCATGGGCGCACTGACGGTCGACGCCCAGGGGACGGTCGTCGGCAACCGCGTGGGGCCGGTGCGCGTCCCGGACGATGGCCGCGTGATCGTCTACCCGCCCGAGTTGCGCGTCGCGGCGCTCGCCGAGCCGGGCGCCCGCGTGCGCACCGCGATGCGCCTGCGGCCCGCGGCCCTCGAGCGGGTATCGCACGCCGTCGAGGCCGGTCCGCTCCTGGTGCAGGGCGGGCGCGGGGCCTTCGCCCCCGAGCTCGAGGCCTTCGCCCGCGGCGTCCGCATCCTCGACGAGGTCACGCAGCAGGCCGCCATCGGCGTCGCCGCGGACGGGACCGTGCTGCTCGTCGCGGCGGAGGCCATGGTCGCCGCCGACCTGGTCCCGGTGATGCTCGACCTCGGCGCCGTCGACGCCATGCGCCTCGATTCCGGCGGCAGCACGACGCTCGTCGCGGACGGTCGCGTGCTCAACCGACAGACCGAGCGCGCCGTGGCGAGCGCCATCGTGTGGCTCCCGGAGGCCGAGCGGTGAGCCGGCGCCTGTGGCTCGCCGTGCTGCTGGCCGCCTCCCTGCACGTCGGCCACGGCCAGGGTGGCACGGACCTGGCCCAGGTCGAGGTCGGCTTCCGGGACACGCCCGTCGCGGACGCCTGGAACCCGCTGCGCGTCACCGTCCGCGACGTCGGGGAGGGGCAGCTGACGCTCGTGGCCGACCAGGGCAACCTGCGCGACGGCGAGGTTCCCTGGACGATGGTCGTGCCGATCCCCGGCGGCGCCGGGGTCCGGGTGCTGGAGGCCGACGTCTACCTCCCCGCCTGGCGGACGCTGGTGTGGTCGTTGGAGGCGGGTGGCGCGATCGTCGGCAGTGGCGCGCTGCCCCGCGAGGCCGCCGACCGCCGGCGGCTCGACCTGGTCGTCAGCGCCAGGCCCGGGGCGGTGGCCGAGCGCCTCGCCGGCCGCGTCGTCGACGTCCCCGCCGCGGCGCTGCCGGCACGCGCCGCGGCCTTCGACGGCATCCGCTCCCTGTGGATCGACGGCAGCGGCGGGGTGCCGTCGGCGGCGGCGCTCACCGCGGCGGCCGCTGCCGGCGCGGTGGTCGTGCTGGCCGACGAGGCGCTTCGCGATCCGGCCGTCGCCGACCTCGTCGCGCAGGACGCGGCTTGGTTGCCGATCGCGGCCGGCGGCTGGTGGCTCGGCGCGCCGCCCGGCGGCGCCCAACTCGAGGCGGCGCGTGTGGACCTGGGTGCCTACCTCGCGGCCTTCGCCGCGGCGGGCGGCGCGACGGCACCGCGCGCGGTCTCCGCCTCCGCCGTGCTGCTCGCCGCCTCGGCCTACGTCTTGCTGGTCTTGCTCGCGTGGCGCGTCGGCGGTGTGCCCGGTCTCCTGACGTGGGCCGTCCTGCTGCTCGGCGCCTCGCTGCTCGCCTGGGCGGCGCCGCGACCCGCGTCGCCGACGGTGGTGACGAGCCGCGCGCTGCAGGTCGGCGTGGGCGACCTGGCCTGGCGTAGCGAGGTCCACGACCTGTTGACGCTGCCGGCGGGCGAGGTCGGGGTGGCCAGGGTCGCGCGGCCGTCGACGACCACCGCCGGCGTGCAGCGACTCGGGTCGCCGCCGCTCACGGCCCTGACCCTGGCGCGCTGGCGGGAGGCCACCCTGGTGGAGGCGCCACGCGCCGCGCCCGCCCTGCTCGCCCTCGACGCCGACGGGCGGCCGGTGGCGGTCGGCGATCGGGTCCTCACCGACGTGCGGATCGTCGGCGGCCCCGCCTGGCGCGAGGTGGCGCCGGGACGTGCCCTGGGTGCCCCGAGCGACGCCCTGGTGCTGGGCGGACAGGCCGCCGCCTTCGAGGCCCTGCTGCCGCCCGGCAGCGCCTGGGCGCGGGACGGCGCCGACTGGCACGTGGCCCTGGCCCCGGAGGTGCGCTGGTGACCATGCCCGTGCCGAGCGTCCTGCAGGGGGGCCTGGAGCGGTTGCGCAGCGGCGACCTCCCGCAGTTCGGGCTGCTGACGCTCGCGCTCCTGGTGACGACGCTGGTGGTGACCTGGCCCGCCCGCCCGGGGCTCGCGAACGAGTCGTGGTACACGGTCTCGCAGACGCGTTCCGTGCTCGTGGCGCTGCTCGCGCTCGGTTACGGCATGGGCCTGCCGCTGGTGTCGCCGCGGAGGGCCGCGAGCACCGCGCTGGCCGTGGGGCTGCTCGCGCTCACCACCCTGCCCCTGGAGCTGGTCGCGCACGCGGGCAGCGCGCCGGCGACGCCGGCGTGGTGGGCCTGGCTGGCGACCCCGGTCGCGACGGCGGGGCACCTCACGCTCGGCGCCCTGCTCGGTGTCGTCGTCCGGCGCCTGCGCCTGACGGTACTGGCGCCGCTGCTGGCGCCCGCCGTGCTGGCCGGGGCGATCGCGATCGACGTGCGACTGGGCGTGACGCTGCTGAACCCCCTGACCGCGGCCCTCCAGATCGCCCCCGGGCACCTGGCGTTCCACGGCGCCGCCGCGGTGCTCGGGGGCCTGGCCCTGGCCTGGTCCGCGCGTCGAGCCGGGCGCGCGCGTCGCGCCGGAGACCAGGCATGACGCGCCCCGTGCACCTCCACGTCCTGCGCCGCTGGCGCCTCGAGGCGATGGGGTTGCGGGCCGGCGCCGGCGCACTCGTCGCGTCGCTGGTCGCCTTCGCCGGCGGGGTCCCGAGCGCTGGGCACCTCGCCGCGATCGTGCTGGGCGCCGCGCTGGCGGCCGCCTGGCCGGCGCGACGCGACGAGCGGCGCGCGCTCGGCTGGGTCGGCGAGCGCGTCGGCCTGGCCTACGAGACGGCGTGGGACGTCTCGCGCGCCCCGACGCCGAGCGACGAGCGCGCCGCCGCGCTACGCAGCGCGGTGGAGGTGCAGGGCCGCCTGTCGGTGCGCGACCTGCGGCCGCCGCCGGCGGCGGCGTGGTGGCTGCCGCTGGCGACGATCGCCTTCGGCCTGTGGCTGTGGGCCGCCTGGAGCAGTGGCGGCATCGCGCCGGCCACGGCGCCGTCGCCGGGGCCACCGCCCACGACCACGACCTCGCCGCCGCTCGGCGAGGAGCCGCGCGTCGACGACGCCTCGATCGCCGAACCCGCCGCGCCCGAGGCGCCGCAGGACCCCGCCACCGGCGGCGGCGAGGACGGCAGCGGCGAGGCCACCAGCGCGGGAACCGGGGTGCCTTCCGAGGGCGGCGCGCCGGCCGAGCGTGACGTCCTGGATCGCTTCCTGGACCGGCTTCGCGAGCGGCCACCGGAGGAGCCCGGGGCGGCGCGGACGGGTCAGGCGGCCGGCACCGGCGAGGAGGAAGAGGACGACGAGGACGCCGATCCGACGGCGCCGGACGGCGATGCCCTGCGCCGCGGCGAGCCGCCCGAGGAGGGTGAGCCCGAGGGCGACCGGCGACCCGGCGGCGAGGGCGACGACGAGCGGACCGGCGAGCCGAGCGAGGGCGAAGGCGAGTCGGGCACCGGCGACGACGCCGACGGCGAGACGGGGGACGGCGGCGATCGCGAGGGCGAGGGACCCGAGACGGCCGGCGAACCCGGAGGTGGCCCCGACGAGGGCGCCGCCGGCGGCGGCGAGCAGATCGGGGTCGACGAGGGCAGCGACGAGGGCAGTTCGGGGATCGGTTCGGGCGCCCCCGGCGAGTCGGGTCCTGCGGCCGCTCCGGCGGCGGGCGATCCCGAGGCCCTGCCCTCCCTCCTGGGCCCCGGCGAGGAGTCGCCGATCGGCGGCGTGCAGCTTCCCGGCGTGGGTCCGGACGGCGGGTTCCCGTCCGGCGAGGCCGGCAGTGGCTTCCGGCGGGGGGTCGAGGAGGCGCTCAACGAGGGCGACCTCCCGGTCGCCTACCAGGAGGTCATCCGCAACTACTTCCGCTAGCGGTCCGCGGGCGCCGGCGGCGCCGTGGCGGGCCAATCCCAGCTCGCGCGGCCGCGCGTGACGCCGGTGACGCACTCGGCGATGCGACCGGCCGCCTCGGCGAGGAGCGTGCCCCGCAGGCACACGCCGCCGGCGTCGAACTCGGGCGGCGCGTGCTCGACCTCGAAGTCGGCGAGCGCGCGCAGCACGGCGTCGACGTCCGCGAAGGGAGCCCTCAGCGTGAACGCCCGTCGATCGGCGACCTCGACGACGCGCGTGCCGTCGAGCGCGCGGGCGACCGAGCCGCCGTAGGCGCGCGCGAGGCCGCCGGCGCCGAGCTTGGTCCCGCCGAAGGTCCGGGCGACGAGGACGATCACCCGGTCGAGGTCGCGCTTGAGGAGCACCTCGAGCATCGGCCGGCCCGCCGTCCCACCCGGCTCGCCGTCGTCGGACCAGCGCAGGACATCGCCCCAGCGCCAGGCCCAAGCCACGTGGCCGGCGTCGGGCTCGGCACCCCGAAGCCGCGCGATCCACGCCTCGGCGTCCTCGACGCGTTCCAGCGGCGCGGCGACGGCCCGGAAGCGCGAGGCCTTGACGAGCTCGAGGTGCTCGCCGGGGCCGGCGATCGTGCGGTAGCCCATGGCGCCAGGCTAACCGTCGCCGGCGCCCGTGGGGACGCGCCCGGGCACGTGCTACCTTGCGAGGGCCGCGCACGCGCGGCGTCCGCCCGTGCGCGCGAGCCCCGCGCATGCGGCGCCCGTGCCCGCCGGGCACGTGACGAGGTGGAAGATGCCGCTGGTGCTGTACGACACGCTGAGCCGCCGGAAGGTCCCCTTCGAGCCGGTCGTCCCGGGCCGGGCGGGGATCTACTTCTGTGGACCGACCGTGTACTCGGAGCCGCACCTGGGGCACGCGCGCGGGCCGGTGGTCTTCGACGTCCTGCGGCGCTGGCTCGAGCACGAGGGCCTGGCCGTGCGCCTGGTCATGAACGTCACCGACGTCGGGCACCTGACCGACGACGACGAGGGCGAGGACAAGCTCGAACGGCGCGCCGCGCTCGAGCGCCTGGAGCCGATGGAGGTCGCCGAGAAGTACTTCTGGGCCTACTTCGACGCCATGGCCAGGCTCGGCGTGCGGCGACCTTCGGTGGTGCCGCGCGCGACGGGCCACATCGTCGAGCAGATCGAGTTGACGAAGGAGCTGCTGGCGCGCGGCCTGGCGTACGAGAGCGGCGGCAACGTCTACTTCGACGTCTCGGCCTGGCGCGACTACGGGCAGCTCTCGGGGCGCGACCCCGGCGAGCAGGTGGAGGGCACGCGCGTCGAGGTGCGCGGCGACAAGCGCGACCCGCGCGACTTCGCCCTGTGGAAGTCGGCGGAGGGTGGCCACCTCATGCGCTGGCCCAGCCCCTGGGGCGAGGGCTTCCCCGGTTGGCACCTCGAGTGCTCGGTGATGAGCACCAAGTACCTGGGCGACGAGTTCGACATCCACGGCGGCGGGCTCGACCTCGTCTTCCCGCACCACGAGTGCGAGCTGGCGCAGGCGCGCGCGGCGGGCAAGCCCTTCGCGCGAATCTGGCTGCACTGGAACATGCTCACCCTGAACGGCGAGAAGATGTCCAAGTCGAAGGGCCACGTGGTCGAGCTGGCGCCGCTGTTCGAGGCCCACGAGCCGCTCGCCGTGCGCTTCCACCTGCTGCGCTCGCACCACCGCAGCGTGAGCGACTTCGCGGACGAGGCGCTGACCGCCTCGGCCCACGGCCTGCAGCGCCTGCGGCAGGGCTACGCCGCGTGGCGGGCGGCGCCCGCGGCGCCCGCGAACCCCGAGGCCTGGCGCGACGCCCGCGAGCGCTTCGCGGCCGCCATGGACGACGACCTGCACACGCCCGAGGCGATCGCCGTGCTCTTCGACGTCGCGCGCGAGGCCAACCGGGCGCTGGAGCGCGCCGACCACGGCGCCGTACACGCGGCCGCCGACCTCTTCGACGAGCTGCTCGACGGCGTGCTCGGCGTGCCGCTGACCTCGGCCGCCGACGACGGCTCGCTCATGGCCGGCGTCACCGAGCTCGTGCTCGAGCAGCGCGAGGAGGCGCGCAAGCGGCGCGACTTCGCGAACGCGGACGCGATCCGCGAGCGGCTCGCGGAGCTCGGCCTGACGGTGGAGGACACGGCGGACGGGCCCCGCTGGCGCCGCTCGGGCTGAGGCGGGGACCCGCCTAGAGCCACTGCGGCCCTGCCGAGCCCACGCGCCCGGCGCCGGTCGCGGCGCGGCATCCTCGCGGGATGACGTCGACGGCGCCCACGAACGCTTCCCCGACGACGGAGGAGGCGCTGGCCACGCTCGCCCTGGCGCGGACGCCGGGCGTCGGCCCACGCCGCGCCGCGGAGCTGCTGCGCGCCTTCGGGTCGGCGCGGGCGGCGATCGAGGCCGGTCACCGCGGTGGCTGGCCGGGCCTCCCGCGCTGGCCCCGGGCGCGGGCGCGGGCGGCGGGTCGCGCCGCGGATCTGGTCGCCGCCGAGCGCGAGCTTCGCCGTGGCCAGCGCGTCGGCGCCAGGCTCGTGACCGTCGCCGACGCGGACTACCCCGCGTCCTGGCTCCCCCAGGACGGCTGGCCGCTGGCGCTCTGGGTGCGCGGCGCGTGGCCGGCCGCGGTGACCGCCCGCGAGCCGCTGGCGGTCGCCGTCGTCGGGCCGCGCCGCGCCTCGGCCGAGGCCCGGCGCTTCGCGCGTGAGCTGGCCCTCGCCGCCGGCCGCGCGGGGGTCTGGGTGGTGTCCGGCCTCGCGTTCGGCGTGGACGCCGCGGCCCACGAGGGCGCGCTCGACGCCGCCCGCGACGGCGCGCCGGCGTCGACCCTGGCCGTCCTGGCGGGCGGCGTCGATCGGGTGCACCCCGTCGCCCACCGGGACCTCGCGCGGGCGCTGCTCGACGCGGGCGGCGGCCTCGTGGCCGCGGCCGCGATCGGCGCCGTGCCCGCGACGGGGGCCTTCCCCGTGCGGAACCGCTGGATCGCGGGGTTGTCGTCGCTGGTGGCGGTGGTCGAGGCCGGCCCCCGCTCCTGCGCCCTGCACACGGCCGCCGCCGCGCTCGAGCTCGGGCGCGAGGTGCGCACGACGCCGGCGCGGCCGTGGGACGCCCACGCCGGCGGGTCGCTCGCCCTGTTGCGCGACGGCGCAGCGCCACTCCTGGAGGCGGACGACGCCTGGCTCGGGTTGCCGGCCGGCGTCCGCCCGGCCCGGGCGGTGCGCCCGGTCCCCCGGGCGTCCCCACCGCCGCCCTGGGACCGCGTCCTCGGCGCCTCGGCGATCGGCGTCGACGGCGCCATCGCCGCGACCGGCTGGGGCGTCGGGGCGGTGGTGGCCGCGCTCGAGGCCGGGGTCGTCGAGGGTTGGGTGGTCCGCCTCGCCGACGGTCGCTACCGCCGCGCCTGACCTGGCCCGGAAGGCGTTTGGCCGCGCCGCTTGTGGTAGACACTCCCGCTTCCGGCCGGGTAGGCTTGGGGGGCATCCGACCCGCGTGCGACGGGGTTCTCGGGTACGACGTCGGTCGTTCTCCGCGGGACCCACGAGCGGCGGACGATGGTGCAGGGATGGAAGGAGACGATGACCTTGAGGAAGACGATGATCGCGCTGCTGGCGGTGGCTTCGCTGGGGCTGGCCTTCGGCCAGGGCCTGACGGTGTGGACCACCTTCGGCGACCAGACGCTCGAGTGGCTCGAGGGCGAGGCCGCCTCGTTCACGGCCGCCTTCGGCCTGCCCGTGAACGTCGTGAAGCTCGACCTCAACGAACTGGCCGCCACGGTGTTGCGGGCCGCCCCGCAGGGCGAGGCCGCCGATCTGTTCGTGGGCGTGCCCCACGACCAGCTCGGCAACATGGCGGACGGCGGGGTGTTGGCCGACATGTCGGTCTACGCCACCCCCGGCTACCTGGCGGACCTCAGCGAACAGGCCCGCCTGGCGTACACCTTCGCCGGCAAGCTCTTCGGTCTGCCGATGTTCGTCGAGGGCCCTGCCCTGGTCGTCAACACCGACCTCGTCCCGAACCCCCCGGCCACCTATGAAGAGATGATCGAGCTGGCGCAGGAGCTCACGACGGCCGACACCTTCGGCTTCATGTTCGACGCGCCGAACTTCTACTTCGCCTACGTCTACTTCCGCACCTTCGGCGGCTACGTGTTCGGTCGCGACGCCAGCGGCAGCCTGGTCCCGACCGACGTCGGCCTGGCGAGCGAGGGCGCGGTTCGCGGTGCCCAGGCCCTGAAGGACCTGCGCTACGCGTACGAGCTCATCCCCTCGGGCGTGAACTACGACGTGGCCAACGGCCTCTTCGTGGACGGCTCGCTGGCGATGATCTACAACGGCCCCTGGGCCATCAGCCAGTACCGCGACGCGGGCGTGAACGTCGCGGTCTTGCCGGTCCCGCCGCTGGCCGACGGCACCGAGTTCGGCGGCTTCATGGGCGTGCAGGGCGTGCTCATGAACCAGTTCAGCGAGAGCAAGGTCGACGCGGCCAACTTCGCCAAGTGGATCACCCGCTCCGACGCGCAGATCTCGATGGCCGAACTCTCCGGTCGCATTCCGGCGTCCGAGTCGGCGCTCGCGGCCGTGGGTGACGATCCGATCATCCAGGGCTTCGGCACCGCGCTGCTCAACGCGGAACCCATGCCCAACATCCCGCAGATGGGCCAGGTCTGGACGCCCGCCGGCAACGCGCTGGCCGTCATCCTCGAGACCGCGGACTCGGACGTCGAGGCCGCGCTCGAGCGGGCGGTCGCCGAGATCCTCGGGAACTGACCGGGGACGGACCGCGAACCTAGCGGCGTGCGGCCAGGGGACCCCGTCTCCTGGCCGCACGCGTACCGGCCCCCCGACCGAGGGGCCCCGCGAAGCAGGAGGTACCGGCCATCGACCTCTCGGATCCCCGTGTCGCCCTTCCGCGTGCCCGCACCACCGCGGGCGGCCTCGTCAAGTCGCTCCTGCTCATCGCCGCCGCCCTGGCCGTCGCCCTGCTCGTCGGCTTCCTCGGCGTCGCCGCGCTCCGCCTCGCGCTGCCCGACCTGCCCGCCTGGACGGGCCTGCTGCTGGGACTCGTGGCTCTCGTATTTGTCCTGTGGGGCATCTCCCGGCGCTTCGCCTGGATCATGCCGTGGTATTACGTCCTTCCCGCGATCGTCTTCCTCCTCACGTTCACCTTCTTCCCGGTCCTGCTCACGATCTGGCTGGCGTTCACGGACTACGCCGGCGCGCGCAACGGGCAGCTCAGCGTGCCGACGACCACGCCGATCGTCGCGGTCGACGGCACGCGGATCACGGTCAGCGATCCCGCCGGACTGAACTGCGAGGTGCTGCGCAACGGCTGCGTGGACGTGCGCGCCGAGGTGTACAGCTTCGAGCTGCTCGCGGTGGCGGCCGTCGACTACGCCGACGGCGTGCTCACGCTGGCCGAACCGCTGCCGCGCGGGCGCGAGGCGCGCCAGGCCGACCTGTTCCTGCCCGACCTCGGCTTCGACTTCTCGACCTCCATCGAGGAGGTCGACGGCGTCGAGATCCGGCTGGGACGCGCGCCCCCCTTCCCGCCCGATCTCGAGCGCGTGGGCATCCAGATGGCCGACGAGGTCGACCGCCGCATCGTCGCCCACGATGGTGCGCTGCTGACGCTCGACGCCCCCCTGCCCGGCGGCTTCGAGGCGACCGCCATCGCGCGCTACAACGAGTACGGCTTCATCGGCCTGCGCAACTTCACGACGATCCTCTCGCGCGCCCGACGCTCGCTGGTGCCGGTGTTCGCCTGGAACGTCAGCTTCGCCGTGCTGACGATCCTCATCAACACGACCATCGGCGTGCTGCTGGCCGTGCTGCTGAACAACCCCGACCTGCGCTTCCGCAACCTCTACCGCACGCTCCTGATCGTCCCCTGGGCGCTGCCGAACATCATCACCATCCAGGTGTGGCGCGGCTTCCTCAACGAGAACTTCGGGGTCGTCAACCGGCTGCTCATGCTCTTCGACATCACCCCCGAACCCATCAACTGGCTCGGCGTCGAGCTGGCGGCCAAGGGCGCGGTCCTGCTCGTCAACCTGTGGCTCGGCCTGCCGTTCATGATGACCGCGGTGCTCGGCGCGCTCTCCGCCATCCCGCGCGAGCTCTACGAGGCCGCCAAGATCGACGGCGCCAGCGCCTGGCAGGGCTTCTGGGGCGTGACCGCCCCGCTGCTGCGCACCGCGCTCATCCCCATCACGCTCACGGGCTTCGCCTTCAACTTCAACAACTTCAACCTCATCTTCCTGCTCACGGACGGCGGGCCGCCGGTCGAGTGGGGGACGGCCACGGCCCGAGGGACCGACATCCTCATCAGCTGGGCCTACAACGAGGCCTTCCGCTCCCAGGGAGGCTACGCCTACGGGCTCGGCTCCGCCATCTCGATCCTGATCTTCGTCATCACGGTGGCCGTGAGCCTCGTGAACTTCCGCGTCACCGGCGCGCTCAAGGAGGAGAGGAACACATGAGGCAGCCCCATCGCCGCGCCTTCGTGTGGATGGCGCTCGCCGTCGCCGGCACCCTCCTGGGCGTGTGGGCCCTGGTCGCGAACCTGCCCGAGGACGTCGTCCGCGACCGCTTCGTCGTCGTGCCCAACGGTTGGATCTTCGTCCTGGGCGCCTTCGCGCTGCTGGTCTTCGGCACCGCCACGACGGCCTACTGCTACGGACTCGCGACGCGACCGGGCAGGGCCACGGCCTACGCGCTGACCTCGGGCACGCACATGTTCATCTGGGGGGTCATCCTCGCGACCTTCTACCCGGTGCTCTACCTGCTGGCCGTGTCGTTCAACCGCAACGACACGCTGGCGGGCGCCCTGCCGAGCGAGGGGAACCTGCTGGTGCGCGCCGGCGTGATCCCCAACCCGGCCGACTTCGCGCTGGTGCAGTACGAGAAGGTGCTCAGCCAGACGCACATCCAGGCGTTCCAATGGGTCCTCATCGGGCTCCTCGTCCTGGCCGTGCTCGGCATCGTCGGCATCAAGCTCGCCGGCCGCGTGGCGCACCTGCCCGCCTACCGCACCGACGCCTGGACCCGCGTCCTCGGCATCGGCATCTTCGCGCTGGCCGCGGTCATCGTGGTCAGCATCACGCCCGGGCAGTTCTACGGCGTGTCGGAGACGGGCGCGCGCGTGCCCGCCTCCTCCGAGCGGACGATCCTGCTGTACATCCGCAACACGCTGCTGGTGTCGGGCCTCACCGGCATGTTCGCGGTGCTCATCGCCACCACGGCCGGTTACGCGTTCGCCCGCATGCGCTTCGAGGGCCGCTACGCCACGCTGCTCAGCTTCGTGTTCGTGCAGATGTTCCCCGGCTTCATGGCGCTCGTGGCGATCTTCTGGCTCATGGTGCAGCTCGACCTGCTCAACACCTTCACCGGCCTCATCCTCGCCTACTCGGGCGGCGCGATCGCGTTCTCGGCCTGGATCTTCAAGGGCTACCTGGAGTCGGTCAGCCCCGCGCTGGAGGAGTCGGCCATGGTGGACGGCGCGACGCGCTGGGGCGCCTTCTGGCGCATCATCCTGCCGGTGTCCACCCCGATGCTGCTGTTCATCTTCCTGCTGCAGTTCATCGGGACCTACAGCGAGTTCATCCTGGCCAACACGCTGCTGCAGGGGCAGGAGAACTGGACGGTCGGCATGGGCCTGCGCAACTTCACCACCGGGCGCTTCGACACCCAGTGGGGGGCGCTGACCGCGAGCGCCGTGCTCGGCTCGATCCCCATCCTGCTGATCTTCTACTCCTTCCAGGACGCGCTCACGAGCCAGCAGACGGCCGGCGGGGTGAAGGGATGAGCGGCTCCGTGGTGCTCGCGCTCGACCAGGGCACGACCAGCTCGCGGGCCATCCTCTTCGACGGCGAGGGCCAGGCCCTCGGGACGGCGCAGAAGGAGTTCACCCAGGGCTACCCGCGCCCCGGCTGGGTCGAGCACGACGCCAACGAGATCTGGTCGTCGCAGTCCGGCGTGATGTCGGAGGCGCTCGCCGCCGCCGACGTCTCGTCGCGCGACGTGGCCGCCGTCGGCATCACCAACCAGCGCGAGACGACGATCCTGTGGGACCGCGCGACGCTGCAGCCGATCGCGCCCGCGATCGTGTGGCAGGACCGCCGGACGGCCGAGGCCGTCGACGCGGTGCGCGCCCGCCCCGGCGCGGAGGCGCTCGTCGTCGAGCGCAGCGGCCTGGTGCTGGACGCCTACTTCAGCGCCAGCAAGCTCGCCTGGCTGCTCGAGCACGTGCCCGGCGCCCGCGAGCGGGCCGAGCGCGGCGAGCTCGCCTTCGGTACCGTCGACAGCTGGCTCGTCGCCCGCCTCACGCGCGGCGAGGCGCACGTCACCGACGTCTCCAACGCCTCCCGCACGATGCTCCTGGACGTGCGCGCGCTCGACTGGGACGACGAACTGCTGGCGCTGTGGGGCATCCCGCGTGCCGTGCTGCCGCGCATCGTCGGCTCCAGCGAGGTCGTCGGGCACGTGGCCGATGGCCTGCCCCTCGCCGGCGTGCCGATCGCGGGCATCGCCGGCGACCAGCAGGCGGCCACCTTCGGGCAGGCCTGCTTCGCCCCGGGCCAGGCGAAGTCGACCTACGGCACGGGCGCCTTCCTGGTGCTCAACACGGGCGACGCGCCCGTCCCCTCGCACCACCGGCTGCTGACCACCGTCGCCTGGCGGCTCGGCGACGAGGTGCGCTACGCGCTCGAGGGCTCGATCTTCATGGCGGGCGCGATCGTCCAGTGGCTGCGCGACGGCCTGGGCGTCATCCGCCGCTCCGAGGACGTCGAGGCGCTCGCGACCAGCGTGCCCGACACCGGCGACGTCGTGCTGGTCCCCGCCTTCGCCGGGCTGGGCGCGCCGCACTGGGACCCCTACGCCCGCGGCACGATCGTCGGCATGACGCGCGGCACCACGGCGGCGCACATCGCGCGCGCGGCGCTCGAGTCGATCGCCTTCCAGGTCGCCGACGTCATCGACGCCATGGCCGCCGACGCCCCGGCGCCGCTCACCGAGCTGCGCGTCGACGGCGGTGCCGCACGCAACGACCTGCTCATGCAGGACCAGGCGGACGTGCTCGGCGTGCCCGTGGTGCGGCCCGCGGTGACCGAGACCACCGCGCTGGGCGCGGCCTACCTCGCCGGCCTCGCCACGGGCGTCTGGGACGGGCCGGACGACGTCGCCGCCCACTGGCGCGAGGAGCGACGCTTCGAGCCGGCGGCGGACGCCGGCCGCGTCTCGCGCCGCCGCGACCGCTGGCGGGCGGCCGTGGAACGGGCGAAGGACTGGAGCGAGCGGACGTGAACGTGGTCCCCGCCGCGCGCGCCGCGCACTGGGCGGCTCTGGCGGAGCGCACGGCGCCGTTCGACCTGCTGGTCGTCGGCGGGGGGGCGACGGGGGCCGGCGCGGCGCTCGACGCCGCCGCCCGTGGGCTGTCGGTGGCGCTGATCGAGCGCGACGACCTGGCGGCGGCCACCAGCAGCCGCAGCACCAAGCTCATCCACGGCGGCGTGCGCTACCTCGAGAAGGCCGTCAAGGAGTTCGACCGCAGTCAGTTCCACCTGGTGCGGGACGCCCTGCGCGAGCGGGCCGTCCTCATCCGCAACGCGCCCCACCTGTGCCATCCGCTACCCCTCGTGACACCCCTGTACGAGTGGTGGCAGGTGCCGTACTACCTCACGGGCCTCAAGATCTACGACGCCCTCGCCGGCCGCGCGAACCTCGCGCCCTCGCGCTTCGTCGACGCGCGCGAGGCTCTGCAGCGCTTCCCCATGCTGCGCGAGGCCGGCCTGCGCGGCGGCGTGGTGTACCACGACGGCCAGTTCGACGACGCGCGCATGAACGTGACCCTCGCGCTGTCCGCGGCCGAGCGCGGCGCCCTCGTGGTGACCCACGCCGAGGTGGTGGCCCTGCGGCGCGAGGCGGGTCGCATGCGCGGCGCGACCGTGCGGGACGTGGCCTCCGGCGAGGAGACCGCCGTGACCGCCCGCGCCATCCTCAACGCCACCGGCCCCTTCGTCGACGAGCTCCGCAGGCTCGACGACCCCGCCGCCGAGCCGATGCTCGACGCCAGCTCCGGCGTCCACATCGTCCTCGACGCGCGCTTCTCGCCACCGGCGACCGGCCTCCTGATCCCGCAGACCGAGGACGGCCGCGTGCTCTTCCTGCTGCCGTGGCAGGGCGCGACGCTGGTCGGCACGACCGACCAGCCGGCCGCCATCGAACGGCATCCGCGGGCGACCGAGGACGAGATCGAGTACATCCTGCGCCACGTGCGGCAGTACTTCTCCCTGCCGGTCGAGCGCCAGGACGTCCGCGCCGCCTGGTCGGGCCTGCGGCCGCTCGTCTCCGACCCGAAGGCCGCCGACACCGCACGGCTGTCGCGCGACCACGTGGTGCACGTCGCCGATTCCGGCCTGGTGACGATCGCCGGCGGCAAGTGGACGACCTACCGGCGCATGGCGGAGGACGCGGTCGACGCGGCGCTGGCGGTCGCCGGCATCGAGGCCGCGCCCTCGCCGACCGAGGACCTGCGGCTGGCGGGCGCCGAGCGCCTGCTGCCCACGGGCGCGGGCGAGCTGCAGGAGCGCGGCTTCCCCGCCGACGTGGCGCGTCACCTGCACCTGGCGTACGGCGACCGTGCCGACGCCGTCGCGGCGATCGCCGGCGATGGCGACGCCGCGCGTCTCGCACCCGACCACCCCTACCTGGAGGCCGAGGTACGGCACGCGGCCCGCTCGGAGTTCGCGGCGAGCACCGTCGACGTGCTGGCGCGCCGCACGCGCCTGGCCATGCTCGACGCGGCCGCGGCCCGCGCCGCCGCCCCCCGCGTCAGCCGGATCCTGGCCGAGGAGCTCGGTTGGGACGCCGCCCGCACGGAGGCGGAGACGACGGCGGCGGCGGCCTGGGTATCCTAGGGACCCGGCCGGGATGGCGGAACGGTAGACGCACGAGACTTAAAATCTCCTGCCCGCGAGGGCGTGCGGGTTCGAATCCCGCTCCCGGCACCAACGCCGACCCGAGAAGGCGAGCGCCCCGGTCGACGACCGGGGCGCAGCCATGGTAGCGATGGACGGGCTCGAACCGTCGACCTCACGATTATGAGTCGTGCGCTCTAACCAGCTGAGCTACATCGCCTCGGCGCGGCGGGCGGCCGCCGCGCGCGTCCGAACATACACCCCCCGCACGCCGACGGGCAAGCGCCCGCCGCGCGTGCCGCCCGCACCGCGACTCACAGGTTCGGGTCGGCGCGGTACGGCGCCCACTCCGGTTCGTGGCCGTAGGCGAAGCGGTAGTACTCGCACCCCTCGAGCGCGCTCGCGGCGGCCTCGTCGACGATGACCTTGCAGCTCGGGTGGAGCTGCAACGCCGTGGCGCTGATGCGCGCCGTGATCGGCCCCTCCGTCGCGCGCGCGAGGATGGCCGCCTTGGCGGCGCCGGTGGCCACCAGCAGCACCTCGCGCGCCTCCAGGATCGTCCCGACGCCCATCGTCAGGGCACGCCTCGGCACGGCCGCCGGGTCGCCGCCGAACATCTCCGCGTTCTGGGCCCGGGTCGTCGGCGTCAGCGCCTTCTCGCGCGTGCGCGACATGAGGGCGGACAGCGGCTCGTTGAAGCCGATGTGGCCGGTCTCCCCCAGCCCGAGCAGCTGGAGGTCGATCCCGCCGGCCTCGGCGATGGCGTGTTCGTAGGCCCGGGCCTCGGCCGCGAGGTCGGGCGCGACGCCGTTGGGGAGCCGGGTCCGCTCTGGCGGCAGGCCGACGCGGTCGAACAGACGCTCGCGCATGTAGTGGTGGTAGGAGCGGGGGTCGTCGGGCGGCAGGCCCACGTACTCGTCGAGGTTGAAGGTGCGCACGCGCCCGAGGTCGACGCGGCCCGCCCGATGCTCGGCGACGAGCTCGTCGTAGACGGCCTCCATGGTCCTGCCGGTGGCGCAACCGAGGACCAGATCCGGCTTCGCGCGGACGCGGTCGACCACGAGGCGCGCCACGAGCCGGGCCACGTGCGCCGCGGAGGGGCGGATGAGGATCTCCACGCCGTTGGTCTACCACGCGGCGAACGCGCGCGTCGCCGCGCCACCCGGGTGGGGGGAGCTTCACGCCGGGGCCGAAGGGCGGGCGGTAGCATGACGCATGCTGGAGCCTTCGCTCGATCTCTACGGTGAGGCGGCCGAGCGGGTGGAGGGCTTGCTGGTCGAGTTGCTCACGCAGAGCCGCGCGCGTTACGCGCTGCTCATCGACCGCCAGGGCTTCGTCATCCTGCACCGCCGCGCCGCCTGGGCGCCCAAGCCGCCTTCGCTCGACTCGCTGGCGACCCTCATCGCCTCGAACCACTCGGCGAACGAGGCGATCGCCAAGCTCTTCGGCGAGGCGAGCTTCCGCGAGACCGTGCAGCAGAGCGACGGCGTCAGCACCTACGTCGAGTCCGTGGGCGACAAGGCCCTGCTGGTGACCGTGTTCGACGCCTCGGCGCCGCTCGGCAAGGTCAAGCTCTTCACCAAGCGCGCGCTGGAACGCATCGAGGCGGTGCTCGAGGAGACCCGCGAGGCGGCCCCGACGGCCGACATCGGCGGCACCTTCAGCGCCCACGCCGGCGCGCTGCTCGACGAGCTGTTCGGGGACGGGAAGACGCCATGAGCACGATCAACTTCGCCGCCCGCGAGATCAACTTCAAGCTCGTCTACTACGGGCCGGGCCTGTCGGGCAAGACGACCAACCTGAAGCAGATCCACACGCACGTCCCCGTCGAGTCCAAGGGCGAGATGGTGTCGCTGCAGACCGAGGACGAGCGCACGCTCTTCTTCGACTTCCTGCCCCTCGACCTCGGTCGGGTCAACGGCTTCAAGACGCGCTTCCACCTCTACACCGTGCCGGGTCAGGTCTTCTACAACGCCAGTCGGCGCCTCATCCTGC
>Ga0180435_10002087_pt1 | contig 20541 bp, 23 predicted proteins | sample SS_ome_3_FD_132467 | JGI IMG/M metagenome (GOLD analysis project Ga0180435, IMG submission 132467) | Hypersaline lake sediment archaeal communities from the Salton Sea, California, USA - SS_3_S_1 metaG | ecosystem: Environmental > Aquatic > Non-marine Saline and Alkaline > Hypersaline >...
CTGATCGTCACTGGCCTGGGCGCCACAACCTTTGAAGACGTGTTCTCAACCTTTACCCGCCAGGAACGGGAGATCCCCGCTCCGATCCAGCGGAAAGTGGTCAAAACAGAAGTGGATGGGGAAGAGGAATTAGCCGAACGATTTGATATGGGTCGCGATCCGCTGGATGTGCCGGCCTTCATGCGCCGCAGGGCTTATGCCGATATCTCATTTGGAGATTGATCCCGAAAGGAGCAGCAACCATGAAAGCCAAATTGATTGACCATGTCTCACAGGAAGTTTACCGAAAACACCCAGATCTGAAGGGTGTCAAACCGAAGATCACTCCCCGAAAAGGGGATAGCTCATCGGATACATTGCTGGTTTATTCCAAATCAGTCTCGGGTCCGGGTGGGAAGAAGATCAACCGCATTGTGCGTGCTGTTGCGGACGAAAACGGGAAGATCAAAAAGATCTCTACCTCAAAATAATCGGAGAAAAGATAATGAAAGCTGTTCTGGAACGCATAGAATATAATTGGTGGAACTTCCATATCAAGGTACTGGACGAATCCCAATGGGTTCGTGAGGTCCTTCCCAAAGTCCAAAGTATCTGGGAAATGAGGGATGAGGCCACGCCTTACCTGGTCCTATCGGTCCTGGGTTTCCCCGTGGGTGTCCTGCTAGGGATCCTGACCATTTATATAAAATAATACCAATGGAATTATGAACAGATCGGGTTGTTCTCTCCCTCATGGGAATGATCAACCCGGTTTTCATTTAAAAATGAAGAAATAGAACTAATAAAATAGAATCAGAGATACTTTTGAACTGACAAAAGTCACTTTCTCAACCTGGACATATTGACAATGAAACTTTATCTGAATATGATTTGTATATAGTTGTAATTACAGGATAACAACATTTATCACTGGAACCCAATTTACTGGTAACGAACGTGCTTCTAAGTCCTAAAACATTTCCGACTCTCAGCTACATCCCCTGACGAAGCCTTGGGTTTGTCTGTACCAAGACCAGGTCGGGATATGAACAGTATCACAATGTATTAATTTAACCGGATATTCCATTGATCGAAGGATATCGCGGTTGGATACTCCCAGACGATCTGGAGTAATTTTTCAAATTTCCACGAGTTGAAATAAAGGAGAGAGATATGGCGGATCCGAAAGAACTAGGAGTAGGAATGTTGGGGTATGCCTTCATGGGAAAGGCACATACCAACGCGTTCAAAAAACTTCCTTATATGTATTATCCACCGCCGGCTATTCCGGTGTTAAAGGGTATTTGCGGTCGAAACGAAACCGCGGTGATGGAAAGCGCCCAACGCTATGGATATGAGTATGGAACCACGGATTGGAAGAAACTGATCTCTGATCCCGAGATCCAGCTCTTTGACAATAATGGTCCGAATAACGTTCATGCTGAACCGTGTATTGCTGCGCTGGAAGCAGGTAAACATACCATCGTTGAAAAACCTCTTGCGCTGACCCTGGATGAAGCCAGACAAATGGCTGATGCGGCCAAAAAAGCCGCTAAAAAAGGTGTTAAAAGCATGGTGTCTTTCAGCAACCGATTTTCTCCAGCTGTGCTGCTTGCCAAACGGCTCATTGAAGAAGGCAAGATCGGTGAAATCTATCATTTTCGAGCTGCATTCCTGCAGGACTGGCTGATCAGCCCGGAATTCCCCCTTGCCTGGCGGATGGACAAAAGCGTGGCTGGATCAGGAGTGCTGGGTGACCTCAACGCTCACAGCCTGGATATGGCTCGTTTCTTAACTGGATTGGAAATCACCGAAGTCAGTGGCGTTACGGAGACATTCATTAAAGAAAGGCCGATCCCATTGGAAGCTTCTGGTCTCTCGGGTAAGGGTGGTGCTGAAAAAGGGCCAGTCACCGTGGATGACGCTTCACTGGGCATGTTCCGATTCAATAATGGCGGTTTAGGCACAATTGAAGCCACCCGCTTTGCTACTGGTCGTAAATCCCTCTGGCAAATTGAAGTCTACGGCAGCCGTGGAGCTATCCAGTTTGAGTTGACCGAGAACAATATACTGCAGTATTTCTCTCTGGATGATCCGCTAGAAACACAGGGATTCCGCACCATTCTGGTCACTGAGGCTGAAGTGCATGATTGGATCAAAAATTGGTGGCCCCCGGGTCATATGCTTGGTTGGGAACATCACCACTGTCATACCATATTCCATTTTGTAAATTCTGTTGCAAATAATATCCCTGTGGCTCCCTGGGGCGCTACATTTGATGACGGCCTTGAAGTGCAGCGATTGTTAACTGCCCTTGAACTGTCCAACCAGGAGAAATGCTGGATTCCGATGAAGCAGATCTAATCTGCCTGTCATACTTAGAAATTGGAGATCAATATGAAAATAGGAATGTTTACCGCCAATTATATGGATACAGACCTGGATAAGGTCTTTAAGATGATGGCTGATTATGGCTATGAGATGGCTGAGTTGCCAGTATTCTACGGAAACCCTCATTGTGATATTGAACAGGTTCTTCAGGATGGGGGGAAGAAGATCAAAGACCTGGTCAAGAAATATGATATCCCGGTCTCAGCTCTCAGCAATCATACAGACAGCCAGCTTGTGCTCGGTCCGCATACTGTGGATACAGATGGCCTCTATGAAGGCACACCAGAAGAAAAGATCAAGTTTGGGATCGAGAGGATGAAAAGGACCGCAGAAGCAGCCAATGCCCTGGAAGTCCCGGTGGTATGTGGTTTTATTGGATGCGAGCGGTTTTCTCGCTGGTTCCCTTTCCCATATCCTCAGGGTTGGGAAGAAATGGGCCAGGATTTTGTCGATCGCTGGGGAGAGATTCTGGATGTCTTTGAAAAACAGGGTGTCAAATTCGCTCACGAACCCCATCCCAATGAATATGTTTACAATATCGAAACGGCTCATAAGAGCATTGAGCTGCTCGATGGGCACAAGGCCTGGGGATTCAACTTTGATCCTGCCAATATTATCTTGCAGGGAATTGACCCGGTAATTTTTGTCCAGGAACTGGGCGACCGTATCTTCCACGTCCACGCCAAAGATGGTGAGATCGTGGAACATAATGTCAAGCGTTCCGGCCTTCAGCCAACCGGTCCCTGGGATCGGATTGATCGTGGTTTCCGGTTCAGGATCCCGGGTTGGGGTTCTGTTCCCTGGAAGCGCGTGATGACCGAATTGGCACTTGTAGGTTACGATTACGTAGTTAGTTATGAACATGAAGACGTTGTTATGAGCCGCGAAGATGGTATTGAAAAGACCATCGAGTATCTAAAACCCCTGATCATTAAGGGTCGGTATGAAGGCCGCGGGGATAAACTTTTTGATTAATGGTGAATTTTATCTAGTTGTGTGAGTACTTCACCCCAGGAGGGGAATGATGACAGTAGATACTTTATTTCAAGAATTCAAGATAGGACCCAAGACATCTGTAAATAGGATCGCTCTTAATGCTATGGAGTGCAACGATGCAGATCATGAAGGGAATCCCACAGACCTGACCTATGAGAGGTATAAAAAAGCCTTCCGGGGTGGGGCTGGGGTGATCTTCATGGAAGCCATCAGTGTAGTGGATGAATCCAAGGGGCGGATCAACCAATTGATCGGTACTCGGGATAATCAGGAACCGCTTACCAAATTGATCAAATCCCTACGTGAGGAGAATGATGAAACTTTGTTGTTTATTCAGCTTACTCACAATGGAGAATTGGGCAACGCTGAATTCTCTCGTAAGGTTTGTGTTAAACCTTTGCCAGGATTTGGTGGTGATTTGCTGACCGAAGATGAGGTAGAAGTTATCATTGATAAATTCGTTACCTCAGCCAAGGTAGCTTATGATGCTGGTGCGGATGGAGTGGATGTAAAGCTTTGTCACGGCTATATGGGATCACAGTTCTGTCGTCCTTATAATGACAGGGACTGGAAATATGGCGGTGCGTTTGAGGACCGCATGCGATTTGCGTATGAGATTTATGAGCGTTTAGATAAAGAGATCAACGATCCCAACTTCATTGTTGGTTCCAAGATCTCAGTCTGGGAGGGTTTCCCGGGTGGAATGGGAACCGCCGGTCCGAATACACCTGTGATCGATTTTACAGAGATCCAGAAGATGGTCCAGGGTTTGGAAGAGCGGGGAGCAAAATATATCTTGCAGTCCGCAGGCAGCCCGAGCATCACCCTGGCACTGACCCAACCTGATAAGGCAATGCCGGATTATGGCTACCTGCATTTCACTTTTCAGAAAGTGATCCAGGATGCCTTGAAACCCGAAACTGCAGTGATTGGTTCTGCTTATTCTATCTATGCAGATGGCCGTTTGAAATACCACGCAGTCAAACCAGAGGAAACGACCTTTGTGCATTGGGCCAGTAAGAATATTAGTGATGGATATGTAGATATGGTGGCCATCGGCCGGCAATCCTTGGCCGATAGTGAACTTCCAATTAAGTTGAAAGAAGGTCGGGAAGATGAGATCCGCTGGTGCAATGTTTGTGATAACTGTGTAGAACTGCTGATCCGACAAATGCCAGTGGCTTGCGCGACTTATGAAAAACCTTATGCCAAGGCGCTATCGGAAGCTCGTAAGAAAGAAGGGAAGTTGAAGGAAAAAAGAACCTAGTTGGACCAGGGAACAATATTCACCCACAAGCCCCCCGCAAGGGGGGTTTGTGAGATTTTAAAACCAATAATTGGAAATTCTATGTTAATCAGATTGGAAGACTTTAGAAAGAGGATAGAATTCAGTCTCTGCCAGCAATTTGCCTCTGAAGAGGATGTGAAAGATTTTGTTGCCAAAGCTCTATCGACTCGAGTGGGTGTGGTTTGCGTCAATCCGGTCCATGTTGCCCTGACAGCCAGATTATTAGAAGGAAATAGTATGGATATCAGCGGCAATGTCGGTTTTCCTTTTGGAACACATCCAACAGCAGTAAAAGCCCTGGAAACAGCTTTCTGTGTTGACGCGGGTGCAACCCAGATCGATATGGTCATGGATATCGGGGCTTTGAAATCCAAGAAAGATGATCACGCGCTGGAAGATATCAAGGAAGTAGTAAAAAATGCGAGCGGCAGGATCGTAAAGGTGATCATCGAAGCCTGGGTGCTGAATGAAGAGGAAAAGGTCAGGGCAAGTAGATTGGTAGAAGAAGCTGGCGCCCAAATAGTAAAAACATCGACTGGTGTCCGGACCCAGTATCTTAACCTGGTCAACCCGGACCCACGCGGTGCCACCCTGGAAGATGTTGCCACCATCAGAACCGCCATCAGTGAGGATATGAAGGTCAAAGCTTCCGGGGGTATCTACGGACTCGATGACGCGATCGCTTTTCTGCGGACCGGGGCAGATCAGCTAGGCGTCAGCAAGGGAGCTGAGTTAATCAAGGAATTTGAAGAGCGGTTCCCTGATGGTATAGAAATTTGAGGAATAAAATGAGCTGGACTACGAGACGAATACCAATCAAAAGGAAACAAGTATGAATAAGAAGATCATTGCCTATGATCTGGGTACCAGCGGCAATAAAGCCTCACTTTATGATCAGGATGGCGTCTGCCTGGCCAGTACATTCAAATCTTATGACACTTTGTATCCTGGTATTGGCATGCATGAGCAAAGGCCGTCAGATTGGTGGGATTCAATTGTGGCCAGCACCAGGCAGCTGCTGGAAGAAACCGGGGTTGATAAAAACGAGATCGAATGTCTGGCGATCTCGGGGCACAGCCTTGGTGTTGTGCCGATCGATAGTGCTGGTGAGCTGCTCAGGGAATCCACACCGATCTGGTCTGATTCCCGGGCGGGTGCCCAGGCGGAAGCCTTTTTCCAGAAAGCCGATGAAAAGAACTGGTATATGACCACCGGCAATGGGTTTCCAGCCCAACTTTATTCCGCATTCAAAATCCTCTGGTACAAGGACAATGAACAGGCTGTATTCAAAAAAATCGATAAGGTGATAGGAACCAAGGACTATATCAATTACAAACTGACCGGGCAGACCAAGACGGATTATTCCTACGCTTCTGGATGTGGGGTTTATGATTTAAAAGGTTGGGGCTATTCGGAGGAATTGCTCCAGGCGAGTGGATTGGATCCGGATATATTCCCTGAGATCGTCCCATCGACTGAGATCATTGGTGAGCTTACTGCCGAGGCTTCAGAAAGCCTCGGACTTCCCCGAAATGTAAAAGTAGCTGCAGGTGGAGTGGATAATTCCTGTATGGCTCTTGGAGCACGCAACATAGAAAGCGGCAGGGTCTATTTATCATTAGGGTCATCTGCCTGGATAGCAGTTTCTGCTGATGAACCGGTATTAGATTCCAGTAGCCGACCTTTTGTATTCACGCATGTCATACCGGGTATGTTCACATCTGCTGTAAGTATATTTTCTGGTGGGAATTCATTGCGCTGGCTGCGAGATAATATATTCCCAGACCTGATAGAAAAAGCCAACTCATCTGGAAAGGATGTATATGAATTGATGACAGATATGGCCGCCGGCTCACCGATCGGTGCCAATATGCTCTTGTTCAACCCCAGCCTGGCTGGAGGTTCGTCCCAGGAGCCTAACCCTGAGATCCGCGGCGCCTTCTCTGGTCTGGACTTAGGCCATACTCGGGCTGACCTTGTGCGAGCAGGGATGGAAGGTATAGCTATGAATTTAGGTGCAGTCCTGCAGGTACTGAAAAGATTTATCACGCTCAGTGACGAGATGGTGATTGTTGGCGGCGGTTCAAAAAGTGAGTTCTGGCGGCAGATCTTTGCTGATGTCTTTGAGATGAAGATCATCAAGACCAATATCGGGGAAGATGCTGGATCCCTGGGAGCAGCCGCCCTGGCAGCAGTTGGATCAGGCCTTTGGAGTGACTTTTCCAAAATGGATCAGATCCATCAGGTGGAAAGCACTCTTGAGCCGATCCCGGAAAACACGGCGATCTATCGGAAATTGGATCCTGTGTATGAGGTTTTAAGACAGGCACAAGGGAAGATCGGTACCTCCCTGGCCAATCTAGATCTATAGACTATCAATAATCCTATTTCATTATTGAAGAGTTAGAATAGTTGGAGATGATTTGAGTAGTACGAGAAATAAAAAAAGCCGCTCAGTTAGGGAGCGGCTTTTTGCTTGTTCATATCATGGTATTGTTCGATTTACTGAACGGCCAGCACAAAGACACCGATCTCTTCGGTTGTAACCTGGAAGTAGTATCCGTCCTCCGAGTACTCTCCGCCTAGATCTACCCAGTCCATTCCGTCCCAATACAAAATGGTCAGTTCATCACCTGGATCCAGCCATCCTGGAACGCGGAAACGAACAGTTAGTCCGGATTCCTCTGGTAAAGGATCGAGGAACTCTCCTTCATCCAGCACGGCGGTAAAGAAAGCTGAGGCGTAGGAAAATCCATCAGGAAGCATAAAGGGCAGTTCATCCAGGATCTGGGCCAATATGCCGGCCATGCCGTATTCGGAATTCAGCTCCAGGTTTGGAATTTCTTCCAGCATCTTGTTCTGCAGGCTGGTGATGTAATCATCTCCACCACCGGGGATCGTTTCGGGGTAGGCCCAGGAGCTTGGATCAAAGACCCCGGCATCATAACCACACAGGTTGTTGAACTCGATCATGTCTCCGTAGGTATCGTAAAGAGCAACCTTGATCTCACCCGGCAGGCAGTAAAGTTTGGTGAACAGTTCTTTCTCACCTTTGTCTTTGTTATTAGGAGAGCTTTTCTTAGGGCTGCAGTCCACTGTCTTTTCTGTGACAGTGGTGAAGTTTGAATCATAGTTGATATCCAGACCAGTATTTCCGGTAGCGGTGAAACTGAGCAGTTGAGCTGATGAGCCAGCCACCGGGGCGATTCGCAAGCCGTCTCGTACGTTATCCGTAGATTGGCTGCATTTGATCGTAAAACCGTGATCGACAGAGACAGATATGCCATCCTGGCCATTGGTGGAAGCAATCACACAATAGAATCCCAGGCTGCCATCCACGTTTACGACCTCAATTCCCTCCTGGTTATTATTATTCGCTGTGACCGAGCTCAATACTAGGTTTCCATCTGTATCGTGAATATCCACACCTTCATTAAGTGTGCTATCGTTGGCTGTAACACCAGATAATTTGACATTTCCCCTGGTCATATCGATCTCGATTCCCTCACGATTATTCTCGTTGGTTGTGAGATTGGATCCAGTGACGTTTCCCTGGGTATTGTTGACGATGATGCCTTCAGAACCGTTATTACTGGCAGTGACACTTTTCAGTGTAAGGTCTCCTCCGACTTGATTCGACCGGAATCCATCAGCACCATTGTCACTGGCGGTAACTTCTTTCAGGGTAAGATTTCCTCCAACCTCGATGGCCTGGATTCCATCACCGGTATTATTCGTGGCGGTTGTGTCTTTGATGGTGATATCAGCACCAGCAGAATTGTTGGTGTCTATATTGATCCCATCAGTTCCGTTACCATCAGTAGTGACATTCTCAATCGTGACATCGCCAGAACTGCGGACATACAAGCCATGAGTATCATTATTGATGAACTCACTATCGACGACTGAAACATCCCCGCTGGCTGTGCATGGATCTCCTATACAATTATTCAGCCTAGCTCCAATGTTGTCGGGGTTATTACTGACAGAGACATTATTAATACTGATATCCCCATCAGTATTGATCAATAGGGAGGGACCACCTCCTGCGTTATTTACATCCAGGTTTGAGACGGAGATAGCGCCGGTCCAGTTTATGAAGCGCAGCCGTTCATCAAGTACGGATGGGTTGGTGGGATCGATGCTGGTGCTGCCGCTGATTCCGCTCCACCCGCCAAGAACAGATATATCTCCTAGTCTTGCGAGGTTCGCGTTGGCCCCATTAAAGGTGATTGTTGCATTATCGTTTCCAGCATAGCTAGCAGCCACCCAAATCACACCATTTCCATTGTAGTCAGTAGTATTGGTTCTGAGTTCAGTGACCAGATCTCCAAACGTTGTATAGCTGGGGGTGCAGCCCCCGGTACTTGCGATTGGTACACTGCCGTTTGGGCACCAGATCGGGTCACCTTCTACCAGGATCTCGGCTGCTGTCTCGCTGGCGAGTGGTTCAGGTTGGCCCCCTTCATTGACTACTACCAGTTCCGTTCCATCGGGTACCTGTTCCAGGATCTCAGGGACTACAACTGGCTCTTCAACCGGGGCCGCTTCCTCCGGGGGAGCTTCACCTTCAGATGGTGGACCTTCTGGTGCTTCCACCTCGGGCGGAGGGCTTGCTGGGTCACCCTCTTCAGCAGGCGGTGCCTCCACGGGTGTTGTGGCTGCTGGATCCTCTGCCGGTGTTTCGGCAGGAGTGGTTGCTGGCGGGGGATCTCCTTCTGAGCCATCGTCAGCATAAACCGCATAGGACGGCATGGCACTCATAAAGAGAACCGCCACAATAGTCGTTATATAAAGTAACTTGCGCAAATTTTTCTGCATGGAAACTCCTCAATCAATAACAGATAAGTCATACAAGGCATAAAATTGGTATTCTACTTCCGATTATATAAACTACAGCTCTTTTCCAGGTTGACAAATCTGTTAGTTAAGGCCATTTCTGAGGGCTAAAAGGGTAAAAACCGCCTTTCCAGGGGCGGTTTTATCTCTTTTATAAACTGAGTTAGGTAAATCTTATCGATTTGGAGGGGTTTTGTTATTAATGGGTTGGCCCTGGTGACGATTGAACCAACCCATTTTTCTCTTTACTTGAAGGGTGGTCATTCCCTAAGTTGATCTAAAATCGGACCTAGCATACTGCTGTAATCTTCTAATGCTTTTTTCCCCGCTGGAGTGATGCTGGCTATTGTTTTGGGTACTCGTTCTATGAATTTCTTTTCAATCTTGATATAGCCAGTTTCTTCCAGCTTGGTCAGGTTGGCAGACAGGTTGCCCCGAGTTAACCCTGTGGCATGAGTGATGAAAGTGAAATCAGCTTCTTCCACACTCGTCAACACCAGCATGATCTTCAGGCGCGTGGGAGAATGAATGACCCGGTCGAGATCGGAGATCTCCCGGGGGTCGAGCGGATGACCTTCTGTCATGAGAGTCCGTCCTCTTTGTCAGGTTCAAGGGGAAATTTCTGGAGGAATTTCACGAAGAGGTATACACCCAATGCCATCAGCACTCCCCCTGTCAGCATGATGAGAGCAGGTGTGAGTACGTTCAAGCCAAGACCGACGATAAAGAAGAGTGGAATGAAGATAGCGTAAACAGTTGTTCGATTAAATCCTTTATCAAGAACAAAGAGTAAAGCCAGGCCAAGTAAAGCGACGATAATCGGCACTCTGGATTCCCCACCCCCAATAATAGTGATCAGCAGAGATCCGATCAGGATCACAGCGCCAGCTCCGATCAAGATAGGGCGGGGGATGGAAGCCGACTGGGAAAATTTTACGTAGCCGAAGCGCGGGATCACAAAATATTTCTTGATGGGTGCGATCAAAAGGATCGGCATCCAGCCTGCAAAGGAAAAGATCATTGAGCTGGTCAGTAGATAGATCCCGGCTGAAACTATCGCCCAGCCGACGAAGAAATCCAGCAGTCCGTCGTTATGGAAAGTGCGGGCATACTGCTTTCTCAATTCTTTGGTTTGTTCTGTTATTTGGTCATTCATTATTGCTCCTGTTAATTAAGTTAGACATGTTTATAAACTAAACGTGATAACATATTAGACGAAATTGGAAGGTTTGTCAATATGAAAATCTCATCTTTTTGGATGAATTTATTTTCACTGCTCCTTACTGATTTATATGGTTCTCTCGTGAACCTTCCCCACTATCTGGTGGTATCATTCAAAGCAGAGGTCGAAAAACTCCTAAACTGGCAGAAAATCAGTTTTCAGCCGGGTTTTTCGCTTGAAAATTACCTGATATGAAGTCAAAACTGCTGCTGGTGATCTTTTTTGTGTGTTTCAGCCTGTTCCTTTTCTTGGGGATCAGGGCCAGTCAGGTTGTTTTTGACGGAGACCAGCCCTATACTGTAAATGATCCGTCAACAAACGGGCCGGTGTTGGTCCAGGAACAAGCGGCAGAACCCGCCCCCGTGGATCCCTTCACCCTGATCATTCTGATCGATGACATGGAAGCCCTCAACCCCCTCCTGGAAGGAGTTTGGCTTCACCGGGCGACTGACGGCGGAGTTGGTGCGATGTTCTTCCCGATCTTCCCCTCCCAGGCTGATGACGGTCTGGAAAGGGATCTGAACCTGCGGGGGGCTTTCTGGCTGGAGGACAACAAACAACCATCCCAGCAGTCCTTGACCATTCTCTCAGACAGGAATTTGTACTGGCATCAAGTACTGATGTTGGATCATGCTGTGTTGAACGATATCGGTCTGGTCTTAGCTGCCATGGATCCAGCTTATCAACCTTTGAACTCTGTTGGCCTGGCTGGTCTGTCATATAGTGTGGAAAACCGCCTGAACGTGCAAACCAACCAGGCACTTTATATTTACGATTTATGCCAAATACTTCCTTTCCCGTCCCAAAATGACCTCCTGCAGCGTTTTCTGGAAGGATTTGCTGGACATTTACAGCTTAGCGGCACCAACCCGCTGGACTTTTCTCGACCCTGGAGTAAGGTATCTTACTGCCTCTTCCCGACTATGACATTGCCAGTGGAATAAAAAAATTATGAAATCAACTGCCAAAGCCGCCGCGCATCCAAATATCGCCTTCATAAAGTACTGGGGCAATCAGAATCACGATCTGCGAATTCCTTCAAACGGGTCACTCTCGATGAATTTGAAGGGTCTCGAAACCCAGACAACGGTTAGTTTTGATACCGCCCTGGACAATGACCAATTGATGATCAACGCTGAACCTGCTGAAGAAGGAGCGCTGGCACGAGTAAGTTCCCTGCTGGACCGGATTCGCGAACTAGCAGAGATCAAAACCAAGGCCCAGATAGTAAGTGAAAATAATTTCCCAACCGGAACCGGAATTGCTTCTTCTGCCTCGGCTTTTGCGGCATTGACCCTGGCATCGGTTACCGCCCTGGGTTTATGCCTTTCGGAAAAAGAATTATCTCAACTGGCCCGGACCGGGTCCGGGTCCGCCAGCCGCTCTATACCGGGTGGTTTTGTAGAATGGCAGGCTGGGTCCGATCATGATTCATCTTTTGCGGAGACCATCGCACCTGCTGACCATTGGAATCTGGTGGATTTTATTGTCCTCGTAAGCCGAGAACATAAAAAGACCGGTTCTAGCCAGGGACATCAAATCGCTGATACCAGCCCACTTCAGAAAGTAAGAGTGGCAGACGCCAAACGGCGCCTGGATATCTGCCGAAAAGCGCTGCTGGAAAAGGATTTCCCAACCTTTGCGGAGATCGTGGAACTGGATTCCAATCTGATGCACAGCGTGATGATGACCTCTGATCCCCCCCTGTATTATTGGCAGCCAGGAACTCTGGAGATTATGGCTGCGGTGCAAAGCTGGCGGTTAGAGGGCCTGCCAGTATGTTTTACGATTGATGCTGGCCCAAATTTGCATTTGATCTGTCCGGAGGAGGCGTCAGATGCTGTAAAACGGAAATTGGGTGCCCTTGTAAATGTAAAATCGATATTAACATCCAGCCCGGGAGGGCCTGCCCGTCTTCTCGAACCAGAAATCACTGGTGTATAATTTGATACTTCAAAGGAAAAGACCATTACAGGTTTTGAATTAAAATTGGATATAACTATGATTGTAAATTTGCTACAGTTTATTGGGGTTTTAGCTTCGATGATCATCCTCCACGAGGTGGGGCATTTTGCCGCCTGCCGTCTGTTTGGTGTGGAAGTGGAGGAATTCGGATTTGGTTTCCCCCCCCGGATCACAAAATTATTCACTCTTCGCGGTACGGAGTACACCCTAAACTGGATTCCCCTGGGCGGTTTTGTTAAACCACGCGGTGAATCCCAGCCAGAAGTTGAAGGCGGCCTGGCGGCATCCAAACCTCTTGTCCGCATCGGCGTTTATATCGCTGGCCCGCTGATGAACTTATTGGCCGCTGTGATCATCTACGCGGTGATTATCAGTCAGCTGGGTATGCCGGATGAAAGCGTGGTTCAGATCGGTGAGGTAGTTGCCAATTCACCAGCTTCTGAAGCAGGTTTGCTGGTTGGCGATACTATCCTCAGCATCAATGGCGTAGACTCTGATAGCTATGAGGCATTACGGGGTGAGATCTATGACAACCTTGGGCACGAGATCACAATTCTAGTCGACCGGGAAGGCGCTACCTCTGAGGTCTCGTTGGTTCCACGGGAGAATCCGCCTGAAAATGAAGGTGCTATTGGTATCTTGATGTCCAGTCCGGTACGAGAGATCACCTGGTTCCAGGCTTTACCCATGGCGACGGTAGCCACCGGACAGCACAGCCTGGCAGTTCTAAAACTTCCCGGACAGCTGATTCGCGGTTCGGCGGGTCCATCTGGTCGTCCTGTTGGTTATAAGGGCATGTATGATATCTTTACCGGAGCCAAGGAAGGCTCACTTCTGCCAAGTACACCTGCATTTATCAATGTGCTGTTATTCCTGGTTTCGATCACTGTCTCTTTGGGTATATTAAATCTACTACCTATCCCAGCTCTTGATGGAGGTCGAATCCTGTTTGTGCTGCCGGAATTGATCACTGGACGACGAATATCTCAGAATGTTCAGAATGTAGTCAATATGGTTGGGTTTTTCGCAGTAATCCTGTTGTTAATATATTTTAATATCCTGGATTTCACTTCACCGGTACAATTACCATAAATGGAAGAACAATTATTTTCCCCCCTGGAAGAATTGCCCTTTAGCGAGGTGCTAACCGCCCTGTTGGATGCGGAACAGGTTCTGGATCCCCTGAACCTGTACAGGTTGTCGGATATTTCCCCTGAAAATCTTGGGGAACTGCAGAAGATATGGACCGAGATTAACCTCGAGCGGCGCAGGGGTTTGATCGAGGATATGGAGGAGCTGGGAGATACGAATCCGCTCCTGTCTTTTGAGCCAATCTTCCGGTTGGCTTTGAAGGATGAAGATGAGCAGGTTCGGTTTTTCGGCATACGGGCGATCGAGATCTTTGATACGGATGATCTTATCCCCCATTTCCTATCGGTACTTACTGGAGAAGGTTCAGTTGATATCAGAGCAGTCACGGCTTCCGTACTGGGTAAATATGTTTACCGGGGTGAATTAGATAAGATCAGCAAAAAGCTGAAGAAGAATATTGAGGACCACCTTCTAGAGATTCTCGAAAAAGATAATCCCCTGGAAATTCAGCGCCGGGCATTGGAGGCCATTAGCTATTCCTCCCGGAAAGAGGTCAGGGATCACATTCTCAATGCCTATCAAAGCGACCTGGATGAATGGGTGGCCAGTGCTTTGTTCGCGATGGGCCGTTCGTTTGACCACCAGTATAGCGACCTGGTTTTCGAGAAACTGCAGCATACCTCACCCAAGGTGCGGCTGGAGGCAGTCCGAGCTTGTGGGGAATTGGTCTTGGAAGACGCTGTTCCAATCATCATAGACCTGCTGCAAGATCTCCCGGATATCCGCGCGGTTTCTATTTGGGCTTTATCGCAGATCGGCGGAGAAGAGGCCGGACCGGCCATTCATGAATTGCTGGATGATGAAATCAGCAGTGATGAAGAGGATCTGATCCAGCAGGCGTTGGAACGACTTGATTTCCTTGATGAGGGAATTAACATGGCTATGTTTGATTTGCCTTACACAGACGATGAGATCATCCAGGATGATTATGATTATCAGCAGGATGGATATGATGATGATTTCGATGAGGATGATATCGGCCTGGAAGATTTTGATTTTGATGATGACCTCTGGCTGGAGTAGTCCCCAACCCCGATTTATTTAGAAACCATAGAAGAAGAATTATGTAAAAATTTATCCCTTTCGTGTTAATATTGGCTGCTTTTGCGTTCGTTCCGATCCATAATCAGGCCCAGGCAGATGGATTGGTTGAGGTTGTAGATCAATCGGTTGAATATAGCTTTGGGGAAGAGATCACATTCCAGATCGAATATGAAAGTAATAAACCGATCGAGAGCATAACTCTTTCTATCCATGCCCCTGGGCTTCCGACTTTTGTGGGTGCAGTTTCCATTCCCGCCGAAGGGGAAGGATATTTTGTTTATGCTGTGTCTGATCGGCCGCTGCCGGCATTTTCCAATATCAATTACGATTATCAGTTTATCCTCAAAAGTGATGAGATAGTGGAATCGCCAGATTACGAATTCACTTATCTCGATAACAGGTATAACTGGCAGGAATTAATTGATGAGCCATTTAAGATCTACTGGTATGAAGGTGAGATCACTTTGGCTCAGGAAGTGCTTGATGCTGCTCTACATGGTCAGACCAAAACCCTGGAAATGCTGATGCAGCCGCCAGATTTGCAGTCAATCGTGATCTTTATTTACAGCTCGGCTGAGGAAATGCAATCTTCCCTGGCTGCGGTTGGACAGACCTGGGTTAGCGGTTATGCTGATCCAGCTCGGGGTTCAGTGGTGGTTGCTTTGCCTCCCGCCGTGGATCAACCTCTTGAGATCCAGCGACTGATCCCCCATGAGGTGGCTCATATCCTGCTTTACAGGTTTCTGGGCGCTGAATTCTCCTACTTGCCGGCCTGGCTAAATGAAGGTTTCGCATCCCAGGTGGAGATTTACAGTCTGCCGGAAAATAAATTGATCCTGGAACGGGCTTATGAAGGGCGGGATTTGATTCCTTTCCTGCATCTGTGCCAGGCGTTCCCGACTGATCCTGAATTGGCGCGGTTAGCTTACGCCCAGTCAGACGCCCTGGTGGAATACATCCAACAGGAATATGGGCTTCCAGGCCTGCAGTCCTTGATCTATGCTTATGACCAGGGGGTCAGTTGTGAGCGCGGCGTTGAAATGGCTTATGGAATCAGTTTACAGACCCTCGATCAAAATTGGCAGCGGGACACCTTTGCGCAGGGGACCCTGAGACTTTATATATTCCTTCTGGGTGGTTTGCTGCTAGTTCTCATTCTGGCTCTTGGAGGTTTCATCGTTTATAAAACAAGAAAAACCCCGTCTGAAGGAGATTGGGACGAAAATGAATCTCTCTGATCAACAGCGTCTTCATGCCCGGGTTTACGGCCGGGTCCAGGGAGTGGGATTCCGCTATTTTGTGTTAAATGCTGCGGTCGAGCTGGGGCTGGTAGGCTGGGCCCGCAACCGGCGGGATGAGTCGGTAGAAGTGATCGCTGAGGGGGACCTGGAAGTACTAAAGGCCCTGGTCCGGGCTCTGCATCGTGGTCCCAGATCTTCTTCTGTGAAGGAAGTAAAAACCGAAATACAGGAAGCCAGCGGTGAATTTGGCTCTTTTTATATCCGCCCGACACTCTAATCTAGAGCAAGTGAGAGAGCGAGAGCTTTGTTGATTTCTCCCATTTCAGGAGGATCAATTATTCCTAATTTCTTGACCAGTCTTTTTTCTGATATGGATCGAATTTGGAATGTGTCTGCTGAGGATTCGTTTTTCAAACTATTTAACTGAGTTGGGATAATTTTGACATGCCATGGCGCGTTTGCATATCTATCATCCCAAGATGTAAGAGGAATAACGATCTTCAATGGAAGCTTGGCCAAAGCATCTTGATTCACTATCACACAAGGGCGGGTTTTGTGGATTTCCGCACCTGGAGTTGGATCCAAGTTGACTAGCCAAACTTCTCCTCGTTTCATAAGAAATCCTCTCCGTCCATATCGGAAAAGACCTGCAGCTCCTCATCTGTTTCGTAGAGGGAAGCAAGCTCAGCAGCAGCTTTTTCAAGCTTTTCTACCTTTCTTCGCTCAATCTCGCGTTCTAATGCGAGTCGCACAAAATCCGATTTTGTTTCTTTATTTTCATTTAACATCTCGGTCAACTGATTATGAAGGGGTTCGCTGACTATGATGTTCAAGCGCCGTGCGTTTTCCTTAACCTTCTCCACGGAAACTCCTAGTGTGTATGAGTTATATGTATAATATATGCGCACATATTGTACATACAACATGATGCGGTGTCAAATTGGTGAGTCAAATTCGCCAAAGATCTGACTTCCAATCTAATCTTCTGAAAAACCCAACCCTCTCCTGTTGAGGGAGATAAAACGGCCCTGGCCGATGATCAAGTGGTCCAATACCTGGATATCGAGCAGTTTACCAGCGCTGATTATGGCCTTGGTAATCGCAACATCATCGGGGCTGGGGGATGGATCCCCGCTGGGGTGATTATGGATGATGATGATCGCCGCCGCATTATCCCGGATCGCAGGTCTGAATAATTCTCCTACTCGCACCTGGGAAGAGTTCAGGGATCCCTGGTAAATGGTTTTCACTGCCAGGACGTGATTTCGTGTGTTGAGTGTGATCACACGCAGCTGTTCCTGGTCCAGAGCGCTCATTTCATACTGGACCAGGTCGGCGGCATCCTCCGGGCTGTGAATGATCGGCCTGTCCATGGTGGATTGAGAGGCCAGTCGTCGGCCAAGATCAATGGCGGCTTTGATGACCGCCGCTTTGGCTTCTCCGATGCCATGCTGGGCTTTGATCTCGGTGTAGGTGGCTTTCTGCAATCCGGCCAAGCCGTTAAAATCACTCAACAGGCGTTGTCCAACCTGAATGGCATTCTCTCCTTCCACCCCCACACGCAGCAGAATGGCCAGAAGTTCTGCTGTGCTTAACACCCCGGCGCCCATTTTTGCCAATCTTTCCCGGGGCCGTTCGGCTATTTCCAGGTCCTTGATGCCGAATCTAGGACTACTGCCATCTTTTATCATTTTTTCCCCCGTCTTTGATGTTTATCGTCCTGATTCCGAGACTTGACGAGGAGGAAGGATCCATATTCAGAGCGCTATTAACGCATTGCCTACGACGTGTTGATAGCTTTACGGTTGACATCAATCAGGATTCCTCGCTCTGCTCGGAATGACAGAGTAATTGATTATTTTCTTTATAAACGAGTGATATTTCTTGAACAAGAGGTTGGCATTTTAATCTCTGCCGAAAAAGGGTATAATCCAACCGAGGAGACGGTTTATGAGTTTTGACCCTTCATCCCTGAATAATTTCTTGCTAATAGCAGCCGCTTTAGGCGGCGCTTTCCTGGCCGCTTTATGGTTAAGTTTGATGGTCTGGACCTATCGGGATATCAAGAACCGAGTCAAGGATCCCTTGGTACGCATCCTGGCAGTGCTTGTTGTGGCTGTTTTGTTTTTACCGGGAATTGTGGTGTACCTGATCCTGCGCCCACCACGGACCCTGGAAGATGAGTACCAGCATATGCTGGAGGAAGAAGCCCTGCTGCAGGCCATTGAGGAGCGATCAGCTTGTCCTGGTTGCGGCCGACATACCAAGGAAGATTGGGTGGTTTGCCCTAACTGTTATACCAAGCTCATGAAACCCTGCCATTCCTGTAACCGCTTAATGAAATTACCCTGGAGTTTATGTCCATACTGCGGCACACCCGAGCCGGGTAAACGCATTGAGGATCTAACTTTCACGGAAGCTGCCCGGGCAGTGGATATTCAGGAAGTGGAAGAGGATTGGGAACCGGATCAGTCGGACGAACCGACCACTCCGCTGGAAGATATGTCGGACGAGGATTTGATCGACCAGTTATAAAATTGGCTCAGGACGGGGGATCCTGAAGGTATCGGATTAATTGATCGAAAATAAAAAATGCGGGATCCTGAGAAATCAATGATCTCGCATCTTTATTTAAGAAGAAATTGGACGATTAATTGGTTAGAAAGGAAACTAATTCGCACCAAACAAAATATTATCAACATATAAATAAACAGATATAACTCTAGACATAAGTCATGTTTAATGCTATCCTGCAAGCAGAGAGGTGGCAAATGGCAACTATGATGATTGTAGATCCGAAAGACATGAAAGAAGCACGCAATATCCTGGGTTTCACGCAAGTCCAGGCTGGAGTCGCGCTTGGTGGTGTGCGGCCAGAGACCGTAAGCAGGTGGGAACGTGCATCTGGCAAAGATCGTCCCAATATGAGAGGGATCCATGTTGAAACAACAAGGCAGCTCACAGAAACGGCAGATCTCCTGGTTGATCTTTACCCTGATAAAGCAGACCGGATGGTTTTCCTTGATACTGTCCAGCCAGAACTTGGTGGTCTGTCTCCCCGGGATGCGATAATGCAGGATCCTCCTTACGGATTGCGTGATGTGGTCCGACTACTAGGTAGAATGGCAGAGGGGATCCCCACTTAGTAAATGGCCAGTCTTTTCAATGCATGGCGCAAGGTCCTTTCGGAATATAAGCCCCGCAAAACTCGCGGGGCTGTTTGGTATCGAGCAGTAGTGCCGTCCCGGAAGCGGACGATATTGGCTATGGATGGAGCACTGATCTATGGTGGCCGCTATAACAACGCCGGGGAATTTGGAGCGCTGTACCTGTCTAAAACCAAGAGCGGTTGCGCAGCAGAGGTCACACGTCGGCCAGGACACCCAATCACATATGTCGTTGGTAAAATCAAGGTCACGCTGGGAAAGGTTTGTGATCTGACGGATCCTGAACTTCTAAAAAAGCTCAAGCTGACCAAGAAAGACTTGACTGCTGATGATTGGAATGAAACACAAGCACTTGGGGATATAATCCGGGAGATCGGCTTCGAGGGAATGATCGTGCCTTCTGCTGCCGGCGATTTTAACAACCTGGTTATTTTTGTGGATCGCCTTTCTGGCTCCTCGCGAATTGAGCTTGAAGAAATTAAACCCCTGAATCTTTCCTGACCTACGAGGTATTCCGTGCGTGCCGGAACACAACCAATAAATATAAAGATCGATAAGGGTTTGCGTCGTTTTAATGAGGAACCATATCCTTTCTTAAAAAGGAAAAAGGACTGAGTTGTTATCGTATAAAAAAAAGGACCGAGTCCCTGACGAGGGACTCGGTCCTTAGTTTAATTAAAGGACATCGTCCTTTCGTTATTTCTTAAACGGTTTCCATCCTGCATATTCTGCCATGTCGCCCAGGCTTTCTTCGATACGAATGAGCTGATTGTACTTGGCTACCCGGTCAGAGCGGGCGGGAGCGCCGGTCTTGATCTGGCCGGTATTCAGCGCCACTGCAAGGTCTGCGATGGTGCTGTCTTCGGTCTCGCCGGAGCGATGGGAGGTTACTGCGGTCCAGCCAGCTCGATGGCAGGCTTCCACGGACTCGATGGTTTCGGTCAGGGTGCCGATCTGGTTGACTTTCACCAGCAGGGAATTGGCCGCTTTTTCCTTGATACCTTTCCGGACCCGGTCGGGGTTTGTAACCAAAAGGTCATCACCCACGATCTGGATCTTGTCGCCCATTTCTTCTACCATCATCTTCCAGCCGTCCCAATCGTCCTGGGCCAGGCCGTCTTCGATGGATACGATGGGATATTTGTCTACCCACTCTTTCCAGAAAGCTACCATTTCAGCGCTGGATAACTTTTTACCTTCTGTGCGCAGGTTGTAAAGTCCGGTTTCCTCTTCGTAGAATTCAGAGGCTGCCGGGTC
>Ga0180435_10002088_pt1 | contig 20535 bp, 15 predicted proteins | sample SS_ome_3_FD_132467 | JGI IMG/M metagenome (GOLD analysis project Ga0180435, IMG submission 132467) | Hypersaline lake sediment archaeal communities from the Salton Sea, California, USA - SS_3_S_1 metaG | ecosystem: Environmental > Aquatic > Non-marine Saline and Alkaline > Hypersaline >...
ATTTCAACCCGGGGCACCCATATCGTCCCTGTCAACATTACCTATTATCCGGTGAGGGCGAGAGAGAATGCCATCAGCAACATGGCCCTGAACCTGGTTGAAAATCTGTCTGATCGCTTGATTGAAGAGCTCATGACAGAGGGTAATATGATATTATCCGGGGTGGATATGGATATTCGCTTCGGAGAACCCCTAGACATCAGCCCCTATTTAAAAGATCCGGCTATCCAGCGGGATATTCATTCAACCAAAGTATTTCAGTTCGACGACATTCTGCCTTCCAAGAAGAAAATGCGTAAATCCGCTCTGAAAGCCATGCAGGTATATATGTCAGCGATTTACCATTTAACCACCGTGAATCATGATCATTTATTTGCTTCCATTCTAAAATTGTATCCTTTCAGTCAACTCGACGTAATGGATTTGAAACGACGTGCATTTCTGGCGGCTACATCAGCATTAAAGGAATTGAAAATATACTACCACGAAAGCCTTAACGGGAATCAAAACCATTTACTCGTGGATGACCGCTATGGAAAATATCAGGATTTTATTTCGCTGGCGATCGAGCAAAAATATGTGAGCCAAAAACAAACCAAATTATTAAAGATCAGCCCCATTGGCGACGTCATCAATTTTCACCTGGCCCGCATTCAGAATCTTATATCGGTCATAGCCAATGAGGTTGAGCCGTTGCTCGCGTTCCAACGCTTGGTGCGACGCATTGCATGGCAACCATCTTTTTTAATTCGTAAAAAGGTCGTTCAACGCATTTTAAAAAAAGCCAAGGATGAATTTGCTCGCGACTATCAGACCTATTATGTTGAAAGCGAATCCAAGGAAAAGTTTGTGGGTATGCCCATGTTATACAAAGCCAGGTCACGACGGCTTGGCGTTGTTTTATCACATGGATATATGGCAGCACCCCTGGAGGTTCAGGGCCTGGCGCGCTACCTAAAAAAGCAAGGATATTGGGTGTATACTCCTCGCTTAAAAGGTCATGGCACATCGCCAGAGGACCTGGCCCAGCGAAATTACCAGGAATGGCTTGCAGCTGTGGAGGAAGGTTATATATTGATGCAAAGCATATGCCGGCGGGTGGTCCTCGGTGGATTTTCTACAGGGGCGGGTTTGGCATTGCACCTGGCCGCACGCGTAAAAGACCTATCCGGTGTATTTGCTATTGCGGCGCCGTTGCGTCTGCATGATTTGGGCGCACGGTTTGCATCGACGCTGGATGCATGGAACCGCTTAATGGACAAAATCGGGCAAGGCAAAGCCAAAAAAGAATTCGTCAACAATTCACCCGAAAATCCGCATATTAACTATATGCGCAATCCCATTGCCGGTGTCAGTGAAATTGAAAAACTCATGGAATCGTTGGTTCCCATGCTAAAGAATATCGAGATTCCGGCACTGGTCGTGCAGTCGCATATGGACCCGGTTGTTAACCCAAAGGGTTCGGAAAAGATCTTCAAACAACTGGGATCAAATGATAAAAGGTATACACTCTTCAATTTTGAGAGACATGGTATATTGGTCGGTGATGGTGCCCAACGGGTTTACCGCACTGTCGCAGAGTTTATCCAGCACCTGGATCGATGAACAGTAAAGCGACCGACAGGGTCGATGGACGCTGACTTGGTCATCCTCTCTAAGCTTGTCTTCATAAAATAAGCTTTTACATTTAGTTTTTTCACCTTGCTGCCGATATTGAAGATTGAACGCTCGTCAACTTGCCACTAAATTAAGGTCAAAGGCCATGAAATTAAAACCTGCATTAGCGATCATGTGCGTGATTATCAGTCTGCTCATCTGGAATCATCCGGGGGGGGCTGATGAAACGAAAACGATTCGAATCGGTGCGACCGTTTCATTGGAGGGCCCGTACAGAGAACCTAGCCTGATGATTCAGAAAGCTTTTAGACTTTGGGAAAACGAAATCAATCAAAAAGGCGGATTGTTGGGCCGTAAAGTTGAGTTGCTGCTGTATAATGACAAGAGCCAGAAAGAATTAGTGCGGGACTTATATCGTCAATTGATAGTAGAAGATGGCGTTGATTTCGTGTTTTCGCCATATGGGACGCCGCTTACGCTGGTTGCATCTGAAATCAGCGAAAAACATAAAATGATTATGCTGGCCTGCGCAGCTTCCGGGGAAGTTATATGGGATAGGGGCCATCGATATGTATTTGGTGTCTATGCATTGGCAAATCGATACTTTATCGGATTACTGGATATTATGGCTCGTGACGGGCATCAAACAGTGTCTTTAATTTATAATAATGCTTCACCATTCAATGTTAGCGTGGCCCAAGGCGTAAAAAAATGGGCCAACAGATTTAAGATCACTGTGGCCCATGAAAAAAGTTATAACGATGGCTCTGGGGAACTGGCAGCGGCTATATCTGATCTAAAGTCGGCCCAAGCCCAGCGACTGATTGTTTCGGCTTATCCTCCGGATTGCTATCGTATTCTAAATTTGATGCAAGATACAAATTATCAGCCCCAAATTTTAGGTATGACCATTGCCCCGATCCATCCGGATTTTTGGAAAAATGCCGGTAAAATGGCTCAAGGTGTATTCGGCCCGTCGCAGTGGGAACCAAGCGAACGCATTCCGTTCCCCGGCACAAAAAAATTCGTACAGGCCTTCAGATTGTTTACTGGGAAGACACCATCTTATCATGCTGGTTCTGCTTATGCCGCTTGTCAACTCTTTGAAAAGGCGATAATTGAGTCCCACTCGTTGAAAAACGATGACATCCGGGATTACATTGCCGCCTCGGACACGGTAACTGTAATCGGCCGTTTCAAGGTCGACGCCTCCGGCAAGCAGGTTGGACACAATCCGATTCTGATACAATGGCAGAATGGCAAGAAAGAAATCGTTTGGCCAACTAAAATGCAAACTGCACCGCCACTTATGTAGACAAAATGACAATTAAAAGCGCCCCCCACAAACATCCTCGTCTATATAAGCGCATTGTCTTTTTCTTGCTGGTACCCGTTATTATCGTCGGTATCACCATTGCGGGATTGTTGACCCACTATTTAAGTGAACCCACTGAAACTTTTCTAATAAAGACTTTTGAAGCCAATCTACGCATCGCAGCAAAGTTGGGATTGGGCGTTTGTGAAAACCATTTTAACCAACTCCTTGATATGCGGCTCGAAGATAACCTCGAAATGAATACAGCATTGAAAACTGAGGCTTTGGAGCAGATCAAATCCATCAGTAGACAGTTCCCCAATATTCACATGATTGTTTTAAAAGAAAAACAATCTATTTTGGCTATTTCTATGGATTATGACGATCGAAACTGGCGGTTGCCGAACGACCATGGTGATAGAAATGCTGTGATTGATACACGCTTGGGCCCAAATAGAATTAAAGCGAGTATCCAATATTTTCCTTTTTGGGATTGGCATATTGTAAGCTTTATGCGAGAGGCCGAGTTTCTAACTCCCATCAATATGGCCCGGTTGGTGATTTATTTGAGTACCATAGGGGTGCTTGTGGCTGTATTTTTAACACTGGTGATTGTTTTTCATTTTTCGGTCAGAAGACCATTAAACCGGCTCATCGAGGCAACCGAAGCCATCTCGAAAGGTGAATTAAAGCCGATTAAATCTGCGCCGGGGAATGAAATCGGTCAGTTGACTGTTTTTTTCAACAGTATGGTCGCAAGCTTAAAAAAGAAAACTGATGAAGCCAACGATCTGATCAATCAGCTTAGGGAATCTGAAGCGCGCTACCGCGGCCTGGTGGAGCTATCACCCGAAGCCATTATTGTTCAGCAAGATGGTGTGGTTAAATACGTAAACCGCAGGGGAGCCCGCAGCTTCGGGGCCGCCAATCCCCAGGAGATGACGGGTATGCCCGTAATGAATCTGGTTCACCCCGATTACCGCGAAATCATTCGCGCACGTATTTCCAAGGTCTTCAGTGAGCAAGGCGCGGTGCCGGCTCAGGAGTTTAAATGTCTAAAACTAAATAAGACCGTAATCGATGTCGTCGCGTCCGCTACCTATCTCGAATATTCGGGTCAGCCGGCAATGCTCAGCATTATTCGAGATATTACCCAGCAAAAACGGGCTGAACAGGTTTTACATGAAAGTGAAGAAAAACAAGCTCGGTCTAAAAAAATGGAATCATTAGGACTTTTGGCTGGTGGTGTCGCCCACGACCTCAACAATGTCCTTTCCGGAATAGTCAGTTACCCGGAGCTTATCTTGATGGATTTGCCCGAAGACAGTAAATTTAGGCAGTCGATCGAGACCATCCAGGAATCCGGTAAGCGGGCGGCCGCGATTGTGCGTGATTTATTGACCGTGGCCCGGGGCGTGGCCACAACAAAGGAACCGCTGAATCTAAATGACCTGGTAAACGCATATCTGGACGCACCCGAATTTCTTAAACTCAAACAATTGTTTCCCAACGTCAGTGTTAGAACCGATCTTGAGCCTAGTTTGTTTAACGTTAACGGGTCACTGGTTCACTATCGCAAGGTGCTCATGAACCTGGTGTCGAATGCTGTGGAAGCCATACAAGGTGGGGGCGAAATTGGAATTAAAACCATGAATCGCTACATTGACAGACCCTTGAGGGGGTATGACGATGTGACCATCGGCGAATATGCAGTCCTGTCGGTAAGCGATAATGGGACCGGAATTTCCCAAGAAGACCTCAAGCATATATTTGAGCCGTTTTATACCAAAAAGGTATTGGGGCGTAGTGGTACCGGTTTGGGATTGGCGATGGTATGGAATATCGTCCAAGATCATAATGGCTATATCGATGTGCTGACCAGCCCGGATGGGACCACCTTTGAACTCTATTTCCCGATTACCAGAGCGGATTTGGTTGAAAAAGAGCTACCGGTATCAATTGAAGAATACAAGGGCAACGGTGAGACGATTCTGGTGGTGGATGACGTTAAAAGCCAACAGGAAATCGCCTGCCAAATGCTGGAGAAATTGGGTTATGTAACCACAGCCGTATCTAGCGGAGAGGAGGCTGTAGACCATGTGCAAATGTGTTCCGTCGATTTGATTTTACTTGATATGATAATGGATCCTGGCATGAATGGCAGGCAAACATACGAATTAATTAAAAAGATTCATCCAAATCAAAAGGCCATCATTGTCAGTGGATTTGCAAATACCGAGGATGTTAGGAAAGCCCAGGAAACCGGAGCGGGACAGTATTTGCGAAAGCCGGTATCTTTTGGAGAGCTGGGCGTTGCCGTCAAAAACGAGTTAGCCAAATAACAGCGGTTGGCGTTTTATTCAGGTTTCGAAACCATCAACATGGTCGCAGGATCGAGAATCAGTTCAGGCATCTTGCTATCGGCTGTATGTCCTTTAATAACCCGCACATGAATGTTCTTGCCTTCAGGCTGGAGTTGAATCACGACATTAAATAGATCATCGATAGCGGTCAACTGGGGCGGCATTCCGTCAGGTTGGGGCTCTTCGTGACGGTGGGTTTGTACCGAGAACCAAACACACAAATTGTTAGCCTTGGCAAAGGATTTTAACTGCTTAAGGGACGGCGCTTCGTCTGCTTCAAATGGAAAACCATCAATTACGATCATGTCCGGGGAGAAGATATTCTGGGTGTCCAGGTCGGTCATGCGTTCCGCCAACTTGGGAACGCTGAAACCTTCAACTTTAAAGGTCATGATAAAGCGGTGACTGAGGATTGATTCCCACAGCCGGCTAACCTGTTGCGGATTGTACTGTTGGGATAAGTTCTGAAAAACTTCCTGATACCAGAGACCAACTTTATTGACCGGATCGCTCAGACTGACATGCAGGACATTTTTTTCTCGCAGTAAGGTTTCCAAAGATAGCTGGACCATCAAAGCAGTCTTGCCGACGCCTGCTCTAGCCGAGACTGCACCGAATCCGCCTTTGGGTAAAATCTCCTGATTTTGATCGCCTAATAGTCTCAAGGGATTACGTAGTGCCAGATCATTTTTTAACATCAGAAAACTCCTCTCCTTAAGATTGATTATCTTGCTGTTGATGCCCGGTTCGACATTCCGGGTCTGCGGACCAGTGTCCCAAAGGTAGGCTGAAATATTATCAATTTTCGGCATATTACATTAGAAACGAGTCGTAATTGTTTTCCTAATTAGATTTTCACAGCCCTTTATCGAATGACGAAGCAAATTTGAATAATATGTTTCTAATGATTGAAACCGCAATTTCAGCCCTGTGCGATCGTAGTGCAAATTATTTAATCTTGGCAATCAATATGTTTTTAACCGGGATGAATGATCATATTTATGTAGAGAACTCATGGTGTAGTCTAAATGTTCACCGCCAGATAAAATTCAAATTCGCCTCAAAAGGTACTTCATACGATCCAGGATGTTTTGCTTTAATCATAAGTTTTCATGGCTTGATTCTAATAACTAGCTAAAACTTATCACGTTAATGATTTAGTATTAAAACGGGTTGATGATGACAGAGCACGAAAACTTATTATGCAACGTTTTTCTTTTCTTCCTCAGATTTTTTAACCAGTTCTTCGGCGATGGATTGGGGAACCCGCTTGTATTCGCAAAATTCCATCGTAAACTGAGCCTTTCCCTGGGTGGCACTCCGCAATACTGTGGCGTATCCAAACATATCGGCCAAAGGGACACGTGCTTCGATAACACAAATGGCGCCCTCATCCTGTGATCCGAGAATCATGCCGCGTCGCTGGTTGAGCGAACCCATCACGACACCCTGAAATTCCGTGGGCGTTTCCACCACAACTGTCATAATCGGCTCTTGAATAACAGGCGCGGCCTTGGCGTAGCCCTCCAGGAAGGCGCCGCGGGAGGCCGCCTGAAAGGCCATTTCGGAAGAATCCACGGCGTGGGCGGCACCGTCGTCAATTACCACACGGATGCCGGTTACGGGCAGTTCCATTTTGGGGCCCTTGGCAAGGCAGGCGCGGAATCCCTTTTCACAGGCGGGAATGTATTGGGTCGGTATAGCGCCGCCGCTTATCCGGCTTTCAAAAATGAAATCCTCCTCAGCCACCGGTTCAAGATAACCGGCGACACGCCCATATTGGCCGGCACCACCGGTTTGTTTTTTATGGGTATAATTAAAAACACCTTGTCTGGTGATGGTTTCCCGATAAGCCACCCGGGGCATGCCGGTTTCCACCTCGGCCCGGTATTCTCTGCGCATGCGCTCGATGTAAACATCCAAGTGCAGTTCGCCCATCCCGGAAATGATGGTATCACCGGTTTCCTGATTCACATGGGTCCTGAAGGTAGGATCTTCCTTGGTGAAGCGATTCAAGGCTTTGGACATATTGTTTTCAGCGGTTTTATCCTTTGGTACGATTGCCAGGGAAATAACCGGCTCCGGCACAAACATGGAGGTCATGCTCACGTGCAAGTTTTTTTCGGTGAAGGTGTCGCCGGAGGCGCATTCCACCCCAAAAAGTGCGCCGATATGACCGGCTGGAATGGTGTCAATGTCTTCCATTTGGTCGGCATGCATGCGGACCAGGCGACCGACCTTGACTTTCTTGCCGGAGCGAGAATTGATTAAGGCGCTGCCTTTGGCGACGGTGCCCTGGTACACGCGGATGTAGGTCAACTGGCCGTATTGGCCGTCTTCCAATTTGAATGCCAGGGCCACCAAGGGTTTTTCCGAATCAGAGGCCAGCGTCATGAGGGCTTCATTGTTGTTCATTTCCAGCGCTTGATTTTCAATGTCGGCCGGGCAGGGCAACAGGTCGGTTACGGCATCCAATAAAGGCTGTACACCCTTGTTTTTATATGCTGATCCCATTAAAACCGGCGTCAGTTCGCGCGATAGTGTGCCGATGCGGATCGCCTGGAGAAGCAATCCGGCGCTGACCTCGCCTTCCAAAGCTGCTTCCATCAGATCATCCGAAAACATGGCGGCCGCATCGATGAGGACTTCCCGTTTTTCTTCGGCCAGGGTCACCAGATTTTCGGGAATGGATGCCGTGCGCACAACTTCTCCGTTTTCACCATCGAAATATACTGCCTGCATGGAGATTAGATCTATTAGTCCTTGCATATCGGCTTCCAGGCCGATTGGGATTTGCAATGCAACTGCATTGTGTCCCAATTTTTGATTGAGCTGATCAATGACCCGGAATGGATTGGCGCCACTCCGATCGCACTTATTGACAAAAGCGATACAGGGAACCTTATAGCGTTTCATCTGTCGGTCTACTGTAATGGATTGGGATTGAACGCCGCCAACAGCACATAGCACCAGTACGGCACCATCCAGAACCCGTAGCGATCGCTCCACCTCGATGGTGAAATCCACATGTCCGGGTGTATCGATGATATTGATATGGTGATCCTGCCATTGACAGTAGGTGGCAGCAGAGGCGATGGTAATACCACGCTCCCGTTCCAGATCCATGGAATCCATGGTAGCGCCAACCCCATCCTTACCTTTGACATCATGAATGGCATGAATTCTATTCGTATAGAATAAAATACGTTCGGTCAGGGTCGTTTTGCCCGAGTCAATGTGGGCGCTGATGCCGATATTGCGAACTTTTGTCAGATCCTGTTTCATTTTTTACGATCCTTCGTGAAGTTGAAGATCACCTGAAATAAACAAACAAAGCCATCCAAACTCAGGGATGGCTTAGGGGTGACCGAAAAGCCAGATAATGTAGGGATGGCAATCCGGCTTGTCAACCCAGATTCTGAAAAAAATTCTGCAAAAATAGTGTTGATGTAGCCTTGCGCATCGATTATGACATTTGTCCGAATATCGTTCCGAAGAGCTGAGAAGACGAACCCCTATTTTTTTCAGTGGACATAGCCACATCAAATTGAATGGATCTGATATCACGTATCGGTGAAAACAAATGGGAACAATATGAGTCAAGTTAAGAGCCCCTTCGCACGAAACCTCAAACAAGGTGTCAGGGCGGCCTGGCCAATCTGCCTGGGTTATATCCCCATTGGTCTGGCCTTTGGCGTATTGGCCCAGAAGGCCGGCATGTCCTGGATAAGTATTGCTGTCATGTCAGTCATTGTTTTTGCGGGGAGTGCACAATTCATCGCCGTTTCCATGTTAGCCAGCGGCGCGGCTGCAATGGCAATCATTGTCACCACATTTTTTGTAAACCTGCGGCATGTACTCATGAGCTCAGCCCTGTCGGTGTGGCTGCAAAACGAACACAGAGGTAAGTTATCTGCCTTTGCATTTACGGTGACCGATGAAAGTTTTGCCGTTAATTATACACGCTTTTTAAACGGAAATTGGGACTTGCAGCGGTCTCAAGTGGTTAATTATACAGCATATTTTACTTGGATTTTCAGTACGGTTACGGGCGGGTTTTGCGGGCATTACATACCGGCGCATAGTTTTGGTATCGACTATGCTCTAATTGCCATGTTTATCTGTCTCCTCAGTTTTCAGCTCACGAACCGTTTAGTAATTCTGACTGCGGTAGTGGCCGGTCTCGTCTCAGTGATACTTTCTGTATATATAGCGGGCAACAGCCATGTGATCTTGGCATCGGTTTTTGCTGCGACGGTGGGTGTCGGTCTCGGTAGGCTACGGTATTTCAAAAACAAAACGGATATTGAAGAGAAGGAATTATAAGGATGCCGGAAGCATATCTAAGTATTGTTGTGGCCATGGGCTTGGTAACTTATATACCGCGCTGGTTACCCCTGTTTTTCCTGACAAAATATTCGCTGGCTGGTTGGTTCAAAGCCTGGTTGGCCCTGATTCCGGGGGCTATTTTAAGTGCATTGCTGTTGCCGTCCTTGGTGACGGTGGGGGAACCCCGGCATTTGGATTTTATGCGGCCTGAGCTTTGGGTGGCGATCCCCACATTCGCTTTCGCTTGGACTACCAAATCTTTGGGTGGTACGGTTGTGGTTGGAATGGGGCTGTATTGGATGGCGGATAAATTAATTTAGGCTTGCGGGTTATTTTCTATGCTTCGACTTGCCCTTGGGATACTCCCTTAAAAGCACATAGGTTGCCCCGGCACCACCATCGCACAACCTGGCGCTGGCGTAAGCGACAATCCATTTGCGCCAGGTGCCGCTTTTGATCCGTTTGATTACCGCTGATTTCAAGACGGGCTCGGCTGGAGATGACAAGCCCCTCCCATGTACGATCAAGATGGCCTTGCGACTGCGGGTCAGAGCATATTTTATGAAGGCATCCATCTGCGCTAGTGCTTCTTCCAGGCTGAGACCATGCAGGTCGATGAAGTCCTGGATGGCAAATTCACCCTGGTGAAGGCGTTCAAGGATGGCCGGGTTGATCGGCTCGCCTGATCCCTCCACATATTCGGCGGTCTGGCAGACTCGAAATCCCTGGCCGGTCTCCACCAGCTGTTGAAGCTGACGATATGCTTCCTGATCCGGATTGGTTGCTGGGCCGATACTGCGGTGGTCGCTGTTCCGTTTTTCAACCTGGCGCGATTTCGGTAGTTTTTTTACTCCCGCCATGGCCTGCAGAAAGAGAGTTGCATCATTCAGGGAGGGGTGGGCCGGCGTATCTTTTTTATTCGCCGGTTTCAGCTTGGGGGCTGGATTGGTTTGCCGGGCCTTTTTTAGAAGTTTGTCAAGATTCTCAAAAGGCCGGTACTTGTTATCTGAGGACTGCCGCACCATTCTGAATCCTTTTGGTAATTCTGCCTGAGAGCATGCGATAACCCGGTCACGCTTGGGATTTTCTCTGCTAGCGATTGACGGAAGTGTGCGTATTTAAAAAGAGTGTAAAACGTACATATGGGTGTGTCAATAACCGGGTTAGCGAGATTAAGGTCAACAACCGCTTTCATTTCAGACCGGATATTGAATAGATTTTGATCCAAGCCTTGTCATATTTCAGCCTTGTCTGAAATAATCCGATGGGCTATGTTAAGAGCTACGAGTGGGTCTCAGTGGCATTTAAACGCATAAGATTGATGTACTCGTAAAAAGTCAAAATTCTCAAATTTCATTTCTATAACCTTTTGAAATTATTAGGAGTGAAATTTGAATATTGCTATTTTTCGGACTTTTTACGAGTCTATCAAGATTGATAGGCAATCGCGATAATACTGATATCCGGGATGCCGTTTGTAGTCGTCTGGCAATGTTCCGCCCCTTTCTATCCGGTACCATAAGCTTGAAGGAGTCGCGCCCATGGATTTGAATTCCTGTTGTCCTGATAAGATGCTGTCGGCCGAAGATGCCATCGGATTGATCAAACGCGGCAGCCGTGTGTTCGTCGGAACGGGTTGTGGTGAACCGCAGCACCTGATCCACGCGATGGTACAAGATGAGCAACTCCAGGACATTATGATCTATCAGATGCTGTCGTATACGCTTTCCAAGTATGTGGATGATCCTGGTTTTCTGCGGCGTTTTTCTTTGAAGCTTTTTTTTATCAGCCAGCATATGCGCAAAGCCGCCTTTGAGGGCAAGATCGATTATCTGCCCATGTATCTCTCCCAGATTCCGCGTTTGTTTGCCAGCCAACGCATCGGTCTGGATGTGGCCTTGATTCAGGTGGGTCCGCCGGATGATTTTGGGTACTGCAGTCTGGGTGTATCCGTGGATATTACCCGTTCAGGAATGGAAAACGCCAAGATGGTGATCGCCCAAGTCAATCCGCGGATGCCGAGGACCTGGGGTGACAGTTTCGTGCATGTGGATGATTTGGATTTTCTGGTGTGGCAGGAAGAACCCCTGGTGGATTCGGTACCCAATGTCAAAGACAATGATGTGGCCCAGCGCATCGGATTCTACGTAAACCAGCTGGTAGACGACGGGGCGACGCTTCAAATCGGTTTCGGTCAACTACCCTATGCCATTCTGAGCCATTTGAGGGACAAAAAGGATCTGGGAATTCATACCCAGCTGATTACCGATGCCTTTATACCGTTATTTGAGCAAAAGGTGATTACCAATAAGAAAAAAACGCTGCTGCGGGGCCGGGTGGTAGCATCGCTTTGTATGGGATCTGAAAAGATATATCGCTATGTGGACAACAACCCCATGTTTTACTTCAGATCGTCTGAGTTTGTGAACGATCCCACCGTGATTGCCAGAAATGATAATTTTGTATCCCTGAGTTCAGCTTTAGAGGTCGATTTGACCGGCCAGGTATGTTCGGATTCAACTGGGTACCTTTTCTACAGTGGAATTGGCGATCAAGTCGATTTCTTAAGGGGCAGTGCCATGTCCAAAGGCGGTTTTTCGATCATTGCTTTGCCATCGACGGCTCAGGATGGCAAAGTCAGTCGGATCGTACCCCATCTCAGTGAAGGTGCCGGTGTGGCCACCACCCGGGGAGATGTCAATTTCATTATTACCGAATATGGCATTGCCGAATTGCAGGGCAAAGGGATCTACCAGCGGGTTATGGAACTCACCCAGATTGCCCATCCCAAATTTCGGGATGATCTTATCGCTGTGGCTAAAAAGAGACATTACATTTTTTCCGATCAACTGCCGCCGGCCAGTGAAGATCTGCATTTTTTAGAAGACTATAAAAGTACGTTTCCGCTGCGCAATGGCAAGACCATAGAGGTCCGTCCCTTGTTACCATCGGATGAGTTTGCTTATCGCAATTTTTTCTATTCCCTGCGGGAAGAGACCATCTATTTCCGGTTTTTCTATAAAATGAAACTATTCTCGCACGAAGTGGTTCAAAAGCAATGGGCCAGTGTGGACTACCGTAAAAATATGTCCTTGGTGGGTCTGGTTCAAAAAGGTGGACACAAAGAAGTTATGGCCATCGGCTCCTATGCAGATGATGGCGATCGTGCCGAGGTGGCCTTTGTGGTTCGCGAGGATTTTCAGAAGATGGGTGTGGCTTCTCATTTTCTTGTAAAACTTGAAAACATCGCCAAGCAAAATGATTACAAAGGATTCACAGCAACGGTTTTGAAAGAGAACACCGCCATGTTGCGTGTATTCAAACGCCAATACCCCAATGCTCAAGTTAATATGGAAGGCGGCAATGACATCACAATTATCATGGACTTTGAATAAAATCGTGTTCCACGATTTTATGATTATGATGCCGACCTTCTTGCTCGCATTTCAAACCCAATGTTCTGCCCGCCGGTTACCTTTAATTTCTTGATATAATAGCACCTTATCTACTATATTTTGTAATTTTATCGATAGTGCCGGCACAATATGCGGTATGGATGGCCCAAAATGTTTTCGCCGAGTTTTAGGACACCATAGAACCGCTGTCATTAAAAAAACTTTTTTAAAATAAAATAAATGGTTTACTGCTTCTAGCAGTCGCATAGCCTCATTGCTGTGATTTAAGCTGAATTTAAGTATGGAAAATGCGATTGCTGCTAGATGAAGGATTCGTGGTGACGGCACCTCCGGATTTTATCACCTGTCGCGCAAAAATATTGTTATGAATTCAGAAAAAATCGTTATCGAGACACGTGATCGATGTCGAAGTGAGGTGATTGTCTCCACCCGATCGCTTACACGCCATATGGACTATAACATTGACTCTAATCATAAGCCACCGACAAGGTCGGTGGCCGTTGAAGTAATAATACGCCATGCGGCAAAGATTTCATACCTGATACGTGTTTCTAATGTTGAAAATATCAATTATATGCTAAAAGTAGATGTTTCATGCTTGTGCGCGTCAGGGCATGAAAAGGTCTGACAATCAATATATGCATTATGAAAATTGCTTCTACTGCCTGGAAAGAAACGATTGTTGCGGGCGCCCGGGAACTTGACATTCATGTCCGGCCTGGTCAGGTGGATCAGTTTGCGAGGCATGCAAGCATTCTGAAGGAATGGAATCAAAAAATAAATCTGACCACCATCGTGGACCCCTTGGAAATGGCCATCAAGCACTTTTTAGATGCGGTTTTGCCCTGTTATTACATTCAACCCGCTAGTCGTATCCTGGATGTCGGCTCCGGTGCCGGATTTCCAGGTGTGGCCCTTAAGGTTATGATACCGACGCTGCAGGTTACTCTGGTGGAAGCCAAGCGTAAAAAGGTAAACTTTCTGAAGCACGTGATTCGCGAACTCGGTTTAACCCAAATTGAAGCCGTTCAAACCCGAATTGAAAATTTGAATCAACATTGCAGGGTCAAATTTGATGTGATCGTGTCCCGGGCTTTTTCAGATTTACATCAGCTTATCAGGCTGACCCTTCCTTACCTGGCGGCAAGCGGGCAAATAATCGCCTACAAGGCTAAAGTTTCTGCCGCCGAAATCAGGGCTTTGCGAGAAACCATAATCGATTCGATAAGTAACCAAAGGGTATTGCCACCCGGCACCGATTTTCAGATAAAAACGTTAACGTTCAACCTGCCGGTTTTGAATCTTCCCCGTACTGTATTGTTTTTACGATGCTGTTGCCCGCGAGCTTGAAATTGATCTTTTAGGCAAAATATGAGATAATATGCGCATCCAAAAACGGAAAAAAGGAGATTGGTTATGATGAAATACCTCACTAACCGTCCAAAAAACAAAGACTTTTGGCTGGCTAAGTGTTTGGCCGGACTGATTTGTCTATGCCTGGCAGGTTTTCTGATCAGTTGCGATGGTAATTTGTTCGAAGGCATTTCGGATGATGATTCATACGAGGCCAGGCTTGAAGAAGGATTGATGGCCCTGGATGATGAGGATTATGATAAAGCTGTTGATCTGTTTCGTGATTTACGCGAGGACTATTCGAGCAAAGAGGAGGTTTGTGTCTACTTAAGCAATGCCTTAGCCGGTCAAACCGGGATCGATACCTTCAGCCTATTGGAAACCATCGATGAGATGGAAGACACCGACGACGAAGGCAGTATCGATATGATCGGACTCCTTTTGGGGGATGCACAAGGTGAAATCGAGAGTCCGCAAGTAAGAGATAAAAGAGATCTTTTAGCAGAGGCCAAGGCGGCCATCGAAAATTGTATTGATTCACTCGATGTGGATGAGCGCGTACAGACCGGCCTTTTGGGATTGGCTGATGCGGCTTTAATCATCGCCAACACGGTTATGAAGGATCTGGGGTTAACCAGCCTTGTACTGACAGAGGATGGTTTGGATACTCTCTACGACTCGTTACCGGGATTTGATGACGCCGACATTTCAGATGCGGAACTTCAAGAACTCAATGATAGCCTGGACGATGTCGCCGACGCTGTTAAGGCCTTAGAGGATCTTCTGGGCGAGGGCGAAAGCGATATCTCTGTATCGTTTGACGAATTCTTGCAGGATGTGGACCCCGGTTCGGACGGTGTCGATCGCAACGATCTCGATCAGTACATCCAAAACCTGTAGAAATAGCAAGGAGGTCCAAGTGAAGAAGTTGAATGGTATAGACAGCTTATGGATCCTTACAGCCGGTCTTTTTCTACTGGTAACGGTGATGAGTGTTTGCGCGGAAGAATACCCGACCCTCTATCGCGGCGTTAGGCCCTTGGGTATGGGGGGCGCTTTTACGGCCGTGGCAGATGATGAAAATGCACTTTTTTATAATCCCGCTGGCTTAGCGGACATATCCACGTTACAAGTAGGCGTATTCAACCCGCTGGTTGACGTTTCCGAAAACACGCTGGACATGATCAGCGATGCTCAGGACACTGATTTTGACGACACCGGTGAGGTAACCGAATTTTTGCGGGATTATGTGGGTGAGCATCAGCATTTCCGGGCGGCCTTATTTCCACATGTGGGTTTTAACATCAAAAGCTATGGCATCATGGTGGCGGGTCTGGCCCAGGCCACGCTGGATGTGGATGTGCGTAATCCAGTTTGGCCGGAGGCCCATGTGGACGCGGTGACCGATATCGGCTTAATGGCCGGCGTGGGGCTCGATGTTCCGGTTGCCGGTCTCAAAGCCGGTGCCAACGTTAAGTTGATCAACCGGGAAAGTCTGGACGAAACCTATACGGCTATTGATATTGCCGCGGATGATTTTGATCAGGAACTGGAGGATGATATGGAATCCGGTTCTGGCATCGGTTTCGATGTGGGTGTTATCTATCAAGTACCTTATATTGATATCATCGACTTAGACCTGGGGCTGACGGTGCAAAATGTCCCCGAGATGGATATGGGCGATGCCAAACCCCTCGAAACCCAAGCGAATTTTGGTCTGGCGGTCAAGAAAAAATTCACTGGATTCGATTTGGTGGCGGCTTTAGATTATATGGACCTTTCAAATTCTTATGACGAAGACGACGACCCGGCCAAACGGCTTCATATGGGTGTCGAAGCGCGGTTGCCCACAATATTGTCGGTTCGGGCCGGCTTGAACCAAGGCTACTATACAGCCGGCGCAACTGTCGATTTTAAAGCCATTCGTTTTGATGTGGCCACCTACGGCGAGGAGGTGGGAGCCCATGCCGGGCAACGGGAGGATCGGCGGTATATAGCCCAGATAACCATCGGTTGGTAAAAAATTGCGGAGCAATTTTTATATCAAATGTATCTTTTCGAAAGTATAGTCGCTGAGGTCGATTATCAGAAGTTGATTTCTTAGGTCGCTGTCTTTTTTCAGAAGAATTTTGACCACCTCGGTACATTGCAGTGATGCCACCAGAGAAACGGTACAGCCGAGGTTGCCCAAAGTCGTTTCGGCACCTTTGTCGGCAGCATGGGGCCCGGGCGGTCCATAAACCTGTTCGAGACCCGGGTCTTCCGGGAATATGGTTAAAACCTGGCCTGAAAAGCCGGCCACTGCCGCTGATACCATGGGGATCCCGGCTTCTTTAGCCGCTTTTTGCAATACAAAACGGGAGTGAATATTGTCGAGGCAATCTACGGCAATATCTGCCTGCTCCAGCAGTCTGGCGACATTCTCAGTGTCCATGAGTTCGTTATAATCCTGAACATACAGAGCGGAATTGATCGTCAGGATTCTTTCAACCGCAGCAGCGGTCTTGGTTTGTGACAGGTTGTGTTCGGAGCTGAAAAGCTGTCGGTTGAGGTTGGTTTCATCAAAGCAGTCTCCATCCACAACCGTTAGGGCTCCGACTCCCAATCTGGCAAGCGTTTCGGTCACATAGCCGCCCAAGCCCCCAAGCCCCACAATACAGGCCCGCGATTGCAGTAGACCCACTTGGTCCGCAGGGGATAAAATATTGAGATTGCGAAGATAACGCTCGGGAATGATGTCGTGTTCCAAAGCCAACACTTCGATTTCCTTACGGGTGCGGCCTGTGCGTTGGGCGATGTCGGCACAGTATTGAAGAGCCAGGACCGAACGGTCGCGGCGATCTGGCTGTTGCTGATTACGGGCGCCAGCCATCAGCATATCAATGATTGAATTTGGGTTCATCCTACCCGCCCCCTACAGGTGGGAAGATACCTACCCGATCGCCGTCTTTAAGGATGGACTCCAGATCCACCTTGATCCCGTTTATAAAAACGAGCTTGGCCTTTGTTTCCGGGATGCCAAGCTGCTCGACCAGTGTGCGCACAGACATTCCCATTTTTATCTGATAGGCACGCGCTGATGGCGGTTCAAATTGTTGCAGTGTCGCAAAAAGTCTTAAATCGATGGTCATCGTCATGGTAATCACCAAAATGATTTATCACGCCTAAACATTATGATATGTATGCCATGACGCGACGGGGTTATCAAGGGAAGAAATTGCCTGAATCGGAACCTATTTTGGAATAACAATCAATACTGAGCAGAGAATTACATAAAAGTTGTTATCTCGATGGCGCTACAATTCAGTTGAGCTGACAGTGAAAGGGGCGCGACATGGCCACACCGTTTCCGTTTGAAAGTTTACTAATTTTTGGAAGTTTGTCCATCATGTTGATTATCGGCGTTTTGCTGCGGGCCAGTGTACCCATTCTACAACGATTCCTTTTTCCCAGCTGTCTCATCGGTGGTGTCATCGGTCTCATCAGCCTGCATGTGGGCCTACTCGATTTTGCCGCTACGGATATGGAGACTTTTGCCTACCATTTCTTCAATATATCCTTTATATCCGTTGGTCTGACCAGCGGCAGTTCCACGACCTCACCTGAGAAAAAGTCTAAACCGCTCAAAGGAGCCCTTTGGATGGCTCTGGTGGAGGGGGTTACACTACCATTGCAGGCGATTGTCGGCGGAGTCTCGGTGATATTAATGGGTTGGCTGGGTATAGAATTGTTTCAGACCTTTGGCTTTATGGCACCCCTGGGATTTACAGAAGGACCGGGCCAGGCGCTCTCCATTGGCAAGGTCTGGGAAGGGGTCGGTTTTGCCCATGCCGCCACCATCGGGCTGATTTTTGCCGCGATCGGATTTTTTTTCGCCTTTTTTGTGGGCGTGCCTATCGCCAACTGGGGTATACGCAAAGGATTCGGCAGTCTTACACCCAAGGATATTCCTCGCGATTTTCTGGCCGGTATCGTTTCCAAGGGCAAACAGACCCTATCCGCAGGAAACTTGCGCACGCATTCAGGCAATATTGATACCCTTGCATTCCAGGCCGCATTGGTAGGGGTTGTATACGTTTTCACTTACGGCGTTGTCAAACTGCTGGGTTTGATCTTACCTCCTGATGTGGCTAAAATGTTATGGGGCTTCTTTTTCTTTCTGGGTATGTTGATCGCACTCATTGTTCGTTGGGGAATGGGACGTGTCGGGGTCGCGCACCTGATTGATCCGGGCGTCCAACGTCGCATAACCGGGTGGGCGGTCGATTTTTTAATTGTGGCCACCGTTATGGCGATTCAACTGGTTATCGTATGGACGTATATCGTTCCAATTCTGTTTATATGTCTGGCAAGCGGGGTTTTAACCACTGCAATCGTCATCTATCTGGGAGCACGATTGGACAGCTTTAATCTGGAACGAACCGTAGCGGTTTACGGTGCCTGCACCGGTACGGTAAGTAGTGGATTGTTGCTGTTGAGAATCGTTGATCCTGAATTCGAGACACCGGCTGCCATGGAGATCGGATTGATGAATATAATCGTTGCACCGATAATTTTAGGTTCGATGCTCCTGGTCAATGCACCCCTGTGGTGGCATTGGAGTATCGAACTGACCACATTCGTTTTTGCGGTTATCTTGGCAGGGTGCCTGGCGCTTATAAAATTGTTGGGATTCTGGGGCAAGTCCCGATTTGTTGACTCAGAAACCAATCCGGTAATCGAAGGAGAGTGAGGTAAGAATGGATATCAAACGGGTATTGGTTACGGGCGGCGCCGGCTTTATCGGATCCCATCTGGTGGACGCCTTGCTTGAAAACGGATGCGACGTGGTAGTATTGGATAATCTGTCAACAGGAGATCGCAGAAATCTTGAACATGTTTACACGGATATTGATTTCCGGGAAGGTGATATTCGCGATTTGGAAACCATGAAGCAGTCTGCCGCCGGATGCGATGTTATTTATCATCTGGCTGCGGTGGTTTCCGTTCCCCAGACCGTGGCGGATCCGATTCATTCGGCCTATGTGAACGATCTGGGCGGCCTGAATGTCCTGGAGAGCGCCCGGCTTCAAGGAGTTAAACGGGTCGTCTTATCCAGTTCCTGTGCAGTTTATGGCGATGACCCCGAAATCCCCAAACATGAAAACATGCTGCTGAACCCCCAGAGCCCTTATGCCGTCCAAAAATTAACCAATGAATTAAATGCCCGGCTGTATGCGAAACTGTATGGTTTGGAAACGGTTTGCCTGCGTTATTTTAATGTCTTTGGTCCACGACAAGATCCAACCTCGCCCTATTCAGGGGTTATCTCCATTTTCATGACCCGTGCAGTTTCACAGGAAGCACCCACAATATACGGAGATGGCCGCCAATTTCGCGATTTTATCTATGTAAGGGATGTGGTACGGGCCAATTTGCTGGCAGCAAGGTCTCACAACACCAGCGGGGCGCTATTTAATATCGGGACGGGCCATCATGTGGATATCAACCAACTATGGGAATCCATTGCAGCCATGGCCGGCACGACACTGTCACCTGTTTATAGAGCATCAAGACCCGGGGAAATAATCGAGTCGGTTGCCGATATTCAAAAGGCCGGTTCCCGGCTCGGCTTCAGGCCCAAGTACTCGTTCCAGGAAGGATTACAAAAAACATTCAATTGGTATTGCGGAGGAGAAGCCAATGACATTTGAGTACGAGCGCGTGTTGGTTACCGGAGCGGCCGGATTTATTGGATTTCATTTGGCCAGGCGTTTACTTGGAGAGGGACGCCATGTCACCGGAATTGACAATCTAAATACCTACTACGATGTTAATCTTAAAAAGGACCGCCTCGGCCAATTGCAGGAAAAGACCAATTTTAAATTCATGCGAGCAGACTTGGCTGACAAAGATGCCATGGCGGCTGTTTTTAGGTCAGAAACCTTTGATGTGGTCGTGAATTTGGCTGCTCAGGCCGGTGTCAGATATTCTTTGGAAAACCCGCAAGCCTATATCGATGCCAACATCGTCGGGTTTACCAATATTTTGGAGAATTGCCGTCATACAGCGGTCAAGCATCTGGTATATGCATCATCCAGTTCCGTTTACGGCGCCAACACGCGGATGCCGTTTTCCATTCATGACAACATTGACCATCCGG
>Ga0180435_10002090_pt1 | contig 20530 bp, 18 predicted proteins | sample SS_ome_3_FD_132467 | JGI IMG/M metagenome (GOLD analysis project Ga0180435, IMG submission 132467) | Hypersaline lake sediment archaeal communities from the Salton Sea, California, USA - SS_3_S_1 metaG | ecosystem: Environmental > Aquatic > Non-marine Saline and Alkaline > Hypersaline >...
GGTCAGCACCATATTTGAAATCATCCGCAAAATTAACGAGCAGGGCACGGCGATTCTGCTTATCGAGCAGAATGTGTACCACGCCCTCAACCTGTCCAACCGCGGGTATGTGCTGGAGAATGGCGAAATTGCCATTCAGGATACGGGTGAAGCCTTGTTGAATAATCCGCATATCAAAAGAACTTACCTGGGATTATAGGCCGATTTAGCGGGGATCCAAAAAATAGAACTGTATATAAATTGAAGGGAAAAAATGTCCGAGCAGAGAAAAATATTTAAGACCGAAAAAGCCGCAATAACCGGTGGACCCTATTCCCAGGCGATTGTCCATAATGGCATTATCTATGTGTCCGGCCAGGGAGCGGTGAATCCCAAAACCAACCAGATCGAATTGGGAACCGTCGCGCATGAGACCCGTCTGGCCATGCAGAATCTGTCCATCATTCTCGAAGAAGCCGGTTCATCATTGGATAAAACCCTCACCATAACGGCCTATCTATTGGATATGAACGACTATGCCGAGTTCAATAAAGCCTATGTGTCCTTTTTTGAAGGCGACCTGCCCACCCGAACCTGCATTCAGGCGGCCAAGCTGCCGTTTGAGACCAAGGTGGAGATTACGGCTACAGCCTTTGTATAGAATTTGCGGATTTTACAGTCGGAATTGAATTGCCTGGCTGTCTGAGTCAGGTAATCGGTCAACTCTATCACCAACGCCCCTGCTATATGAGGTATGCACATGTACTTTAAAACCACTGACGAACTGACAGCAAAAGCCCTGGCACCGGGTGTCGATATTAAATCAATTTCCGGTGAAAAAATGACCATGGTTGTTTTTTCCATCGCAGAGGGTTCAATTATTCCCGAACATGCCCACCCCAACGAACAGATTGGCACCATTCTGAAAGGATCATTATCACTAACAATTGGGACTGAAGAAAGAATCGTCAAAAAAGGGGATTGCTGGTGTATCCCCGCCGATGTACCCCACAAGGGACAATGTCTGGACGGGCCGGCCGAGGTGCTGGAGGTGTTTTCGCCGCCCAGAGAAGACTATTCTTAACTGATTCTATGATTTCCTTTTTTAGCCACATTCAAAACCAGGAAAAAAGAATAAACATCGAACATCCAACATCGAACATCCAAGGGCGAGTGGGTTCAGCTAGCAGCCAAACGCTTTGTGGATCCCCTTTTCCAAGGGGATGACAAAAGGTGAACTTCAGTTTGCAGCCATCAGACTTGAGCTGCTGTGGTTATTACCTGCCTGCTGATCGCTGATTCTGAATTCCTTGGCCCGCCAGAGCCCTGAGTTTGTCGAAGGGGCGACGGCGGCTGTCTCCTGCTTTTTTGATCCCGATCCCGATCCCGATTTCGATGTTCAATGTTGATGTTGGATGTTCGATGTTCAGTATGCTGAGATATTGCCACCCATCTGTTCAATGAAGCGTTAAATGGTTTGATTTTGCGCTATTCCCCTATCCTGTAATGACGAATATATGCACTTCTCTTGGTCCGTGCGCACCCTGCACCATGGTGGCCTCGATATCGGCGGTTTTGCTGGGGCCGGTGATAAAGGACATGGTATTGGTGATCCCCTCTTTTTGTTGGTCTGGATCCCATTTAAGCAGTGTGTAAAGCTCTTTGAGGTTGGCTATAATCTGGTCCAGGCGAATGACGGCAATGTGGATGGACGGCAGCAAGGAAACATAGAGCGGCTGTCCTTCACGCGTTTTCATGGTCAGCGTGGCGGTTGCGGCCAGCCCAAAATCGGCTGACGTGACACCGATCATGGCGATTTCGGCCTGGGTGCGAAATATGCTGTTTTCTGAATTGTCAGCTGTTATTTGCGGTACATGGACCGGGATGTTGAGGGATTCTAGCGCAACAGAGAGTTCGAGTCGATTGATGAGGGGATGATTCCAGGCTACCACACGCTTTCGATCTCCCCATTCAGCATCGCTATTGGCCGCGATGTTGCGGATTGATTCGGAGACCGACGCAGTTGTCTGGGCCGCCGTGACCGCTACGTCGAGGCTTTGACCGCTCTTAGTCAAGCGTTCCAGGAGACTGAGACGTGCTTTGCGGTGGCGGCCTTGAATATGGGATAACAGCGCGCTGTCGGCTGCTTCAGGGCTGCTTTGGATAAGGTTTTCCAAGCGGGTTTGGCTGGCTTCGGTTGGCTCAAGTGCCGTCCGAATATTTTGGATGAACGCGGATTGCTCGGTCTCAGTCATGGGGTTTTCTACCTATTTCGATTTAAAACGATGCACAAAACGCCGATCAGCTAATTTTTTAAGATCACGGCTGCGGGTCCAGCCGCTGATCACTGGCAACCGGTCAATCATTTGACCCTGTTTTGGAATGAGCTTTTGGCCCGTGCGGGCCAGCCTGAAAGCCAGGTCGTAAAGCAATGGATGTTGTGCCAGGCGTGACCAGGCGGCAAACATTATTTGTTCCAGGGGATTTTTAACACGTACATCCCAGCGCGGATCCCCTTCGGCCAGCTTGTTTCGCAGCAAAAGCAGCATACGCGGGAGGTCGATGTTGACCGGGCAGGCATCCATACAGGCGCCGCAGAGCGTTTCTCCCTGGCACAAATCGGCATAGCGATTGATACCCCGCAGCAAAGGTGTCACCACCGCTCCGACGGGACCCGAATATGCGGACGCGTAGGCGTGTCCACCGATTTCCCCGTAGACCGGACAAACATTGAGACAGCCCCCGCAGCGCAGACAATACAGCATCTCCCGGAAATCCGGATCGGCCAGGATTCGGCTGCGTCCATTGTCGACGATGATCAGGTGAAATTCACTGGGGCCGGCAGACAACTCATCTAAGCCCGGCCCACCCAGATAACTGACATACCCGCCGATTTTCTGAGCTGCAGCACCCAGAGAAAGGAGACGGAATAAGATTTCGTGGTCCCCGAGATCGGCAACGATCCGTTCCATGCCCATAAAGGCAACATAAAGCTTTGGCAGGGTCGTGGCCATACGGATGTTGCCCTCATTGGAAACCGTGGTTACATGACCGGTTTCGGCACAGGCCAGATTGCACCCCGATATGCCCATATCCGCTTGTAGGAATTTCTTGCGCAGGGCTTTACGGGCTGCCAGGGTCAGGGTCGGAATATCATCGGTCCGGGGAATACCCAGCTTGTCGCTAAACAGCGCACTAATGTCTTGGCGTGTTTTGTGAATGGCCGGTGCAATAATGTGGGATGGGTCCTCCTCGGCCAGTTGGATGATGTATTCACCCAGATCAGTCTCGACAACTTCTATACCGGCGTCCTCAAGCGCGTGGTTCAGACCGATTTCCTCGGTCAGCATGGATTTTCCTTTAACCGCCATGCGCACGTCATGCTGGGCGGCAATGTCGAGACAATGTTGGACGGCGGCCCTGGCATCCACGGCAAAGTGGACCTGGCCGCCGTTTCTGCGGACATTGGCGGCCAATGTCTCCAGAAGGACATCGAGATTCTCGATGGTCTGCTTGCGCATATCATAGGCCAGCAGGCGCAGTTCGGGTCCTTCCGGCAATTCCAAATAGCCCTTGGCCGTTCCTTTTCCGAAGCGATCCTGAAGTCCGAACAGGGCCTTGCGCAGCACCGGATTTTTTATGGCATCGGCAGCGATTTGGGTGTAGGTTGATGATTTCACTTTGATGATGATTGATTCCTGATTAATAGTTGCTATTACGAGTCATTTGCTTCGCGTCATTTTGCCTACGGCGTAATTAGCGCTTCGCGCGTTATTAATTGTGGCCCTGTGCGGTCAGCTTTAAGCCACGATTAATTACACGAAGTAAATTACTATGAATTACGCGAAGCAAATGACAATTATTTTCATGCTGATCATGTTTTTCCTGCCAACAGTTGCGCCAGATGCAGAACCTTAACCGTCGAACCCAACCGGTTCAACCGGCCCTGGATATTCATCAAACAACTGATATCGCAACCGGTTACGACGTCGGCACCCGATTCGATAATGTTCCGGACTTTGACGTCGACCATGGCCGTGGAGATCTGCGGATATTTAACCGCAAAGGTGCCGCCAAACCCACAGCATCGATCTGGATCTCTCATTTCGATAAATTGGCTTCCTTTGACATGTTCGATCAGCTGTCGAGGTTGTTCCCGGACTCCCAGGGTTCGGAGCAGATGGCAGGAGTCGTGATAGGTGACCTTGCCTTGATAAACGGCCCCCAAATCAGTTACCCCTAACACATCCACCAGAAACTGGCTCAGTTCAAAGGTGCGTTCGCCAATATCTTGTGCCCGCCTGGCCCAGGCCGGATCGTTTTTAAACAGCTCCGGATAATGGTGCTTGACCATACTCACGCAGGAGCCGGAGGGACACACAACCCACTCGGCCCCCTGAAACGTCCGGATAAATTTCTTGGCTGCCATACGCGCCGATTTCCAATATCCCGAGTTGAAGGCGGGTTGTCCACAGCAGGTCTGGTCCAGGGGGCAGTCCACCTGGATATTCAATCGCTTAAACAGTGTCAGGAGGGCCTCCCCTACTTCAGGGTAAAGGCCGTCTACCAGGCACTGTACAAACAAGGTTATTTTATTTATGGGGGGCATTATATAGCTTAAGTTTTAGGTTTTAGGTTATAGAGGATTCCAGGATTCCAGGATCCCAGGGGCCAAGTGCTTTGCCCTCAAACTACCAGCAGTAGGCGACTAGCTTTCGGCGGCTTAAGGCTTAGCGCTGAAAGCTAATATCTGCTTTTTAACGGACGACAATAGCTTGAGTTCGGGGGCTTGTCAATTGGTTGCGTCTTGAAACCGGCTGCGTTGTGCACTATTGTTTAATTTGAATTTCTTGCTTGGATGCGACTGAGGGCCTCGGGTGAGCGTTCGAATTCGGCAAGCTCATTCGATATAGCCGGGTTCCTCGGCAAAAGCCTTGAAAGGCGGGATGAATTCAAATTGTGAGACAAGATTCTCTCGTGTAGAAGCGATAAAACGTTTTGCTCAGAGGCGAAAGGGCCGCGTTTCATACGATCGTGTAAGGGTTTTTTTGACCTCAAAAGTGCACTATAAAGTCCAGGATGGTTGCATGCCCGAATTGCCCGAAGTACAGACCGTGGTCGATAGTTTAAACAAGCTGAAACTGAAAGGACGCCGAGTTGTCAATGCCAGGGTGTACTGGCCCAAAACAATTAACGGAATATCCCCGGCCACCTTCATAAAAAAGATCAGCGGTCGCAGTATTCGCGAAATATCACGCCGGGGTAAATACATTGTCATTGCATTGACTCGGGATTTAACCCTTTTGATTCATCTGCGCATGACCGGTCGTTTGAATTGGGCGGCGGCTGACTCAAGACGGAATCCACACGAACACGTCATTTTAATATTTGGCAGTAAAATGGCCTTACGTTTTCAAGATACACGCAAGTTCGGTCGTTTTTATCTTACAATGGACCCCCAAGAAATACTGGGCAAATTAGGGCCCGAGCCGTTATCAGATCGTTTTACGCTTGCACGCTTTCATGCTATGCTGCAATCACGTAAACGTTTGATCAAACCGCTCTTATTAGATCAAGGTTTTATTGCCGGCTTGGGTAATATCTATGTGGATGAAGCCTTGTGGAAGGCAGGTATTCATCCTTTGCGGGTCAGTTCATCGCTATCAAAAAAGGAAGCGGCAGCGCTACACCATGCTATCCCGCTGGTATTGAAAAAAGGACTGGCAAATTTAGGGACAACATTGGGCAGCGGCGCCGGCAATTTCTATTCGGTGGCGGGTCGCAGGGGTCGCAATGCCGATGAATTGTTGGTTTTTCGTCGAACCGGCGAGGGCTGCGTCAATTGCCGGACACCCATACAACGCATTGTCGTGGGTCAGCGGAGCACGCATATTTGCCCCCGCTGCCAAAAAAATTGAAGGGAAATATCATGAAAATAAAATCATGCTTGATCGGATTGCTGCTTATCTGTTGCTTGCCGGTATCAGGACTGGCCGAAGTGGACGCGCGCATTGTGCGCACATTAAAACTGGATGCACGCCCGCTGGACATTGCCATCCCGAATAGCGGCGACTATATCTATGTTTTGACATCGGATGCCGTTCTACAGGTTTATAAACAAAACGGTACCTTACGGGATACCCTGCCGGTTGATCCGGGGGTCGATCGTATCAAGACGGGACGCAGAGATGATCAACTTTTTCTGCTCGACACTAAAAATAACCGTGTACAAGTGCTTATGCTTGATTTCATCCATCCAATTCCCATCAAAGGGTCTCCCACCAAAGGTGCAGCGCAGGCGCTGGTAACGGTAGCGGTTTTTACCGATTTCCAATGACCGTATTGTGCCAAACTGGCACCTGTACTCGATCAGTTGATTGAGAAGTATCCCCAACACGTCAGACTGGTATTTAAAAATTATCCCCTACGAAGCCATAGATTTGCGCGTCAAGCGGCTGCTGCAGCTTTGGCCGCTCATGTCCAGGATAAATTCTGGGAGTTTCATGACAAGCTTTTTGAAAATTACCGTTCTATCAACGAAGAGAAAATCATAGAGATCCGTGATGCACTTGCCTTGAAAGCAGATGATTTTGATATCATGCGCTTATCTCCCCTGGTGGCCCGTCAGATAAAAGAGGATGTCCGATTGGGCCAGGAAGTCGGCCTGCGGGGTACGCCATCGGTCTATGTCAACGGACGCCTGCAACGCAGCCGCAGCCTGGACGGTCTTTCAGCATCGGTGGAAGCGGAACTCAGGCGACTAAACAAGTCCGAATAGTGATAGAAAATTAGACGGCCCGTTAGAGAAAGCTCGATTCTCAGACTTGTCAGCCTATCTGGCAGACTACTTCGCTAGTGAGGCCAATTCAATATGATATGTTCATTGAAAAAAATAGGGGTTTTCCCTTGACCCAGTCGTGAAGCGGAATGATTTTCTGACAGACGCTAAAAAATGAGGTGATAATTTGCAAGATCACTATAAAACACATGGGGCCTTTAGCTGGAACGAATTGATGACAACGGATCCAGAAACGGCCAAACAATTCTACAGCGACGTGTTTGGATGGGAAATGGAAGAATAATATCGGGCGCAGCATCACCCGGCTTAGCCAGGAGTCAGTCGGCCTTATCTTTATCCGGGTTGGCGGCGGCTTTTTCCAATAGGTCTGCCAGGCCGGCAAAGGGCTTGTTGTCCGATTGAGACGGTGATGTTTCGCTGAAATCATCATGCTGGTACCACTCGGCTACCTGCTCGCGGGCGTGCTCATTGTCATGGCAGTAGATGCAAAGCAGTTCCCAGTTGCTCCCATCGGGTGGGTTATTGTCGTGATTATGATCTTTGTGATGGACCGTTAATTCTCGCACGCGCCGGCCGGTAAATTCGCGACCGCAGCGCCCACAAACCCAGGGAAACATCTTCAGTGCCTTTTCCCGATAGGTCTTTTGCCTTGCGGCCTGCTCGCGACGAGCCGCTGCCACGATAATGTCACGTTTAGTCTGCTGCTTGGATTGATTGCCAGTTGCCATGATATAGGTCTGAGCGCTTAATTTTGAAAAAATTTGCGGCGATAGCCGCCGCGTAAAAAATGCTCCGCATTTTTTACTTGTATTCTTTTTTCATCCGATCCAAATCCCGCTTTTCGTCACGCCGGCGGATGGCCTCGCGTTTATCATGTTTGCGTTTGCCCCTGGCCAGGGCTAATTTCATTTTGGCTTTCCCGCCCTTGAAATAGATGCTTAAGGGGACAAGGGAATACCCCTTCTCGTTCACTTTGCCGTACAGCCGTTTGATTTCATGCTTATTTAAAAGTAATTTGCGTACTCGCAATGGATTGTGGTTGTCATAGTAGGCAAAGGGATATTCACCAATGTGCACCTGGTGAACGAACACTTCGCCTCGCGAGATTCTGGCGTATGCATCTTTAAGATTGGCGCGGCCAATTCGCAGGGATTTTACTTCTGTGCCCAGCAACACCATGCCGGCTTCGAACGTATCTTCGATGTGATAATCGTGGCGGGCCTTTCGGTTCTCGGTTACTTTTTGTATATGGTTTTGGTTCATTGTATTAATACTAGATTATCTCACGATTAGCTATAAAATTTTGATGAAAGATTATGTGCTCGCTTTGCCTTTTGATTATATAGGATTCGAGGGGCCATGGATTCCAGGGGTCAAGTAAATTTTAGTTTCGGGTTGCGTGTTACATGTGGCGTATTGCAACTCGACACTCTTAACTCGTAACTCGCAGTCCCTTGAATCCTCGAACCCTGTTTGTTTATTCCGGCGAAAAGGCTTTGTCGATAATATCTCCAAATGCTTCCCGCGTCAGATTCTCCACTTCGCCGGCCGTGGTCTGTTTGAGCACCTCTTCTAAAAAGGGTTGCGTTTCTGAAAGTGCCAAAGCCCGGATGACGTTTTTAGCCATGGGGATGGTCTGAGGATTCATGCTCAACTCATCGATACCCAGTCCTAGCAGTATGGGCAAATTAAAGGGGTCGCCAGCCATTTCGCCACACATAAAAAGCGGTGTGGCATGTTTTTTGGCAGCATCGGATACGATTTTCAGCATCCTCAAGATGGCCGGATGCAGTGGATTGTATAACTGGGCCACATCTTTGTTGCTGCGGTCCACCGCCATGGAATACTGTATCAAATCGTTGGTGCCGATACTGAAAAAATCGACTTCCGGTGCAATCATATCCGCCATGATGGCCAAAGAGGGCACTTCGATCATGACGCCGACGGCCACATCGTGTTTAAAGGGGATGCCGGCCTGGTCTAAATCCGCCATAGTTTGTTGAAGGGCGGCCTTGGATGCCATGAGTTCGTCATAAGTCGAAATCATGGGAAAAAGAACGCGGACATCACCGAAAAAAGAAGCCCGCAAAATGGCCTTGAGCTGGGTTTGAAAAACATCGGGTCGCTGCAGACAATAGCGTATGGCTCTGAGGCCCAGGGCCGGATTGGTTTCCGTCCGATTCGAATTTTGGATAGCCTTATCCCCATTAATGTCGAGTGTACGGATGGTCACCGGCGCGGACTGCATGACTTCAACCACATCTTGATACTTGTCGAACAGCTCATCTTCATTGGGAAACTGAGACCGCGACAGATATTGAAACTCGGTGCGGTATAAGCCAATCCCCTCGCCACCATTATCGATGACCGAGACCACCTGCTCCGGCATCTCGATATTACCCATCACTTTGATGCGATGGCCATCACGTGTCTCTGCCGGGCGATGGCTGGTTCTGGCAATACTGGCTCGGAACGATTCAAAACGGTGTTGGCGCTCTTCATAGGCAACCAAGGTCTTCTCGGAAGGGTTGAGGACGACGCTGCCATCTGATCCGTCTACGATGATAATCTCATCCGTTTGTATTCGCGTCGTTGCATCGCCGATGCCTTGAACTGCCGGTATCCCCAACGTTCTGGCGATAATGCTGGTATGAGAGGTAATGCCGCCACGAACGGTTACAAAGCCTTTAATACGTTCCAAATTGATTTGGCTGGTCTGGGCCGGTGACAGATCATATGCCACAAGAATAACCCGCTTGTCGATATCGGCAATCCTCACAGAGTTTACACCCACAAGATGGGCCATGATCCGATCGGATACCTGCACAATATCGCCGGCCCGGTCTTTTAAATAGGGGTCCGAAATGTTTTGAAACATGGATTTGACGTTAGAGGTAACTAGTTTAAGAGCCCATTCGGCATTGACGTAATCTTTGTTGATGGTTTCGACCGTGCGGTCAAATATCATCTTATCTTCCAGCAGCACCACATGGGTTTGAAGGATATCAGAATGTTGCTGCAGGCCTTCAGGTGTATTGGCAATGATATCATTTAATTCGGTCTTGGCCTGTTTGACGGCTGTTTTGAATCGGTTGATTTCGTTTTGCACATCGGCTTGGGGAATACGATAGCGCTTAATGACATCCACACCTTCCCGATCCACGAGATAAGCCTTACCGATGCAAATACCCGGCGATGCACTGATTCCGGATAATTTGATTTCTGATTTTTGAATGCTGTTCGCCATGGGGCTTATTCTCCAAAACCGTCCTGAACAAGCCTGACAATACGATTGAGTGTATTCAAGTCGGCTGGATCTTCGATCACAAAGGTTATGGTCGATCCTTTTTCACAAGCGAGTGTTAGAATATCGATGATACTACGCGCATCCACTCTTTCGTTATCGCGCTCAAGCCATATTGGCGCATTTGCTTCTTTCGCGATTTCAGAAATTTGAGCCGCTGAACGGGCGTGCAGGCCCAATTCGTTGACCACGGTCACATCTTTGCTGATCTCTGTCGTTATTTTCGCCATTCTACCCAGAATACAGGATCAAGCCAATAGAGCAAGTTTTCCCTAAAATTTATTTTGAACTCAGCTGTGAATTGGTTGGGCCGAACTTAACGATTCAACTGCCAGTTGTCAATCTGCAAATCCGCGACCGTCAATTGCCTTCGGCGGTTTAGGATTCCATTCACATTAATATTGGCGGTGCAGTCGGTGTCGTTGACAAACATCAGATTTGCTGATAAAACAAAAAGAAGAGCATATCCATTTGAGATTACAGCATATTTATGCTTGGTATTGGCATGAATAAATTTATTGACTAGGGGGTTCCATGGCTGAAGAAGTCACAATTTATGGGAAAAATACCTGACCGTACACCATTGCAGCTCGGGAAGCTTTTCAAAAAGAGGGTCGCAAGGTGGTATATTATGATGTGCTGTCAGACAAGGATCAGATGGAGACGATGCTATCGCGATCAAAAGGGGAGCGCAAGGTTCCGGTGATCGTGGATCGGGGCAAGGTGATCATTGGCTACCAGGGTAAAGGCTGACGGGTTTAATTTTTCGGCAGTGTGCCGAGTTTCGAATCTTTTATGCAAGCAGCAATATTTAACTATTTAGAATAATTAACCTAAGTATAGAAAGAAATTTATGGAAAAACAATTTGTCATAGATGATTTGAAGCTGGGGGAATCATGGCGGTTATTTAAAATCATGGGTGAATTTGTGGAGGGCGTGGAAGCCCTTCACGACATCGGGCCGGCAGTCAGCATATTTGGTTCCGCCAGAGTATTGCCGGAAGATCCGATTTATAAAAAAACAGAGGATATCGCTGCACTTTTTGCCCAAAATGACTTTGCCGTCATTACCGGTGGTGGCGGTGGCGTTATGGAGGCAGCCAACAAAGGCGCCGCCGAAGCCGGTGGTAAATCAGCCGGATTGAACATCCATTTGCCATTTGAACAAAAACCAAATGAATATGCAAATGTGCGGCTGGAGTTTAATTATTTTTTTATTCGCAAAGTCATGTTCATTAAATACGCTACGGCCTATATTGTCTTGCCGGGCGGATTTGGCACGTTGGATGAACTATTTGAAGTGGTGACACTGATACAGACGCACCGTATCAGGCCCCTACCGGTCATTCTGGTGGACAGCCATTACTGGGGAGGGCTGAAGGATTGGATCGAGGCGCGGCTGTTGGCGGAAAAACGCGTATCTGAAAAAGATATGGCCATATTCCAAATTTTGGATGAACCCCAAGAGATTATGGATTATGTCAAAAAAGTCGTGATTTTATAAAAAAAAATTGGCCCGGGATCAATCATTTCCGGGCCAATTTCTTTTTTTGGCGGCTTCGCCGCAGTACGATATTTCAAACTACAGGATATAATCGGTGCCAGCCCTCTGAACAATGGTATCCATCATGGCCTCCTTATTCGACGATTTACACTCCGAAGAAGATACCCTGCGTGAAACCATCCGGACACTCAAAGCGTCCAAGCATGAACTCCAGCAGCAGAATGCCTACCTGACCGCCCTGCATGAAACCGCGTTGGGCCTGATAGATCGTCTGGATAAAAAAGAGTTGCTGGAAGTCATCTTGCATCGCGCATGCCTGCTGACCGGCACCGAACATGGTTACATATATCTGCTCGATTCAGACCGTAGGGAAATGGAGATTCGGGTGGGCATGGGGTTTTTTGAGGGCCAGCTGGGTTTGCGTGTCAAGTTGGGCCAAGGGCTGGGCGGTAAAGTCTGGCAGGCGGAAGGCCCCCTTATCGTGGATAATTATTATACCTGGTCCGGGCGTTTGTCAGATTCTTCTCTGGATACCTTGCAATCTGCCGTCGGCATTCCCCTGATGTCCGGAAATAAGGTGGAGGGTGTCATCGGACTGGCGCGGGTCAACGATAAAAAGCGATTTGGTGCCGGCGATATTAAAATTCTAAACCGATTTGCCCAATTGGCCCTGATTGCCCTGGAAAAAGCCCAATTGTACGCCGACGTCAAACAACAGTTGAGCGAACGTAAAAAAGCTGAAGCCATTCTGCGGGAGAGCGAGGAACGTTATCGATCGCTTTTGGAATCTTCTCCGGATCCGGTGGTTGTCTACGACATGCAGGGTAATGCCACTTATGTTAATCCGGCCTTTGCGCAAACCTTCGGGTTTTCCTGTGCAGAGCTGATCGGCAAGCAGATCGATTTTGTTCCCGAGGAAAGCTGGCCGGAAACCCGGCATGCCATTGAGCAGATGAAGGGTGGTAAAAAGATCAATCTGTTTGAAACCAAGCGCCTAACCAGCAGGGGGGAAGTACTGGATGTGCAGATCAGTTCGACCCTTTATTTTGACAGCAAAGGTCACCATGCCGGCAATATTGTTACCCTGCGCGATATCAGTGACCTTAAACAGACTGAAGAAGAGTTAAAAAAATACCGAGACCAGCTGGAAAATCGGGTCGAGGAGCGGACCGCTGAGCTAGCCCGTATTAATTTGAAACTGGAACAGGAAATTGAAGAGCGCAAACGCGCTGAAACAGCGCTGCGGCGCAGGGAAAAAGAACTTCGGGCCCAATCCAACCATCTGGCGGAAGTTAACACGGCCTTAAAGGTGCTGCTCAAGCAACGGGAGAACGATAAATCCGAGCTCCAGGAAAATGTCCTTTCCAATGTCAAAGAGTTGGTGGTACCCTACATTCAGCGCCTGCAAAAAAGTCGTATGAATACCAGCCAGGAAACACTGGTGAACATCCTGGATTCCAACCTGAACAGTATCATTTCACCCTTTATCGGCAAGTTATCCTCTCGATTTTTAAATTTCACCCCCATGGAAATCCGCGTGGCCAATTTAGTTAAAGAGGGCAAGACCAATAAGGAAATTGCGGAAATGCTGTTTCTGTCCAAGAACACGATTTTGTTCCATCGCCACAACATCCGAACCAAGCTGGGGCTGAAAAATACCAAAATCAATTTGAGAACACACCTATTATCTTATGAACAATAAGATTTTGGGAAATCGGATCAGTTGGTAATTATTAGAGCTGCGGTGGTTCATCTATGAAAATTCCAAGCATGAATATCGAAATCCGAAACAATAGTGAATGATCAAAATTCAAATAATCCAAACAGGAGGCTGTAAGCATGAGGAACATGCTGGAATTATTTAAGCATTTGATATTTTAATTTGTTTCGTATTTCGATATTCGAATTTAGGATTTTTAGTATCAGATTCTGAATTAGGCGTGTATAGAATGGTGTTGTTATTTTGAATACATATTGAGTTCCCAATGAAAAAAATAGCGGTTTTTGCCCACTATTATCCCACTCTTTTATCAACTTGACAATTATGGATCATCCGGTATTGTGTTGGTGCAACCCACTAGATTCAAAATATTTTTGAACAAGTTGTTGCAGGCAGGTTGGCACTGGCACTGGTACTGATCGGTGGAATTTTCTTGACCTGCTGCTTTACATTGTCTATATGTCTGTGACAGCGCTGAATGTCATTCATAATATTACATGAATGCATTAAGTGAAAGGGGTCTGGGGCCGCCTGTAGTGTACGCCTGAGCTTCGGATCTCTTTTTATCTTTCAAAAACCTGAATTGAGCGCTTTATTCTCAGCGGTAAAAATCGCTCAACTCAGGTTAAACCAAATCAAAATATTAGACACCATGGCCAAATTGAAAATTGAGGACGTGACGCTCACCTTTGGCGGGTTGGCGGCCCTGTCCAATGTGAATATGGATATTCAGCCCGGCTTGATTACCTCGGTAATCGGACCCAACGGTGCCGGAAAAACCAGCCTGCTCAATTGTGTTTCCGGATTTTACCACCCGACTTCCGGTGAGATTACCTACGAAAATAAAAAGCTCTCCAAGGCCAGCCCGCACCAGGTTACCAGCCTGGGTATTGCGCGCGCATTTCAAAATTTGGAGTTGTTCAGCGGCATGACGGTCCTGGACAACCTGATGTTGGCCCGGCATCAAAAGCTGCGTTACAACGTGTTGCATGCGATGATCTATTTTGGCAAAGCTTCCAAACAGGAATCCCTGAACCGTCAGTATGTGGAAGAGGTGATCGACTTCATGGAATTGGAGCCGTATCGCAAATCACCGGTGGGGAACTTGAGCTACGGCATTCAGAAACGGGTCGAAGTTGCCCGTGCTTTGACATTGGCACCGCGCTTGCTGCTTTTGGATGAACCCATGGCCGGCATGAATATCGAGGAAAAAGAGGACATGGTGCGGTTTATCATTGACATCCAAAAAGAACGCGATGCCACCGTGATCTTGGTGGAACATGACCTTGGTGTGGTTATGGATATTTCGGACCAGATCTATGTGCTTGATTTTGGGGAAGTTATCGGGGCCGGTACACCCGACGAAATTGTCAAAATCCCTAAGGTGATAGAAGCTTATATTGGAGAAGAATAAATTCGGTATGAAAGACAACTCAGAACTTCTAGAATTTACAATTCCGCAGCTGCTCAGATGGCGGGTCAAAAAGACCGGCAATAAAGTCGCCCTGCGAGAAAAGGATTTTGGATACTGGAATAACTATACCTGGAACGACTACTATGATTATGTCCGCAAAGTTGCGCTGGGGCTCGAGAAGGTAGGTGTTCAAAGAGGTGATAAACTGGCATTAATCGGAGATAACATCCCCGAGATGTTGTTTATGGCCCTGGGGGCTCAATCCATCGGTGCGGTTTCGGCCGGGATTTACCAGACCACGCTTCCGGATGAAATCGCCCAACTGATCAACTATATGGATGTCACCGCAGTTTTCTGCAACGACCAGGAGCAGGTGGATAAACTCGTCGACATCAAGGATCGAATTCCGCAAGTACGCAAAGTGATTTATGAAGATCCCCGCGGGATGCGTGATTACCGTTCTGATGACTGGTATCTGTTCATAGAGGATTTGTATGAAATTGGTGATGCGATTCATGCAAAAGATCCCCAGCGATTCGATACCCTGGTGGACCAGGGTGATCCTGAAGATGTATGCCACTTTTGTTTGACGTCCGGCACAACCGGGCTATCCAAAGGATCGATGATGACCCATAAGAATTATATCAATATGGGCATCCAAATCGCTAAGGTAGACAAGTTGGCGGATACCGATGAGTACCTCAGTTTTTTGCCTTTTGCCTGGATCGGTGAGCAGATGAATTCATTCGGTGTGGCCATGGCCACGGGGATTACCATCAACTTTCCGGAGTCGGTGGAAACCAGCATGCAGGATCTCATTGAAATCGGTCCCCATTTCATGTTTGGCGCTCCCCGGATTTATGAAACCATCCGCTCGCAAATATGGTTGAAGATTGACGAATCCTACTGGCTAAACCGCCTGATGTATAATAAATTCATTAAAATCGGGGAGAAAGCAGCCCGCTACCGCATGAGTGGTGAGCCTATGCCGGCTTCTTTGCGATTTATGGCCTGGCTGGGCAAGATTTTGGTAACAGATCCTTTGATCAACCAAATCGGCCTGCGCAGGTTGCGGCGGGCTTACACCGGTGGTGCCGCCCTGGGACCGGAGCTGTTTACCTTTTACCAGGCCATTGGTGTCAACCTCAAACAGATTTACGGTCAGACTGAAATTGTGGGCATTGCCTATATGCACCGTGACGGGGATGTGCGCCCGGATACGGTGGGCAAACCCCTGCCCGAAACCGACTGCAAGATCAGCGAGGAAGGTGAAATTCTATCACGGTCCCCATCGGTGTGCAAAGGATATTACAAACAGCCGGAAAAGACCGAGGAATTGCTGCACGATGGCTGGATGCACTCCGGAGATGCCGGCTATATCGACGAAAACGGGCATCTTGTCGTAATTGACCGTGTGGCGGATGTCATGCACAACAGCAAGGGTGAGATGTTCAGCCCCATGTTCCTGGAGAATAAACTCAAATTCAGTCCCTATGTTAAAGAAGCCGTTATTTTTGGCAACAAGCGTGATTTCGTGTCAGCCCTGATTAACATCGATCCCATCGTGGTGGGCAAATGGGCTGAGGACCGGGGGATTTCTTACACCACCTACATGGACCTGAGCAACAAGCCCGAGGTGGCGGAGCTGCTCAAAGAAGCCGTGGCGGACATCAACGAGCGGGCGGAGAAGCCGCATTTTAAAATTAAACGCTTTGCGGTATTGTATAAACTACTCGACATGGACGATGGGGAGCTGACCAAAACCGGTAAAATCCGACGTAAGTTCGTCATGGAAAAGTATAAAGATTTGTATGATGCCCTTTACGATGAGAGCGTCAGCAGCAAAAAGGTTGAAGCACATTTCCAATATCAAGATGGCCAATCCACTAAGGTGGAGGCTGAAATGTCGTTTTATACAATGGAAGGGATTGCATGAGTTATTTTTTTCAACTTGTCATCAGTGGCATCGTGGTGGGATCGATTTACGCCCTATCGGCACTGGGGTTTGTGCTGATCTACAAATCCAGCCGGGTGCTCAACATCGCCCACGGCCAGATCATTGCATCTGGAGCCTTCATCACCTATGCCCTGACTGTGTTTGTCGGCATCCATATCGTAATTTCCTTTATCCTGAGTATGATCATCACCTTTTTTCTGGCCATGAGTGTCGAACGCGTGTTTCTGCGACGATTGATCGGCGAGCCCATCATTTCGGTCATCATGGTGACCATCGGGCTCATGTCCATCATCGACGGTGTTATCTACATGACGCCCTTTGGCGCTGAAAACTTTTCGTTTCCCGAATTTTTACCCAAAACGCCGATTTCATTCTGGGGGGTTTCAATATCCTGGACCCAGTTCGTGGGTGTGATTATCACCTTTGCAATGATCGGGGCTTTTACCTGGTTTTTCAAGGCTTCCACCGTGGGGATTTCCATGCGGGCTGTGTCGGATGATCAATTCGCCTCCATGTCCATCGGCATCTCCGTACCCAAAGTGTTTGGCCTGGCCTGGGCTACAGCCGGATTGAGTGCCGCCGCCGCCGGCGGCATCATCGGCAATATCACCGGCCTGAATTTTTATGTGCTGCACTCCTTCGGCATTATCGTGTTTCCGGTGGTGATCGTAGGCGGCCTGGATTCCATTTTTGGGGCCATCGTAGCCGGTATTATCATGGGTCTGATCCAGCAATTCGCCTCCGGATATCTGGACGGAAACTGGGGCCTATACGGTACCGCCGATGTCCTGCCCTATATCATTTTGTTGATCATTTTGTTGTTTAAACCCCATGGACTTTTCGGGATTCATGAAATAGAACGGGTGTAATTTTATGTCTGAAAATCGATGGTTAGCCACCGGTAATTTTTTTACCTCATACAGTGATGAACAACGCATATTTTTGACACATATCGATCGCCTGGTTTTTTTGTGTTTTTTATTGGCCCTGTTTGTGTGGCCTTTGTTCTTCAAAGTTGGCAACAAGTACATGCTGGTGATCGATAGCATTCTTATCGCCATTGTAGCCGTGTACGGACTTAACCTGCTGACCGGTTTTGCCGGCTTGATCTCCATCGGTCATGCTGCCTTCGTAGGCGTGGGCGCTTATACCCTGGCGACTTTTGCCCGCCTTTTGGGCGGCAACCACGTGCTGTTGACCCATTATTGGCCGTTGATGATCATTGTGGCCGGTCTGGTGGGCGCAGCCATCGGCGGTATTGTCGGCCTGCCGTCCCTACGGCTGAAACATCTTTATCTGGTGATCGCCACGCTTTCTTTTCAGATGATATTTCAGTGGTTCATCAATTTTTCTAAGTTTTATGATCAAGGCCAAACCATTGCCATTGGACGCGTATTCTGGTTCACGGGTAAGGTGGTTCGCAAACAGCACTATTTTTTCTGGTACTACGTGATCTTGGTGATCGTGGTACTGCTGGGCTTTGCCGTGCGCAATCTCTTGCGCAGTAAGCATGGCAGATGTTTGGTGGCCGTTCGCGACAATGACCGGGCAGCCGATGCCATGGGCATGCACCCCGGCCTTACCAAGGTGTACGCTTTTGCGCTGGCCGGTTTTTTTGCCGGGGTAGCCGGTGCCCTGCACGCTTATCTCTGGCGCGGTGTGGGCTTCGAATCGTTCTTGCTGCACCACTCTATTACCTATTTGGCCATGGCTATCGTGGGCGGCTTGGGTACTTTGGTGGGTTCTATTGTTGGTCCGGCGGCTATCATGATGTTGGAGTTGCAGGTAGAAAATCTGGCCGAGTTTGTGGGCCATTACTTCACCGCTGTGGGTGACGTGGCCACAGCCTTTCGGCCCTTGTCTTTTGGCCTGGTTATCGTGTTGTTTTTGATGTTCGAACCGCGGGGAATTGCCAACTGGTGGCGAATCATACGGAGTTATTTTAAATTGTGGCCGTTTAGATATTAATAGATGTTTTACTATAGATCGAGTTGATGGGATTGGCGTTGACTGTTCGTAAAAATTGGTTAACCAAAACAAAAAGGAGGTAGAAATTATGAAAAAGCACCTAACGATCTTACTGGTGGCAGTTGGTTTTTTGTTGGCGTTTTCGACACTGAGTATGGCTGAAACCTATAAAATGGGTTTGTCTATAGACATGACCGGAGCGACATCCGATGTGGGTACTCCTTATTCCAAAGGTGCTGAGGACTATGTTCGTTATGTCAATGATGAGAAGTTGTTGGGTGATGACAAACTGGTCTGCTACATCCGCGACGACGGCTACAAGACCGAAGTTACCAAAAGGAATTTTGAAGATTTCCTGGACGAAGACATTGTATTCTATCTGAACTACTCTACAGGCAGCACGATGGCTTTACGCCAGGATTTTCAAGAGGAGCAAATCCCGGTTTTGCCGGCCTCCTTTCATGCCGGAAACCTGGAGGGTAACGATTATATTTTTCTGCCCATCGCTTCCTATTCCAGCCAGGCAGTCGGTCTGGCAGAGTATGTAGCCGCCAACCACAAAGGTGGCTCGAAACCCAAAGTAGCGCTGTTCATTCATCCTTCCGCGTTCGGTCGTGCCCCGTTAGCTGACGTTAAAAAAGCGATTGAGCTAGGACTGGGGATAGATCTGGTGGAAGTTGTTGAGCACGGCAAGGACCTGGACAACACGGCCATGCTAAAACGCTTTCAGAACAAAAAGGTACAATATGTGATCAGTCAAACGGTTCAACCGCCAGTTGCCACCATGCTCAAAGGCGCCCAGAGCCTTGACCTGATAGCCAAAACATATGGAGAGGTTGGCAAAATTACCTTCCTGGGCTGTCATTATGGCGGTGGGCCTGCGCTGGTCGCTTTGGCTGGTTCAGCTGCCAATGAGAATTACTACTGGACAACCTCTTACAAAATGATGACCGCCATGGGGCCTGGAAGAGACGCGCAGTTCGCACTGGCCAAACGCTATGGACGCGATGAGAATGTGGCCAAAGATGCCAACTATACCAACGGTATCATGGTGGTACAGGTGGCTGTGGAAGCCATGCGTCGAGCCAAAGCCAAAGGCAAAAAAATAACCCGAGCGACCTTGTACGAGGAACTGCTAACCATGAACGGATTCAATTCCTTCAATTCGTTGACCACAGTTGGCCCGGTATCGTTTTCAAAAACCGACCGTGAAGGTGTGGACACCCTGCAGCTCTATGTATCCAAGGGGGGCTTATTCTATGAAATCGGGGCACCATTTGCTTCCGAGTACGTTCAAAAGATCAAACAACAATAATAACATCGCTTGGCGCTGTTATGGGATGCAGCTTTGCTGCTAATAACTAAGGGTGACGAGTCGGCAATGCCGACTCGTCACCTTTAGAAAGATACGTTATGGAAAGCCAAAAAACAAACGGTAATCTGCTAGACGTCAACAATATTGAAGTGGTTTATAATGATATTGTTCAAGTGTTGCGTGGTGTCAGCCTGAGTGTTGCCACAGGCGGCATTGTGGCTCTCCTGGGAACCAACGGGGCCGGTAAGACCACCACATTGCGGGCTATCAGCGGCCTACTCAAACCGGAAAACGGGTTCATTAAGGACGGCTATATCAAATTTGAAGGCAATGATATAACCAACGTTCTGGGAACCCAGGTGGTTAAGCTCGGTGCGGTAATGGTGCCGGAAGGCCGCCGTGTTTTCAAGCATCTGACCGTGGATGAGAATATTCGGGTGGGATCCATTACCCGCAAGGACGGTACCCAGAATATTCGTAAAGACCAGGATCTCATGTATAAACATTTTCCGCGGCTTTCGCGGGTGACCAACCGCCTGGCCGGATATTGTTCCGGCGGAGAACAACAGA
>Ga0180435_10002092_pt1 | contig 20508 bp, 19 predicted proteins | sample SS_ome_3_FD_132467 | JGI IMG/M metagenome (GOLD analysis project Ga0180435, IMG submission 132467) | Hypersaline lake sediment archaeal communities from the Salton Sea, California, USA - SS_3_S_1 metaG | ecosystem: Environmental > Aquatic > Non-marine Saline and Alkaline > Hypersaline >...
AGCACAACAAGTCCGACGCTGCCGCCACCGGCCGCGCCAAGGATTTCCCGAAAATCGACTACCCCAAGCCCGATGGCAAACTGAGCTTCGACCGGCTGACCAACGTGAGTTTCTCGGCCACGAACCACGAGGAAAGCCAGCCCTGCCATCTGCACCTGAAAGACCCGGAGCTGCCGATCGGCCTCAACCTGCCCGAGTACGACGAACCGGCGCAGCGCTATTGCCCGGCCGGGGTCTACGAGGTCGTCGAGGGCGACAGCGGCCCGAAGTTCCAGATCAACTTCCAGAACTGCGTGCATTGCAAGACCTGCGACATCAAGGATCCGAACCAGAACATCACCTGGACGGTGCCGCAGGGCGGTGACGGGCCGAACTATCCGAATATGTGAGCCACCGCTCGCGCGGGTCACACAAGCGTCACGCGCGGCGGATTGAACCGGCGCGCGCAGCCGACTAGGTTGCGCGTGAACCCCTCGCAACGGAGCCTCCCCGTGCCGCTATCTGAACTTTTCCGCCCGCTTGGCCTGTCGGCGCTCCTGCTCGGGGCAACCCTGGCCCCTTTGCAGGCACAGGACGGCCTGGCCGGCGCCTATCTCGCCGCCCGCTCCGCCGACCAGGGCGCCGATTATGGCGCTGTTGTCACCTACGGCACCCGCGCGCTTGCTGGCGACCCGGAGAACTCCGGCCTGATGGAAGGCCTGATCGTCGCCCAGGTGGGGCTCGGCGATATCGCACAGGCGATCCCGGTGGCGCGCCGTCTGTCCGCCCTCGAGCCGCGCAACCAGATCGCTGGCCTGGTGCTGATTTCCGATGCGATGAAACAGGAAAACTGGTCTGCCGTTCTCGACATGCAGGCCGGCGGAGTTTCCGTCGGCGGGTTCCTCGATGAGATGATCGAGGCCTGGGCGCTCGTCGGCAAGGGCCAGATGAACCGCGCGATCACCGTGTTCGACAGCCTCTCGAACGATACCGGCATCGGCGAGGCGACGCTGGTGCAAAAGGCCCTCGCGCTGGCTCATGTTGGCGACTACGAAGGCGCCGCGCGGATCTTCTCCGGGGAAGACACCGTGCTGCGGCTCAATCTCGACGGCATCGTCGCGTATGCACAGATCCTGAGCCAGCTCGAACGTAATCCAGACGCCGTGGACCTGATCAACCAGTCCTTCCCCGGCACATCCGACGCCGATCTCGTGCAGCTGCGCGACGAATTGGCGGCCGGCAAGCCGATCCCCTTTGACGCGGTGTCCGGCGCGCGCGACGCGCTGTCGCGGCTGTTCCACCAGGTTGCCGACTCGCTGGCCGGCGAGGCCGATCCCGGCCTTGTCCTGATCTACGCGCGGATTGCCGAGTACCTCGACCCCGCGAACGTGGGGGCGATCCTCGTCGCCGCGCAGGTGCTTGAGGAAATGGAAAACTACGCGCTTGCCGCCGACGCCTACGCCCGGATCACCGAAGACAGCCGGGCCTATCCCGACGCCCAGCTCGGCCGGGCGATCGCCCTGCGCCGGATGGACCGGGTGGAGGAGGCAATCGCGGTCCTCACCAAGCTCGCCAATGCCCGTCCGAAACTGGCGGCGGTGCATTCCTCGATCGGCGACACCTACCGGTTCGAACAGCGTTTCACCGAAGCCACCCCGCACTACGACGCGGCCATCGCGCTCTACGAGGAAGACCGCCCGGCGCAATGGGCCGTCTACTTTGCGCGCGGCATCACGCTGGAGCGCCAGAGCCGCTGGGACGAAGCCGAGCGCGATTTCCGCAAGGCGCTCGAGCTGTTCCCCGATCAACCCTCGGTGCTGAACTACCTTGGCTATTCCTACGTCGAAAAACGCGAGAACCTCGACGAGGCGCTCGACATGATCGAACGCGCCGTCGCCGCGCGGCCCTACGACGGTTATATCCGCGACAGTCTCGGCTGGGTGTTCTATCGCCTCGGGCGCTACGACGACGCGGTGCGCGAGATGGAGCGTGCCGTCGAACTGATGCCCGTCGACCCGGTGCTGAACGATCACCTCGGCGACACCTACTGGGCCGTTGGGCGGGAACGCGAGGCACGCTTCCAGTGGAGCCGCGCGCTGTCGTTCATTACCGACGAGACCAACCTCGATGAACTTAACCCCGACCGCATCCGTCGCAAACTCGAGGTCGGGCTCGACGTGGTGCTGGAAGAAGAAGGCGGGGAGCCGATCAACCGATGATGTCCAAGACTTTCGCCCCGGCCAAGATCAACCTCAGCCTGCATGTCACAGGCCAGCGCGGTGATGGCTACCACCTGCTCGACAGCCTCGTGGTGTTTGCCGATGTCGGCGACCGGGTGCGGGTGATGCCCGCCGAGGAAATGTCGCTCGAGGTCACGGGCCCGATGGCCGCCGGCGTGCCCGCCGATGAGAGCAACCTCGTGTGGAAGGCCGCCGCGCTCTACGGCGTGCCGGTGGCGATCACGCTCGAGAAGCACTTGCCCAGCGCCGCGGGCATCGGCGGTGGCTCCTCCGACGCCGCGGCCACCCTGTTCGCGATGTCGGACCTGAGCGGCGACACGCATCTGCCCGCCGGGGCGACAGACCTTGGCGCGGATGTGCGCGTTTGCCTCGCCCGGCAGGCCTCGCGCATGCGTGGGATCGGCGAAGATGTGCAGCCGCTGCCGGAAATGCCGGAACTCTATGCGGTGCTGGTCAATCCCGGGGTCGCCGTATCAACGCCCGAGGTCTTTGCCGCGTTGGAGGACAAGCAGAACACGCCGATGCCCAAGCGTATTCCGCGTTGGCGCGGGGTGTGGTCGGCGATTGATTGGATCGCCAAGCAGCGTAACGATCTCGAAGCGCCGGCTCGAAAGATCGCACCCGTGATCGGGGACGTGCTCGACGCGCTTGGCAGCCTGCCAGAGGCCCGCCTTGCCCGGGTATCGGGCTCCGGGGCCACCTGTTTCGCCTTGTTCGAGGACCGCGCCGAGGCCGATGCCGCGGCGGATACGCTGGCCGACGCCCACCCCGACTGGTGGGTCACTGCCGCCACTCTGCGCTGATCGGCCAGGAAGAAAAAGCCGCCCCAGCGAGGGACCGGGACGGCAGTCGTGCACCCATTTTTCTTCTCGCGGACCCGACCCGTGGCGCAAGGCGCCAGTCCGGGCGGACGCTATAGAGGTGGACAGGGGCGCGGCTTGGCGTGAATTCGGGTGGTTCTTGGTCTCGTTATCCCGAATCCGGCCTGTCGCGGGTGAAGTCCGGAGTTTTCAGTCGCGAAGAGCTTGGGTCTTGTTGCGATCCGCTGCGTGTGCGGCTTCGGCCATCTAATTCGTGATCACAAAAACCAATCGCGCGCTCAAGCACTCGAGCCTTTGATGTCCCCCTGTCCCCTGCCCTGCTCGACAGGTTGTTGCTGTATTCCGGGTGGCAGCCCGGTAATTCGATACGTCAACATTTAGCCCGAAGGCCCTGATTTCGTCAATATAATGGGTTGACCAGCGCGATTTTTACCCTAAGCGCCAAAAAGTGAGTCGCGCCAATGGGTTGAGTCGGATTTCTCGCTCCCGGTGCCGTTCACCGGCAAAAAAAGTTTTCTGTGATCACGAAAATCGGTGCCGAGATCTAGTGTGGATTCCACAATCCCGGCGGTCATCCGTGCTCCTGCAGCACCCGGCCCGCGAGATAGAGCGAGCCACAAATCAGGATGCGCGCGCTCGGCTCTGCGGCGGTGATCTCCCTGACCGCCTGCATCACGTCCGGCGCGGTGCGCGCCTCGTGCCCCGCCGCGGCAGCGATCCGCGCGGTCTCCTCGGCAGGCAAGGTTGCCGCTTCCCCGGGGATCGACACTGCTGTGAGCGTCTCAGCAAATGGGGCAAGCGGACGCAGGAACCCGGCCACATCCTTGGTATTCAGCATCCCGCAGACCAGATGTGTCGGCCGTTCCGCAAGCCCGGTCAGGACTTCTGCGATCATCTCGCCTGCCGCCGGGTTGTGTCCGCCGTCGAGCCAAAGCTCCGCCGTCCCAGCCGCTTCCACCAAAGGCCCCCGCCGCAGCCGCTGCATTCGGGCGGGCCATTCGGCATCGCGCATCGCCGCTTCACAGGCGTCTTCGCCAAAACCAAGCGCGCGCAACGCCGCGAGCGCCGCGCCGGCGTTTTGAACCTGGTGCGCCCCGATCAGGGCCGGCATGGGCAGATCGACCAGCCCGGTCTCGTCCTGAAACACCAGCCGGCCGCGTTCCTCCCAGACATGCCAGTGCTGTCCATGAGCCAGAACCGGCGCGCCGAGCTTCGCCGCCTGCCGCTCGATCACCTCGAGCGCCGCTTCCGGCTGCGGACCGACAACGACCTGCACGCCCCGCTTGATGATCCCCGCCTTCTCGAAGGCGATCTTCTCGATCGTGTCGCCAAGAAACTGGGTATGGTCGATCGAGACCGGGGTGATCACCGTGATCTCGGGCTTCTCGATCACGTTGGTCGCGTCGAGCCGCCCGCCGAGCCCCACCTCGAGCAGCGTGTAGTCCGCCGGCGTTTCGGCAAAGGCAAGCAAGCCGGCAGCCGTAGTGATCTCGAAATAGGTGATGCTCTCCCCGCCATTGGCGGCATAGCAGCGGTCGAGCACCTCGGTCAGATGGTCCTCGCCGATCAACTCCCCGGCAAGCCGGATGCGCTCGTGAAACCGCGCGAGGTGCGGCGAGGTATAGGCATGCACGCGCCGACCTGCCCCTTCCAGCCCGGCACGGATCATCGCGAGCGTCGAGCCCTTGCCATTCGTCCCGGCGATGTGGATCACCGGCGGCAGCCGGCGTTCTGGATGGTCCAGCGCATCAAGCAGGCGCCAGACACGATCCAGCGTAAGGTCGATCACCTTGGGATGGAGCGACATCATCCGGTCGAGGATGACGTCCGAACCTGCTGTGCTCACTTCGCTTGTGCCTCGTCTGCCGGCATGTCGCTCGAGTCTTCGATCTCGGGGGGCAAAGGCGCCGGCAGGTCACCCCGCACCGCCGGGCTTTCGCGCAGCAGCATCCGCATGATCGTGACAAGCTCTTCCTTGAGATCCTTGCGATGGGTGACCCGGTCGAGCATGCCGTGATCAAGCAGATACTCCGCGCGCTGGAACCCCTCGGGCAGCTTCTCGCGGATCGTCTGTTCGATCACCCGCGGACCGGCAAAGCAGATCAGTGCGTTGGGTTCGGCAATCTGCACGTCGCCCAGCATGGCGTAGGACGCCGTAACCCCACCCGTGGTCGGGTGGGTCAGCACAACGATGTAGGGCAGGCCCGCTTCCTTCACCATGTCCACGGCAACCGTGGTGCGCGGCATCTGCATCAGGCTCAGGATGCCCTCCTGCATCCGCGCACCGCCGGCGGCGGAAAACAGCACCAGCGGCCGCTTCAGTTGCACCGCACGCTCGGCAGCCGCGATGATCGCGTTGCCCACATACATGCCCATCGAGCCGCCCATGAACGAAAAATCCTGCGCCACCGCCACGATCGGGGTGCGGCCGATCTCGCCCTCGGCAACCAGCATCGCGTCCTGCTCGCCGGTCGAGCGTTGCGCGGCCTTGAGCCGGTCGGGGTAGCGTTTCTGGTCACGGAACTTCAGCGGGTCTTCCAGCGGTTTCGGGACCTTAACCTCGGCGAAAATCCCGCCATCGAACATCGACTGGAAGCGTTCGCGCGGGGTGATTGTCATGTGGTGGTCACAGGCGGTGCACACCCGGTAATTCTGTTCAAGCTCGCGGTGGAACAGCATCTGCCCGCACTCGGGGCACTTGATCCAGAGGTTCTCGGGAACCTCGCGCCGGGAAAACAGCGAGTTGATCCGCGGCCGGACATAATTGGTGATCCAGTTCATGGCGCTCCCTCGGACTAACCCGCTCTACCTAAGCCGCAGGGGCATCATTTGCAATCGGCCGATGCCGTGCCATCCAGCGCCACCACAGCAGGAAAACCAGCGCGGTGAACACCGTCTGGGTCAGGATCGAATAGGTCATGTAGCCCGATCTCAGCGCGATCTCGGCGGTGAACAGAGAGAACCCGTCGAGCGAGCCGCCAATCCCCATCAGGGTCATCGAGGCGTTGTTGCCAAAATGCAGCCCGGCGGCCGCGCCGAGGTTGCCGGTGCGCAGGGTGACGAAGGCCGCGATGGTGCCCATCACCGTGGCGTTCAGCACGTAGGCCGCCGCGTTGGTGGTGCCGTAGAGCCCCGGCTGGAAATGCAGAAGGCCGAAAAGCAGCGCGGGGCCAATGCCCCAGATCACGGCCGACCGGTAGCGCGCCCGCAACTGTTGCAGCAGGTAGCCGCGAAACACCGCCTCTTCGGCGAAGGTCTGCATCAGGATCAGGGCGAGGGCCGGCAAGAGCCCCAGGAGCCAGGGCGCAAGGGGACGGGCCTGTGCCGTGGGCGGCACCAGTTCATCGGCCAGGACGAGATGCTCCAGCGCCATCAACACCGTCAGGCCCAACGCGATCGCGAGCGTCACCGCGGTGCCAATTGCGAAATGGCGCAGGTTGAGCCGCAGGGTGGGGCCCAACAGGCTCGCATAACCGCGCCGATGCAGGAGCGGCAGCACCAGGGCCAACGCGATGTGGAACCCGATGAAGCTGGTGAAAAACACGGCAGCGGACGCCCAGTCGTTGCCCGCGGCGAGCACGGCTGTCGGCACCTGCAAGAGCCGCGCCCCGCCCACGACGACGACAAACGACACGACCATCCAGATTGCCATGACCAAAGCGAACCCCAGTGCCGTGCGCCAGAGCTGTGCTCGCGCCATGGCCGGTTGCCAGAACGGGGGCTGGGTCATGCTCGGGTCTCCTTCGGTGCCGTTTCAGGTAATCGCAGGGAGTGTCGACGTCCAGACACGCATAGCTTGCACGATGCACCGGCCTCGCCTAGACCTTATGGTCTACGGGTGACGGGGGAACAGGTGCGACGATCGGGATCAGGGATCGCTGCCGTGCTTGCGGTTTCGGTTTTGGCAGGCTGTTCGGTCGGCGGACAGCTTGGCGCGGGCGACGATGGCCCCAGGGCGTCGCCCGCCATTCAGATCATGTCGAAGAGCTTCACCGTCGCCGGCCCGCGGGGGTTCTGCATTGATCCGGCCGCCACGCAGGAAACCGAAACCGGCGGTTTCGTGATCCTCGGCAGCTGTGCAGTCATTTCCGGCAATCCCAACGACGCCAAACCGCAACAGCCCGCCGTTCTGACCGCTTCGGTTGCACCGGCCACCCAGCCGTTCGACGCCGCGGCGCTCGATCGCATGGCGGCGTTCTTTTCCTCGCCGGATGGCCTTGCCGCCCTGGCCCGCTCGGAAAGCGCAACAGCCGCAACCGTGCTCGAGTTGAAGCGCGATGCCGGGATGTTGCTGATCCACGCCCGGGACGGCGCGCGCAATGGCGACGTGGCCGGTGACTACTGGCGCGCGGTGTTCGCCACGGCCGGACAACTCGTCACCGTCACCGTGTCGGGATTCCGGGCCACGCCGCTCGACGCGAAAGACGGCGCGCGCCTGACCCGCGCCTTTGCCGATGCGATCCGCAAGGCCAACCAGTCGGGCGCAACCGCTGCAACCGCCACTGCGCCGCGTCCATCCGGCGGCGGATTGGCATCTTTTTTCAATCGTTTGCTCTGAAGAAACCTTTTGTTCTAAGAATGGAAACAATCCTGTTTCCAAGGCGAGTCCCTTTCCATGGCAATTGGCAAACTCGGCATACTCGGAGCGGTGCTTCACCGGCGCGCAATGCGGCGATGGGAAGCCATCGCCAATCGTGCCCGCACGATGCGGCTGTCCGAGTTGCGCCAGGCCCGCCTTCACGCCGCGCAGCAGCGCGCCGTGCTCGACAGCGTGCTCTACACCGCCGAAAGCCGCCTCACCCTGCCTCTGATCGGCTCGAACGCGATCCAGCGCCCGCTGAACTCCGACTGGCAGTGGCGGCCGGAGCTCTGGCGCGGGCCGATTTCGCCGCCGGGCGTCGCGGCGGCCGACACCAAGACGAGTTTCGGCAACGAGGTGACGCTGTTTCACGATTGCCGGATCTCGGAGCTGACCGTGCGCCAGGTTCGCAATTCGCGCGAGACCGACCTCGCGCCATTCGGCCTCAGAATGGACGTGTTCAATTTCGACGGTTCGTTCCTGTCGCTGGTGATCGAATTGCCGAAGGACGCCCTGAACGGGCTCAAGCGCAAGCATCTCGTGCGGATGACGGCGGCAATCGAGCCCGAACGCCCGGTCGAGATCTTCGCCCGGCTCAATGTCCGGCACGGTCCGAACACCGAGCAACTGGTACGCGAACTGCCGCTTGGCGATGACGAGATCATCGTGGAGTTCGATCTCGCCTACACCAAGCTCAACGAAAAACGGGTCGAAGCCGCCTGGGTCGATCTGATTTTCGAGGGCGCCCAGATGAACCAGATCACGCTGCGCGACGTGAACTTCAGCCGCCGCCCGCGGGCAGAACTCTAGGAGGCAACCATGGCCGAGATGGAACTCACCAAGACGCGCATCCAGGCCGGTGTCTGGGAGGGTGTGCTGACCGGCGCCGAGGTCGTGCCCGACATCGAGGTGCAGCACCTCGCCAAACCCGTCGCCGGCGCGAGCGTGCGCGAAGATCCGGACACGGCCGGCCAGTATTTCGTGCGCGTCCCCATTCCGGTCGAGTTCCTGTCCGAAGGAGTGCAGACCTTCGTGATCACCAACAAGGCCAACGAGGAGCGTCTCGCCGCCTTCACCATCGTGACCGGTCAACCGCTCGACGATGACTTCCGCGCCGAGGTCGATCTGATTCGCGCCGAGCTTGACATGCTCAAGCGCGCGTTCCGGCGGCACTGCGTCGAGACCACCTGAGCCGGTGGTCGCTCGGGGGCGGGTTCAACGTGCTGTACGCAGGCTGGTTGCAGCACCGTTGGCGTATCGGCGCTGAGGGTCAATCCGAGCTGACGCCGCGTCGCGGATGACTTCGGGCCATCAGCCCCTATCCTGCCCGCCGCAACGGAGGACCCCATGACCAGCTATCCGCACATGCTCACCCCGCTCGATCTGGGCTTCACCACGCTCAGGAACCGCGTGCTGATGGGCTCGATGCACACCGGGCTCGAAGAACGTGGCGACTGGAGCCGCGTGGCGGAGTACTACGCGGCGCGCGCCCGCGGCGGTGCCGGGCTGATCGTCACCGGTGGCATTGCGCCCAACCCGGAGGGCGCGGTGTTCCCCGGCGCGGCGGCGATGATCACCGACGAGGACGTCGCCAACCACCGGATCATCACCGATCGTGTCCATGCCGAGGGCGGCAAGATCGCGATGCAGATCCTGCACGCCGGGCGCTACGCCTACGGCAAGGATTGCGTCTCGGCCTCGCCGATCAAGTCGCCGATCTCGCCCTTCGTCCCGCGCGAACTCGACGATGACGGGATCGAGAAGCAGATCTCCGATTTCGCCCGGGCCGCGCGGCTGGCGCGCGAGGCGGGCTACGACGGCATCGAGGTGATGGGCAGCGAGGGCTACTTCCTCAACCAGTTCCTTGTCACCCGCACCAACCAGCGCAGCGACCGCTGGGGCGGGGCGTATGAAAACCGGATGCGCCTGCCGGTCGAGGTCGTGGCCCGGGTGCGCGAAGCGGTGGGTGACGACTTCATCCTGATCTACCGCCTGTCGATGATCGACCTCGTGCCGGAAGGCTCGACCTTCGACGAGGTGCTGCAACTCGCCACGGCCGTCGAGGCGGCGGGCGCCACGATCCTCAACACCGGGATCGGCTGGCACGAAGCACGCGTGCCCACCATCGCCACCTCCGTGCCGCGCGCCGCCTTCGCCTGGGTGACGAAGAAGCTCATGGGCAAGGTGGGCGTGCCGCTGATCACCTCCAACCGGATCAACACGCCCGGCGTGGCCGAAGAGCTGCTTGCGGGCGGCGCGGCCGACATGGTGTCGATGGCCCGCCCCTTCCTCGCCGATGCCGATTTCGTCGCCAAGGCCGCTGCCGGTCGCGCCGACGAGATCGCCCCCTGCATCGCCTGCAACCAGGCCTGCCTCGATCACACCTTCTCGGGCAAGATCTCGTCCTGCCTCGTTAACCCGCGCGCCTGCCACGAAACCGAGATCGTGCTCACGCCCACCGAGGCGCCGAAGCGCATCGCCGTGGTCGGCGCCGGGCCGGCCGGGCTTTCGGCCGCGATCACCGCCGCCGAGCGCGGGCATGACGTGACGCTGTTCGACAAGGCCGGGCGGATCGGCGGGCAGCTTCACCTCGCCGCCACGATCCCCGGCAAGGAGGAATTCAAGGGGCTGATCGACTGGTTCGAAACCATGGTGGCCAAGACCGGCGTTGTCACGCGCCTTGGCGAAGAGGCGATGGCCGATGAGCTTGCCCCCTTCGATACCGTGATCGTCGCCACCGGCGTGACGCCGCGCGATCCGCAGATCCCGGATCAAGGCGGCCGCGTACTGTCTTACAGCGACGTGCTCAAGGGCGCCGCAGTGGGCGAGACGGTGGCCATCGTCGGTGCCGGCGGCATCGGCTTCGACGTGGCCGAGTTTCTCACCCACACCGGCGAAAGCCCAACCGAAAACCTCGATCTGTGGCGCGCAGAATGGGGCGTGGGCGACACCGAGGCCAGCCGCGGGGGCCTTGCCCCGCCTGCACCCACGCCCAGCACCCGTGCCGTCACCCTGCTCCAGCGCAAGGCCAAGGCCCTTGGCAAGGGCCTCGGCAAGACCACCGGCTGGATCCACCGCGCGAGCCTGCGGGCGAAGGGCGTGCAGATGATCGGCGGCGCATCCTATGAGCGGATCGACGCAGAGGGCCTGCACATCACAACCGACGCCGGCCCGCAACTCATCGCCGCCGACACAGTGGTGATCTGCGCTGGTCAGGAGAGTGAGCGCAGCCTCGCCGATGCGCTGGAGGGCAGCGGAAAGCCCGTCCACGTGATCGGCGGCGCCGACGTCGCGGCCGAACTCGACGCCAAGCGTGCGATCGACCAGGGCGTGCGGCTGGCGGCCACGCTGTGAGCATCACGGTCCGCGCCGCGGGCCTCGGCGACGCTGCGCCGATGAGCACGGTCCTCGCCGAGATTCTCGAAGCCTGGGGCAGCCCGCGCGCCCATAGCCCGGGCCACGTGCGCGCCTTCTACATCCAACACCCCGACCAAGTGGCGAGCTACGTTGCGCTGGACGGTGACCGGCTGGTTGGCTTCCAGTCCCTGAAGGTCGCCCGCAAAGGCAATGCCTACGATCTGCCGCTCGGCTGGGGCATCATCGGCACCTACGTCGCGCGCGATGCGGTCCGGCGCGGCATTGGCCGGACCTTGTTCGACGCAACGCTGACGGCCGCCCGCGACGCCGGGATCACCCGGATCGACGCCACGATCGGGGCCGGGAATGCCGCGGGCCTCGCCTATTACATCGCAATGGGATTCGAGCCCTACCGCACCCTCGCCGGTGCGGTCGGCACACGTTTCCACACCGGTCAACGGCGCTGAACCGGCACGCCCGGCTTGTTTCCGCGCACTAACCAATTCCCCGAATTACCGCGCAATCGTCGCCTTCACTCCACAGTCTTGCCCGATTTCACGGCGATACAATTCAGTGTTGGGGCGACGACTGTAGAAAGATTGACGATGGACCGTTTGACTGAAATGGAAGCATTCGCCACGGTGGTAGATCAGGGTGGGTTCACCGATGCGGCGAAGAAAATGGGGATTTCCAAATCTGCCGTTTCGAAACACGTCTCGTCGCTGGAAGCGCGCCTCGGTGCCCGGCTGCTGAACCGCACCACCCGCCGCGTCAGCCCCACCGAGATCGGCCTTGCCTACTACGACCGCGCCCGGCGCGTGCTCAATGACGCGGGCGAGGCCGACGCACTCGTCACATCCATGCAATCCGCGCCCTCGGGCCTCCTGCGGATCTCCGTCGCCACCGATTTCGGCGTCAATCACCTGTCGCCGGTTCTGGGCGAATTCCTCCAGGAATTCTCCGACATCACCGTCAACATGGTCCTCAACAACCGCTACGTCGAACTGATCTCGGAAGGCTTCGACATGGCCATCCGGGTGGGCGAGCTTGAAGACAGCTCGCTGCGCGCCCGCAAGATCGCCGAAACCACCCGCCGGATGGTCGGCAGCCCGGCCTATTTCCAGAAATACGGCCGGCCGATGCGCATCGACGATCTGAACGAGCACAAGCTCCTGCACTACTCGAGCCAGGCCTCGGGCAATGTCTGGAAAGTCCCCGCCCCGTCGGGCGAGGTGCGCCAGGTGCGCACCGCCGGCTGGCTCTCGGTCAACGACGGTCAATCGCTGCTCAACGCTGCCGCTGCCGGCCTGGGCATCGCCTACCTGCCAAGCTTCCTCTACGCCGACGCGATGGAGCAGGGCCTGGTCGAAGACGCGATCCCGGACCTGCCGCAGGACGTGCAGGGCATCTACGCGGTCTATCCGCCCGGCCGGTTCACCCAGCCCAAGGTGCGCGCCTTCATCGACTTCCTGGTGCACGCGTTTGCCGACAAGGGCCCCGACAACTGGTGAGTCCGCGGGCTTACAAAGCTTCCCCAGCCTGACAAATTGGGCTCAACTGGAGCGCCGTGCGGGACATCCGTACCGGCGCTCTTTTTGGCTCATCCCCGGTCGAGCGCTGCACGCGCGCGCGACACGGTGTTCTCGAGCGAATCTCCGGCCTCGATGCGCGCCCAATCCCCGGCCACCGGCTGCTTCTCCAACTGCAGCCGCAGCACCGAGACATCGGCATCCGAGGCGTCGTTCTCGCGCGCCGCCACCCGCCGTTCCAGTGTGCCACGGTCCGCGTCAAGCCACAGCCCGTCGAAGGCGACACCATGCGCACGTGCCAGCTCCTGCGCCGCCGCACGCTCCGCCGGATCGAGAAAGGTGGCATCGAGGATCACCGCGTGCCCTGCGTCGAGCGCCCGGCCGGCCTGATCCAGCAGGCGGCGATAGACCTCGTCCGACACAGGTTTCTCGTAGGCCTCTTGTGGCAATGGCTCCAGGGGATCGACTGCGAACATCGCCTTGCGCTCGAGATCGCTGCGCAGATGCAGCGCCCCCGGCGCCGGCCCGAGACCGGGCGCAATTCGTGCGGCCGCGCTGGTCTTCCCCGTGCCGGAGACGCCACCGATCGCCACCAGCCGCGCCCGGCCCGGCGCAAGGAACCCGATCGCATCGTCGAGGTAGCCCCGCGCCTCGAGCGCCAGCCCGTCCGCGACCTCCCCCGACATCGTCTGCACCGCCACCATCCCGCGGATCGCTGCCCGGACGCCGAGAAACAGCGGCAGGGCGGCCAGGCCCTCGACATCGCCGGTCCGCGCAAGGTAGCGCCCCATAAGCGCGTTGGCCGGCGCGGCCAGGCCACGGTGCAGCAGGTCCATCACAAGGAAGGCAAAATCGTAGAACACGTCCGTTGTGCCGAGCCGCTCGTCGAATTCCAGCGCGTCGAACGGTACCGGTCGGCCCTCGATCATCACGATGTTCTTCAGGTGCAGATCACCATGGCAGCGACGCACGAACCCCTGCCGCGACCGTTCGGTGAGCAGCGCCGCGACCAGCGCGAATGCCGCCTCGGAGCGCTCGGAAAAGCCGGCAAGCCGGTCATGACCCAGAACCGTTTCCATGCCCTCGAAGGCTTCTTCGAGCTCATCGAGGATTTCCCGGATGAGCTCCCCGCCGTCCGGGTCGCGCCGCGGCGCCTTTGCATGGAACGCGGCCACCGCCTCGCCCAGTTTCTCCGCCAGCGCCACGGTGAAATCACCAGCATCTGCGATATGAGTCAGCTCGTTCTCGCGTTCGAACCGGTGCATCGCCAGCGCATATTCGGCGGGCTCCCCCGCCCCGTCCATCGCCAGCCTGCCGTCCGCCTCCCGCGTAATCACCACCACCCGGTCGTAGATCATCGGCGCCGCCGGCGCGTTCAACTCAAGCTCGTGGGCGATGATCTCGGCCCGGGTCGCGAGCGCGGTGAAATCGAGGTAGTTGAACTTCACCGGCCGCTTGATCTTGTAGGCACGGTCTCCGGCCAGAAACACGTGCGCGGAATGCGTCGTGATCACCTGCACGTCGTCTGAGAGTCCATGCGTCGCCGGATCCCGGAGAAAGGCAACAACGTCGCTTTGCGAACCGTACTCGTCCATCGCGATCCCTGCGTCGCTATTCGGTGGAAACGAGAATCGCCTCCACGCGCCGATTCCTGGTCCGGCCTTCGTCGGTCTGGTTCGAAGCGATCGGCGCCAGGTAGCCGATGCCCTCGGCCTCGAGTTGCGCCGGTTCGACTCCGAAATCCTCGATCAACCGGGTCATGACCGATTCTGCCCGCCGCTTGGACAACGAAATGTTGCCGGCCAGCGAGCCTTCGGAATCGGTGTGCCCCACGAGCGCGACACGTTTCGATGGGTTTTGCCTGAGGTAGTCCGACAGCTCTTCGAGCGAGGTGAAGCTCCCCGGGCCAAGCTCGGCCGACCCGGTACCGAACACAAGGTCGGCCAGAACGTAACGCCCGATCTCTTCCATCGCCGGGCCGATCTCGGTGAGAACGGCGCTCGGCAGGGCGCTGCCCGGCTCGGCCTTGGTCGTGGTCATCACCTCGACATCGGTGGTCGCGCGCGCGCCCACCTGCACCACTTGCACGAAGCCCGCCGAGGGTGACCGGCTGACCATCAGGCTCACGTGGTCGGGCACGTCGCCCGGTTTCGATGCCGCAAGAAAATGGAAATCCCCAAGATCGACATGCATTTCCGGCTCGCCGATCACCTCCGTCCCGAACCGAAAATCGAACCCGCCGCACCCGGCGGTGCTGCATTCAAAGCGGATCTGGTAGCCCTCGTCGACCAGTTGCCCGCGCAGATCGAGCAGCAGCTCGTAGCTCGTCATCGCAGTGCCGCCGATCCGCCAGGCTTGCCGGGTGATGCTCCCGCGCGCGTCGATCGTGTCGATGCCAGTCGCGTCGGTCCACGGGCCCACCGGCATGGCATAGCTGCCAGCCGGCACCACCTGTTCCGCCCGCAAGGTTGCCCCCGCCGGCAGCGACAGGCTCGCCGCCAACGCGCCAAGCGGTGCAACCGTGCACATCACGGCAAGGAGAAGTGTGGCTCGGATCATCTGGCCTGTGCGTGGTAGGCGTCGTTCGGTTGCATGTCGGTGGCCGCGGCCACCCGGTTCGTCATGTTGAAGAACCCGGCGACGTTGGCAATATCCCATATGTCACGATCAGAAAACCCTGCATCTCGCAGCGCCTGCCGGTCGGGTTCGTCCATTTTGTTGGGCGTTTCGGTGAGTTTTTCGGCAAACGAAAGCATGGCGCGGTGCCGCTCTGAAAGCGCGATCGCCCGCCAGTTCATCACCATCGCCTCGCCGAGCTTCGGATCGCCGGAGAGTTCGCGCACCGCGGCCCCATGCGCAACGAGGCAATACCAGCAATGGTTCACCGAGCTCACCACCACCGCGATCATCTCGCGTTCCAGCTTCGACAGGCCCGACTCCGCCAGCATCAACTCGTTGTAGAGCGCCGAGAAGCTGTTGAGCTTGTCGATGTCGAAGGCATAGGCCTTGAGCACGTTGGGCACCATGCCGAGCCTCTCGTCGCACAGGTCGAAATACGCCCGGGTCTCCTCCGGCAACGGGTCGACCATCGGCAGATCGAGCGCGGTGACCTTGTCCGCCATGTCAGGCCCCATCCGGGTGAACACGGTAATGGTAGTGCCCGACCCGGCGCATCCCGAGCGAGGCATAGAGCGGGTTGGCGGCGTGGTTGCCCTGGGTCACGATCAGGCTCAGAACCTCGGTGCCCTGTCCCGCCGCCCATTTTGCAGCGGCGCGGATGAGGAGCCGGGCCGCGCCTTGCCGCCGCATCGCGGGCAGCACATGGATGGCATGGATCATGGCGATCCCGTCGTGGATGCCGGCATAGGCCGCCCCGCCCGGATAATCGTCCACGCGCGCCAGAATCGCCGTCTTGGGGCACTCGGCACGCGCCATCACTGCCTGCCGCGCCGCGCCAATGCCACCGTCTTCCCAGATGTCACGCACAAGTTCGAGCGGCGGCCACATCGTGTAGGCGGTGGCGCGCGGGATCGGCTCGCGTGTGAGATCGGCGACCGGCACCGCCCAGATGTTCACCGGGTCGAGCAGCTGGTAGCCGTGGCCTTCGAGCAGCGCGTCGAGCTTGTCTTCGCCTTCACGGATCTGGAACTTGGGCACCTGCCCGAGCGCCCGCATCGCGGCTTCCGCCGCGGGCAGATCGGCCTCCGTCACCGGCCAGTCCTCGGTCGCGGCCGAAACCCGGTTGCCGCCGCCCTTGCCGTCACGGATGGTCCAGGCCCCAAGGTGCTCACGCGAAGCGGGCGGCCAGGTAACCTCGCAGACTTCCCTGAGTTGCGCGGCGTCGGGCAATACGAGCGGCTTGGTCATGCTGTTGCCTCCGGAAAGATTTGGCCGAGTTCCATCATCGCCGCAGTCACCGCGGCACCGTCGTGCCCGCGCACCACGATGTTGGCGCCGAACACGCCGTCCTGGCTGAACGGGTAGGACCCGATCGAGAGGTCGGGAAACCGCGCGGCGAGTTCACCAAGCGGGCCGGCGATCTCGCCTTCCGGCCGTTCCACCCGCAAGGTCTGGGACAGAAGCGGTTCGCCATGCGCCAGCGTGGCAAGCACCCCCGCAACCATCGCCTCGAAGATTCGTGGCACACCCGCACAGACATGCACGTTCTGAAGCGTAAACCCCGGGGCGGCCGATATCGGGTTGTCGATCAGTGTGGCGCCCGCCGGGATCCGCGCCATGCGCATCCGGGCCGGGGTCGCTTCGCTGCCGCGGCTTTCGAGATAGGCCATCAGGATCGCTTTGGCATCATCGCGCACGTCGATCGACACCCCGAGCGCCTCAGCGACGGCATCGGCCGTGATGTCGTCATGGGTGGGGCCGATGCCGCCGGAGGTGAATATGTGGTCATAGCTCGACGACAGGGCGCGCAGCGCATCGATGATCGCGGCCCGGTCGTCGGATACCACCCGGGCTTCCTTCAGGTCGATACCATGTGCGGTGAGCTGCCCGGCAAGATGGTGCAGGTTGGAATCGCGGGTCCGACCCGAGAGGATCTCGTCGCCGATCACCAGCATCGCGGCGGTTGGATTTGGCATCAACACACCCCTCCGTGTCCTACCTTCAGACTAGTGCGAAACCAGAGGCGCAGAAACCGTTGATTTGCGTCCAAATACCGGCTGCCGCAGTGTTTTGGCGGAAATGCCGCGCCGGCTTGTCTCAGTCGAGGCCGAGGATCGAGCGCAGAACGCCCATCAGCGTGTCTTCGACCGGCGGCGGGCGCCGCGGCGTGGTTTGCCCGCCCGGCTGTTGCCCGCCGAGATCCGCGATCGGGGGCGAGTCGGGGCGGGCCATCGGCAGCGCGCGCGGCGGCAGGTCTTCATGCACCCGCGCCATGGTTTCGCGCCAGATCTCCGCCGGCAGGCCGCCACCCGTCACCCCCGTGAGCGGGGTGTTGTCGTCGTAGCCCATCCACACGCCGGCCACGTAGTCGGCGGTGAAGCCGAGGAACCAGGCATCGCGCGCGGCGGTCGTGGTGCCGGTCTTGCCCGCGGCCTCGCGGTCGCCCAGATTGGCGCGCTTGCCCGAGCCATCCTCGACCACACGGCTCATCATGTAGATCAGCGCCTGCGCCGCCTGCGGCGTGATCACCCGTTCGCCGATACCGCCCGCCTGCTCCATCAGCGGGGCGTTGTCGCCGAGCAGGCGCAGTTCGACGAGGCCATAGGGCGTCACCGACGAGCCGCCATTCAGGATGCCGGCATAGGCCCCGGTCATCTCGATCAGGGTCGATTCCGACGCGCCCAGCGCCAGCGCCGGCCCCAGCGCCAGATCGCTCTCGATCCCGAACATCGCCGCCACGGTGCGCACGTTCTCGCGCCCCACCGCCTCGGAGAGCTTCACCGCGGGGATGTTGAGCGAATTGCGCAGCGCGTCGGTGAGCGTGACCCAGCCGCGGGTCTGGTTGTCATAGTTCGACGGGCACCATTCTCCGGAACCTGGGATGTTCATGCAGAACGGCGCGTCTTCTATCAGGCTGTCGTAGCGCCAGCCGAGATCGAGCGCCGCGGCATAGACGAAAGGCTTGAACGACGAGCCGGTTTGGCGCAGCGCCTGCGTCGCGCGGTTGAAGGCGCCGGTGACCTTGGTCTTGCGACCGCCCACCATGCCGCGCACCGCGCCGTCGGCGCTCATCACCACGATCGCGGCTTGCGCTTTCGACTCCGGGCTCACCTTTTCCTCGAACACGTAAGCCAGCGCCTCTTCCGCCGCTTTCTGGATGTCCTGGTCGAAGGTGGTGCGGATGATCACGTCTTCCGTGGTGTCGCGGGTCAGGAAGGACGGGCCCGAGGCCATCACCCAGTCGGCAAAGTAGCCGCCGGCGCGCGCCTCGGCGGCTTCCGAAAGCTCGGCCGGTGCCGCCCGCGCCACCGCCACGTCCGCCGCCGTGAGATAGCCCTGCTCTTCCATCAGCCGCAGCACGGTGAGGGCCCGGTCCCAGCTGCGCTGCATGTTGTTGGTGGGCGAATAGGTGCTCGGCGCGGTGAGCAGCCCGGCGAGGATCGCCGCCTCGCCGGCATTCACCTCGCTCGCCGATTTGCCGAAGTAGCGCTGGCTCGCCGCCTCGAATCCATAGGCCCCGGCCCCGAGATAGGCGCGGTTGAGATACACCGTGAGGATCTCGTCCTTGCTGAACTTCGCCTCCAGCGCCATCGCGTAGATCGCTTCCTTGATCTTGCGCCAGAGCGACCCCTCGCGGCAGTCGGCCTCGTATTCGCGTTCGGTCATTCCCGATGTCGGGTCATAAGGCACGCCAAGGCAGAGCAGTTTGGCAGTCTGCTGGGTGAGCGTCGAGCCACCGTGCCCGGACAGCGGGCCACGGCCCTCCGAGAGGTTGATCCGCACCGCGCTGGCGATGCCGCGGGGGCTCACGCCGAAATGCTGGTAGAACCGCCGGTCTTCGGTGGCGACCACGGCGTTCTTGAGATGCGGCGACACCGTGTCGGCCGTCACCAGCCCGCCGAACTGGTCGCCGCGCCAGGCGAAGACCTCGCCGTAGCGGTCCCGGAGCGTGACCGATCCCTGCGCCCGTCCATCCACCAATTGGCTCAAAGGCGGCATCGTCGAGGCGAAGTAGACCACGCTGAGTCCGATCAGCAGCGCGACAACCACACTCCCGACCACCGCGAGCCGCATCCCGAGGCGGAAGACCCAGCGAATGAGCGCCAACGGCCAGGCAATGATGAGCGGCAGGCGACGCTTCGGCCGGCGCGGCTTGCGCGGCGGCCTGGGCTTCTTGGGTGGCGTCTTGCGCGGGGGTTTCTTGCCCGGCGACGAGCTTGAATACCGCTTGTCCGCCACCAGCGGCGGGCGCCGGGAACCTTTCTGCGACATGGACCTTGTCCGACCTGCTCTGTTTTTCCGGCACCATAGCGACTCGCCCCGGCGAAGACGAGGGTCAACCCGCTCACAGTCGGGTTTGCACATTTTTTTGGCGCACAAAAATTGTGCATTCACCTTCATGAATGTTTAAAAACTGGTTTTCTGCCTGTTTTGCAGGCTTTCACGCCCCCCGGTTTCCTTGTTCCCCGCCTTGGAGCGGCGCTTGCTGTGGCCATCACATCGCCCGGGCACCCGCCCGCATCAGCAAAAGGGGAACACCGTGAAACTGATCATCGCAGCGATCAAGCCGTTCAAGCTGGAGGAGGTGCGCGAGGCGCTCACCACCATCGGCGTGCGCGGCATGATGGTGACGGAAATCAAGGGCTTCGGCACACAGTCGGGCCATACCGAAATCTACCGCGGCGCCGAGTACGCCGTGAACTTCGTGCCGAAGGTCAAGCTCGAGATCGTCGTCGCCGACACGCTCGCCGAGCAGGTCGTCGAGACCATCGCCAAGACCGCCCAGACCGGCAAGATCGGCGACGGCAAGATCTTCACCCTTGATGTCGACAGCGCGCTGCGCGTGCGCACCGGCGAAACCGACGGCGACGCGCTCTGAGCCGCGACCCGAGACAAGAGGATACCAAGACGATGCAACTCAAGACACTTCTCCCCCTCGCAGCCACGGCGGTGCTCTTGCCCGGCCTTGGCCTGGCGCAAGAGGCGGACATGACGCCGCCGAACGACGAGATCGGCTACATCTTCACCACCTTCATGTTCCTCGTGGCCGGCTTCCTCGTGTTCTGGATGGCCGCCGGCTTCTCGATGCTCGAGGCCGGCCTGGTGCGCTCCAAGAACGTGACGATGCAGCTCACCAAGAACATGGGGCTCTTCTCGATCGCCGCGATCATGTACTACCTCGTCGGCTACAACCTGATGTATCCCGGCGACGGCTGGACCATCGCCAACATCCTCGGCGCCTTCGGCCCGACCTCGCTGGAGCCGGTCGGCCTCGCCGACACCGCGACCGACCTCACCTATGCCTCGGTCGGCTCGGACTTCTTCTTCCAGCTGATGTTCTGCGCCACCACCGCGTCGATCGTCTCGGGCACGCTGGCCGAGCG
>Ga0180435_10002095_pt1 | contig 20495 bp, 14 predicted proteins | sample SS_ome_3_FD_132467 | JGI IMG/M metagenome (GOLD analysis project Ga0180435, IMG submission 132467) | Hypersaline lake sediment archaeal communities from the Salton Sea, California, USA - SS_3_S_1 metaG | ecosystem: Environmental > Aquatic > Non-marine Saline and Alkaline > Hypersaline >...
AAGTGCGCGGTGGGTTGGCAAAAAGTGGGAAGCGGGGGGAGTGTTTGGATGTTGTCGTGGGCAGGTGGGAGAGGTGAAGGCTTGAGGTAAGCCGTTTGGTGCTAAAGGAGATGTTTGGATAGTGGAGGGATAGGAGAGACGGTGTGCAACAGGGAGCAGGGGACGTTTGGTGTTCAGGAAGCAGATAAACGTCGAGGGCGGTAGCGTTATGGGTTGTGAGGCGGGGGAGTGCGGGGCCGAAACGCCGAGGTTTTTGAGCTTAATCACGGGGCGAAGCAGTGGGAGTCTTCCACTAATCGGAGGAGCAGCTCAATCTTCGTGTTGACCCAGGTCTTTCGGTAGATATTTCGCAGGTGAGTCTTGACGGTTCCGAGGGCAATCTTAGCCTCCTCGGCGATATGATCGTTGTTCATACCGGCGCATACGAAGCGGGCGATTTCGAGTTCGCGATCGGTCATTCGATAGCGGCGTTTGACATAGGCCCACTGATTTTCTGTCAGTAGTTTTATTGACGGGGGTTGGCAGTGGTGTTCATTGGGTGCGTTTCTAAATCGTAGTGGGAGTGCTTTCTGACTCATTGTCTTGTTCCTTTTGCGGGTGGCGACTGTGAATTGTGGACTTCATTCAGTTGATCGCGGGAGAGTCCACCGAAGAGGCGATGGGCTCGCAGGGTGAGGGCGAAAGTCTTGGTGGCCTGTTCTGTTTGGCCCAGTTCGGCCAAGGCCTGACCAAGGTGGAAGTAGGAGCCGGTTCGGCCGGGGGCCCAGGTGGGGTAGAGTTGGACGCAGCGGGCGAAGTCTTCGGCGGCTTTTTGGGATTCGCCGAGGTGGCTATGAATGACGCCTCGGGTGTCGATGAGATCGACGTAGTCGGGCTTTATTTTCAGGCCTTGATTAGCCAGGTTGAGCGCTTTCTGGTGTTGGCCCAGGTGTTGGCAGTAGATCCAGGCGAGGTTGTTTATGGCTACCACATAGTCGTGTTGTTTTGCGAGGACCTGTTCGTAGACCTGACAGGCTTCGTGGAAGCGTTGATCGAGCTGGAGGCATTCGGCGATCATCATACAATGGTGCAGGTTTTCTGGTTCGAGTTCGCAGAGGTGTCGCAAGGTGTTTTCACGAACGGTGCGTGCCTGTGCGTGAGGGGATTCGGCCAGAGTGCTCGTAATGGTTTTGGCGGCGCGGCGGCCGCATTTGGGATCGTCGCACCAGTGAAGCAATCGCGTCTGGAGCTGACCCCATTGTTGGTCTTGTGCAAGGAGCTTGGCGAGCGTAACGAGCGGGGCGGGACTGTCGGGCATGGCCGATGCCAGTGTGTCAAGCTGTTGGGTGGCTTGGTCTTTCTGTCCTGTTTTGTAGCGGGCTGCAGCCAAGACGATCTGGAGTCGGGGACGTTCGGCGGGGAGGGCCTGTTCAAGTTGGGGTTCGAGCAGTTGGATTGCTCGGCCGGGCTGCTCGACCTTGATGTAGCTTTCCGCCAGTTCAAGCGTTACACCGATGTCGTGCGGGTATATTTCGTGGCACGCGCGCAGGGTGGCGACGGCGAGGTCGGGGGAATGGACGGCTTCGGCACGAGCCTTTAGGAGCATGAGTTGTTTGTCATTCGGCGAGGAGGCAAGGCCTCTCAGGGCCAGATCGGCCGCTTCTCCCGGCTGGCCGTGCTGCAAGGCGAGAGTGCCCAGGAGGCTCCAGGCCTGGGTGTGTCTGGGAGTGTTTTGTGTGACTTGCTCCAAGAGGCGGCGGGCTTGCTCGATGGAGTTGGAGTCGCCTTGGGCGAGCAGGGAGCGGGCTTTGAGGACGTTGAGTCCCGGCTCCGCAGGATGGCTCAAGAGGGCCTCATCCAACAGTTGCCGGGCCTGGTCCCGTGTGTCGGGGGCGGTCAGCAGTATACTGAGGCCTGCCTCCTTGATGGTCAGATCGTCCGGCAGACGGTCCATCGCCTGGCGTGCGGCTTTGACCGCCTGGTCCGTAGCGTTCAGGCGGGTGTAGAGTTCGCCGGCCTGCAACAAGCTTGGTGCCTTCGTAGCGGGATCGTCGAGAACAATCTGAAGGTCAGCCAGTGCCGCTTTCGAATTGCCAATCTGAATCAGCGTTTGCGCGCGGATCAAATATGCGTTGGCGTCGTGTTGATCGGTGACGAGCTGATTGCAACGTGTCAGGGCTTTCTGTGGTTTATGTTGGGCAAGATAGATCTGGATACGTATCATATCAGCGGAGAGGGCGGCGGGCCCCTCGGTGTCGGTCTGGTCGAGAAGGGCCAGGGCTTGCTCAAATTGTCCCTGTTGGGCCTTGAGACGGGCGAGCAGAACCTTGACCTCGTCATTTTCAGGCGTTTCCTGCATTATACTCTGGAGCAGGTGGACACCGGCTTCGATTTGGTGCTGGCCGAGAAAGCTTTCGAGTTTCAGGCGTGACAGGGCTGGATGGGCGAGCTTGCGTTGGGCGGCCTGGTGAATGATTCGGTCGGCCTTAACGTATTCCTGGGCACGGTTGAGGGCGGTCACGAAAGGCACGATGACGTTCAGGTTGTCAGGGGCACGCTCATAAGCCTGTTCATAGGTTGTGACCGCCAATTCGAGTTCCTGGGCCTTTTGGTAGGCGGCGCCGAGTAGCAAAAGGGTTTCGTCATCCGCGGGGTCGTAACGCATATTCTCTTTGAGCAGGACAAGCAGCTGGGAGTAATGTTGGTCGAACTGTGGGGCCTGGAGCCACAAGCGTGCCTGCTCTCGTCGCCAGATAGTACCGTCGGGGCCTTCAATAGTCTTTATCTCGTCGACCCATTTCTGGGCTTGTTCGTTGGGGGCAGTGTGTACCAAGTGCAGTAAGGCTTGGCGGATGCGGACATCGGTGGGCCATTGTTGGGAGAAATTCTGGAGTGTTTCAAGGGCCTGTTGGGGTTGTTGACGGGCATTATGCAAGGCAGCTAATACAAAACAAAGGTCGCGTTGACTTTGCGGGGCTTCTATTCGTTCTATTGCCTCTTGGAGCAGCAGTTGGCTTTGGTCGGGGTCGGACTTGGCCAGCATGAGTGCCAGCAGACGCACGGGGCGAGATTCTTGAGGAAACTGTTCAATGAGCGAATGCAGACAATCGGCACGCTGGGCGGTCTGGCCCTGGGCCTGGAGCAGATTGGCTTCGGCCAGACCAATCTGGATGCCCGACGGGGCCTTCTCTTTCAGCTGGGCCAGCAGTCTGCCGGCTTGCTGGAACTGTTGGCAGGCAGTGCGCCACTGTATCTGGAGCAGCTGTACCGGCGTGGCGTCCGGGGCGGCCTCCGCGAGCCGCTTGAGCTCGTGCTCGATCTCGGCCCAGGCAGGATCATCAAGCGGGGTCTCGTTAATCTGCAGTAATTGCAGCCGGGCGCGGGCGTACAGAAGATGGCCGGCTAAATTGGTGGGTGCCAACTGCTTAGCCAGGCTGCCCTGTTCGGCAGCGCCGGTGTAGTCCCCGTTGCGAATGAGCACGGAGCCCAGGGCCAAGTGGGCGGCGTGGTTGTCGGGGTGACTGCCAAGGAATTCGCGCAATGTCTGGATGGCACCGCGCATATCACCAATCGAGATGAGGGTGTCGGCTAAATGGCTTCGCACAGTGAAGGTATTATGATTATTCGCTATCGCCTTGCGATAGCAGCTCGCAGCGGCAAAAAAACGATGCTGTTGCTGGGCGATGCGTCCTTCGAAGATATATAGTATCGGCACATTGACGTCCGCGTGGCGTAATTCGTTGATGCACTGCTGGGCGCGGTCGAATTGGCCAGCGTCGACAAGGAGGTCAATGGCGGTGGGTAAGAAGTCCCAGCGGCGTTCTCCCAGTGCTTTGAGGCCTGCTTCGGCGGTCTCTCGCATCTGCTGTGGATCGCCGTGTCTTTGTGCCAGTTGAGCTCGCCTCAACCAGAGCCCTTCGTTGGCAGGGTCCCGCTCTTCGATAGTATCGAGGTAACCTGCCGTCTGTTGAAGCAGGCCCAGGTCCATGGCGACGGCGGCCAGGGACAGCAGTGTCTGGGGTGACGTTGTCTCGAGTTGGCGGGCCTGGTCGTAATCGGTGCGGGCTCGGTCGGGGTGTCCCTGGCGCAAGTAGAAGATCGCGCGGTTGATATAGGCGAGCGACGAGTCGGGATTGTTGGCGACGGCTTGATCAAGATAGTTGACAGGTGTTTCGTCGGGGAAATCATCGGGATGCTCTCGAAACAGGTTTCCGAGTACGTTATAGGCACTGATCTGGTCGGGATGGTCGTCTATAACGTTGCGCAATTCCCTGGCGGCATCCTCGAAACTGCGTTGTCTGATGAGAGCTTTAGCCCGTGATATGCGAATGGCCACATTATCCTGGATAGCCAGGACCTTGTCAGCAATCAATGTGGCTTCGCCCGGAGTGTTCAATTCGTTCAGGTAGAGGTCGATGAGGGGTATGGCGGCTTGAGTATTGCCCGGTTCGAGTCGCAGGATAGTGCGGTAGGCGGCGATGGTTTGCTGAATGGAGCCGATCTTACGGGGGCGGATGTTAAGATTGGCCTGGGCGTACTGGAGCAGAACGGGGACATCGTCGTTGACACGGGCGAGGTAACGTCCGAGGTTCTGGGCGGCCTGATCCCACTGGCCCTGCTGGTACGCTTGGGTGCCCAGTGTAAGGCCTTGTTCAGCGCGGTAGCTGCGTCGCCAGGCGCGGGTGAGCACCGCGGTGACGGCCAGAACGGTCAGCGTAAGGAGCAACGCCAATGCGAATTTCCAGTTGAAGCGTAGTTTTGCCATTAATAGGCCCCCTTTCTGAGGAATAAACAGGTTTAGTAATCAGGTTGGGCTAGAACTTACGCAGAAAACGCCATGCGAACTTTCCGGCGGTCTGGCAGCAGATCCAAAGGTCCATTTTCCATGAGAGTTGGCGGACGTATTTGGCGTCGTAGTGAATCCATTCCTGAAAATCTTGGCCGAGCTCGCGCGTACGACACATCTGCCAGAGGCCGGTCATGCCGGGTCTTACGGACAGGCGAGCATCACGCCACCAGGGGCAGAGGGTGTTTTCCTCTTCGGGTGAGGGGCGTGGCCCGACGAGGCTCATTTGGCCGACGAGGACGTTGAAGAGTTGGGGGAGTTCATCGAGGTAGGTGTCGCGCAGGAAGGCGCCGACGCGGGTGACACGCGGGTCATCTTCCATTTTGAATTGGGGGCCGTCCACTTCATTTCGGGCGCGGAGGAGTTGTTGGAGACGGTCGGCGCCGGTACGCATGCTTCGGAACTTAAGACAGTAGAATTCCCGGCCGTAGCGTCCCTGGCGCTTGCCCTTGTAGAAGACCGGGCCGCGCGAGCTGAGTTTGACGGCCAGGGCCAGGAAAGGCAACACGGGTGCAAATACCAGCAGGGCCAGAGCAGAAGCTATGACGTCGGCGCCACGTTTGAGGCCGCCAGGGTAGGAGCATACGGGCCAGACCTTGTGGCGTTCGCGGAGCCGTTCCTCTTTGCTCATTTCCCAGCGGCGATTGTGGGTCAGGGCACCCGGATTGCAGGAGGTGGACGCTGTTGTGGCCAGACCGTTGCCGAGCAGCACGCGACCACGAATGGCCACGTGGGGGGGAATCGTCTTGTGAGGTCCGATGATGGCGTGGTGGAGGGTGGCGTCGGCTTCGACGCGGACCCCGCGGGCCAGGATGACCGGACCGACGAGCAGGGCATTGTCGGCTATATGGACGTCGGGGCCGACGATTACGGGGCCGCAGAGGCGTGCCGACGGGGCGATAGTCGCCTTGGAGAGACTGGAATGTTGATGCTGATCGGAGGGCCGGCGTTGCAGGCAAGTCTTGCGCTGGCCCGGCGAGTTCATCACAAAGTGCATGAGGCGTAAGAGGCCTGTTTCGCTTTCGAGATCGAGGACCTGGCCAGCAAGACGAAAGCATTTTAGGGTGAGTTTGTGGGCGGTGCAGCGGTCAAGGAGTTCGCAAAAGGCCAGAGGCAGGGTATTTTCGATCAGCAGGGTCTTTCGGGCGGTATTGCTGAGGAAGACGAAGTGAGGCCACTCGTGGGGCAGGGCATCCTCCAGGACGGTGTCGGCGTAAATACGGCGAAAACCAGCGACCTGGCTGTCGGGTGTGACTTGCATTCTTTCGCGGTAGGCCTCTAGCGTGGGGTCGGCGTTTACGGCTATGAGATCGCTGTTTGCCTTGTTGAGCAAATTGGCAAGGAGCGATTCATTGAGTCGGGCGGCAAATTGGCCGTTAATCAGTGTGAGCCAACGCCGTTGTCCGAGTTTGACCGGTCGGAGGGAATTGACGGGTATGGTGGCGTCGTATGGCTGCATGACTGGGGCGCAGTCGTTGGCGTGACACTGCCATGCGTGGGGCAGGGCGAAGCAGCCCGCTCGTCGTTGTAGCCGGGTTGGGCGGGTTGCGGTGAGACCGTCAAGAAGCAGCGGTGCAGTCTGGGCACAAGCCAGAGCGGTCCGAACCAGGCTGGCCGCCGAGTTTTTGGGGTGCCTATTGTGAAAGATGGTTAACGACATGGACGTTATTCTGTCCCAGAAGATGAGGGTACCGCTACGTTTTCGGTGGGATCCTCCGGCGATGGTTCTTCCACTGTCTGGGGGTGATGCTGAGGTGTATGTCGTTGAGACTGGTCCGGATATTCGGGGGCAATAGAGACCAGGAGTGGGCGGTTGTTCTGGTGTGATCGGCCATTGGAGCCGTTGCCATTCTGGTGGCGATAGTAGTAGGCGTGGCGGTTGTAGCTTTCGCTGAAGTTGACCTTAGCCAAGACATGGCCCAGGACGTTGATATTCATATAAGCAAGCCGTTCGGCGGCTTCTTTGATATCTGGGTAGACGGTGCGGCCCATCATGGTGCTGAGGACCACAGCGTCGGCCAGTCGGGCCCAAAGCAGGGCGATCGGCCCTGCCAGAATGGGCGGGGTGTCCACAATGACGTGGTCGTAGTCCTTTGCGATCTCTCGTAGTAGCACAGCGGTCCTGGGTTCGCTGAGGGCTTCGACGGCAGGGTCTCCGTTGCGCCCATCGCAGGCGAGCACATCCAGGCAGGCGACGGAGGAGGCCTGTACGGTCTGATCAAAGCGGCGCAACCCAAGCAGAACGTCCGGCACACCCCAGCCATGTTTGGGAAGTCCGAATGAGTGGGCGACATCCGGTTTACGCAAGTCGCCATCGATGAGCAGGACACGCTTGCCCGAGCGAGCAACGCTGGTGGCTAAGTTGACGGCCAGGGTGGTCTTGCCTTCTCCCATCCCGGCACTGCTGATCGCGAGTATATGGGGCATATGGCCTTGGCTAAGCAGACAGAGGTTAGAGTGTATGCTCTGGATATCATCGACCAACTGCTGCGGCAGCTGCTTTCGACGCAGTTCCCTGGGGTTAACCACGGTGCCAAGTACGGGCACACCCAAACGCCGCACGATTTCCTCGTGGCTGCGAAGGCGATGATCGGTCTTGGTCAGCAGAAAGGCCAGCCCCAACCCGGCGCAGAGAGCGCCGAAGGGGATAGCCACGGCGAGTTTCTTGCGGCGACTGGGCAGCATGGTGGCTCGCGCGTGATAGGCGACAGAAATGCGTGCGGGACGCTTTTGTTCGAGTTGGAGTTCCCGAATGCGTTTGCGAATGGTGTCGTGCAGATTTTGGTTGAGGGCGAGTTGTTCCTGCTGTTCACGAATGGCGAGTTGCTTCCGGCCCAGTCCGATGGTAGCGAGGTTTTCCTTTTCCAGTTCTGCTTTGAGGATCGTTTCCTGCACGGTGGTCTGCTCGAGTTGAGCTTGGGCGATGGTCACCTGGTCCGACGCTGTCCTGGCGGTTTCTCGGCCGACGGATTGATCGAATTCATCGGTCAGTTCCTCTCGTTTGGCTGCGAGACGCTCCCGAAAGGCCTGCAGCAACTTTTCAGTCTTTTGCAGTTCGGGGTTCTGGGCAGCGAGCGACTGTTGGGCGATGATCAGGTCTTGTTCCAACTGGGCCAGGTGCCCGGTCAAAGCCGTCACAGTGGGGTCGGCGTTGATATACTGCTGGCGCCGCTCGGCCATCTGCTGCGGTGCTGCATTGGGGTCCTGCGTCTTGCGCAGAAGCTGGAGCTTGGCTTCCTGAGCCATGCGCAGGGCCTCGACGCGCGTGAGTTCTTTTTGCAGGTCAGCCACCCGGTCGAGCATCATTTTCTGTCGGTCGCTGAGCGCCACCGTGCCATACTCCTCGGCCATCTGGCGAACGGTCTCCTGCTGCTGCTGAATCTTCTCCGCCAGCGTACGTCGCTCTTCTTCGAGAATGCTGAGCTGTTTGTCTTCTGTCTCACTGGACTTGGAGCCCTCAATCGCCATGTAGGCGCGTACGATGGCGTCCGCGATCATACAGGCTTCCCTGTCGTCAATATAGTCTACCGAGATAGTTATCAACTCGCTGCGTCGCTCAGGTCCAACCTGGATCAGGCCGTCCCGGATGGCCTCACGCAGGGCTTGCATGGGCTCCAGTTTTTCGACCTTGTCTGACGAGATCCCCAGTTTGTCGGCCAGGCTTGCCGGAAGGTGCAGCTTGTGACAGAGGTCGGCCAGGGGCGATGTCTTTTCGAAAACGCCCAGGTTGGCCTCAGCCAGTTCGTCTGCGGCCCGCTGGAGGACCGGGTCGCTGGTCATGATCAGAGCCTGAGTGTTCATGAAGTTTTCGTACATGGGGATGACCCGGTCGGAGTCGCTATCGTTGAACAGAATGGCGGGGATAATGGGCGCGACGCGAATGGCGGCGTTGGCACGCTGCGTGGGCGGCAGCAGCACCCAGGCCAGCGGCACACCCGCACCGGCCACCACGATGAACACGGCCAGCACAACGTACCAGCGGCGGAGGATGCCCCTGACGACGTGTGCGTTGACGCCGCCGGGTGTGCTTTCCGTGTCGGAGGGGCCAAACGTGTCGGGCTGGCCCAACGAGCCCATCGGCTGCGTAGTGGCCGCCAAGGCCATATCGCCGTGGTGCAGGATGCGGGCCCCCGAGTCGCTATCAACCGGGACTCGGAAAATCGCGCCGCAGGGACATTGGCCTTTTCGTCCGGCCATCCCCTCTTGCAGAGAAAACTTCCTGCCGCAATCGGGACAATGGAATCTTTCAGATCGCATGCAAATCTCCTTCTCCTGCCTCTGCTACCTTGCGAGCGCGGAAATAATGGGGTCAGGGTTGTCCGTGGTGGAGGTTTCGTCTCAAGTGGACTGGGTGTACCGATCGGCTCGGGTGAACAGGAGGTCTTTACGGTCGTCGGTTGGCTCGCCTTGGGCGGGTACCACCAGCCTGCGCAGCACCCATAGCTCGCCCACCAGCAGCAGCAGGGCCAGGGGCATCATGGCGTAGCCGCCGTAGTCGTGGAACAACTGCTGCAACGACTCGCCTTCAAGGTAGGTAAAGGCAATGGCGGTAAACGTCAAGCGAATGGTATTGCACAGTAACGCGATAGGCAATGACGATAACAATAGGGTCCCCTGCTCCCACCAGCGGCGTTTGCTCAGCAGCACGACCAGCGCACTGACGAGCATGAAGCCGGTTACCATGCGCAGTCCGTTACAAGCCTCGGCCACCGTTACGGAATGGCCGGCGACGGTGATAAGATTGCCATCACGCGTCACGTCGTAACCCAGCAGCTCCAGCGAGAAGACGGCTGACGACGTCGCCCAGCTTTGCAGCGGCTGGGTGATGGAGCTCTCCATGTGATGGGGCAGGGGCAGCATCAGAAACAGGAACAGCGTGATCGGCAGTAACTTGCGAAACACCCGCCAGCCGAAGAGAAACAGTACTAAGGAGGCTATGGTCAGCACCAGAGAGAGACGTACGGCCGAGCCGTACATAAAAAAGAACCCGAAATAACGAAACGCCTGCGCCAGTAGCAGCCCCGCCAAGCCGCACCACGAAAGCCGCACCGGCATTTGCTTGAGGTCGCTCCGTCGTGTCCAAGCCAGGTACGCCGCTAATAGCGGTACCAGCAGCCCGCTGGAATACTCATCGCTGCGCAGCCAGACTTGGGCCAGCTCCTCCAGTGTGGGCCAATAGGACCATACCAGCGCCGCGGCCGGTAGCAGCATCCCGGCCGTCATGATTCGTCGACTGCGTGTGGCCTGTTTCTTGCTGTCCTGCGTTTCCAAGCTATGGCTTGCTAGTGTCTCTTTACTCACGGCCCACCCTTTCGTTACACGTTGTGAAGAATAACAGGTTGTCAGCTTACGACCCCACCTGCCCCACCGACCCGGCCGGCCGGTCACCCATTGCCCAGCATAGTCCTCACCGGCAGCGACCACCGTATCTTCATCTATTACTGAGTTGTGTACCTGGCAGTTCGTACCCAGCGTTGCAGCCGGCCAGAGAACACTACCACTGACCACGGCAGCAGACCCGACGCATGCCTCCCGCTCGATCACCGTCGGCCCGCAGATGACAGCGCCCGCCTCGATGCGTGCCCCGTCCAGAACCGCTACCGGTCCGTACAGACGGGCTGAATCAGCTACCTGAGCCCGCGAGCTGATCCACACGCGGCTCGCCACGTCCGCCCGGCCGCCCGGTTGTTCTAGCCAGTCGTCATGCTCCGCCAGGTAACGGCCCATCACGCCCAAGTACCCCTGGTAGTCGCGAAAACTCGGCAACGCATCCGGCACCGCCGCCATGTGCACTCGTAAACCCCGCCGCGTCAGTGCCGCCAACAGGGCCTCCTTGAAGTCCACATAGCCGCCCGCGGGCATGGCCGCCAGCGCCGCCGGACCAACGATATACGCCACAGGCGAGCCGCTCGAAAGCCCGTCGGCCGCTGTCCCATTGCCACCCGCCGCCTGCCCCGCTACCGCCACCGCCACTGTAACATCCGCTCCGCACCGCCGATGTTCCTCGATGAGCCGCTGAACAGGCGGACACACCACCAGATTGCCCGGCAGCACCAGCGATAAATCGCCATCAGCCGCCCGACCCCTGCCCCGCCTAAGCGCCCCACCCGGCCCCGCGGGCAACGGCTCCGCGCCCGGCGCGATCTCAAACCCACAGTTCTTAGCTAGTTCTTTGAGGTCAGGCGAACTCACATTGCCGTAGAGCTTCACGTCTGCTAAGCCCTGCGCACGCAGTTGCCTAACGAGCCGCAATATCGCCGGCTGACCGAACACTGGCCGCAAAAGCAGACTTTCCCAATGCAGTGTCCGGCGTTGCTCCAAGTTGCAGCCGCCAATGACGATACTCGCTGTCGCAGTTGTCCCCAAGAGTTTTGCCTCATAGCCAGATGTTAGCTGTCTTAGCATAGAAATTCAGCTATTCGTTTCCCGTATATCAAGAATCCGTTCACCCACCGCTCGCTCCGCCGCGATAGCCTTGCCCTTCGTGTTCTGTCAGTAAACCCCATCACCACCGACCGCGATCAAGGTTTCCGGCCAGAAGGTGACGCGTTGCTTGATGATGCGACTTTGGGGAAACAGGGTCCGCATCTGTCGACCATCCAGCAGCCGTAGTCCCGTGGGCTTGGCATTGCCGAACTGGTAGCAGCGTTTCACGTGGTTGTACTGTACCATGCGCGCCGCCGAAAGGTACAGACTACCCGGCAGCCACGTTACCAACGGCAGTCGCAGGTGAAACTCGTACGGGTACCAGCGGTTGGGCGTGGTGACAAACCACCGCTTGCCCACCCGCATCACTTCCTTGGCCATCTGCCGCTGCCGTTCAAAGTCGCCGACGTGCTCGATGACCGCGTTGCTATACACAACGTCGAAGTACTTGTCGGGCCAGGGGAGTTGGCGGGCGTCGCCCACGCGAGCGTCTATTTCGGGATAGTGCGACTGGATTGTAGCGATATGCGCGGAGGATAGATTCACCGCTGTGATCTTATCTCGCCAAGCGTAGGTGTCGATGAACTGTAAGGTTCTGTCACCGCCAGGATTAGTCTCGCCGCCAAGGTCGAGTACTCTCATCGCAGGTGTAGGCTGCATCAATCGCGCAAAGAGTTGCAGCTTCTGCTGTCGGCTCACTTTCGATAGCCTTGCGAATAGGCTCATGTTTAACCCCGATCACGCGATCTAAGCCTGCAAGCACCAATCTGTGCCAGGCTCAACCACATAAATATGCTATTGGTCACCAGATAGCGTTTCCACATGCGTCCGGGCTCTTGCACCACCCGGTAAAGCCATTCCAGCCCGCAACGCTGCATCCACAGCGGCGCTCGCTTGGTCACGCCCGCCATCACGTCGAAGCTGCCGCCGACGCCGTGGCATACTGGTACTTGCATGTGCGTCCCCCAGCGCTGCATGAAAGTTTCTTTGCGGGGCGAAGTCATCGCTACAAACAGAATGTCAGACGCACTGTTGCGAATATCGTCGGCAACCTGCTCTTCGTCGGCCTCTGCGAAATAGCCGTCCCGATAGCCGCAGACCCGTACGCCCGGATAGTCTCTCCGAGTAATCTCTGCGACCCGCTGGACAACCTCGCACCTGGCTCCCAGGAAATAGACGCCATAATGCCTATCCGATGCCCGCTCCAGCAGACGATACATAATGTCAATGCCGGCCACACGTTCAGGAAGCGGATTACCCATCAGTCGGGAGAGCCACACGACCGGCAAACCATCGGCCAGGATGATATCTGATTCCTGAACACTCTGGCACAGCTCTGCGTCGCTGCGGCACTTGACCAGCTTGGCGGCATTGACCATACCGAGCTGCACCGGTCGGCGCTGGTCGATGTGCTGTTCGCAGTATTCCAGGACGTCGGCCATTCGCATCTTGCATACACGGACGCCAAGAATCTCCACGCTACCGGAGCCCTGGCTAGTGTTACTATGTGCTTGGGAAGACAGAACACTCTGCATTGTCAATCTCCTCGACCCGGCCCGACGGGCTCTGCCGCCACAGTGGCAACGCTGGCGGGGGTCGTTTCGACCGGCCGGAAAGCATCCGGTATGTGATTGCCCTTGAAGACTCTTGCCAACTGTTCCTTCTGTATGAAGCTGACCAGGTCTGCGGGCATCTGCCTTTGTTGCCGGTTCAGCCACGCCCCGACGTAACCCGTCAACCGGGCCAGACCGCCGACCACGAAGGGCGGCTCCTTGAGGCAGCGCCGCAGACACTTGGCCAACATGAACAGCGGATGACTCGCCAGGAAGTACTCGCCCCAACCCTGGCGAAACCGTATCGTGACGAGATTGCCCGCGTGGCCGGTGCCGACCGGCTTGTTGTGCACTGCTACTAGGTTGGGAAATGACCACGTCTTCCAGCCCTTCATCCGGGCCGCAAAGCAGGCACACGTATCCTCACCGCCGTACTTGAGCGGCACAAAGCCGCCGATGGCGTCATAACACGCCCGCCGAAAGACCATCAGTGCCTTGGGTGTCGAGCGGCGGTCGTTCAGGACCTTTCGCAAACCCTGCCCCACCCGATCCACGTAGACGCCCGAAGCAATGCCCAACTGGTTATCCCCGGCCATGCGGGTTAGAACAGTCTCGTAATAGTCAGGCGGCAGCGAAATATCGGCGTCAAGGATCGCCAGGTAGTCATAGTCCAACTTCCCAATGTGCGGTAAGCCCGCTTCAATCGCGCACACATTGCTTGCGTAATAGCTCTGGCCGGGCTGTTTCGCCCGGCGGACATACTGAATCCAGGGGTGCTCTTTTGCATACCGCTGCACCACGCCTGCCGTATCATCTGTCGAGCCATCGTCAACAATCATCCACAACAGCGGCCGTACCGTCTGCGCCAGAACGCTTTCGATGGTTGCCGCGATGAACCGCGCCTCATTGTAGGCGGGTGTGACAATCGCGTAAGGACTCTTTATGCCGTATTTTTGCAAGTCTTACTTACCCGTCAAGACAACCCGAGCGCCCCGCCAGTAAGCCCGTGCCATGTCCAATGCCCTTTGCCGCCGCACGGCGGATAAGGCCGCAATAAGCAGCCACGGCCCCAGCCTTATCCCGTAGAATAGCAACGTCAGCCCACATGCTGCCCGATAGGCCAGTGCCCCATGGTGTTTCTCAATGAACTGCAAGACGGCCCGGCGAAGCTGTACCAGCGACTGCACGCGCACTTGTTGGCTGCTCTGGCCGCCCAGGTGAATGATCGCGGCGTCCGGAAAGAACAGGTTCTGCCAGCCTCCCTGCTTGAAGCGATAGCACCAGTCGGCCTCCTCAGCGTACATAAAGTATCGTTCATCCATCACGCCCACTTGCTCAATGGCCTCGCGCCGCACCAACATAAAGCATCCCGTCACCACGTCGACCTGCCGCTCGTCGGCTCGGTTCCACCAGGTCATCCGCTCGCGGCCAAAGAAGCGGCTAGCAGGAAAAACCTTGTAAAGATAGGTGGCAGAGAGAACCATGTTTAAAAGGGAGGGAAACATAAAACACGTCGGCTGTAGCGTCCGGTTGGGGTTCAGGACTTTGCAGCCTACCACCGCCGCCTCGGGCCGCTGATCCGCAAAGGCCACGGTCTTGTCGATGGCTCCGTCCAGAACAACCGTATCGCTGTTGAGCAAAAGCACATAGCGACCCCGTGCGATGGCCATGCCCTGGTTGTTCGCCGCGGCAAAGCCCTTGTTCTCTTGGTTGGAAATCAGAACGATCTGGGGAAACTCGGCTCGGACCATCTCAACCGAGCCATCGGAAGAGGCGTTGTCAACCACGATGACTTCAAAGCCGACATCGCGCGTCTGCTCATATACCGACCTTAGACAATCACGTAAGATGTCGCGTGTATTCCAGTTGACAATGACAAGTGAAACATCCAGCTTATTCATGATGCGCATTCAGTTTATTGGGAACACGCATTACAGCCGCAGGATTCATGTCGTACACAAAAGCAACCAAGGCAAAAGTCAAGTAGAGCAGCATTCTGATCTGCCCAAAGTATGATACTCCGAAAAAAGATATACAGTGACCGATGACTGAAACGCAAACCCCCCAAGCAAGCCACTGTTGGCCGCGTGGCATGCTCCGCAAAGAGTAGCGACCGGTTATTCTAACAGCCGAGAACATAAGAAGACAAAAGAGCGCTAAGGTGAGAATTCCTCCGCGTACGCCTTCGAGAACAAATTGGTTGGTAACATCCACCAACATATACCCCCAGTGGCCCGTACCGCGAGTACCTAGCACAGCCCATTCAGGAAAGTGCTTGATGGCCTGATCAATGAGATTGTACCTGTGCCAACCCGTCGAACCACCCACCACATCGAGGCGCGCAATCAAATGCCACACTGGTGCCTTCATGACAAGGTGGAGTCCAACCAACACCCCTAGTAACAACCAGGCGGCCTGGCGCCCATAACGACGATAAGGAAACATGGGCATGACACAGACTACTCCCAGCAATGTCATAAGCGGCGTGCTGGAGGCTGTAGCCATGACCATAAAGACACTAACAATTACTGCTGCCAAGTACAACCATTGATACTGCCGAAACATCTTCGCGCACCCAACAAATACAGGAACCAATGTCGCCCAAAACAGGCCTAACATAATCGAATGAGGAAATGACGCCTGGCAGCGATATCGGCCTTCCCGAACCCAGGTGGTTACTCTGCCCAGCAGCGTAAAGGGATTACTGCCAGTGGCCAGCTCGTACGCCACAAAGACGGCTAATATCATCGCGCAGGCGGCAAATGATCTGCCCAGCAACTCAATGTCCTCCCAACGGCTCAGGGCCATACGAAATAGCCAATACAAACCGAGCACATCAACGGTTATGCCACATTCATATATAATTGCCCCGAGGCTTCTCCACTGCAATATGTAGATCAGGGCTCCGCAGACCATCCACAGGAACAAGAAATTGTCAAATCTGTTTCGCTTAAACCATCCGTTTTCTCCCCGCAACAAAATGCGCAGGAAACTAGCTAGTATTAATATCCGCAGGGGGGTAAAATCCAAGTCGAAGACTATCATTCGCTGGTCGGCAGGAACAAAACAGCCCGCCAGGATAATAGGAAGCAAAATGTGCCTTCGTGGGAGGATGATTGTCAGACATGCCAGCAGGACCGTAATTATAAGCGTGCTCTGGTTGATCATCCGAGCCCTGCCTTCAACGAGCGATACCACTCAATCACTGCTATTGGCATGATCGAATAGAAAAGTGGTTTATAGTAATACAATACGAATGGATCTAACTGCAAACAATCGAACGCTGTTGTCACAGCTTGCCAATAATGGCCAAGCCGACGCAGGTCAAGGACACTTTCCATGAAATGGGGGATTATTTTCATCTGCTTTCTGCGGCACGAAATTCGATGGCCCAGACTGCTGCCGCGCATGGGGCACTCGGGGAGCGACAGCCCCCGTCTTGCGCAGGCCTTTTCGATCACTCTCTTTTCCATCACACTGTTGCGACAAAGATCGACAAACGTACTTGACTGCGAATGGATACGGTAGGTGTATAGGCATTCCGGCAACATTATCATTGGGTATTGTTCGCCAATTCTCAATATATAGTCGAGATCCTCAGCAACGATCAAAGAGGTATCAAATCGCGTGTCCCCCACCATAGATGCCCTATACATTGGGGTCACCCCAATCCCCGGCATTTTGAAGTTCATAATGTCGCCGTGGCATTGCGCAGGCGTCTTTGCTACTATTCGCGGGGCAGTAATCTTGCCATTGATAAGGAGGTTGTGTCCAATAAAAGAAGCCGCCACGTCCGGATTCTCAGTCATGGCTTTCACTTGCCGTTCAACACGAAACGGCGAGCTGATATCGTCGGCATCGTGCGCAATATAAAAATTACCAGTCATTTCATTCAAACCATGATTCTTCGACGAGGAATGGCCCCCGTTTTCCTGTTCAAGTATGCGAATGCGCGAGTCTTTAATGTCGCTAATTGACTCCATGCACCCGTCGCTGCTGCCATCATTAATGAGGAGGACCTCAAGATGCCGGTAGCTCTGGGCCAGTACGCTCTCGAGAGAAGCTCGCAGATAATGGCCGGCATTATAAACGGGAATCAGAACTGATACTAATGGTTCTACCATGGCAGCACGCGGGCTATTGTGTGTTCTTAATGCGGGCAGTTAGTCTGCGGATACGCCTCTTTGCTGTCCGCAATTTCCTACGCCAGCCGGTGTAATAGCGGGGATCATAAGGGTCATCAAGCAAATTGCGTAAAATTTCATCTCGCCATTTTAGTGTGGCTTCAACAGTGTCAAATCGACGGACCTGCAACCCTGCCGAAATACTGGCGTGTTCACGCAGGCCTTTTTCTGTGTTGATCATGCAATAAGCACTCTGGGGGTCGTCCATGTGTTCCTGGTACACAAGTGGAAAATAAAAACCATTAATGTATCCTGCGCGGGCCATTCTGAGCCAGTACTGTGTAGTCATGCCAGTTTGAATCGGCCCCATCTTCTCGAATGTTGTTCTCTTGATCAGCAACCCAGTACCACATGTCCACGGATGCCTGAAAATTTGGTGCTTGCCAATACGTTGTATCTTGTGTTTAGCTCGCGCATAGTCAAAGTCTGCTTCAAAGAAATTCCAGCACGCAACCACACCAAGATTATCTATATCAGCATGGGCCTCAGCCAGCAACCGCGTCCAACCAGAAGTTACAATGCAATCATTGTCCAGCTTGCCTAGTATATCTGCGTCCGAATTACTCCACACCCTATTAACAGCGGCTGTTTGGCCAATATTCTCCTTCGAAAATATCTTATCCTTAATCCGCGAGTCACGCACCTCATTTCTAAGGTATTCCACCGTCCCGTCCGTCGAGGCGTTGTCCCAAATCGTCAAAGAAAATTGTTCTGTCGGGTCCGCAAGAACTGACTGCAACGCCAGCTTAGTGTATTCCAGACGATTATAGGTTATGAAAACGAGGTCAATTGTCATCACAAACCTTTGTTCGCCTGGAGTAAAAAGAAGCAGTGGTAGGGATGTTTTGGCAAACGATATTGCTTTTCAATTGCAAAGCCAGTTTCTCTTATAGTCTTCACTAACTTTCTACCAGTGCTGCCCTTGCACCCTATTTCCCAGTAGTGTTCCCCATTGAACGTAAAGGGCCTGACACGATTTTTTCGTCTTGCTGGATTCCACTCAACCGTATGCCAACCCCATCTGGCTATGCATATCGCAACGCCAAAATGCCTTCGTTTGTCTGGGAGAGAAATGATAGCTCTCGCTCTTGTAACTCTGCGAATTTCTGCCAACGCTTGCGGAAGCTCCGCAAAAGGCAGATGCTCTAAAACCTGGCTACATAAGACCATATCAAATTGATTATCAGTAAATGGCATTTGGGTCACAGAACCAACATAATCCGGCTTAAGCTCTTCTGCAACATCTAGACTAGTGTAGGAGATTTGAGGGTATAACTTAAGACAGTGTCTCATAAAACTTCCAGCCACGCCTATTTCCAGAACCGAACGGCATCCACTGTAGGAGACTTGGCGTAACTGTTCGGTTACACTCTCAACGCGTAAAGGATGAAACGCATTCTTGGCGTACCCCTGTATTGTCACGTTTGGATTACAATGGGATTGCATAGTGTCGTCCAGAAGCTTATCAAATATTGGTGGTGCAAGAAATCACACTACCTTGTCACGACTCAGGAGCAACTGAGCATACTGTATTATGTCGCGAAGTGTCGTCCTCCCCCCCGCCATGACACTATACACCGCCACGTAAAACACACCTGCGGCAGATAAAGCGGTCAACAGAGCCAGCCACGCGGCAAACCCGCTACAGAGGCTGAGCACAGCCCTGCTGGCCGCCGCAGCGAATATCGCAGCAACAGCTGGCAGTAGTGTCACCCGAAAGAAATCCCTTACGGATATAGAGGTACCACTGAATGCGTACAGTAATATCGGTATTAGAAGGACGTAATTGGCGACCGTATAGCTGAGAGCCACGCCGGTTGCTCCCCACGGCAAACCTAGTACGAAAGAAATCACATAGACGGTAGAGGTCATGACGCCCAGCTTGAAATACCTATGCGCATGCCCACTAGAAATCATAATCATGCCGTAAGTGCTCACGAGCGGCTGTATAACAGCAGCAAACGCGAGTATGCGAAAAATACTAGCGGCTGCCTCCCATTGCTGTCCTAGGACCAGTACGATAACTCGATCCGAATGCACCGCCAACAATAGAGCCATCGGAATGCAAGTAAACGCAAGCAATTGCACCATCTTCAAGTAGTAATTCTTAAAACGTTCGGCATCGTCCTGAAGGCGACTAAGGCCCGGCAGCCCGACACTGACGAGGGGACTACGAAGTTGTCGTATAGGTAGCATTAAGAGACCGTACGCCTTGCTATAGAAACCCAATGCAGCGGCGCCAATAAACTTACCAATTAATATGTTATCAGCGTTTCGTGCAAAATAGTTGACGATACTAAAGGCCGTTAGATTACTACCGAAAGCAAGCATCTTCTTTACACCAACTGCCCTTCTAGGCAGCCCCGGCAACCACGGGCACGCTATCCAAATGCCAACAGTCGTCGCTATCGCGATAGCCATATGCATTATAATGAGGGACCAATAACCTGCGCCCAACAGCGCAGCTGTGATTGCCGCAGCCACTCCAACAGACATAGAAACAATATCTACGAGACCAATGGCAAAAAACCGCATATGCCGCCGCAGCATCGCCTGGTGCTGGACGGCTAGCCCTCCGAAGACAAAAGTTGATCCCAATACCATAGTCACAGGCGTCAGTCGCGGATCATCGTAAAACCAGGCGACAACCGGGGCCAAGCTGACGATGATGACAGAAATGAATAATCCCAATCCCGAATTAATCCAAAAGAGTGTGCTTATCTGACCATGGTTTATGCCACCCTTTTGAATAGTGGCATCTGATAGGCCTAAATCCTTGAACAAAATTGCGAAATTGGTGACTGCCGCTACCATCGCGATCAAGCCGAAATCCGCCGGGGTCAGGAGCCGGGCAAGAACCACCGTCGAGCCGGTTTGGAGCACAAACCTGCAACCTTGTGAAAAGACCATGATTGCGCCCCCACGTACGGAACGGCCTTTCAGGTCGGACTTAAGGTAGTCCGTATTGAACAGATCCCGCCGTACCTTCGCTGGTGGTGACGAGGCCGGGGGGGCAACTGCCTGGGGCGTTTGAGTCATCGGTAGGGAAATCACCTGCGATGGTTAAGCAAAAAAGCGGATTTCATGAATGAAAATGAGAGCCGGCTGAGCAAACAACAGGTTTGAGGGATGGCAAGTCGCCAAGGGTTGTACCCTGGCGACCTGCGGGTTCTATTTTTCTACAGCACCACCATCACCATATTGGACTCTGGTCCGTCGCCGGCCTTATTGACGGCGATCACCTGGTACTCCAGCTCCTTGCCGCGGGGCTGTTCGACCAGGGTGGCCTCGGTCTCGATGGCGGTGGCGATGCTATCCCAGGAGCCGGCGGGCCGTTCGCGCCGCATGACACGATAGGCGGCTACTTTGCCGCCATCCGAGGGCGCCTTCCAGTCCAGGACCACCCAGCCCTCGCCCTGGCGGGGGGCCTCCAGCAGCCGCACCTGGCCGGGGACAGCCAGAGGGGTCGCCGTCGCGCGACCGGCCCAGCCGATGAGCTTGAGCTGG
>Ga0180435_10002096_pt1 | contig 20489 bp, 18 predicted proteins | sample SS_ome_3_FD_132467 | JGI IMG/M metagenome (GOLD analysis project Ga0180435, IMG submission 132467) | Hypersaline lake sediment archaeal communities from the Salton Sea, California, USA - SS_3_S_1 metaG | ecosystem: Environmental > Aquatic > Non-marine Saline and Alkaline > Hypersaline >...
GGCCAGCGCCTCGCCGGGGACGGCCGCGTCGGGCACCGCGAAGCGCGGTTCGCTGGCGACGAGCAGTTCGCCGAGGGGGTCGTACAGCTGCACGATGACGCCGCCGGTCGGGCCGGCGAGCTGCTCGCGCGCGCTGCCGGCGGCGCCCGCCCGGTACAGGTCGGCCACGCGCACGGCGTCGGCGTCCAGGGCGGACTGCAGCGTGCCTCGGAGGCTCTCGCGCACGACCAGGAAGGCCGTCAGCGAGGCGATGGCGGCGAGCAGGCCGATGGCCAGGCTGGCGAGCACGGCGGCGCGCCACGCCAGCGGCCACGCCCGCCACCGCGCGCGCGGGGGGCGCCCGCCCATCACCGCGTCAGCCCTTGAGCGCGTAGCCCACCCCGCGGACGGTGCGGATCACCCCGAAACCGCCCGCGTCGCGCAGCTTGCCGCGGATGTTGGCGACGTGCACGTCGACGACGTTCGAGGCGGGCGGCAGGTCCTCGCCCCAGACGTTGCGTTCGATCTCCGCCCGGCCGTACACGCGCCCCGGTTGCGCCGCCATGAAGGCGAGCAGCGCGAACTCGCGCGGCGACAGGCGCACCTCGGCGCCCGCCCACCACACCTGGCGCCGGACGGGGTCGATCTTGAGATCGCCGATCTCCTTGGGGGCGCCCACGTGCTGCTTGCGCAACTGCACCCCCACGCGGGCGAGCAGCTCCTCGACGTGGAAGGGCTTCACCAGGTAGTCGTCGGCGCCGGCGTTGAGCAGCTCGACCTTGGTGGCGACGTCGTCGCGGGCCGTGAGGATGAGGATCGGCGTCACGTCGTGGCGGCGCACGCGGCGCGCGATCTCGGCGCCCGAGAGGTCGGGCAGGCCGAGGTCGAGCACGATGAGGTCGGGTTGCAGCTCGCGGATCGCGGTCAGGCCGCGCATGCCGCCGTCGAACGCGTGCACCTCGTAGCCGGCCTCGCTCAGCTCGAGCGTCAGCAGCCGGGCGATGTCGAGGTCGTCCTCGACGATGACGATGCGCTGGGGCACGGCCCTCACCTCCGCGTGACGAGCAAGAGGACGATGTCGCGCTCCTCGGCCAGCCAGCGCCGCAGCGAGACCGGCGCCTCGCGGTCCGGCAGGCGCACCCACACGTCGGCGCTGTCGTCCGCGACCCGGCCGTACAGCGCCCTCGCCGGGGAGAGGGCCTCCGCCACCTGTTCGGCGCTGGCGTCCGGCGGGAAGACCAGCAGGCGCAGCTCCGTGCCCGCGTCCAACGGCAGGTCGACGACGAGCTCACGCTCGTCGGTCACGCGTCCGCTGGAGTAGACCGTGAGCAGGTCGGGCGACACCAGCCGCAACTCCGTGCCGACCGGGAAGGCCGGAAGCAGCGAGGCCGCCTGGCCCAGCAGGAACCAGAACAGCAGGCCCGACATGCCGTCATGCTACCAACGCCGCCTGCGGGTCGGCCGGCCGCTGGGGGGAAGAGGTTCACAATCTCTTCATGACGCAGAAGAACCGGGTAGGATGGCCCAGATCATGACGCACACCGACGCGCCCCACGCGCCCCCCATCGTCATCCGGCGCCGCGGCCGCCTCGCCCGGCGGACGGCGGCCGCGCTGGTCGCCGCGTGGCTGGCGTCGATCGCCTGGGCCCAGGTGTTCTCCTCCGAGCGCTACTACCAGCAGTGCCTCGGCTTCGAGGCCGGCGGCGACCTCACGACCGCGCGTCAGAGCTGCCTCTCGGCGCTCGAGGTCGACGCCGACCGCAGCGACGTGCAGCTGGCGCTGGGCCGGATCGAGTTCGCCCTGGGCGAGCTCGGCTCGGCCGAGAGCCGCCTCCTGCGAGTGCGACCGCAGCTCGAGGGGGCGGAGGTCGACGTCCTGCTCGCCGAGATCCTGGTCGCCGCCGACCGCCCCGAGGAAGCGCATGCCTTCGTGGCCTCGGCCCGGTCGAAGCTGCAGCAGCGCCCGGACGTGCGGCTGACGGCCCGTCTGGCCTTCCTCGAGGGGCGCGTGGCGGAGGCGGACGGCGAGTTGCAGGCGGCGCTGGCCGGGTACCAGCGCGCCATCGACGCGAACGGCATCGAGCTGGCGTACCGCCTGGCCGACGCCGAGCTGCGCTGGCGCACCGGCGACCTCGACGGGGCCGCCAGCCAGCTCCGCGACTACGAGATCGCCACCGGCGACGTCCGCTCGCCCGAGGTCAAGGCGCTCCTCGGTCGCATCGCCTGGGCCCAGGGCCGCGCCGAGGAGGCCGTCGGCCACATCGAGACCGCCCTGGCGCTGCGCGACCTGCGCGACAGCACGGGCCAGGCGGCGGACCTGCAGGTGCTGTCGATCCTCTACTACGGGCAGGGCGAGCTGCAGCTCGGCGGCCTGGCCCTGCGCGAGGCGACGCTGCGCGGGAACCTGCTGTCCTCCTTCGGCCGCAACACCGTCCTGTGGTTGCTGGCCCTCTTCGTGCTGCTGGCGCTACACCTCATCGGCGAATCGCGCCGCAACGACGAGGTCCCCGCGCAGCTGGAGGGCCCCAAGCGTTGGACGGTCGGGTCGGCCTACGGCGTCTTCGTCGCGGCGGCGCTCATGGGACTGGCCTCGGCCGTGATCTTCGGCGTCGTCGTGTACGGCAACCTGCTGGCGCTGCTCACGCCCCACCAGCAGCACGAGGCGCGGGCCGTGTACCTCATCATGTTCGCGGTCGTGGCGTCGCTGCTCGCGTGGCAGCGGACGCGGTCGCTGGGCTGGAACGCGGCCGAGCGCCTCGCCGGGAACGCGGACGGCGTGGCCGCCGGCATCGTGGTCGGCGCCCTGGTGTACGCCGTCATGCTCGGTTACCTCATCTACGTGCCCCGCGGCGGCTGGGCGGGACCGTTCTTCCTCGACCTGGCGTGGCCGACGCCGCTGCGCTTCGCGGCGCTGGCGGTGGTGCCGATCGCCGAGTTCTACTTCCGCGGCTTCCTGCGCCCCGCGATCGAGGAACGCTACGGTGCCGGCCTCGGCGTCGTCATCATGGCGCTGGTCTGGTCGCTGGCCTTCGCCACGCCGATGGTCGCGCTCGTGCCGATCGGCCTCGCCCTCGCCGAGATCGACCGCCGGCGCCCCAACGGCCTGACCGCGGTGGTCGCGCTGTGGGTCGCCTGGATCGGCCTGGGCGTCACGGTCCTGATCGCGCCCTTCGTCCGCGGCCTGTTCCTCTGAGTCGCCGGTGGCCGCCCCGCCCGATTGGCTGTCGCGCCCGCTGCGGGTGCTCAACGTCGGCCCGCTCGGCTACGCGCCGCTCACCTGGCGCGACGACCTCGGGCTCGTCGGCCTCGCCTTCGTCGATCCCGGCCTGGCGCAGCGTCACCTCGAGCGCGTCGCCCGCGCCGCCGCGTCGGCGGCCGCCGGCGGGACCCGGCGGCCGTCCCCGACACTGCTCACCCTCGCGGCCGACGACCTGCGCGCGCGCGAGGATTGGTTGCGCGCCGTGCTCGACGCGGGTGCGGCCCGCGTCGCGTTCGATCCGCCGCTCGCTTCGCCCATCCAGGGCGAGCTCACCGCCGCGCTGTTGGCCGAGGTGACCAGCCACAAGCGCGGTCTCGCCTGCCTGTGAAGGCTCACGCCTCCCGGTCTCGCGCGCCCGCCCGGGCTGGCGTGCCCGTGTCCTCGCGGGCGCGCGCGCGGGCGGCCGCGCGGTCGCGTTCGGCGTCGGCACGCGCGCTCGCCCGCAGCCACGCCAGCGGGTAACGTCGCCCGCGCCAGCGCACCTGTCCCGTCAGGAGCGCCCGCCCGGCGGCCTGCAGCAGCGCGGCGACCAGCAGCGTCACGGTCAGCGGGTGCGCCAGGCCGAGCCAGCCCGAGTGGCGCGCCCAGCGCCCGTGCAGCGCGTACACGCCCACCACCAGGACGACGACGCCCCACGCCGGCCAGCGCGCGCCGGCGGGGCCGAACAGCGCCAGGCCGAACGGCGCCACGTGCGTCGCCAGCAGGCCGACGACGGCGAGGGCGACCAGGGCGGGTCGGTAGGCCACCGCCGAGAAGGCGTTCTTCTCGAGGCCGCGCAGGGCCGCCCCCAGCGAGGGGTACCAGTCCACCTCGACGAGATCGGGCGCGAACGTCACCCACGAGCGGCCGCCGGCGGCCTTGACCGCCCGCGCCAGGGCGAGGTCGTCGTCGGGGCGGGCGCGCACGGCCGCGACGCCGCCGGCCCGCTCCAGCGCGCGGCGGCGGTAGAGGCCGAAGGCGCCGACCCCGAGGGTCCGTGGCGAGCGCGGGTTCGGCGCCTGCCACGGCCACACCAGGACCGTGAGCAGGAGCGCGAAGCCGACGACGAAGGCGCGCAGCGGCCAACCGCGCGCGAGGAAGCGCGGGAGCAGCGCCAGGTGATCGGCGCCCCAGGCCTCCGCCGCGCGCAGCGCGACCGCCACCGTCCGCGGGTGCAGCCGCACGTCGGCGTCCGTGAGCAGCACCCAGGGCGCCCGCGTCGCGCGGATGCCCACCGCCAGGGCGTGGACCTTGCCGAGCCAGCCCTCGGGCAGTCGCTCGACGCGCAGCAGGCGGGCCCGCGGGTCGTCGGCCAGCACCTCGCGCAGGCGCTCGCCGGTGGCGTCCGACGAGCGGTCGTCGACCACCACGATCTCCAGGTCGGGCGACTCGAGCGACCGCCAGCTGCGGGCGGCCGCGGTCAGCGCCGCCGCGGCCCGCGGCGTCCCCGCCTCGTCCCGCGCGGCGACGACCAGCGCGACCACGGGCCCGTCGGCGCCCCCGACGGCCGGGCCGGCCGCGCCCGCGGGCGTCTCGGCGTCGCCGGGCCCCAGCCATGGCAGCCTTCGCATGCCCCGCCACCACAGCGTCGGCAGGACGACCCAGGCCGCCAGCGAGACCCATGCCAGGGCGACCCACCACGCGTCCACGCCGAAGGCTATCGCGCGGGGCGCCGCACCGCGGTGCGCGAAGCGGTCCCGGCGGCCAGCCGCGCGTCCGCGCGCCGGCGCTCTGGTAGCGTGGTCGTGGACCATGCGCCACCCACAGGACGCCGCCGCCCTCGCCCGCCTGGGCCTCGTCACACGCGCGCTGCACGACGTCGGCGAGCCCGACCTCACCGTCGACCTCCTCGGCCGCCTGTGGCCGTCGCCGCTGCTGCGTCGCGCCGTCGCGCCCGGGGCCGACCTCGGTGGCGCGCTGACGCTCGCCGACGCCGGTGCCCTGCGCGAGCCCCATCCGACCCGCGTCCCGGTCGTCGCCGTCGGGCGCATGGGCGACCTCATGCCCGAGGTGCGCCGGCTCGCCGCCTGGGACGTTCCCGCGCTCGCCCTCGACCTGACGACGCTCGCCGACACCCCGCCGTTCGGCACTCAGGCCTGGCACCCGCGCTCGCGCGACGACCTGGCGGAGGTCGTCGCCGCCGCGGGCCGTCCCGTCTGGCTCCTCGGCATCGCCTCCGCCGACGACGCCGCGGTGGCCGCCGACGCCGGCATCGACGCGATCGTCGTGGACGGCGCCCTGGGGCGCCACCTCGGCGGCCCCGCCACCGCGGAGGTGCTGCCGGAGGTCGTGGACGCGGTCGCCGGCATGCTGCGGGTGCTCGCCGGCGGCGAGGTCGCCGGCGGCGTCGACGCGCTGCGGCTCCTGGCCCTGGGGGCCGACGCCGTGGTCGTGGGCGGCGAGCGCCCGACGGCGGCCCTCGAGGAGGAGTTGCGCTACGCCATGCGCCTCACCGGCTGCGCCAGCCTCGCCGACATCGGCTACGACATCGTCTTCGCGCCCCTCTTCGACGAACCGTGATCGCCTTCGTGGAGGGCGTCGTCAGCGAGATCGGCAGCGATCGCGTGGTGCTGCAGGCCGGGGCCTTCGGCGTCGAGGTGCTGGCCACGGCCAAGGCCCTGGCCGCCTGCCGCCCGGGCGCGACGGTCCGGCTCGCCACCCACCTGGTGGTCCGCGAGGACGGCTGGGCCCTCTACGGCTTCGCCGACGCGGAGGGCCGCGCGCTGTTCCAGCAACTGCTCGGCGTCAGCGGCGTCGGCCCCAGGCTGGCGCTCGGGCTCCTGACGGCCCTCACCCCGCAGCAGGTGGCGCTGGCGGTGGCGACGGGCGACGCGCCGCTGTTGGCCACCGCGCCGGGCGTCGGCAAGCGCACCGCCGAGCGGCTGGTGGTCGAACTCAAGGGCAAGCTGCCCGAGGCCCTCGAGGGGGCCGGCGCCGCCCGCGCCGCGGCCGCCTCGCCGGCGGCGGACGACGCCGTGGAGGCGCTCGTCGCCCTGGGCTACCGCGAGTCGACCGTGCGCGCCGCCGTCGCCGACCTCGCCGCGAAGGAGCCCGAGGCGGGCCCCGAGACCCTGATCCGCAAGGCCTTGTCTCGCCTCAGGTGAGACAAGGCCCGCCTTGATCTCGCCTCAGGTGAGACAAGGCCCGCCTTGATCTCGCCTCAGGTGAGACAAGGCCCGCCTTGATCCCGCCTCAGGTGAGGCGGGGCCCGCCCTAGACCGCGAGCGCCTCCCCCGGCGCCACCCAGGGCAGGTCGAAGGCCTCGCCGACGCCGCGGTGGGTCACCCGGCCGCCGAAGGTGTTGAGTCCGCGCGCCAGCACCCGGTCGGCGCGCATGGCGCCGAGCGGTTCGGCCGCCAGCTCGAGGGCGTACGGCAGCGTCAGGTTCGACAGCGCCAGCGTGCTCGTGTTGGGCACGGCGCCCGGCATGTTGGCCACGCCGTAGTGCACGATGCCGTCGACGATGTAGGTGGGCGCGTCGTGGGTGGTGGGGCGGATCGTCTCCACGCAGCCGCCCTGGTCGACGGCCACGTCGACGATGACGCTGCCGGCGCGCATGCTGCCGAGCATGGCGCGGGTGACGAGGTGCGGCGCGCGGGCGCCGACGATGAGGACCGCGCCGATCACCAGGTCGGCCTGCGCCACCGCCTCCGCGATCGTGCCGGGATGGCTCATGAGCGTCTGGATGCGGCCGCCGAAGACGTCGTCGAGGTACTGCAGCCGCTCGTGGTCGATGTCGAGGATCGTCACGTGGGCGCCGAGGCCGATCGCCATCTTGGCGGCGTTGGTGCCGACCGCACCACCGCCCAGGATGACGACCTGGCCGGACGCGACGCCGGGCACGCCGCCGAGCAGCACGCCGCGACCGCCCAGGAAGCGGCTGAGGTAGTGGGCGCCGACCTGCGTCGCCATCCGCCCGGCGACCTCGCTCATGGGCGTCAGCAGCGGCAGGCCGCCGCGATCGAACTGCACGGTCTCGTAGGCCACCGCCGTGGTGCCGGCGGCCAGCAGCGCCTCGGTGAGCGGTCGGTCGGCCGCCAGATGGAGGAACGTGAAGAGCACCAGGTCGTCGCGCAGGAAGCCGTACTCCGCCGGCGTCGGCTCCTTGACCTTGAGCACCATCGGCGCCGCCCAGGCCTCGCCGGCGGAGGCGACGATCTCGGCGCCGGCCGCGCGGTAGGCGGCGTCGTCGAAGCCGCTGCCGGCGCCCGCGCCGCTCTCCACCCGGACGGTGTGCCCGGCGTGCGCCAGCGCCTGCACGGCCACCGGCGGCGCGGCCACGCGGTACTCGTGGGTCTTGGTCTCCTTCGGGATGCCGATGATCATGGCAGACTCCTACGGCGACGCTGCGCCGATGCGGGAACGGCGGTCGAACCGAATGGTGCCGTGCATCGAGTGTACCGCCCGCCCCACCCCGCCCGTCAGGCGACGCGTGTCCCTGGCGCAAGGCGACGGCGCGTCGCGGCGGTCGCCGGAAGCGTCGCGGCCGGCGCGCGGGCGCCGGGATCCCGTCGGCCTCAGGCGCCCTCCCGCCACACCCGCAGCGGCCGCGCGCGCCCCTCCTCGGCCTCGGCCACGGCCACCAGCCGCCCGAGGGGGTCGACGAGCGCCGCGCGGCCCGCGAAGTTCGCCGCGACGCGCTGCCCGTCGCGCAGCCGCCGCGCGGCGTCGGCGTCGAGCGCGACGGTGGGGAGCCCGAGCAGGACCAGGGGATCGAGCGGCGTGGCGTGGGGCAGGGCCTCGAGCGGGACCGCCGCCTCGATCCCGACGCTGCCCGCGCGCGTGCGACGCAGCCCGCCGAGGTGGGCGGGCACGTCCAGCGCGGCCCCGAGGTCGCGGGCGAAGGCGCGCACGTAGGTGCCGGAGCGCACGGCGAGCGCGAGCACGGCCGTCGGCGCGTCCGGGTCGAGCGGCGGCGGCAGCGGGGCCGGCGCCGTCGCGTCGGGGCGCCAGGCGTCGCCGTCGCGCCGCCAGCCGTGCGCCAGCGCGTCCCATGGCCCGAAGGCGAGGAGTTCCAGCCGGCGGTACCCCGCCGGGCGCGGCGGTAGGTCGAGGGTCTCGCCGCGGCGGGCCGCCTGGTAGCCCTTGACCCCGCCCCGCTTGATCGCCGCGTAGGCCGGCGGCGACTGGGTCGTCAGCGACAGGAACGGGGGCAGCGCGGCCGCGATCGCCGCCGCGGTCAGGCCGCCGGCGTCGCCGCGCTCGACGACCGGCCCCTCGGCATCGAGCGTGGGCGTGCCGAGGCCGAACACGACCCAGGCCAGGTAGGCCTTGTCGGCGCCCGTCAGGTAGGGCGAGAGCTTGGTGGCCTCGTCCGCCAGCAGCAGCAGGACGCCGGTCGCCAGCGGGTCGAGGGTGCCGCCGTGGCCCACGCGGCGCGTGCCGAGCAGGCGCCGTCCGCGCGCGACGACGTCGTGCGAGGTCATCCCCAGGGGCTTGTCGACGGCGAAGGCGGGCATCGCGGCAGCGTAGCAGGCCCGCGGCGCGCGGCGGGCGTCCCGTCCCGGACCCTCGCGCGAGGCGGCGTTAGGCTGGGGGCATGATCGAGGTCCAGGGACTCACCAAGCGCTTCGACGAGCTGGTCGCCGTCGACGACGTCTCCTTCGCGGTCGCCGCGGGCGAGGTCTTCGGCCTCCTGGGGCCGAACGGCGCCGGCAAGACGACCACCCTGCGGGTGCTGGCGACCCTGCTGCAACCGGACGGCGGGCGGGCGACGATCGCCGGCCACGACATCCGGCGCGAACCCGAGGCCGTGCGCCGCGCCATCGGCGTGGTCAACGGCGGCATGGGGCTGTACGACCGCCTCACCGGCCGCGAGGTGCTGCACTACTTCGGCGAGCTCTACGGCATGCGCCACGACGCCGTCGAGCGCCGCGTCGAGGAGCTCGACGAGCTGCTCGACCTCGCCGGCACGCTCGAGAAGCGCACCGGCGCGTTCTCCACCGGCATGAAGCAGAAGATCGTCGTCGCCCGCGCCGTGCTGCACGACCCGCAGGTGCTCTTCTTCGACGAGGCGACCAGCGGCCTCGACGTCATGGCGCGCCGCGCCGTGCTCGACTTCTGCCGCCGCTACCCGGGCGAGGCGCGGGCGGTCGTGTGGTCGACCCACGTGATGAGCGAGGCCGAGGAGCTGTGCGACCGCGTCGCGGTGCTGTACCGCGGCCGGGTCGTCGCCGACGACACCGTGGCGGGCCTCAAGGGGGCCGCGGAGGCGCCCGACCTGGAGCAGGCCTTCTTCACGCTGGTCCGCCGCAGCGGGCTGGCCGAGGGGCAGGAGGTGGCCGCATGAGGTGGCCGTTCGTCCGACGCATCGCCACCAAGGAGATCCTCTCCACCCTGCGCGATCACCGCGCCATCGTGTCCAACCTCGTCATCCCGCTGCTGCTGCTGCCGGTGATGATGCTCGGCCTGCCGCTGCTGCTGGGCGGGCTGTTCCAGCGCGAGGCCACCACCGTCACCGAGCTGGCCGTGCAGGGGGCCGAGCACCTGCCGCCCGAGCTGGCGGCGGCGATCGAGGCGCAGGCGGCCACGCTGGTCGCGGTCGACGACGCGGAGGCCGCCGTGCGGGCGGACGACTACCCGGCGGGGCTCATCGTCACGCCCGGGTTCGGGGACGCCATCGCCACCGGCGAGCGCGCGGAGGTCGTCATCGTCGTCAAGGAGGCGAACCTGCGCGCCGAGCTCAACGCCGGCAAGCTGCGCTCCGCCGTCGACGCCTACCGGCGGGCCGTGGTGGCCGAACGCCTCGTCGACGCCGGCGTCGACCCCGCCGTGCTCGAGCCGGTCGCCGTCTCGACCCTCGACGCCTCGACCCAGGCGGAGCGTTCCAGCGGCCAGCTGGCGTGGCTGATCCCCTTCTTCATCGCCATCTGGACGCTGACCGGCGGCCAGATGACGGCCATCGACGCCACCGCCGGCGAGAAGGAGCGCGGCACGCTCGAGGTGCTGCTGGTGACGCCGGTGCGGCGCGCCGAGGTCGTCTTCGGCAAGTTCCTGGCGGTCGTGCTGTTCGGCCTGAGCGCGGCCCTCATGGCGATCGTCGGCTTCGTGCTGGGCGGGACCGTGCTGCGACGGCTGTTCCTGCCGCTGATCGGCGAGGAGGGCGGCGAGATGGCCGCCATGATGGGCGGCAGCCTGACGATCACGCCGACGACGATCGCCCTGCTGGTGGTCTCCAGCGTCCTCATGGCGGCCGTGGTCGCGGCGCTGCTCATGTCGGTCACGCTGTTCGCGCGCTCGTTCAAGGAGGCGCAGACCTACGTGGCGCCCATGTCGTTCCTGCTCATCGTGCCGGCGATCGCCCTGCAGTTCAAGGACCTCATCGGCGCCGGCGCGTTCGTCTACTGGATCCCCGTCTACAACGTCATGATCCTCATGGACGACGCCGTCAAGGGGGCGGCCAGCCTGGGGCCCACCCTCACGACCTGGGGCGTGATGGCGGCGCTGATCGCGCTCCTGCTCGCCTTCGCCTACCTGAACTTCAAGCGCGAGGACGTGCTCTTCCGCACCTGACCCGGGGCACCGCGAACGGCGTCGTCGACTCAGCCCTCCGCCTCGCCGCCGGTCGTGGACTGGCGGTATGGCGTGTCGACCGCGCCCTCGCTCGGCAGCCGGCCGTAGAGCTCGGCCGTCTCGCGCAGCTGCGGGGCGAGCCAGTAGGGCAGCGCGTCCCAGGTGAAGCGCCAGCCCCAGTTGCCCGAGGGGGCGCCGGGTGTGTTCATGCGGGCCTCCGAGCCGAGCCCCAGCAGGTCCTGCAGCGGCGCGATGGCCGTCGCGGCGACCGAGCCCTGGGCGGCCCGCCACAGGTCCCACGCGACGTTGGCCGCGTCGCGCGCCAGGTAGCGGCGCAGGAAGTCGCGCTCGCGTTCGGGCGCCTGCGCGTACCAGCCGACGGTCGTGTCGTTGTCGTGGGTGCCGGTGTAGACGACGGCGTTCGCCGGGTAGTTGTGCGGCAGGTAGGGGTCGGCGGCGTCGCCCGCGAAGGCGAACTGCAGCACCTTCATGCCGGGGAGCGCGTTGTCGTCGCGCAGCTTCTCGACGCCGGGCGTGATGACGCCGAGGTCCTCGGCGACGATCGGCAGCTCGCCCCCCTCACCGGCCAGGGCGGCCCGCAGCGCGTCGAACAGCGGCTGACCGGGTCCCTTGACCCAGCGGCCCTTGACCGCCGTGGGCTCGTCGGCCGGGATCTCCCAGTACGCCTCGAAGCCGCGGAAGTGGTCGATGCGCAACTCGTCGACGAGCTCGAGCGTGCGCCGCACGCGGGCGATCCACCAGGCGTAGTCGTGCTTCGCGTGACGGCCCCAGCGGTAGAGGGGGTTGCCCCAGCGCTGGCCGGTCGCGGAGAAGTAGTCCGGCGGCACGCCGGCGATGACGCTGGGCTGGCCGTCGTCGTCGAGGTGGAAGAGGTCCTGGTCCGCCCAGGTGTCGGCCGAGTCGAAGGCGACGAAGATCGGCACGTCGCCGAGGATGGCGATGCCGCGCTCGGCGGCGGCGGCGCGCACGTCGCGCCACTGGCGGTCGAACCACCACTGCCACAGCGTGTGGCGCTCGATCGCCTCGGCGTGCGCCTCGCGCGCGGCGGCCAGCGCCTTCTTCTTGCGCTGCCGCAGGGGGGCGTCCCACTCGACCCACGAGCGGCCCCCGTGCGCCTCCTTGAGCGCCATGAAGAGGGCGAAGTCGTCGAGCCAGGCGCCCGCCCGCTCGCGGAAGGCGGCGAACGCGGCGCGCTCCTCGTCGCCGGCCCACGAGCGCCAGGCGTCGGTGGCGAGGCGCAGCGCCTGCAGCCGGAACTCGATGACGGGGCCGAAGTCGACGCGGCCGTCGCCGAAGTCGCCGCCGACGAGGTCCTCGGCCCGCAGCCAGCCCTCCTCGTGCAGGCGCTCGAGGCTGATGAGGTAGGGGTTGCCGGCGAACGACGAGAAGCTCTGGTAGGGGCTGTCGCCGTAGCCGGTGGGGCCGAGCGGCAGCACCTGCCACAGGCGCTGGCCGGACTCGGCCAGCCAGTCCAGCCAGCGGACGGCGTGGGGCCCGAGCTCGCCCAGCCCGTAGGGCCCGGGGAGCGAGGTGGGGTGCAGCAGGACGCCGGAGCGGCGCGACACGGGCATGGTGACCTCCGGATCAGCCCTTCTCGAAGGGCTTGCCGATCGCCTTGGGCGGGATGGCGCGACCGACGAAGCCCGCCAGCACCAGCATGGTGAGGATGAAGGGCAGGCTCTGCACGACGGTCGGCGGCAGCAGCTGCCCGCCGCCGAGCTGCGTCTCCAGCGCCTGGAAGGCGCCGAACAGCAGCGTCGCGCCCAGCACCCCCACGGGGTGCCACTTGCCGAAGATCAGCGCGGCCAGCGCGATGAAGCCGCGGCCGCCGGACATCTCGGAGATGAACTGGTTGAAGCCGCCGATCGAGAGGTACGCCCCGCCGAGCCCGGCGAGCACGCCCGAGAGCATGACGCCGGCGTAGCGCATGCGGGTGACGGAGACGCCGACGCTGTCCGCGGCCTCGGGGTGCTCACCCACGGCCCGCAGGCGCAGGCCGAAGGGGGTGCGGAACAGCACGTACCAGGTGAGCGGCACGAGCAGGAACGCCAGGTAGACGAGCGGGCTGAACTGGAAGGCGCCCTCGCCCCAGCGCGGCAGGCGGTTGGTGATCGTCGCCGAGGTGGCGGAGTTGCCGAAGAGGCCCGTGAGGACCACCGCGGGCACGCCGATCGCCATGAGGTTGATGGCGACGCCGGAGATGATCTGGTCGGCCTTGTAGCGGATCGACACGACCGCATGGATCCAGCCCACCCCGGCGCCGACGACCATCGCCGCCAGCACCCCGACCCAGGGCGCGTACCACACGGCGGCGCCGGGCGTCTGCGTGAGCGCGGGGAGCTCGACGAAGTAGGTCACCAGGGCCGCCGTCAGCGCGCCGAAGATGATGATGCCCTCGAGGGCGATGTTGACGACGCCGGAGCGCTCGGAGAACATGCCGCCCAGCGCGGCCAGGAGCAGCGGCGTGGTGGCGCGCAGCGCCGAGCCGAGGAGGGCCAGGAGGACGACGGTGTCCATCAGCGGTCCCCCTCGCTCGCGGCGGCCTGCGGCGCGATCGGCGGCGGCTCCCCGCCCGGTTTCCCCGGGCCCGGTGGCATGGCACCGGCGGGTTCCTCGGGCGACTCACCCTGCTCCGGCGCCCGACGCAACGGGTTCGTCAGCCGCTCGGGCAGGAAGCCCTTGGCCGCGATGAACAGCACGACCAGCGCCAGGACCATGGACACGACGTCGCGGGTCAGGTCGGTGAAGGCGATGTTCATGGCCGAGCCGCCGTTCTTGAGGACGCCGAAGAGGAAGGCGGCGAGCACGGTCCCCACCGGGTGGTTGGCGCCCAGCAGCGCCACGGCGATGCCGTCGAAGCCGTCGCCGGTGGGGAGCGATTGGCGCAGGGCGTAGTCCTCGAGCGCGCCGCCCAGCACGTAGTGGGTGGCCGTGAGGCCGGCCAGCGCGCCGGAGATCGCCAGCGCCATGACCGTGTTGCGCGGGATGTTGGCGCCGCCGAACTCGGCCGCCTTGGGGGCCAGGCCGGTGGCCCGCAGCTCGTAGCCGTAGCGGGTGCGGAACAGGAAGAGCCACACGAACGCGGCCGCCGCGAGGGCGATGAGGAACGAGGGGTTGAGGTTCGTCGGCGGGATCGCCAGCGGCAGGGCACGCCAGCCGACGGCGGCGAGCGCGGCGTAGGTGACGGCCGCCGCCGCCAGCGCGGCCAGCGCCCGTCCCGGCAGGCCACGCCGCCGCACGGCCGCCAGCACGCCGGAGGCGAAGAAGGCCAGGACCGCGAGCAGGCCGGCGACCCAGGCGGCCGCGTCGATCGCGATCACGTTGGTGCCGGGCGTCTCGCGCAGGTCGATGCCGAACATGGCCGGCAGGCGCGGGATGCGCGCCGCCTCCGAGAGCTCGTACGACTTCGGCTCGGAGCCGGGGGCCTTGAAGGGCAGCTCCAGCACCACCGGCTGGTCGCCGGGCCGCGGCTGCGCGACGACGACGGCGCCGACCAGGGCGACGACCGCCACCAGGGCCAGCGTGAGGCGCGGCGAGACGCGCATGAGGCGGCGCACGGGGGGCAGCAGCAGGCCCACGACCGACGCCAGCACGACCCAGGCGACGAGCTGGATGACGCGCACGGCCGAGGCCGCGAAGGTCGGCGAGGACGACAGCATGAAGAGCATGAGCGAGGCCGCCACGAAGTTGAGCAGGATCGTGTTGATGACCTCGTTGGCGCCGAAGCGCGCCTTGAGGAAGCCCGGGATGGCGCCCCACAGGCCGCCGCCCACGGCCGCCGCCACCACCGCCACGGGCAGCACGAACCAGGCGGGACCCGGCAGGTAGAGGCCGACGAACATCGCGCCGATGGCGCCCAGCACCATCTGGCCCGGGGCGCCGATGTTGAACAGGCCGGCGCGGAAGCCGAAGCCCACCGCCAGGCCGGTGAAGATCAGCGGGGTGGCGAACGACAACGCGTCGAAGAAGCCCTTGGCCGTGCCGAGCGAGCCCGAGAAGAGGATGTAGTACGCGTGCCACAGCACGTCCAGCCGGCCCGCGAGGGCCATCCCCGGACCCGTGATCACCACGTCGCGACCCAGCGGCGTCGGCTGCAGCAGCAGGATGACGACCGCGGCGGCGACCAGCGCCAACGCGATCGACACGGCGGGGACGGCGACCGCCGTGAGCACGCGGTCGATCACGCGGCCGGCGGGCGGCCACACGCGGAACCCGAACAGCAGCGCGGCGGCGCCGGCGAGCAGCGTCAGGAAGGCGGCAAGCCCCGGGGCCGAGCCGCCGTACGGCAGGCGGCGCACGACCACACCGGCCTCGCGCGCCAGCTCGACGCTGCGCTCGACCGGCCGCGTCAGCGCCTCCTCGGACAGCTGCCGCAGGCGCTCCGCGTCCTGGTTCTCGCGCGGGTTGGCGATGCTCGGTGCGATCGCCTCCTGGAAGGCCACGGCGCGCCGCGCCTCGACGGCCGCGTCGAACTGCCCCAGCCCCCAGCCGACGGCAACGACGAGCAGGGCGCCGGCCGCGAGCCAGGCGCCATGACGGGCGCGCCCAGGCAGCGCCGAAGCGCCCGCGACGACCGCGAGGCCGGCGACGGAGAGCCAGAGCACGGCGGGCAGGCCGGGCACGCTCAGGGGCTCGGTCCGGCCGGTGAAGTCGACCACCCGGTCGGGCAGCAGGAGGACCGCCGCCCGCGACCCGGTCTCGCGGCTGAAGGCCGCCCACGGGGCGACCCACAGCGACAGCAGGGTCAGGAGGGCGAAGGCCGCGACCGCGACGCGTTCGCTCATCGCGCCATCCTACATTGGCGCCGGGTCGCCCTCCCCCCATTCGCGCCGCAGCGCCTCCACCGCGCGTCGGGCTTCGGACGCGTGCGCGAAGCGATCGGCCGGGTCCGGCGCCAACAGGCGCGCCACCACCTCGTCGGCGGCGGCCAGCGACGCGTCGAGGCGCGAGGGCCGCGCCACCTCGCCCGCGCCCGCGGTCGGCGCGCGGCGGGCGGCCCACAGCGTCTCCAGGGCCGCGGCGTGGGGCACCTCGCCGGTGAGCGCCGCGACCAGCATGATGCCGGCCGCGTAGAGGTCGGACGCCGGCGTCGCCGGCTCGCCTCGCGCCTGCTCCGGGCTGAGGTACGCCAGCGTACCGGCGGCCCTCGGCGCGGTCGCCGGGTCGCCGAGGCGCACGGCCAGGTCGAAGTCGATCAGCGTGACGCGGCCCGCGCGGTCCAGCAGGACGTTCTCCGGCTTCACGTCGCGGTGGACCACGCCCTGGTCGTGGAGGTAGGCGAGCCCCGCGAGCAGCTGGGCGAACGCGGCCAGGTAGCGGCCCCGGTCCGCCGTCCCCGGGACCCGCCCGCCGGCCGCGTCGCCGCGCCGCAGCACCAGCTCGCGGCCCGAGACCAGCGGCATGCGCACGCCGGGCCACCCGAGGACGTCGACGCGCGCGTCGACGTGCAGCACGTTCGGGTGGCGGAACCCGTGGGCGATGCGGAACTCCTGATCGGCGCGCGCCTCGTGGCCCGGCGGCAGCAGCTTGAGCGCGCCGACCGACGCGCCGTCGGACACCAGGTAGACCCGGGCGCTGGCGCCGCGGCCCACCTCGCGCAGGACCATCTCGCCGCTCGGCAGGCGTTGGCCGATGACGCGCGGCCCGGCCCCGACGGCGGCGCTCACCGCGGCACCAGGATGCGCGCGCGGCGCAGCGCGGCCAACGCGTTGCGCTCCGGGTCGAGCGCGGCGCCCGCCGCCGGCGCCGAGCGGCCGCCCGCGGCCCCGCGCCGGCCGCCCCCCGGCGGCCGCCGGGCCGGGACCGGGCGCGGCGCGCCGCCGCCGGCCGGCACGCGCAGCAGCACGTGCCCCACCCCGGCCTGCGCCAGGGCCGCGCGGGTCCGGCGCAGGAAGGCCTGCACCGCGGCGCGGTAGGCGCGCACCTCCTCGGGGCCGATGGTGCGCCGCTCGTCGCTCTCCACGTCGACGACCTCGAAGCGGCCCTCGGCGGGGTTGAGGTCGTCGTCCGAGACGACCTGCAGGAACGCGGCATCGAGCCCGCGCGCCTTCAGCGCCACGAGCGCGGGCCGCCACGGCCGCGGGTCGAAGAGGTCCGAGATCACCACGGCCAGCGCCGCGCCGCGCACCTTGGGCAGGCCCAGCGCGAAGCCGCGCACGCCCTCCACGGGACCTGGGACGCCGGCGACGGGTGCCGCCTCCTCCAACAGGCCCCAGGCGCGCGCCAGCCCCACCCGGCCCTGCGCCACGGGGCTGGAGGCCCCGGCCGTGGTGTGCACGCGGGTGATGGCGTCGCGCTGCCCGACGTAGCTGACGAGCTCGGCGACGATCCGGGCGTAGTCGAGCTTCCCCGCCAGGCCCATGCTGGGGCTGACGTCGAGCACGACGTGCACGTCGATCGTCCGCTCGGCCCGGTAGAGGCGCGTCACCAGCCGGCGGCTGCGCGCGTAGGCGCGCCAGTCGACGGCCCGCAGCTCGTCGCCCGGCTGGTACGGGCGGAAGTCCTGGAACTCGACGGAGCTGCCGGTCTCGCGGGCGCTGCGGTCGCCGCTGGCGGCGCTCATCTCGCGCGCCGCCAGGGCGTAGCGGTCCAGGGCACGACGCCCGGCGGCGCTGATCACGGCGCCTCGCCGGCCGCTGCGGGCTGCGGCATGCTCCCCCTCAACCGCGGCCGGGGCGCGGGCCCCCGTCGACGCTCGCCACGGCCTCCGTGACGACCTGGTCGGGATCGACGCCCTCGACCTCGGCCTCGAACGACAGCAGCAGGCGGTGGCGCAGCGACGGCAGCGCCGCCCGCCGCAGGTCCTCGAGCTCGACGTGCGGCCGCCCGGCCGCCAGGGCGTAGCCCTTGGCCGCCAGCACCATCGCCTGGGCACCGCGCGGGCTCGCCCCGAGCCGCACCATGGGGTGCTCGTGCGTCGCCTCGACCAGCTTCACGACCCACTCGAGCGCGCTGGTGGCCACGGGGACGGCGCGCAGGGTGGCCTGCATGTCGAGGAAGGTCTCGCGCGACACCACGTCGCGCGGCGCCTCGGCCTCCTCGCCGGTGGTGGCGACGAGGACCATCCGCAGGGTGTCCGGATCCGGCCGCGGCACCAGCACCTTGAAGAGGAAGCGGTCGAGCTGCGCCTCGGGCAGCGGGTAGGTGCCCTCCATCTCGATCGGGTTCTGGGTCGCCAGCACCACGAACGGGTCGGGCAGCCGGTGGCGCACGCCGGCGACGGTCACGGCCCGTTCCTGCATCGCCTCGAGCAGGGCGGACTGGGTCTTGGGGGTGGCGCGGTTGATCTCGTCGGCCAGCAGCACGTGGTGGAAGACGGGCCCGGGCTGGAACTCGAAGCGCCGCTCGCGCGCCTCCTCGACGAAGACGGTGCTGCCGGTGACGTCGGCGGGCATGAGGTCCGGGGTGAACTGCACGCGCCCGAAGGTGAGCGCCGTGGCGTCGGCGAAGGCGCGCACGAGGCGCGTCTTGCCCAGGCCGGGGGCGCCCTCGATGAGCACGTGGCCGCGCGCCAGCGCCGCGATGAGCAGGTCTTCGACCAGCCCCCGCTGGCCGAGGATGACCCGCGCCACGGCGTCGCGCAGGCGGCCGAACGGTTCGGCGTAGGCGCTGACGGGATCGTTCTGCATGCGTTCGATGACCTCCAGGGTGTCCCCGCAGGGCAGCGTACACTGGGCGCCATGACGGCCACGTCGGTCGCGGTCGCGCAGCCGCCCCCCAGGCTCACCTGGGGCCGCGTCGAGTTGCGGCCGCTCACCCAGCTGGACGGCCGCGCGTGGCGCCGCCTCCACGCGCACTTCCGCGACCCGGAGATCGCGCGCCTCAACGGCACGCCGCCCTCGCGCCTGCCGCTGTGGCTGCTGCGCCGCATGCTGCGCGCGGACGCCGCCCGCCACGACCGCCGCACCTTCGGCATCTTCGACGAGCAGGCGGCCTACATCGGCACCGTCGAGCTCTACGACCTGCGCGGCAGCGAGGCCACGCTGGGCATCATCATCGGCGAGCGCAGCCACTGGAGCCGCGGCTACGGCGGCGACGCCATGCGCGCCCTGCTCGCCTACGCCTTCGAGGAGCTCGGCCTGGAGCGCGTGCGGCTGCACACCTTCGGCGACAACGAGCGCGCGCAGGCCGCCTTCCGCAAGGTCGGCTTCGTCGAGCGCCAGCGGCAGACGGGCCAGCGCGGCCGCGTCGACGTCCACATGACGCTCGTGCGCTCCACCTGGTTCGCGCGGCGCGGGACCCCGGGCGCGGGCGGGTCGGCGTCGGCCTCGACGGCGTCGCCGGGCTCGGCCGCGCTCGCCTCGCCGGACGCGGCCGGCTAGGCGCCGGCCTCCTCGCCCTCCAGCGCCTCGAGCGCCGCGGGATCGAAGTACGACTTCACGGCCGCCGCCGCGGCCCGGCCGACGCCGGGCACCGCCGCCAGCGCCTCCAGCGACGCGTCGCGCAACTGATCGACCGACGAGAAGTGGGCCAGCAGGGCGTCGCGCCGCTTGGGGCCGACGCCGGGCACGTCGTCGAGCAGGCTGCGGGTCATGGCCGCGCCGCGGCGTTGGCGGTTGTAGCCCACCGCCGTGCGGTGCGCCTCGTCGCGCGCGTGGATGAGGAGTCGCAGCGCCGGGTGGGCGTTGGGCAGCAGCAGCTCGCGGCCGTCCTGGGTGACGATCGTCTCGATGCGCTTGGCCAGGGCGACGAGCGGGACGTCGACGCCGGCCTCACGCAGCGCGCGCTGGGCGGCCGACAGCTGCCCCTTGCCGCCGTCGATGAGCAGCAGGTCGGGCGGCGGCAGCTGGTCGGCCAGGCGCCCGGTGAAGCGCCGCAGGACGGCCTGGTGCATGGCGGCGAAGTCGTCCGGGCGGTCCAGGCCGTGGATGCGCAGGCGGCGGTACTCGCTCTTCTTGGCGCGGCCGCCCTCGAACACCACCAGGCTGGCGACGGTGTGGCTGCCCATGAGGTTGGAGACGTCGAAGCCCTCGAGCCGCCAGGGGGGCGTGGCGAGGCCGAGCGCCGTCTGCAGCTCGCGCACGCCGGGCGCCTCGCCGCGCTTCTCCAGCAGCGCCAGCTCCGCCTCGAGCCCGGTGCGGGCGTTGCGCTCGGCCATGCCCACCAGGGCCACCTTGTCGCCGCGCCGCGGGGTGCGCAGTTCGACCTTGCGGCCCGCGCGGCCCGCCAGGAAGGCCGACCAGGTGGCCACGTCGAGCTCGCTCTCCGGCAGCAGCAGCAGCGGGGGGACGTGCGTCGCCATGCCGTAGTACTCCGCCAGGAAGGGCTCGAGCAGTTCCGCCACGGTGGCGCCGGCGGCGCGCGTCAGGAAGCGCTTGTCGCGCCCCACCACCCGGCCGCGGCGCATCTGGAAGAGTTGCACCATGGCGAAGTCGCCCGCCTGCGCCACGCCCAGGAAGTCGAGGTCCTCCCCGCCCGACGACACCACGCTCGATTCGTAGCCCGACAGCCGCTTGAGCGCCTCGAGCCGGTCGCGGTAGGTGCGCGCCAGCTCGAAGTCCAGGCGCCCCGCCGCGGCCCGCATCTCCCCCTCCAGCATGGCGACCGTCTCCTCGACACGCCCCTCGAGGAAGGTGCGCACCTGGCGTACGACGGCGGCATAGGCCTCGGGGTCGGCGGCGCCGACGCAGGGCGCCGGGCAGCGGCCCATGTGGTGCCGCAGGCAGGGCTTCTTGCGCGCCTGCATCGGCGAGCCGCTGTTCTGCCGCAGCGGGAACACCGCGCCGACGAGCTCCTGCAC
>Ga0180435_10002101_pt1 | contig 20445 bp, 16 predicted proteins | sample SS_ome_3_FD_132467 | JGI IMG/M metagenome (GOLD analysis project Ga0180435, IMG submission 132467) | Hypersaline lake sediment archaeal communities from the Salton Sea, California, USA - SS_3_S_1 metaG | ecosystem: Environmental > Aquatic > Non-marine Saline and Alkaline > Hypersaline >...
GAACCACGAGGATCCGGTGGGCTCGGGCCGCTGGTACTACCGGGTGACCGCCGTCGACGTCCACGACGGCGAGAGCGCGCCCAGCGACGAGATCATGGTGAACGACGCCACGGCCGTGGGCGACACGCCTGCGGTCCTCGCCCTGCGCGGCGCCACGCCCAACCCCTTCAATCCGTGCACGGAGATCCGCTTCGACCTGCCCCGCGACGGCGCCGTGACCCTCGGCGTGCACGCCCTCGACGGCCGACGCGTGGCCGTTCTGTTCAGCGGCGACCTGCCCGCTGGAACGCACACGGCGGTCTGGGACGGCCGTGGCGAAGACGGCCGGCCCGTCGCGTCGGGCACCTACGTGTGCCGCCTGATCGCAGCCGGCGAGCAACGACACCTCAAGCTGTCGCTCCTGAAATAGCGGCTTCGCAAAGCCGAGAAAATGAGATAGTTGACATGTCAACTATCTCGTTTTTTCGTGTCCGCCACACGCACCCACCGCTATGCTCCCCCGGTCACCCACGACCGCCAGCCGGGGAGCCGCCATGCGCCGATTCCTTTTCGTCCTCGCCGTTCTCACCCTCCCGCTCCAGGCCGCGGCCGCCGACCGTGTCACCGGCCGCGCCTTCGCCACCCGCTCGGAGGTGATCGCCCCCCACGGCATGGCCTGCACCAGCCAGCCCCTGGCCACACAGATCGCCCTGGACATCCTCAAGGCCGGCGGCACGGCGGTCGACGCGGCCATCGCCGCCAACGCCGCGCTGGGCCTGATGGAGCCCACGGGCAACGGCATCGGCGGCGACCTCTTCGCCATCGTCTGGGACGCCGAGTCGCGGAAACTCCACGGCCTGAACGCCAGCGGCCGCTCGCCCCGCTCGCTCACACTCGAGGAATTCGAGCGGCGCGGCCTGGCGCACGTGCCGCCCTATGGCCCGTTGCCCGTGTCGGTGCCCGGCTGCGTGGACGGCTGGTTCGAGCTGCACGCCGAGTTCGGCCGGCTGCCCATGGACGAGTTGATGGCGCCGGCGGTGCGCTATGCGCGCGAGGGCTTCCCCGTCTCCGAGCTCATCGCCCACTACTGGCAGCTGAGCGTGCCCAGCCGGATCGCGTATCCCGGCTTCCGCGAGACCTTCACGAGAGACGGCCGCACTCCCGCCAAGGGTGAGATGTGGACCAATCCCATGCTCGCGAACACACTCGAGCGGATCGGCGCGGAGGGCCGCGACGTGTTCTACCGCGGCGACATGGCCCGCGCGATCGCCGGCACCGTGGAGGCGGCCGGCGGCTACCTGACCTACGAGGACATGGCCGGACACCGCAGCGAATGGGTCCAGCCCGTCTCGACCGACTACCGGGGCGTGGACGTCTGGGAGCTGCCCCCCAACGGGCAGGGCATCGCCGCGCTGCAGATCCTCAACCTGCTCGAGGGCTTTGACGTGGCCGGCATGGGCTTCGGCAGCCGCGCCTACGTGCACGCCTTCGTGGAGTCGAAGAAGCTGGCCTTCGAGGACCGCGCCCGCTTCTACACCGACCCGCACTTCGCCGACGTGCCTGTCGACGGGCTGATCTCCAAGGCCTACGCCGACGCGCGCCGCGCCCTGATCGATCCCGACCGCGCCGCGCGCCGCCTCGACGCCGGCAGCCCCGCCCTCTACGCCGGCGACACCATCTACCTGACCGTCGCCGACGCCGACCGCAACATGGTCTCGCTGATCCAGAGCAACTACCGGGGCATGGGCAGCGGCGTCTGCCCCGAGGGACTCGGCTTCTGCCTGCAGGACCGCGGCGAACTCTTCAGCCTGAAGCGCGGCGACGCCAACGTCTACGCGCCGGGCAAGCGCCCCTTCCACACCATCATCCCCGCCTTCGCCACCCGCGACGGCGAACCCTGGCTGAGCTTCGGCGTGATGGGCGGCGGCACCCAGCCCCAGGCCCACGCCCAGATCATCGTCAACCTGGTCGACTTCGGCATGAACCTCCAGGAAGCCGGCGACGCCCCCCGTATCCTCCACCGCGGCTCCAGCGAACCCACCGGCACCCTCATGACCGACGGCGGCCTCGTCAGCCTCGAGACCGGCCTCGATTACGAGGTGCTGCGCGATCTCACCGAGATGGGCCACCGCGTGCAGGTGAACGTGGGCTCGTTCGGGGGGTACCAGGCGATCATGTACGACGCGGAGCAGGACGTGTACTACGGGGCGAGCGAGAGCCGGAAGGACGGGCAGGCGGCGGGGTACTAGTCCGGCCCGGATGCGTTCGTGGTCCGGCTTCCATTCTCGTCCCTCACCGCGAAGCAGAACCCCTCCTGCAGCGCGCACCCCCCGACGCGCCCGTCCCGCGCAATCGCGATGTACCCCACCTGGATCCCGCCGGCGTCCGGGTTCGTATCGACGATCCGCTGCAGCGCGTCCCGGCAGGCCTCTTCCGGCTCCATCCCCCGTCGCATGTTCTCGACCACCAGGAACGACCCGCAGGTCTTGACAACCGCCTCGCCCAGGCCGGTGGCGCAGGCGGCGCCCACTTTGTTGTCCACGTAGAGGGCGGCGCCGATGATGGGCGAGTCGCCCACGCGGCCGGGCATCTTCCACATCAGGCCGCTGGTGGTGCAGGCGCCCGACAGGTCGCCGCGGGCGTCGACGGCGAGCATGCCGATGGTGTCGTGGGACTCGGCATTGATCGCGGGCGCGTAGGCGCCGTCCTCGGCGAGCCATGTGCGCCAGGCGGCCTCGGCCTTGGGCGTCAGGAGGTCCCGGCGGGGGAAGCCCGCGTCCAGGGCGAAGCGCCGCGCGCCGGCGCCGGCGAGCATGACGTGGGGCGTGCGGTCCATGACGGCGCGGGCCACGGCCGCGGCGTGGACCACGTCCTCCAGGCAGGCCACTGCGCCCGCGTCGCCGCGGTGGTCCATGACGCAGGCGTCCAGGGTGACGCGGCCGTCGCGGTCGGGAAAGCCGCCCAGGCCGACATAGTGGTTGTCGGGGTCGGCCTCGGCCACGGCGACGCCGTCGATCACGGCGTCGAGGGCGGGATCGCCGGCCGCGAGGCGGGTCCAGGCGGCCTCGTTGGTCTCTACGCCGAAATCCCATGTGGAGACCACGAGCGGGGCGTCGGCGCGCGGCCTGTCCGTGCGTGCGACAGCGGGCTGGAATCCGAGGGCCGTGGCGCCGAGGGCGGCCGTACCGGCGGCCGCCGTCCTGAGAAAATCCCTGCGCGTGGTCATGACGGTCTCCCGGCGGTCAGGGTCGCGGTTCGATGCGGAAGAGGGCGGTGTTGTTGGCGAAGCTGTCCGGGTAATCGAAGATCTCGATCACCTTGACCTCGTCGCGGATGTCGGCCGGCAGCGGCCGGTCCAGCAGGTCGAGCAGGGCCGGGCGGAAGGTCCGGGCCACGAAGACGTTGACGACCAGGTACTCGGCGCCCTCGTCCTGGCAGAACCGGATCACGTCCGTGATGGGCATGTCCGCCGGCACCCGGAGATGGCCGCAACCCGCCCAGAAGCTCGTATAAGGCTTGTACTCGGCGATCCGCGTGTCGGCGTCCACGTGCGGGCGCAGGCGCAGGCCGGCGTCGCGCAGGCCCTCGTAGGTCTCGCTCACGTCCGAGAGGCCGGAGACCTCGTCCAGGCTGGCGACGGCCACGCCGGCCAGAGCCAGCCCCGCGAGCGCCCAGACACCGATCCGCCGCCGATCTGCGGGCAACCGCTCCTGTATCCAGCGGCCGCCGCGCACCGCACCGAGCAGCAAAAAGGGCACCATGGGCAGCCAGAAGCGGGACATCATGGGGATGCTGAAGAAGACCGGCAGCAGCCCGGGCACGACGAAGATCAGCCAGCGCCCCGGCCGCAGCACCGCGCCGACCGCCGCCAGCGCGATCGCCGGCAGTCCCAGCAGACCGACCAGGTTGGTGAGGTGGACGCGCAGGTTGTCGAGGATCAACGTCCCGTAGGCGCCGCTGGGATGCTCGCCCAGGGTGCGATCGAGGACCACGGACTTGCTCGACAGGGCCCAGCGGCCGGTCTCCGCGTGGATGAAGAGGACATAGGGCGCGAAGAAGAGGGCGAAGCCCAGCAGCAGGCGCCACGGCACGCGCCGCTCCCGAACGGCGGACGTCAGCGCGAGGCCGCCGGCGATCAGCAGGGCCTCGGGACGGATCAGGTAGGCGTAGCCCAGCAGCAGCCCCGTCGCCAGGGCGCGGCCGCGACGGTCCAGGATCCAGGCGGCGACGACGACGCAGGCGTAGAGCACGTCGGACATGTCGCCGGCCGAGGCCTTGACGAACCGGGGCAGCAGCAGCACGACGGCCCCTCCGGCCAGCGCGAGCCGGCGGCCGGCCTCCGCGCGCAACATCAGCCAGACGAGCCCGCCCAGCGCCGTGCCGAGCGCCACGTTGGCGAACTGGGCCACCCGCAGGGGCGCCAGGGGATCGTTCACGCCGAGCACGAGCAGAGGCAGGGTGATGAACAGGGGCCAGCCCGGCGGGAAGGTGCTGAAGACGAGACGACCCTCGCTCAGCAGCCGGCGGGCCTGGTCCATGTAGAAGACGCCGTCCACGCTGGGGAAGCGATCGGCCGCGGCGAGGACGATGCGCAGGATCAGGGCCGCCAGCGCGAGCAGGATCGCCAGCGCCAAGGCGAGGCGCCCGAGGCCGTCGCTCGGCGATGCGGACCCGGGACGACGGGGAGGCGCGGCACGCTTCGCGCTCATGCGGGGACTCCCGGTTGGACAGTGGGACGGCGCCCGGCTCCCGATCCGGTCCGGGCCGCTTTCGACCGGCGGAGCTTATCACGATCGCCGCGCGCACGTCAGCCCCTGCCGTCGATGGCAGGGGCTGACGTGCAAGATCGGACAGGGAGCTGGGTATCGGATCAGCGCCGCCGCGCCATGATGACCGACATCATGTCGTTGCCGGCCTGGGCGATGGTCTCCTGCAGTTCGTCGAGCAGAACCGTCGGCACGTCCCATTCCAGGAGTTCGCAGCGCCTCTCCGCCGCCTCCGACTCCGAGAGGCGCCCCTCGACCGTCTGCAGGATCGCGTTGGCGCCGTAGACCAGGCGGGCCAGCAGCATGTGCTTGCCGGCGTGTTCGGGCGCGTGATGGCAGCGCACGGCCGCCACCAGGTCCGCCGGCAGCCACCACGACTCCAGCAGCGCCCCGCCGATCTCCGCATGATCCAGGCCGACGAGGCGCCGCTCCAGATGGCGGTCGACGAATTCGACCGCCCGCCTGGAAGTCTCGTCCTCGCCCCGGCGATGCTCGAGAACGACCTCATCGAGGGCCAGCTTGCCGATATCGTGGAGGACGCCGGCGGTGAAGGCCCGCTCGCGCAGGGTGGGCAGCTCGAAGGCCGCGGCCAGACGCGAGGCCGCATAGCCCACGGCGAGACTGTGCCGCCACATGTCGTCCGCCTCCAGCCGATATCCGTGCAGGCGGCTCTTGAGGGCGGGCTCGAGACAGAGCACGAAGGCGATGCGCGCGAAGGTCAGGTTGCCGACGCGCACCAGGGCTTCGCGAACGGTGCCGATCTCGCGACTCCAGGAGAAGTAGGTGGAGTTGCACACGCGCAGCAGGCCGGCGGTCAGCCCCGTGTCGCAGGAGATGATGGGCTCCAGTTCCTCGACGCTGACGGTCGGATCGCTCATCACGGCCATGAGCGTGGCGAGCGATTCAGGATGCGTGGCCGGCGGGGGGACCCGCTCGATCAGTTCGATTGTCGTCGTCATGACTACCTCGGGATGATCCTCTCGTGTCGCGAACAGCTAGGTGATCGGCTGATTCGCGCCTAAGGAAAACCCTTAATAGGGCCTATTTTTCATGAGATTAATGATTTATTTTTGCGTTTTGATAAAAACAGGGCGGCGAGTCCATCGGAAATACCCTTATAAACGCCTGCTTCGACAACGATCCCATCGGGTCGCGGCATTGTCGGCTTGGACGCCGGACGGGACACGAGTATCATGCTCGTGCCGTTTCAACCCGAGCCGAGAGGACACACGGATATGCGGCGCGCCCTCCTCCTCCTGATCTGCCTCGCCGCCGCCCGCGCCGCGGGCGAACCCCTCCCCCGGCCGGAGATCGACTTCGCGCCGCGGGGCTATCTCTGCCTGCGCACCCACTTCGAGGTGACCGTCGACGGCGTGATGGACGAGATGGCCTGGAACGAGAACTGGACGGACCCCTTCGTGGACATCTGGGGCTGTCACTGTCCCGAGCCGCCCCTGCGGACCCGCGTGCGCATGCTCTGGGACGACCGCGCCCTGTACATCGGCGCCGAGCTGGAGGAGACCCACGTGTGGGGCACGCTCACCGAACGCGACGCGGTCATCTACCACGACAACGACTTCGAGGTCTTCATCGACCCCGACGGCGACACCCACGATTATTTCGAGCTGGAGATCAACGCGCTGGGCACCGTCTGGGACCTCTTCCTCGAGGCGCCCTACCGCGACGGCGGCCCGGCCGTCCACGAGTGGGACATCCAGGGCCTGCGCACCGCCGTCGACGTGCAGGGCACCCTCAACACGCCCGGCGATATCGACATCGGCTGGACCGTGGAGATCGCCATCCCCTGGACCGCGCTGGCCGAGCGCGCCGGCGTCCGCTGTCCGCCCGCCGACGGCGATCGCTGGCGCCTGAACTTCTCGCGCGTGCAATGGGAGGTCGAGGCCGGCCCCGAGGGCTACCGCAAGCTGGAGGGGCCCGAGAAGAACTGGGTGTGGTCGCCCCAGGGCCTGGTCAACATGCACTACCCGGAGATGTGGGGCGTGGTCGAGTTCGAGGATCTGAGCATCGCCGCCGACACCGACCGGGTCGCCGCCGACCGCGTCGATCGCGCCGGCTGGGCCCTGCGACAGGTCTACTACGCCCAGCGGGACCACCACGCCGCCGAGGACGCGTGCACCCCCTACCGCCTCGAACTGTTCATCGACGAGGACGCACTGGACACGAGCTGGATCCAGTGGCCGCCGGACCTCCAGGCCGAGGCGGATGCCTACTCGGCCGCCGTGCGCGTCAACGGCCGCGGCATCCTGGGCATCGACCAGACCGGCCGGCTGCGGTGGCTGGACTGAGTCGTTACGGCGACTTGTACATCCGCTTGACCCACCCCCAGGTATCGGCGTCGTCGACGATCGGATCGCCGCAGCACGTCACCGCCGCCTCGATCGGCAGGCCGCCTCCGAACCCGGCCAGGATCATGTCCTCCCAGCCCGAGCCCGTGTCCATGTAGGCCGTGCAGGGATCGCCGGGCGCCTGCTTGTCGGACACGCCGGTGTTGGCGCTGGTGTACGGAAGATCCGCGACGCCGGTCAGGCCTATGACCTCGACCACCAGGAAATAGGCATCGTCCATGACGGCGCATTGGAAGCCGCAGGGAATGACGATCTCGTAGGCGTCGCGGGCTGCGGCCCCGTCGAAGAGCACCTGCGGGGATGTGGCCAGGATCAGGCCCGGCACGGGGCAGGCCGGCTCGTTGTCGGACTCGAGGAGAAGCGCGCGCGCCAGGACGGTGGCGCCGGTCTCCAGGATGAGGTCGATGCGGACCTCGTCGATGACAAACCCGGGATCACAGGTGCAGTTGTTCGCCGTGGGATCGAGGAACTGGGCATATGAGGCGGGGGCCTGGAGCCAACCTTCGTCGTAGCCGAACAGGGCCTCGGTGTTGCCGATGAGGCAATCCTGGGCCTGGACGGAAACGCCGAGCAGGAGTATGAGCACGATGGCCTTGAGACGCATGATGGTCCCCCCTTCTGATGATCGCAGACACGCAGATGTAACGCGCGCAAACGATCCGGAATCTGTCCAGGGCGAGCGTTCGCTATTGAAATAGGGCGATATGAGTCGAGGTGAACCTGTCATGAGATCATGGATGGGTTATCTCTTCACCTCTAGAGACATTATATCACGAAAATCTGAATCGCTGCGATAATTCCTCCCATCCGTCAGAACCAGGCCATATCCCGACCTTGGCGGCGGCCCGGGCGGGCCGTATGCTGCGGCGAGCGTCCATCACCGCCACCGGGGAACCGCAACGATGACCATGACCCCCCTCGACTGGAGCCTCGTCGCCGCCATGCTGGCGGTGATGCTCGGCGGCCTGTGGCTCGGCCGCGGCGCCATGCGGGGCGTGGCCGATTTTTTGGCCGCCGGCCGCAGCGCCGGCCGCTACGTGCTGACGGTCTCGACGGGCCTGGCCGGCCTCGGCGCCATCACCATCGTCGCCAACCTGGAGATGAATTACGTGGCCGGCTTCGCCATGAGCTGGTGGGGCCTGACCATGAGCGTGGTGGTGATGGTGATCGCGGTGAGCGGCTGGGTGGTGTACCGATTCCGCGAGACCCGCTGCCTCACCCTGGCCGAGTTCTTCGAGCGCCGCTATTCGCGGAGGTTCCGGGTCTTCGCCGGGTTGCTGGCCTGGATCAGCGGCATCATCAATTTCGGCATCTTCCCATCCGTGGGCGCCAGGTTCTTCATCCACTACTGCGGCCTGCCCGAGACGGTGCTCGGCCTGCCCACCTACGCGGTCGCCATGTTCGCCATGATCGGCCTCTCGCTGACCTTCGTCTACGTGGGCGGCCAGGTGGTGGTGATCATCACCGACTTCATCCAGGGCTTCTTCGTCAACGTGGTCTTCCTGTGGCTGGTGCTCTACCTGATGACGCAGGTGTCCTGGGAGCAGATCTTCGCGGCCCTGGCCACCGCGCCTGTCGACGCCAGTCTGATCAATCCCTTCGACGCCGGCAACGTGCCCGACTTCAACTTCTGGTTCTTCCTGATCGGCGTGGCGGTCGTGATCTACGGGCCGCTCTCCTGGCAGGGCACCCAGGGCTACAACGCCTCGGCCCGCGACGCCCACGAGGCCAAGATGGGCGCGGCCCTGAGCATGTGGCGCGGCTTCCCCCAGACCCTGGCCCTGATGTTCGTCCCCCTGGTCGGCTACACGGTCATGCACCACGCCGACTTCGCCGCCCTGCGCACCACGGTCGAGACCGGCCTGTCCGGCGCCGAGACCGAAGCCATCGCCAGCCAGCTCCGCGTCCCGTTGGTGCTGGTTCAGCTCCTGCCGCCGGGCCTGCTGGGCGCCTTCGCGGCGGTCATGGTGGCCGCCTTCGTCTCGACCCACGACACGTACCTGCACTCCTGGGGCAGCATCTTCATCCAGGACGTGGTGATGCCCTTCCGCAACAAGCCGTTGTCTCCCAAGGCCCACCTGCGCCTGCTCCGCCTGTCCATCGCGGGCGTGGCCGTGTTTATCTTCCTGTTCTCCCTGATCTTCACCCAGACCGACTACATCTTCATGTTCTTCGCCATAACCGGCGCCATCTTCACAGGCGGCGCCGGCGCGGTGATCATCGGCGGCCTGTACTGGCGACGCGGCACGACGGCGGGCGCCTGGGCCGCCCTCTGCGTCGGCTCAGGCCTGGCGGTGACGGGCATCACGCTGCAACAGGTCATGGACGACTTCCCCCTGAACGGACAGGTGATGACGGCCATCAGCATGGGCGGCGCCGTCCTGGCCTATGTGATCGGCTCCCTGCTCAGCCGCCAGGACCCCCCGGACCTGGACCGCCTCCTCCACCGCGGCGCCTGGCGCATCGAAGAGGACCACGAACGCGAAGCCGCCCTCCCGTCCCGCGGCTGGCGCGTGCTGGGCATGGGGCGCGAGTTCACCCGCGGCGACCGCGTGATCTACCTGGCGACCTACGTCTGGACCCTCGGCTGGTTCGCCGTCTTCGTGATCGGCACCATCCACAACCTGGCCCACCCCGTCGGCGACGCCTGGTGGCAACGCTTCTGGAAGATCAACGTGATGATCCAGGCCGGCGTGGCGATCTTCGTGACGGTCTGGATGGGCATCGGCGGCGCGCGAGATCTGCGCGCCATGCTGGGGCGACTGCGCTCGACGGGCCGCAGCCCCGAAGACGACGGCTTCGTCCGTTAGGGACTGGAAACGAGGACAACATGCTCCACATCTACATCGACGCCGACGCCTGCCCCGTGAAGGACGAAGTCTACAAGGTCGCCCAGCGCTACGACCTCAAGGTGACCCTGGTGGCCAACAGCTACATGAACCATCCCCGCGGCGAGTGGATCACGCTGAAGGTCGTGGAGAAGGGACTCGACGAGGCGGATGACTGGATCGTCCAGCAGGTGGAGGCCGACGACATCGTCATCACGGGGGACATACCGTTGGCGGCGCGGTGCCTGGACGAGGGGGCGCGGGTACTGGGGCACAAGGGGCGGCCGTTCACGAAGGACAACGTGGGGGACGCGCTGGCGTCGCGGCAATTGTTGAAGCAGTTGCGGGAACAGGGCGTGATGGGAGGCGGACCATCGCCGTTTGAGAAGAAGGACCGGTCGCTTTTTTTGCAGCAGTTGGATCAGATAGTGAATTCGATCAGAAAGGGGTAAGTGTGGAATTTGCACAGGATGGCTGCATGGCTATCGTTCGAACTTACCTGAAGCCATCCTCAGTAGTTGATCCGCTCTGCGACCGCCTCGGGTGAACAGACACCAGGAGACCCCATGCCCCTCTCCCACACCGCCCTCATCGCCGCCGAACTCGACATCGCCCCCCGCCAGGTCCGGGCCACCGCGGACCTGATCGCCAAGGGCGGCACCGTCCCTTTCATCTGCCGCTACCGCAAGGAGGCGACCGGCAGCCTCGACGAGGTGGCCGTCACGTCCATCCGTGACCGGCTCGAACAGCTGGCCGAACTGGACAAGCGGCGGGGGGCCGTCCTGAAGTCGCTGACGGAGCGGGAGCTGCTGACCCCGGAGCTGGAGGCCGCGATCTCCGCCGCGGCGAGCCTGACCATCCTCGAGGATCTCTATCGGCCCTGGCGGCCCAAGCGGCGCACGCGGGCCACCATGGCGCGCGAGAAGGGGCTCGAGCCGCTGGCGCTCTGGCTGCTGGAGGAGGCGGGACTGCCGGCGGGCCGGGCCTCGAACGAGGATCCGGTCTCGCGCGCGGCGGGATTCGTCGATCCTGAAAAGGACGTGGCCGACGCCGAGAGCGCGCTGGCCGGCGCGCGCGACATCGTGGCCGAGATCGTGAGCGAGAGCCCCGAGTCGCGGTCCGCCATGCGCGCGCTCTACATCGACGCCGGCGTGGTCCGCACCCATGTCCTGAAGGGCAAGGAGCAGGACGGCGCCAAGTTCCGCGACTACTTCGACTGGTCGGAGCCCGTCCGCAGCGCGCCCGGTCACCGGGTGCTGGCCATGCGGCGGGGCGAGAACGAGAAGATCCTGGGCCTGCACATCGGCCCGCCCGAGGAGGCGGCCGTCGGGCTGCTCAAGAGGCGGTTCGTGAAGAACGGCGCCGGTTGCGCGGCGCAGGTGCGGCTGGCCGTCCAGGACGGATACCGCCGGCTGCTCTCGACGTCCATGGAGACCGAGATCCGGCTGGAGATGAAGAAGCGGGCCGACACCGAGGCCATCGGGGTCTTCGTGGAGAACCTGCGCGAGCTGCTGCTGGCGCCGCCGTTGGGCCGGCGCGTGGTCCTGGCGCTGGACCCGGGGTTCCGCACCGGCTGCAAGCTCGTCGTCCTGGATCGCCAGGGCGATCTGCGGGTCCACGACACCATCTACCCGCACACCGGCGGCGAGCGGGTGGCACGGGCGGGCGACATCGTCGCCTCCCTGGTGTGCAAACACGGTGTGGAGGCCGTCGCCATCGGCAACGGCACCGCGGGGCGCGAGACCGAGGCCTTCGTCCGCGGCCTGGACCTGCCGGACGGGATCGTCGTGGTGATGGTCAACGAGTCGGGCGCATCGATCTACTCGGCGAGCGAGGTGGCGCGGCGCGAATTCCCAGATCTCGATCTGACGGTCAGAGGGGCCGTCTCGATCGGACGCCGATTACTGGATCCTCTGGGCGAACTCGTGAAGATCGACCCCAAGAGCATCGGCGTCGGCCAGTACCAGCACGACGTGGACCAGAAGGCGCTCAAGCGCAGCCTCGACGACACGGTCGTCAGCTGCGTCAACGCGGTGGGCGTGGACCTGAACACCGCCAGCCGCGAGCTGCTGACCTACGTGTCCGGGCTCGGGCCGCAGCTCGCCGACAACATCGTGGCCTGGCGGAGCGACAACGGCGCCTTCCGCAAGCGCAGCGACCTGAAGAAGGTCGCCCGACTGGGCCCCAAGGCCTTCGAGCAGGCGGCCGGCTTCCTGCGGATCAACGACGGGCCGAATCCCCTGGACGCCAGCGCCGTCCATCCCGAGAGCTACGGCGTCGTGAAAGCCATGGCCGCCGGCAGCGGCTGCGCCGTGGCTGAGCTCGTCGGCAACGCCGAGACCGTCGCCGGGATCGATCCGGCCGACTACGTGGACGAGACGGTCGGCCTGCCGACCCTGCGCGACATCCTCGCCGAACTCGTCAAGCCCGGCCGCGATCCCCGCCGCACCTTCGAGGTCTTCAGTTTCGCCGAGGGCGTGCAGACCCTGGAGGACCTGTCGCCGGGCCTGCGCCTGCCCGGCATCGTGACCAACGTGACCAACTTCGGCGCCTTCATCGACATCGGCGTCCACCAGGACGGATTGGCGCACATCAGCCAGCTCGCGGACCGCTTCGTCAAGGACCCCGGCGAGGTCGTGAAGGTCGGCCAGCAGGTCCGGGTGCGGGTCCTGGAGGTCGACCTGGAGCGGCGGCGGATCTCGTTGTCGCTGAAGGACGGTGGCGGGGACTGAATTGACCGGGGGCGGTCCGTTTCCCTAGACTGCAGTGTCGGCCCGAGGATCGAACGGCTGGAGGGAAACCGATGTTGATGAAGACGATGGGCGTCCTGGCTCTGGTCTCCGGAATCATCTGCGTCGCCATGGCGGTGATCATCCTCGTGTACGCCGACGGCCTCCGCCGCTGGTACAGCGGCGCCTTCTTCGCCGTCATGGGGGTCGTGCTGCTGTCCAGCGCCGCGCGCTGGCGGCGCGGTCCCGATCAGTAAAGTAAAATGCCCCAAGATCTGGAGTGATATGGATATGAAGATACGCAGCGCGACGCTCGTGGGACTGATCGGACTTGCCGTCCTGGCCGGTTGCGCCGGGTCTCAGAAATCCAGGCGTTCCGCGCCTGGAACCGACCTCTCTGTCAGCTTCGTCAGTTCCGCCTGGGACGGCGAGGAGATCCCGATCATCGGCCGCTGCCGCAACTGCGGCGGACAAGGCCACAGCCCGGCCCTGCGGATCGGGCGGCTGCCGGCGGGGGCGGACGAGGTCGTGGTCGAGTTCAACGACCTGCGCATACCGGATCTGGCGAGCAAGGGCGGACACGGGACCCTCGCCATGGGAACGCGGGGCCGGCGAGAGGTCGTGCTGCCCTCGGTGCCCGAGGAGACCATGTCCCTCCCGCTCGGCGTGCGCAGCGTGCGCCAGCACCAGTGCGTGCACTTCGGGCACAAGGCCGGGGCCTACAAGGCGCCCTGCGGCTGCGGACAGGGCAACGAGTACGTCGCCCGGGTCATGGCCGTCCGGCGCGACGGCGATCGCCGCGAGGTGCTGGCCGAGGCCGAGATCAGGCTCGGCTTCTTCTGAGCCGGCGCGCTCAATACACCGGCAGCAGTTCCACCTCCACGTCGATGGGATCGGTGAAGGGGTCGTCGAAGCTCCCCGTCCGGATCAGGTGCGTCTGCTCGTTGTAGGGGTCGTCGCCGTAGAAGTAGTGCATCCAGATCGTGCCGATGCCCGGTTCGCGATGGGAGCAATGCTCATCCCACGGCTCGATCCGGATGTGCATCACGTCGCCCGGGCGGGCGATGTGGGGACCGGCGATGTCGAAGCCCAGGTGGGTCCAGCCCATGAGCTCGCGGGTGTAGGTCAGGTAGCCGTTGCGCTTGAACTCCATGTACAGACAGCTCGCCTCGAAGGAGTACTGCTCCATGTACTCCGGATTGTGGGCGATGTTGTAGGGCGCCGGCGATTCCGTCAGGTAGATGCGCAGGCCCGTGCCGAAGTTGACCCAGATGGGATCGAGCGCCTCGACGCCGTCCTCGGTCACTACGGCCCTGAGCTGGGACATGCCCGCCACGTCGCTGACCAGGGTCGTCGTCGCCTCTCCGACGCCGTTGGTGAGCACTTCGGTGGCACCGGTGAAGGTGCCGACGGTGGCGAAAAACTCGATGAGCTTGCCCGGCACCGGATCGCCGGTGGGCTCGACCTCGTCCTCGGGCAGGAAGACGCGTGCCGTGGCGGTCACGGTGCAGACGTCCGTGCCGGTCGGCTCGAGGTCCCGCGGCGTGGCGGTCAGGACGATGCCGTAGGCGGTCAGGTCGGCCGAGGCCTCGTTGGGTCCGCACGCGGCGACCACGGCGCTCTTGGACGAGCTGTCCAGCTCCGTGCCCACCGCGTTGAGCGCCGTCACGTCGTAGGACACCGTCGCCCCCAGCTCGAAGCCGTACATCTCGGCGCGACCGCCGGGCGTCACGTTGAGCGGGTCCAGGGTCTCGAGGGTGCCGGCGGTCACGTCGATCCGGATGCGGTCCGTGTCGGCCGGGTAATCCGTGGACACGAATTCCAGCCAGCCGAAGCCGATCTCGGCGTCGTTCTCGTCGCAGACCAGGTCCAGGGGCGACGCGGACGCGCCGAGGGCGACGCCGCCTGGGCCGAAGGCCTCGGCCTCCAGCACGGCGCCGCCGGGGATCAGGTCGTCGAGGGTGGGCGGGGTCACCGGCGCGAATGTCTCCTCCACCGGATCGAGGGTCGGGTCGTCGGGGACCAGGCGCAGCTCGACCTCCAGGACGTCGGACGGCAGGTCGCCCACGGCAATGGCCAGCTGCGCCGCGCAGGTGGCGAGGCTGAGCTCGTTGGGACCGGAGCGGATGGTCTCGCCCTGGCAACCGGCACCAAGGGTGTTGCCGGCGGCATCGCGGGCGACAAGGTCGATGTTGGCGGGAGCGGGCAGGAGGTCGGTCACGTCGACCGACTCGTCGGGCGTCAGGTCGAACTCGAGAGTCGCGTCGGGGCAGTCGTCGCTGGCGAGGGTGACCGCGACGGTCGCGGTGCCGGCGGGCAGGTCGCCGGCCGGCGCGACCACGCTGCCCCAGGCGGGCAGGTACAGATCGCGGCCGTCGTCGTTCAGCCTCAACTGGCCGCCGGAGGCACAGACATCGCCTCCACCCTCGTGGAGGACGTCAAGGGCCTCGGCGGCGGTCGTGGACGCCTCGTCGCCGACCATCGTGGTGAAGATCGTGCATATGGAGCTGCTGCCGGTCACGTCATCCGCCTTGCCGTCCCAGGTCAGGGTGCCGGCCACGCCGTTGGCCAGGAACTCGTCGGCCAGGTTCTCCGAGTTGCAAGTGATCATGTGGATCAGCGTGCCGTCCTCGACCCGCAGGTGATCGGCATAGATGTTCTCGCTCATGTACCACTCGTTGAACCGGTTCGTGTCCCGGTCGGCGGACCAGACGGGGATCAGGTCGGCGGACGCGAACCAGTCCTGGTACATGGCCAACGTGTCCGGGGAGACGATCGGTCCGTACTCGCCGCAACCGATGGCCTGCACGGCGTAGCGGCTATCGCCGGCCGAGGTGGTGAGGAAACCGCCGTGACCGATGTAGCAGACGACGGCGTAGCCGCGCAGGTCCAGGAAATGGGAAGGCAGCAGTTCGGTGCCGTGGATCGACGCGCGCTCGTACACCTCGATGTCCGCGGCATCCCAGCCCAGTCCGACCATGGCCGCCCCGATAGCGCGGGCCGCTCTCGTCGACCCGTATGGATTAGTGATGGCGGCGGCGTTGACGATCTTGACGCGGCGCGAGCCGGAGATGGCCAGATCATCGCAGTTTAGGGCCCGCGCGGCGGCGGCGGTCACGAGCGCCGTCTTCGCGTCGCGGGCCGAAGACGTCGCCTCCGGCGCGAACAACGTATCCTCCGTGAGGATCAGCGCCAGGGCCCCGCTCTCGAGATCGACCGTGACCGAGGTCCCGTCCGGCCCCAGCCGCGCAGCCGACACGCCCGGATAGTCCGCGTTGAGCACCGCCAGGAGGGCTGCGCGGGCGTCGGCCAGGGGCTCCGACACGAACAGATGGGCCCAGCGCGAGGCGGCGCCGTCCATCACGAGGCTGTCGGCCTCGGTCAGGCCCGGCCGGTCCTGGAGATAGGGCGAGGGCGGGTCCTCCCCCGGCGCGGCGGGATCGGAACCGCAGCCCTGGACGACGATCCAGATCAGGGACAGGGCGAGCAGGAGCAACAGCGGCAGACGACGTCTGATCGGGTGCATCGGAGATCCTCCAAGGATTCACGGGATGGCGTTCCATTGTATTGGGCGGGAAAAGATTACGGCGGACCCGTTACGCGAGCGTTACGCGTGGGCGGCGGGCAGAAAAAGGGCGCCGCCCTCGCCGGGCGACGCCCTTTTATGATCAGCCTAGTTCAGGAAGTCCAGCACCTCCGCATTGGTCTCGTCGGCCTTCTCGAACTGCACGAAGTGCCCGCATTCGGGCAGCATCACCACCTTGCTCCCGGGAATCTCCAGATCCCCGATCGCCGCCACGTCCTTCGTCCAGCCGCCATGCAACCGTTCGCGCAGGGTAGGCCCGATTTCGGAGGCAGAACTAACAGCGAGCGCAGAGGGCCTGTTCGGGGTCGGCCATCCCCAACCCCTCCTTCAACGGCCCGAGATGCTTGGCGTAGCGCTTCCAACGGTCGATGGAGGAGGTGTACATGCGCTTCTTCACCTGCAGGGAACTGGCGGTCAGGACGGTGCGATTCCCGGTGTGGAAATCGAGGCAGGTGGGGTCCCAGTCCAGGCCGCAGAATTCGAGGAGGCGTCGGCTGACGCCCTCCTGGTCGGCGACCAGATCCTCGTAGCGGATCTCGTGGATGGGCATGGGCAACGCACCGGACCAGTGGGTCATCAGTTCCCGGTACTTGCGGTAGTAGAGGCCCAGGGTACGCAGGTCGTTCTTGTAGGCGTGCGACTTGCGGAAGACCTGGGTGAAGATGGACACGCAGGTGTCCAGCGGATTGCGACGGCAGTGGACGATGTGGGCGTCGGGCAGCATGAGCGCGGCCAGCCAGAGGTTCACGAAGTTGTGGGGCATCTTGTCCACGACGCGCTTGGCGCCGGGCGCCAGGGCCTCGACCGTCTCGGCGTAACGGCGGCCGGCGGCGGACATCGCGTCGGCGTCGAGCGCGCGCCAGAGGTCGGGCAGGTCGTCGGCGTCGCACCGGGCCGTGCCGGTCCCCTCGATACCCAGGCGGACCTCCTCGAGCAGGGGCAGTTCCCCGCCCATGTGGCACGCCGGGTGGCTGCCGAGGATCGATTCGACGAGGGTGGTCCCGGAGCGGGGCATGCCGACGACGAGGATCGGCTTCTTCGTCCGGACACCCCAGCCGTTTCGTCGGGCGAAAAACGCGCGATCGAGGACGTCGATCCGCGCGGCCGTCTCGCGGGCGAAACCGTCCATGTCGAAGCGGCCGCCGCCGGTGTTGTCGCGCAGGGCGTTGGCCGCGACGAACTCGTCGAAGGCCTCGTCGTCGCGACCGCAGCGGGCGTAGCCGCGGGCGAGCGTGAAGTGCAGGTCGACGCGGTCGTGGACCGGCATGTTCCCGCCCGCACACCGCCGCAGGGACTCGAGATCCGCCTCGCTCGGCTCGTCCTCTCCCGTCGTCATGAGTCCGAGGTGGGCGGAGACCAGGTCGGGATCGATCGCCAGGGCCGATCGGAAGCAGGCGGCGGCCTCCTCCTTGTCGCCCACGGCCATGTGCGCGTTCCCCATGCTCGCGTGGAGCGTCGCGTTGCCGGGATCCTCGCGCAGGGCCACCCGGTAGCACGAGAGCGCCTTGTCCGACATCCCCAGCTCGTTGAAGGCGTTGCCGGCGCAGCGGAGGGTCTCGCTGTTCTTCTCGTCGAGCTTGAGCGCACGCGAGAACAGGATCATGGCTTCCTGCGGCCGCCCCCGCTGACGCAGGAATTCGCCGTACTGGTTGAGCACCGCCACGGAATCCGGCGACAGCTCGTGGGCCCGTCTGAAACAGGCCAGGGCCTCCTGCGTCCGCCCGAGGATCGAGAGGATCTTGGCCTTGGCCAGGGCCACGGCCTCGGAGTCCGGCATGAGACGCTCGGCCTCATCGAGGTGGCCGAGGGCCTGATCGTGCTTTCCCGAGTTGAACAGCATCAGCCCCATGAGGTGGTGGGCGGGGCCGAAATGCGGCTGCTCGCGCAGGGCCGCTCGGCAACGGCGCAGGGCCCTGGGCAGGTTCATGTCCTTGAAATCCGCCACGGCCAGGTTATAGGCACTTGCAGCCGCAGGTGGTGGATTCCGGACCGCATTTCGATTTTTGGCAGACACGGCCGCTTGACGTCCTTCCCAATTCGTTGACAGGCAATCGTTTGAGCATGCGGCAAAGACTGGCTATTTCCCGCCTTCGCAACGCCGCCGACCAACGCAAGCCGTGTGCCGGGAGAAGATCTGCGCTAGGATGACCGTCCCGTCGCCACCCCGTCGATTGGAGCCCGACGTGTCCGAGACGAAACGCATCGTCCTGACCGGCGCCACCCGCGGACTCGGCCGCGCCCTCGCGGACCGCTTCGCCGAGGCCGGCTGCACCGTGGCCGGCTGCGGACGCTCGACCGCGCAGGTCGACGGCCTGCGCGCGGCCCACGCACCGCCCCATCGCTTCGAGACCGTGGACGTCGCAGACGCGGCGGCGGTCGAGGCCTGGGCCGCCGCCCTCCCCGCGGAACTGGCCGCCCCCGACCTCCTGATCAACAACGCCGCGCTCATGAACGCGCCGGTCCCCCTCTGGAAGGTGCCCGCCGACGCGTTCGGCCGCCTGATGGACGTGAACGTGGACGGCACCCTCAACGTGATCCGCGCCTTCGCGCCCGCCATGATCGCGCGCGGCACGGGCGTGATCGTCAACTTCAGTTCGGGCTGGGGCAGGGGTACGGCGCCGGAGGTCGGACCCTACTGCGCGAGCAAGTGGGCCATCGAGGGACTGACGCGCGCGCTCGCCCGGGAACTCCCCGCGGGACTGGCCGCGGTGTCCCTGAATCCCGGCGTGATCGACACGGACATGCTGCGCACCTGCTGGGAGGGCGCGGCGGCGGCCTACCCCAAGCCCGACGCATGGTCCGGTCGCGCGGAGCCGTTCCTGCTGTCGCTGGGGACCGAGCACAACGGGCAAGCCCTGACCGCGCCGTGACAGGGCGGCCGTCCGCGTGTAGAGTCGGGGCCGCACCTCTTCGAACGGAGACGCCCATGCGCCCGGCCCTCATCCTCGTCATCCCTCTCGTCGCCGTTCTGGGGCTGCTGCTGTCCGGCTGCGGCGAGCGCATCGAACCCGCCGCGCCCGCCGTCGTCACCCTCTTCGACGACGTGACCCTGCACTTCACGCCCGACGCGTCCGACCGCTACGACACGCCCTTCGCCACGGCGCGGGACAACGGCCGCGTGATGACGACCTATCACGAATTCCCGGCGCCGGCGGGGCGGCCACGTGTGACCGCCGTGCTGCGCATCCGCCCCGTGCGGCAGGACATGCTCAGCGTCGTCGACCGCTGGGATCGGGCGGGTCATGTGGCGCTGGTCAAGCCCGGCATGGCGCCCGTGGAGATGGTGAAGTTCGTGACCGCCTACGGCGGGGCGACCGAACACGAGGTCGACGTCACCCGACTGGCGCCGTTGCTGGTCGGCCACTGCGCGTTCGAGGTCTTCATCGACACCTGGGTGACGCCGGCCTGGAAGGTGGACGTGGAACTGGTCTTCGCGCCCGGCGCCGGCGCCGGCGTCCCGGCGTGGGCGCGCGGGCTGTTTTTCGCCGACGGCGGGTTGACGGCCGAAACGCCCGCGACGTCCTGCCGCGTGGAGATCCCCGACGGCACGCGGCGGACCGTGCTGAACGTGCTGGTCTCCGGCCACTGCACCGACGGCCGCGACGCCGACGAGTTCGTCACCAAGGACAACGTGATCCTGGTGGACGGCGTCGAGGTGCACCGCTTCCGCCCCTGGCGCGACGACTGCGGCGAGCTGCGCGCGCTCAACCCCTACTGCGCGCGCTGGTCGGACGGCTCCTGGAGCAGCGACTACGACCGCAGCGGCTGGTGTCCCGGCGACGTGGTCCGGCCCGTGGCCGTCGATCTGAGCGCCTGGCTCACGCCCGGCGCCCACGAGGTGGTCTACCGCGTGGAGGACATCCGTCCGGAGGACGCCGAGGGCCACCACGGCTACTGGCGGGTCTCGGCGCACCTGGCGGGCTGGCGGTGAGCGGCATGATCCTCGAGCGCGTCACGGGCAATCCCATCATCGAGCGCGGCGACATTCCCGCGATCCCGCCGGCCTTCGTGGACGTGAGCTCGGTCTTCAATCCCGGTGCGGCGATGGTCGACGACAAGGTCCTGCTCCTGCTGCGCGTCCAGTCCCGCGGCCGCGAGACGGGGCTGGTGCGAGCCTGGAGTCACGACGGATTCCGCTTCCGCGTGGCGCAGGAGCTGGTCGAGGTGCGCGGCCCGGAAGAAGCGGACCTC
>Ga0180435_10002102_pt1 | contig 20444 bp, 17 predicted proteins | sample SS_ome_3_FD_132467 | JGI IMG/M metagenome (GOLD analysis project Ga0180435, IMG submission 132467) | Hypersaline lake sediment archaeal communities from the Salton Sea, California, USA - SS_3_S_1 metaG | ecosystem: Environmental > Aquatic > Non-marine Saline and Alkaline > Hypersaline >...
GTTATCTACTGGTGAAGAAAGGGGTCGACTTTTTCCGCCGGAGGAAGAATGCTTCGCTTCAGCTCACGGCTGTCTCCGGTCAAGCGTCGTCACGAACTTTGAAGAGGACGATCATTTTTCAGGATGAATCGGTAGAGGTTCTGGACGAGATATCGGGAAGAGAGGGGGCGGACAATCTCCGGGCTTCTCTTGAAGTTGAAATTAAAACCGATGGTTTGATTTCGTCGCGGCCAGCCGCGGGCGACGAGCTCCGGCTCAGCGATATTTTAGACGGGTCGGCAGGCGCGCGGGTGGAGAAAAAGATTACACCCCACCACGACCGGGTGGATCTTGCTATCTCCATCTCTGATACTTAGTCTGACAAATTATTTGAACCGCAGAGACGCAGAGAACGCAGAGAAAGATTTTTGTAGTGTGTTGATTAAGCCTTCATTATCTATTAGAGTGTATACGCGCTAACTTAATCAGCTGGCTTAGTCGGACATTTATAAACCTCCTCTGCGTTCTCTGCGTCTCTGCGCTGAAATAGTCTGTCATTGTAATGAAAATAACGAAAAACATAATTTTCCGGATAATCCAGGTTGTAATTCTGGTTGTGATCGGGTATTTCCTGGTCCGGAATCTGGTTGATCTTGACTGGAGAGCCTTCTCCCGGAGTCTGGTTCAGGCAAACCGCTGGATTTTGGCCCTTTCGATGATATTGACGGTAGGGGGGGGGATTCTGGTCGCTCTGGGGTGGGGATTCATCCTCCGGGCCCTGGGGCAGAAGATTCCCCAGGGGGGAATACTCCGGATATATTATTTAAGCGAACTGGCCAAGTATGTCCCCGGCAAGATCTGGACCGCGGTCGGTCGGGTCATGATGCTGGAGAAGAAGGGGGTGCCGAGGCTGATAACCATCGCCAGTGTCGGAGTGATGCTGATAATCCTGGCGGTTTCAGGGGTTCTGGTCGCTCTCGCCACCTTGCCGCTCTGGCCCAGCCTGGGAGTGGCCGGAGATTCCCGGCTGGTTATTCTCCTGGTCGCCCTGGTCCCGATCGGGCTGGCAGCGCTTCATCCCCGGATATTCCAACCGATTCTGAACTGGTTCCTCCGCAAGGTGGAGAAGGTGGATGTCCGGGTGAATCTCCGATATACTTCGATTCTCCTGCTGGTGCTTTTCTGGTGCGGTCTCTGGATTATCAAAGGAACGGCAACATTCCTGTTGCTGACTATCCTGCCGGAAGATATCTTTACGGCTCACCCTCTGCCTCCCTATTCCTGGCTGCTCTTCTCCGGAATTATGGCGGTATCATGGATACTGGGAACCATAAGTCCCTTCACACCGGCCGGGTTGGGAATAGCGGAACTCTCTATCGTGGTCCTCTTAGAATCGCTCTTTTCGATTCCGGCCGGATATGGTACGATCTTCGCGGTTTTTATAAGGATATGGTCCGTTGTCGCCGAACTGATCTGCGTTGGAATAACCTGTCTTATTTTTCCTTCGAAAAAATAAGACCATGCAAGCATTGAACCGGCATCGCCGAAAAATGCTAAAGACAATTTGTGTAATTCGCGTAATTCGTAGTTCATTTAGCTGCTTGAACTAAGTGAGGGAGAAGTTCTTATGGTTGGTTATGATGGAGAAGGAACGATTCCGCCGGGCGGTCTGGTGGATAGTTTCCGCGACTATCGAAAGAGAGTTTACGGGAGCGAGTCACCGGGGCGTTTTTTCGGCCAGGGACTTCTGCTGACGCTATTCTCCTGCCTCCCCACAATCGCCGGGACCGTATTACGGGGTTATCTCTACCGGATGATACTGGGGAGTATGGGGAGGAAGTGTCTGGTTGAGAAGAACATCCGCTTCTTCAATCCGGCCCGTCTTATGATCGGGGACCGCGTCTTTTTAGGAGAGGGTGGATTATTTGATGTCGGGTCCGGGGCGGATAAAATAACTATCGGATCGGATAGCCATATAGCCCGGTCTGTGACCGTGCGTACCCAGCTTGGAAAAGTTGAGATCGGCGAAAAGATTAACATCGGGGCTAACTCTTTTATCTACGGCTATGGAGATATAGAGATCGGAGATAATACCCTGATCGCCAACCAGGTGGAGATCATCGGCGGAGATCATACCTTTGAAAATGTGGAGGTTCCGATGAGATTTCAGGGGCGTTCCCCCAGCCGGATAGTGATCGGGGAGGATGTCTGGATCGGGACCCACGCGATTATAGTGGGAGGGGTTACGATCGGAAAGGGAGCGGTGATCGGCGCCGGCGCGGTAGTAAACCGGGATATCCCGGAATACGCGATAGCAGCGGGAGTTCCGGCCCGGGTGGTTAAATCAAGGAAAAGCGGGGAGAGTTGAACGGTTGCGCGGCTCGAATCGGTTGCGTGGGACGGTTGAGGGCGAGCCGGGCCGTACGTAACCGTAACCCGTTCAACGTTTCGAGCTGCGCAACCGCAACCTTTTAACCCGAATGTAGCCCGAGGCGAACCCGAGGGCTAAATTATATGAAAGTATTAGTAACAATATTTGAAGAACTCTACCCACTCTCCGGGGGCGGCAGCCCCCGGATATCCAATATTATCCAGGCCTTTGCCCGGCAGGGGCATGAAGTCCGCGTGGCCGGGGGGATCGCGAGCGGCGATGAAGAGGCCAAAGAGTATCTGGGCTGTAGTGAGATCGTCAGGTTGAAGACGGTCAGCCGGTTGGACCCGCACAAGATGAAGAAGTATCTTCTGGCCCATCCGGTGAACATGTTCAGGCTGATCCGGGCGGTGCGAAGATTCAAGCCCGATCTGATAGTCCCGCATAATACCATCGCCGGATACGGGGCGCTTCTGGGCGCGAAATATTCCGGGTGTAAGCCATTGGTGGTCTTGAACCTGACCGATGTCCTCTTCGAGTACCTTGATGACTACTCCTCCGGGGGGTGGCTTTCATTGGTCCAGAAATTCGGACGGAAGATGGAAGCCGCCTCGATTCGGGGGGCGGACAGGATTATTACCATCAGCCGGGCTATGAAGGAGATCATCCTGGAGTACGGAACCTCGGCGGATAAGATTGAGGTGATCTGTGATGGAGTCGACCTCGGTATCTTCAAGAAATACCAGAGTGACGATCTCCGCCGGGAACATGCCGGAGGGAAAAAGACGGTCCTGATATTTCAGGGAGTGATTGATCCTCAGGATGGCCCCGAATTGTTGGTCTCGGCGGCGAGAAAGCTCTGTGCAGCCCGGTCCGGGACGGCCTTCTGGATTATCGGTGAGGGTACAGCTATCCCGGCTCTGAAGAAGATGGTCAATGAAGCGGGATTAACCGATGCCTTCTTCTTTTCAGGCTGGCTTACCCAGGCCGAGGTGGCCCGGTATATGTCGGCCGGGGATATCGGACTGGTGATCCTTCCGGATATTGTTTCAGCCCGGGGGAGGGTGACATTGAAGGAGTTCGAGTACTGGGCCTGTGGTCTCTCGGTTGTGGCGCCCCGTCTCCCGGCATTGGAAGAGGTGATTGAAGAGGGCCGGACCGGTCTCTTCTATCATCCAGGCGATGAGGATGATCTGGTGAACCAGATAGAAACCCTGATCGATGATCCCGAGTTATCGAAAAAGATGGGGGAGGAGGGTTTAAAGGTAGTGGAGGAGAAATATCGGTGGGATTACCTGGCGGATACTTTCGTAGAGTTGTGCGGGAAATGGAGGGGATAAAAGGTTGCGGTTGCGCGGCTCGAAACGGTTGCGTAATACGGGTGACGGGTAAAACCTCCCTTTCTCACAAATAATTGTGATGGACAAGCTGGTAATGGTGAGTATTAAATAACCATGACCGAGAAAAAATACTCGAAGATCAGGAGTTTTAAGGATTTGGATGTTTATCAGAACTCCTATCGAGCAATGCTTGTTGTTTATGAAAAAATCTTGCCAAACCTTCCTCCGAAAGAGAAATTCGATTTGTATGATCAATTATCGAGATCGGTTAAAGCTATACCCCGGTTGATAGCGGAGGGACATTCCAAGAGACATCAAAAAAGAGGCTTTCAAAAATATATTGATGATGCAATGGCGGAATCAAATGAGACGATTGTTTCTCTTTCGCAGGCAAAGGATTTGTATCCAAATCGGATTGATAAGATTGTAAGTGCGAAACTGATAGACATGTATGACAAGATAAGCCGGCAGTTATATAATTTAGCCTTGGCCTGGTCGAAATTTCACGACCGTTCTCGAAAAAAGAAATAGTTTTGGTATACTTTAGTAACCGCAACCGTATAACGATACCCGTTTCGAGTCGCGCAACCGTTACCCGATAACCGATATAGTGTGTAATTCAGCTTGTGTACGTTATTCAAGAATAATTTTGAAATAATTATGAAAGTACTAATCACAAATCCCCCCTGGCCCGGTGAAGGGTTCGGGGCCCGTTCCGATGTGCGCTGGCCGCATAAGCGGAGCGATAAATTCATTGAATATCCGATCTATCTCTCCTATCTGGTAGCCATTGTCCGTGAGAGCGGCTATCAGGTCTCCTTTCTGGACGCGATTCTGGAGGAACTGAGTATTGAAAAGTTCGCGGAAAGGGTTAAAGAGATCGGACCCGATATCGTGGTCCTGGAGTGTTCCACCCCTTCCATCAATTTCGATCTTCAATCCGCCGCGGCTATCAAGAAGGCTTTTCCCTCGACCCGGACGGTCCTGATCGGTTCTCACCCCACGGTCTATCATAGAGAAATTATGGCGGAAAATCCTTTGGTGGATGCCATCTGCCGGGGCGAGTTCGATTATACGGTCCGGGATCTGGTCCGGGCTCAGGCCGAAGGGAAGGACTGGTCAGGTATCTCCGGCTTAACCTGGAGGAGAGATGGAGAAGTCCAGGTCAACCCCGACCGTCCGGTGATCGAGAATCTGGATGAGATCCCGTTTCCGGCCCGTGATCTGGTTGATAGTCCCAACTATCGCCAGGGGACATTTAGGGGGAAGCATCCCACCACCGTGATTACCTCCCGGGGCTGTCCCTTCCACTGTATCTACTGCCTCTGGCCCAGCACCCTCTACGGGCATAATTTTCGGGCCCGCTCGGCTGAGAACGTGGTGGATGAACTGGAGGAGTGCGTAAATAAGTACGGGGTAGATGAGGTATATTTCGATGACGATTCCATGGCCCTGGACCGGGAGCGGATGCTTAAGATCTGCCGGTTGATCGTTGAGCGGGGGGTTAAGTTTGAATGGATATCCCAGTGCCGGGTGGACAGTATGGACGAGGAAGTATTGCGGGCGATGAAAAAAGCCGGCTGCCGTTATATCCGGTTCGGGGTAGAATCAGGATCTCCCCGGATGCTGAAGCTGATGAAGAAGGGGATCACCACGGAGAAAGCGATGGAGGCCTTTCGCCTGGCCCGGAAGGTGGGGATCAGGACTCGGGCCTTCTTTCTCTTCGGACTTCCGGGAGAGACCGAGGAGACGGTCCGGGAGACGATAGAATTCGCGAAGAAGATAAAGCCGGGGAGCGCCCAGTTCGCGGTGGCGATACCTCATCCGGGGACCGAACTCTTCAAGACCACCACTGAGAACGGCTGGATTCGTTATGATAACTGGGAGGATTTTTCTTCGTGCCTGGGGATGATCGAGACCCCTGAATTTCCCCTGGAGGCGGCGGAGCAAGCCCGGGTCAGGGCTTATAAGAAATTTTATTTCCGGCCGGCCTATATCATTCAAACGGCACTCAGTATAAACAGCTGGTCCGATCTGAAGAGCATAATCTCCAGCGCTGGTTCAATATTCAGCCGGATCGGATTTTTTACGAAATAATTTTGCCACAAAGGCACAAAGACACTAAGAAATGCACATGGAACAGGAAAAGCAGTAACACTTTAACGCTTTTTAAAATTAGTTGGTTATAGTAATACCTATCAGTTCGTAGTGCAGGGCTTTAGTCCTGCCCAGCTTGTCAGTTCGTAGTGCAGGACTTTAGTCCTGCTCAACCAAGGCAGGACTAAAGTCCTGCACTACGAGCATGGTCATGCCTGAACTTCGTGGTTAATATACAGTTTTAAGGACAAATAATATGGATGAAGATAACAAGATAATACCAAAGATCGACCTGTCGGTTTTGATTCCGCTCTATAACGAGAGGGAAAATCTCCAGCCTCTTTTTCGTAAGATCACCGAAGTCCTGGACACCGCCGGCTTCGAATGGGAAGTGATCTTTGTTGACGACGGAAGCAGTGATGGTTCGGCGAAGATTCTCAGCGAGATTGAGCAGTCCTCACCACGGGTGAAAGTAATCTCTCTGAGAAGAAATTTCGGTAAGTCCGCCGCCCTTGATACAGGGTTCCAGGATACCAGTGGGAAGTGGGTGGTTATTATGGATGCCGATCTTCAGGACGATCCGGAGGAGATCCCCGGTCTGATTGAGAAGCTGAAGGAGGGATATGACCTGGTATCGGGCTGGCGGGTAAACCGCCAGGACCGGTTCATCAAGAAATATACCTCGCGGATCTACAACTGGGTCACCTCCAGCATGTCGGGGATAAAGCTGCATGATTTTAACTGCGGATTGAAAGCGATGGTGAAGGAAGTCCCGATGAGTATCTCCCTCTACGGAGAACTCCACCGCTATATTCCGGTGCTGGCTTACTGGAAGGGTTTTCGGGTTACCGAGAAGAAAGTCAAGCATCATCCCCGCGCCTTCGGGGAGAGCAAATTCGGAGTTTACCGTTTTTTTGCCGGTTTCATGGATATGCTGACCGTTATGTTTCTAACCCGGTACAGCAAGAAACCTCTCCATCTTTTCGGAGGAGCCGGACTGGTCTTATTCATAGTGGGACTTCTCATTAATGGCTATCTGGTTTTATTAAGCTTGCTGCACGTTGACTTCATCCGTGTCCGCCCGCTCCTCTTCCTGGGAATTCTTCTGATGCTGATAGGGTTTCAGCTTATCTCCACAGGCCTTCTGGGAGAGATGATGGCGATGTCGCTCAACCGGAAGAAAGGTCAGGAAGTCATCAGGAAGATCGAAAGTTGAAGATTTGGTCACTGTCAGTGAAGCGACAACGGAACGGTTTTTTTCGTTGTCGTTGTCGTAATCGTAATCGAGAACGCGATGCAATTCGGTCATGAACAACTTGATGTATATCGCCTGGCCATTGACTACGTGGCGTGGTCGTATTGTCTGGCAAAAGAACTGAGCGGTGTTGACCGTCATGCCCGTGATCAACTTCTTCGTGCAGCACAGTCGATCCCGCTTAATATCGCCGAAGGCAATGGCAAGGGAACCAACGCAGATCGCCGTCGCTTCTTCGAGATTGCTCGGGGATCAGCCTTGGAATGTTCTGCCATTCAAGATTGCCTTGAAGCGTGCCATGTGCTTAGTCCCGAGCGCAATCCCGAAGGGAAGAGAATGCTCCACCGCATCGTCTCGATGTTGACGAAGCTCGGACAACGGAAACATGAACTTCGGGAGGATAGGGGGCTTTATGGCGATTACGACAACGACAACGACAACGAAAACGAAAACGAAAAATGAAAAGATAGTGCATTCCAACAAACGGATACACCGGACGCTCCTTCTTAGCGCTGTTTCAATTAACTATATCTTAATATGATACGTTTCCCTGGTAGGTGTAAATGATGCGTAATGGCTTGAACAGCTATAAGATCTTCGCCTACGCCGTTCTCCTGGTTTTCTTCCTCTCGGTGATTATCTTCGGATGGGGCGGATATTACGCCGGTCTCGGTTCCGATCCTTATGGCATCGTCCACTTCGCCGACCATCTCGCCCGGGGAAAGATATACAGTGATTTTCCTGTCTATAACTGGTTCAAGCAGGATTGGAAACCGGGAGAAGCGCACTTTGTTCTTCATGGGAACTATGTTCTCAGTGAAGGGAAGATGGCCTGTAAGTACACGATCGGTTTCCCCCTGCTCCTGGCGCTCTCGATCAATATTTTTGGCTCCGGTTCTGTATATTACGCGAATGTCTTTATACTCCTGCTCCTGCTCTGGTTCCATTTTCGACTTGCACGACTTATCTTCTCCGACCGTCCCGACGGCCTACTGCTATCGGTGCTCTGCCCTCTGCTTCTGGTGTTAATGATCAGCCGTCTCTGGAGTCTCTCCTTAAGGCCTTCCCGGGACCTTTCGGCTCTGATGTTCATCCTGGGGGGGAGTTATCTCGGGGCCATGGCTTTCCGGCGCCTTCCCCGGATCAATTATCTCTACCTGGTCTCCGGAGCTTTCTTTCTCGGGTTCTCCGCTTCGATCCGGCTCCCCAATGTTCTGGTCGGTATTCCCGCCGTCGGGTACCTGATAGCCAGGATGGCGGGAAAGGTAAAAATATTTAGATTTGTGGCCGTGGTGATAGTGGCAATTGTCTTTTTTTCGGCTGGCCTGGGACCCGCCTTTGTTCAGAACTATCTATCTACCGGGATCCCGTTGAAGCCGCCTCGCCCCGAGATCGTCGAACGTGATGTCCTGAAGGCGGAAGAAGCTCCAGAACCCGCTCCGTTCTGGCTCGGTTTATTCCCGCGACCGGTGCGTCCCCTCCTGGATTTAAGAGATCCGACCCCACCCCCGTTCTGGCTTGGTTTCTTCAAGACCACCGCCCCGGATACCGCCGCTTATTTCTGGAGGTTATATGGTCCGCTATTTGCCGTTTTAATCCTGATCGGGGTATTTTCGGAGTGGCGTAAGCCTGAGGTTAAATTCCTGCTCCTGGGCATCCCGGTTATATTTGTTCTTTTCTACAGCATGTGGGTGCACCTGATGATCAGGTATATGCTGATCGCCCAGCCTTTCTTGATCATTCTGGCGGTGGGCGGAATCGGGCGGCTGATCCGGGGGAAAAAGCATTTTCTGATTTCACTCGCTTTTCTGCTCCTGGCCGGCCTCGATGTGTGGTTCAGATGGAAGTGGAAGTATCGTTTCGGGATGGAAGATTTAAATGTATTCATCTATATCTTCGCCGCGACCCTCTGGATCGCCGCGACCTGGAACTGGAAGAAGTTTTCCGCGCCGCTCCGCCTGGGAGGATTGTGCCTGGTAGCCCTGTTATTATTCGTGGCGAAATACGGTCCTGCCTGGGCCGGTTCCGACCGAATTTTCCAGCTCCCGGAAGCCCGCCGGCTCGGCGCGGATATTGATCGGGTGGCGGAGAAGGGATCGGTGATTTTCGCGACCAAGCCTGCCTCCAACTATATCGCCCTCTTCTCAAGCAGCTACTCGATCCGGCCGTTCGAGATGAATCGGGTAGGAGTCGATCAGCTTAAAGGATTGAATAGAATGCTGGATAAGGGGGTTAAGCTCTACCTCGTTGACAGCAGCGGCTGGAAGCGGGACGCGACCAAGGCTATCCCCGGCTTCAGGGAGCATTTCGACGTTATCCCGGCAGGAGAGTTCCGTCCGGGTGAATATTTCCTGGAAGGAAATTTTGGCAAGCCGGTCTGCACGATCTATCGGGTTCAGCGCTGGTCGGAGAGGGAGGTGGAGCTTGAATTGCCGGTCCCGGAAGAGGAGGGGGATTATCTCCTAATGCTGAATGTAGGGAAATTATGGGATAGTGCTCCCTTCCCCGGGACGGACGAGGGGAGAAAGTGGGTAAAGCTCAATCTCAACGGGCACATTCTGGATAGTAGGATCGAGAACAATATAAACTTCATCCGTATTCCGGGGGAGTTCCTGATCCGCCCGGTCTCAAACCTTACAGTCGCTTCCGATCTTCCCATCCCGTCCCGGGTCGATTTTCGCCTCCAGCCTCTGGCCGACGGTTATGCGGTGAACCTCTCCGAGCAGCTGGAATTCCCCGACCGGAGCGTTCCGGATGGATTCAATGAGGCTCGTCTGCGCGATGGAGATCTGGTGAGATTGGGGTGGAATACGCCGGGGCGGGTTGTTATTCCCACTGTCTCCCTTCCTGATACAGCTCTGGCTGTTGAAATTAAAGTGAAGAATGATCGGAATTTTCCGGAGCCGGTAGAGCTCAGAGCGTCGTTGAACGGCGACGAAATATTCAAACGCGCCATCCTCCGGGGTCTGGGATGGCAGACGATCAATATACCACTTCCGGAAAGATATATATCTTCAATCAGGAGCGGCCTGGAATTGAGCGCCTCTCCCTCGGGAGGGCATCGGCTTACCGCCGGGGAAGAGAGAACCGGCGCCCTGCTCTTTGAAGAGATCGCGGTTGTGAGAAAGATGAAGGCATTTATTCTCCCGACACCCTCCTCCGTTTATTATTTTCTCGGTTTTTCGTTTCAGCCTGGCCCTGCGGCTGCCGCTGATCAAGCGCACTATCGGATTGTGATCAATAATAATGCGGTTCGACTCGGAGTCTCCCCGGGTGTGCAGCGGCTTATCCTCTCTCCCGATGATCTTACCCATCCGGATTCGATCCTGAGAGTAAAGGCCGGTTCGGCCGGCGGAGCCGGTCTGATTGATTCCAGGATCGTTCTCTTCCCGCTTGATGATGAGGTGACGATTAATCTCGGAGATGAAACCGACCGGATATTCATTGAGGATGGCTTCTTCGCGCCGGAGATTCATATAGAGCAGGTTCCCGTGCGATGGACCGGCAACGCCGCCCGGTTAATGATTCCTCTTCCTCCGGTCGCCGCGGGGAAATGTTATATGCGAATCAAAGTAATGGATCCCGGTCCTCCACGCCGGGAAGGCCCGACAAAAATGGAGGTTAAACTGGATGGTAGATCTATCGGTTCGAGTGAGCTCAAATCGGGCGAGCAGATCTATTCCTTTTCAATTCCCCCCTCTGAATCCGGAGGAGATCAATCTTTCCGTATGGCTGAACTCACGATAATGGTACCGGAATGGTCTCCCCGACATTATATGGGCACGGCCGATCGGCGTCGGCTGGGAGTCATGCTGGACTGGATAAAACTGGGGTGTAATTGAGAGCCTTTGGCTCTCAATTAGTTCTGAATAATGATCATTATTTATGGTTATCAGTCGTCATGTGTGGGTAGATATTGGTATTAAAACTATTCACTATTCCCTAAAAAAATGAAACGCACGAATGTTATCCCCCGGGTTATGCTGCTTATCATCATTTTGCTGATGGCCGCGTACGGGTTTCTCAATTACAACGCCCTACTCAACGCCGACAGCTATACCTACCTGATATACGCCCGCGAACTGGCCCGGGGGAGTTTTTTCGGCGAGCCTGGGTTTTTTGAAATATTTAAAGACCGCTGGCCCGAGTCCGGGACGATCGATCTTCACTCCGGTCTACGGCACCTGATCGCCGGAAAGGTTTATCATGGAGTTGAGATGGGCTATCCGCTGTTTCTGGCCGCCGCGATGGTCCTGGCTGGTCCCTCCGCGGTATATTTTGTCAATCCGATCCTGTTTCTCTGGTTCGTCGTGGTTTTCTTCCTTGCTATTCGTCTGGTGTTCTTCAAATCCCCTCACCGTGAAATCATCGCATTGCTGGGGGTACTTATTATGCTCCTCCTACCTCCCGATCGTCTTCTTTCTTCAGCTACCAAGATCATGCGGGATATCCCTCCGCTGACTTTTATTATTACCTCTTACTATTGTCTGCTCCGAGCTCTATGCACGGACCGGTACTCGGGAATACGGATTTTCATCGGAGCTTTCTTTCTGGGATTGGCTGCTCTGATCAGATTTCACTACGTGATAATGGCTCTTCCGTTCTTCCTGTATTTGTTCGCTTCTCTTCGGGCAGATAAAACAAATTTGAAGGCGCGGGTGCGCTATATCCTCTTCGCTTTGCTGGGGCTTGCGATCTTCGTTCTTCCAGTCATAATCAGAGATCTGTTGGTTAATCGGAACATGTTTTTCACCGCCCAGGTCATTCTTGCCCATCTCCTGTCGTCCTCGGATTCCTTGAAACTCTTCTCCCCGGATCACTTCACTTCCAGTGGCCTCGGTTATCTTGATTATTTGGCGAGGATCTATTCCCCCGGTTTGATCTTTCTAGGGCTGGTTGGACTGGTTGCTGGCTGGAAGAATCGTGTGATCCGCCTGCTTTTTGTGCCTTCTGCCTTATTGCATTTTCTGCTCTTCGCCTTTTTCAGATATCATCACAGTCGATATCTCCTGCCGATTTACCCGGTAATCAGTTGCATGATAGCCTACGGGATTATAGTCTCGCTGAACTGGATACTGGCAATCACTTCCCGATCCCACGGCCGGAATTTGATAAGTCTTCTTTGCCGCGTGGCCGGGGCGTTATTGCTCATCTACCTGGTTTTTCTCGGGGTTTCGGGTCAGGGGCCTATTCTGTCGCCCTGGAACGCGGTTCTACTCATCGTCTCCTTAGCTATTCTGATTGGAGCATGGCCTCCGGTGAGAAGGATTGATATCCGGAGATTGAGCTTTGGTCTGGGTTTCTGCCTGTTCCTTATCCTGGGAGTCAATGTCGGTCCGGCAATTATCCATCCCTACAGTTTTAACCTCGCCGACGCCCGTCACTTGAAAAAGGAGATTGAAAAACATGTTCCGCCGGGATCGCTGATCCTCTCGACTCGCTACCTCAAGCAGAATATAGACTACTATACAGGATGTTACGCGATGAATATCCACCAGCCCGGTCTTCCCTGGGGGTTGACATTTGATGAAGCGATCCGCGAGGTAATGGACGCAGGTGTTGCGGTCTTTGTTCTCGATAACAAGGGGAAGAGGAAAGCGGCCAAATTTCTTCCTGTATTGAAAGAACATTTCAAAGTCTCCTCCGTGGCCCGCTGGCGATCGGAGGATCTGGGGATTCATATCCGGTATGTCTCGGAGCTGGAATATTTAAATCTCTATCGGGTCCTTCCACAATTGGATAAATGAAAAAAACATTATTGTAAGCACCCTTATTATATTTGGCGCTTGTATTATTGTTTACAGCGCGAATCTCCGGGTAGTGGGAGCGGGAGATTGCTGGGCTCCCCGGTACATTCCCATCAGCTTACTCAAAGAAGGAAACCTGGATTTGAACGAGTTTCCGGGACTTCGATTCGCTGTAATCGAAACCTCGGTTCGCGGGGAAACCTTCCGTGTCTTTAATTCTCCGGTACTTTCAGGAGTTCTAGCCACACCGGTTTATTTAGCGGCTAAGTTGTTCGGCCTGCCTATAACCACCACCAGTATTGCCTATTTGGGTAAACTGGCCGCTACAATATATACCGCCCTGTCGGTGGCATTTGTCTTCCTTATCTTGAAGGAACTATTGTCGGTGAAATCGGCGGCTTTTTTAGCGGTTGTATATGCCTTTGGAACCTGTTCGTGGACTATCAGTTCTCAGTCATTGTGGCAACACGGACTTTCTCAGTTATTCCTGGTGATTGCCTTGTACTGTCTCTTTAAAGCTTCGGATAATTCCGCTTTTGCCGGCTATGCCGGCGCCTTCCTCAGTCTGGCCACCGTGGCTCGTCATTTGAGCGGGATTATTGCAATTATCATGTTTATTTATGTTGTTCTTTGCTATCGTTCCCAGATTTTCAGGTTTATCCTATGTTCCCTGCCGGCTGTCGCTTTCTCCTTGATTTCTCTGTTCCGGGAGGTATTTGGATTCGGGAGGAATTACTGGCACCGATTTTTCGGGGTCCAGCTCGATTACTATTAAATTTCCCTGTTCTTCCATCTTGAGTCCGGCGGTGGAAATGATCGTCTCCATGGAGTTAAGCAGCTCTTCATCGGAGAGACCGTGGGCGTTAAATATCTGTACCCGCTTCTTGCCGATCTCGCCTATGATTATATTTTTACCGGTCAGCTGACTGTAGCGCATGATTAGATCCTTGACACCATTAACCATCACCGCCGGCTTATCCAGTGCCTTTATCAGTGCCTCCATGCGATCGACGTTGGAACTTGTATCTCTTATTACCAGGGAGTTGGTCGCTGGAAACTCGATTATGGAGGCTCCCGTGAAGCGGCTGTGCTTAATATCCCTGATGATTTTTCTTGAGCTTAAGTATTTAAGATCAATGATCCTGGTTACCATCTCATCATCATCGGCGGGTTCGTAGTTTTTCCCTATCTGCAGGATCGGTATGGATTTCCTGGTGGCAGACCGTTTGTCCATGACTTTCATGAAGTCGCCGGCTGGAACCAGAGTGTAGCCTCTCATTTCCAGGATTGATCCCAGGACATTGATGGCATCCTCGATAGGGAAGGCGGTTCCCGCGATAACGCTGACCGGCCCTCTGACCTGGTTATCGATGATGAAATTTTGCCCGGTTAGTTCGCTGAAATGTTTTATAACTAATCTGATATCCGTATTATCGAATACGCAGGTAACCTCTCCTTCTTTGGTTATGGTTATCTCCGGTGGCGGTTGTTCTTTCTCCACAGTTTTAATTTCACTCCCACCATAAACCGGCTGACTGCTGGTAATCGCTATACAGATAATAACTGCTGCCGGAATGAAGAATCTCTTTGCGACGCTTTTCATCTCTAATACTCCTTGAGGGACGTTGCTCAAATCCAGGATTGCCTGAGTTCGAGCAACACCCTCCTTAATTGTTAAAGTTGTGGTATCCGCCCATCCGTTCGCGCGTCTCCGGATGGGAAGGGATGATACGGTTACCGTTGAAAGCAAATACGGCCGGGAATTAAATAAGTTCAAAATATTTTTTGGAGAGCGATTAATTCACATCCATCCGCACCGCGGCGTCCGGGCAGAAAATCAGATGGTGTTATTAACTTGAGCCCACCGCGGCTGGTGAATTGCGGGAGGGGTTCTAGTGGAGCTCAGGGCGAGTAGATAAAAAGGGCATTGCTAATAGTTTTTACAATATTGCCTGAACAAAATAATAATGGTCATTTTTCAAGACTAATCCGATCGTAAGATCGGATTAAGCCAGTCAAACATACGTTGGTCATAGAGGGCCCGGGCCATCGGCTGGCAGTGCCAGTTGGCGCCTTCCGCGGCGGTGAAGCGTACAATGGTCTTGGGGCAGGTCAGCGCGTCATAAACTTCCCGGGGTTGGCCGGGCCAGAACTGCTCGTCCTCGGGATCGGCGATAAAGATCGGGCATTTAATATTGGTTATAACATCGCGGACGTTGAATTTTTTGGCTTTCCGGATCCATTCGAAGAAATCATCCGTACAGTACGGCTTCATCCGGAACTCCAACTCCTGCCGGCCGGCTTTCCCGATGAAATGGAGCCCCATCTTCATCTCCTTATTGAACTTCTCCCGGTCACCGGTCTCGAAGGTGCGGACCATGTGCTTCCCCAGTTTCTCCGTCATCGCGGCGGCGACATCCATTACCCCCGGATCTGCGATCCCGGCGGCGATCCGGTGCTCGAAGGCGAGCGCCCGGAGGATCCAGTAACCGCCCTGGCTGATGCCGGAGAGGACGATCTTGTCATCAATAACGTCCTCCCGGCCCCGCAGGAAATCGACCACCGGGGTGATCACCTTCTCCCAATCATAGCGGAAGGGGATGTTATGAAGCCAGAGCATGGAGTTCTGTCCCGGTCCGTCGAAAGTCAGCGCCGCGTATCCCCGGGCCAGCGCCCCGGCGACCCCGCTCGACCACATCGCGCTGTTCGACCCGTCGGAGCCGTTGTTGAAGATGATGGTGTGCCATGGGCCGCCGCTCGCCGCCGGCCGGAAGAAGTGCCCGGGCATAGTTGTATCCTCATAAGGAATCTCGACTTTTTCGGCGGGGGGGTTGAGGCGGGAACAGAATTCATCCCAGCAGGCCATCTGTTCCTTCCAGGTCGGGACGACCCGGGATGGATCGTCGGAGCCGTCCACCATGCTGTTGGCGGCGCCGTAATAGTTGGCGGCCCGGAGATAGGCCATCCGGGCGCTGACAGTATGGCCTTCTCCGGCGGATTTGTCGGCGATACCGCGCACCCGCTCAGCGGTCGCGTACCACTCCCGGAACCAGCTCTCGAAGTCGCCGTCATGAATCCGGGCGGCCGTGGAGAGTATCTCCCCGGCGTCGGCGGCGCCGTACTGGCATCTCCCCAGGGCGAATATCGTATCGAAGTTCATTCCTTCGTGCTTAAAAAAGTACTGTTTTTTCTTCAATTCTTTCATTGCTCCCTCCAGCATTAGATCTTTGGTAGAATAACCAGTCAGTATAGTAATCCCTTAATTTGATATTAATATAATATAAAAACCTGATATTTTTTCTACTTCTTATGTGTCAAATTTATGCTTTTGTGAACCACACTAATTCCGAATAATATCTTCCCGATAGGATTCGATCAGTTCCAGAAATTACTCCGGCGAAGTAGGGGGATTCTTGACGGCCAGTATTTCCCCCTGCTGGTTGCCAATACAGTGATACATTGTTATTGCATACAGATCTATCCCGCAGTAGAATTTGTGCGTCTGGGTATAAAATCGCATGGCCCCACCTTCCTCTTTTTTGGGTTAGGGGTTGTGGTGCTTCCTATCATCATACCAATAGGCATGATAAAGAAGGAGGCCTTTAAGCAGTATCAAACCGCTCCACTTGACCATGGCCCGCGCTTCGGGCCCTGGTGAGTGAGCTCTTCGATAAGCGTTGAACGCGCCGGGGAAGCAAAGGTAAAAAGTGGAATAAAATAAAAAGGGATGGCGACTGCGATTGGCAGCGTCATCGCGTTCGCGGAGAAAAGACCGAACTATCAAATTGGTTTACAGCAAACTTTGAATCGCCCACTGATAACTCAAAAATGAACCGACCAGAGAAACTTGTCTTTTCCGATGATTCCTATTGGGGCCTCACAGTGGCTGGCCTTGCTTTTCTGGCCTTCGGTTTTGGTGTTGTGCTGGCAATTACTGATGTAACCCTCGCTGACCTGATTCTGCCCCTCGCCGCCCTAGGTGGCTTCTGGTTTGTGTGGGTGGTATTTCATGGCTTCATCGCCTGGATTCATCGCGCCAGAGACAGACGCGCAATCAGCCGCATGTTTGAGAGCGAGATCTGGGAGCGCTGGCAATTTCCGGCCCGGGAATGGCAGGCGATCGTCAATGCAGAATGTAACCTTATAGCCCCTAATTGCGAGGGGGCAAGAGCTTATGTGGGTGCCGTTTATAGTTCGATTGCCGGGTTTGTATTTGCCGCTATCCTGGTTACTGTTGGTGCATTTGCCATCCAGGATCCGTTAGGAAAAACCATTTTTCGGATCTGTGCTGTGGCGGTGTTCCTGCTGTTTCTGGGAGTTGGGAGCTTACAACCCATATCGGCTCGCTACAAAGCCCGCCGATATCGCCGCAGAGCACTGCGTGTTCCGGAACCACGCGTCTGGTTTGCCTCCGATGGTATCTACCACGAAACTTTGGGCTATACGTCCCTGAAAAAGTTGAAAAAGGTTACCGATCATATCAGGTCCCGTAAAGCCATAAAATTCACTCTCGAGGTCACTGCCGTCATTGGTCATGCTACCGCGCGTAACACCAGATTCACCTATTTAATACCTTACTCCTTCCCCATACCTTCCGGTTGTGAAGAGCGGGGTGCCCGACTCGTGCGTCGTTACCGTCAGGAATACTTTGGAGATTGATCTTCTCTTTATCATACCAGTAGGTATGATAAAGGAGGAGGCATGAAACAGTATCAAATCGCTCCACCCGACTTTTGCCCGCCATGCGGCGGTCAAAAGCGGGTGAGCTATACGTTCCGAGGCTGAAGAAAAACGAAAAAATGAGGTTGAAGATCACCACCGGGTTTACCCCGGTGGGATCATGACTGACAACTAAAACAGAAATCCCCCCCTAACCCCTCCCCCCCGCGCTCCGCGTGGGGGGGAGGGTGAGAGTTTGTTGGGTGGGTGCGGAGCTAGTAGCTGTCAATCATCGTTCCACCGACACCCCGAAAATTTTTCCAAATAATCGGGGGAGACCAGGGTCGATGGTGACGTCCCGGATTAAAATCAGTCAGGTTGCCCAATGTTTTCCGGGGTAGCAGAATTTTTTAGTCGGCCCCTTCCGGCAGCTTCGCTCTACGTTAGTGTTTTAAAGGAGAATCTAAAATGACCATCAAAAAACTAAAAGCTAAAGCGGGGATTGGTGGTGCAAAAATAGAGATACTTATACCTAAAGAAAAATATAGTCTCGATGAGACATTAGAAGGAGAAGTCCTGCTTTCTGGAGGAAATGTCCCCCAGGAAATAACGGTCCTTAGTATTAGTCTAATTCGTGAATGGAGTTGGGAATGCTATGCCGCTGGATGGGATATGGACTATGAGCCGGGTTTTTCAAGAGGGCCATACTCAACTGAAAGAATTAGTCTCCAATCAGAATATGAATTAGACGGGGATCAAGGGAAAGATGAAGTCGTGCATATCGAGCTGGCTAAAGACTTAGAGATCACCCCGGGAAATGATCTAAAATTCTTTTTTAAAATTGATCTTTCAACAATTCAGGTAAAAAAAGGAATCAACGAGAAGTGGAAGCTTAAATCAAGAGCTGATATCCCTTTTGCCAAAGATGCTATAGCTATCCGCGAAATCAAGCTCAATAAATAGAAAGCCACTAACCACTTGCTCCCCTCAGCTTTTGACCGCCATACGGCGGCCAAAAGCGGGTGAACTCTCCGTTTGGTATCCGGTAGTGAATAGTTCATTTAAGAAGATTTTGAAAGACCGGCGCCGGTCAATACTGATGAAGTCAATGAGATAGCGCACGTTGTCTAAGAAACATACTAACCGGTCAACTTATCACGGAGTAAACTAAACTCGGGGTTGAACCTAGTCCTCCACTCTCTCTCCACATGACAGACTCAATACTATGAATAAGACAGTTATAAACTGGTTGTTGGAGGAATCAGATCCCTCCATTCGTTATCGCACACTGGTAGAACTCCTGGCTGAAGATCCCGAGTCGCAGATCGCGCAGCAGGCCAGAAGCCGTATTGCAGAGAGCAAACAGGTCCGGGACATCTTGGATCGAATGCATCCGGATGGATATTGGCTTCAAACCAATCCCCGCACCGGTGTTACCGTCGGTGACGGGGTTGAATACGGTGCTTACGCGACAACGCATTTCTGCCTGGCCTACCTGGCCGAATTAGGTCTGGATAGGTCACATCCCATTGTTGCCAAAGCGGCCGATAGATATCTGAATCTGCAGAAACCAGATGGTGATTTCTGGGATAATTTCTCCTGTCTCAATGGATATAATATTCGCAACTTCATCATGCTGGGATACCGGGACGATCCCCGTCTGCGAAAAACGATTGAACTGATGCTGGCGACCCATCGAAAAGATGGGGGGTATCTTTGCGACATGCATGAGAAACGCCGTAAGAATCGCAAGAGTTGTATCCGGGGATGTGGAAAAATGTTGATGGCGTATGCTATGTTGCCTGAACTATGGGAAGATGAAAGATGTAAGGCCCTGGTTGATTATTTCCTGCGGCGAGATTGCGTCTTTAAAAACGGGAACCCCGATGAGTACGTTAACAGTGACATAACACGTCTAATCTTCCCGATTGTCTGGCGTGTGAGTGCCCTGGAAATTCTCTGGGCTCTAAGCAGGATGGGGCTGGGTGCCAGCGCAGCGACCAATAAGGCATGGAAGATTCTGGATAAAAAGAGAACGGCTGACGGGCGCTATATCATGGACTGGACCCCAACTCAGTCCCTGCTTAAGGCGGGCAAACGCGGGCAACCGAATAAGTGGATCACCTTCTATGCTCTTCAAGCAATCCAATACAGAGACGCTTCGGTCCGGTTAAAGAAATGATTGTGCCGGTTAATTGCGAATCGAAGGGAAGAGGATGATATGACCTGGAATTGTCCCCACCAAATAGAGAGTAATTTCTGTTCCTTACGGGAAAAGGAATGTGAGCCCGGTTCCAAGGGGTGTGTTTTGGCAAAGAGATACAAATTCGTAATCACTCCCCCCGGCCCGAAATCCTCTGATCTTAGTCAACCCACATAACCCGGGCGGCATAAGAATAAATACTGCTGTTTTATTCAGCGCTTTTATGCCGGACCGGCGGTCTGGTGAAAAACCACAGAACCATACCTACCATACAAGCCGCCGCGATGAAGTAAAAAGCTTTATTCCAGTCGGCGCTGGTACTATCAGCGCTAATCATTACATTTGCTACCTGGGGCCCGAAATATCCCGCCGCCCCCCAGCCGGTATAGACCAGAGCGTAATTCAAACCGACGTTTTTTAACCCGTAAAAGTCGGAGGTGATCGACGGCATTGCCAGGTAACTTCAACAGTTCTTACTATGCTTCTGGAGGTGTACCTTCCGCGTTAGAAAAAACCGCATCAATTTGGACCAAGGCATCCATAGGGATAGCTGAAACGCCGAATGTTGTTCTTGCAGGAAGATCGCTGGTGAAGAATGTTGTGTAAACTTCGTTTACAGCATCAATATCCGCAATATTTTTAAGTTGGATATTTACTTTGACTGCATCGTCCATAACGTGGTCGACACTTTCTATAATTGCCTGGATGTTTTTTAAACACTGTTCAGCCTGTTCTTTAACACCACCAGCTACCATTTCACCGGTTTTTGGGTCTAAAGGTAATTGAGCTGAAA
>Ga0180435_10002103_pt1 | contig 20438 bp, 11 predicted proteins | sample SS_ome_3_FD_132467 | JGI IMG/M metagenome (GOLD analysis project Ga0180435, IMG submission 132467) | Hypersaline lake sediment archaeal communities from the Salton Sea, California, USA - SS_3_S_1 metaG | ecosystem: Environmental > Aquatic > Non-marine Saline and Alkaline > Hypersaline >...
GGGGGAGCGGCCGCGTCGTGGGCCAGTTTAGCCTGGCATCGCGTTTCGGATGCGATTAGTGTTGCCCGACCACGAAGGTCCGTTCCGCGGACGCAGATCCACTGTGACGGCGTGCGTGCGCCCATGGCCCGGCCGGGGCGGCGTCGACCGGAGGTACCGCTGGACATGGCAGACTACGCATTCCGGGACATCGAGGCGCACTGGCGGAAACGCTGGGCGGAGACGCGACACGACGAGACGGACCACGACTCGGACCGCCCGCGCTGCTATTGCCTCAGCATGTTCTCCTATCCCAGCGGCGACAAGCTCCACCTGGGCCACTGGTACAACTACGTGCCGGCCGACACCTGGGCGCGTTTCCGCCGCATGCGCGGCTACAGCGTCTTCCAGCCGGTGGGCTTCGACAGCTTCGGGCTGCCGGCCGAGAACTACGCCATCAAGTGCGGCGTTCCTCCCGGGGAGCACACGGCGGACAACATCCGGATCATCCGCGAGCAGCTCAAGACCCTCGGTCCCATGTACGACTGGCGCAGCGAACTCGCGACCCACACGCCCGAGTACTACAAGTGGACCCAGTGGTTGTTCCTGACCCTCTACCGCAACGGCCTGGCGTATCGCGCCGAGATGCCGGTCAACTGGTGCCCGTCCTGCCAGACGGTCCTGGCCAACGAGCAGGTCGTCGACGGCAAGTGCGAGCGCGACGGCGCGGAGGTCGAGCGGCGCAGTCTCACCCAGTGGTGTTTCCGGATCACGCGCTACGCCGACCGGCTCATCGACAACCTGGCGGAACTGGACTGGCCCGAGGAGACCAAGAAGAAGCAGGCCAACTGGATCGGCCGCAGCCACGGCGCCGACGTGGTCTTCACCGTCCCGGCCGACGCGCTCACCGGCGATCCGCCGGACGGGACGGAAACGGCTGCCGACGGCGGCGTGCGCCTGAGCGTCTTCACGACGCGCCCGGACACGCTCTTCGGCGTGACCTATATGGCCCTGGCGCCGGAGCACCCCCTAGTCGACGCCCTCACCGACGACGCGCACCGTGACGAAGTGGCGGCATACCGCCGCGAGGCCCAGCGCCTGAGCGAGGTTGACCGCCAGAGCACCGACCGTCCCAAGACCGGCGTGCACACCGGCGCCGTGGCGGTCAATCCGGTCAACGGCGAGCGCGTGCCCGTGCTGGTGGCCGACTACGTGCTGGCCACCTACGGCACGGGCGCCGTGATGGCGGTGCCCGCCCACGACGTGCGGGACTTCGCCTTCGCGGGGACCCTGGACCTGCCCGTTCGCCGCGTGATCGTGCCGCCCGGGGGCGACGCCGGCGCGCCGCTGGAATCCGCCTACACCGATCCGGGCCGGATGGTGAATTCCGGACCGCACGACGGCGCGGACAACGTCGAGGGCGGACGCGCGATCGTCGCGGACCTGGCGAAGCGGGGGCTGGGGGGCGCCACCGTCCAGTACCGCCTGCGGGACTGGATCATCAGCCGCCAGCGCTACTGGGGCGCGCCGATTCCCATCGTGCATTGCCCCGCGTGCGGCGAGGTGCCCGTGCCCGACGACCAGCTTCCCGTGGAGCTGCCCGAAGTGGACGAGTACCGGCCCCGTGGCCGGTCCCCGCTGGCCGCCAACGAGGCGTACATGGAGACGATCTGTCCCGCCTGCGGCGGGAGCGCCCGTCGCGATCCGGATACCATGGACACCTTCGTCTGCAGCTCGTGGTACTACCTGCGCTACCTCGAGCCGGACCTGGACGACGCCCCCTTCCGTCTCGAGACCCTTGCCGGCTGGTTCCCCATCGAGATGTACGTGGGCGGCGCCGACCACGCCTACGGTCACCTGATCTATGCCCGCTTCATCAACATGGTGCTCCACGACCTCGGGCTGGTGCCCTCGGAGGAACCGTTCCGCCGCCTGCGTCACCAGGGCATGATCACCCACGAGGGCGAGAAGATGTCCAAGAGCAAGGGGAACACGGTCGTCCCCGCGGATTACCTGGAGCGCTACGGCATCGACACCCTGCGCGTCTATCTCATGTTCGGCTTCGCCTTCCACGAGGGCGGCGACTGGACCGACGACGGCATAGACGGGATCTGGCGCTACCTGAATCGCGTCTGGCGGCTGGTCGACGCCTTTCTGGATGGGCGCTCCCCGGCGGGCGACGCGCCGGCCGACGCCGCCGATCTCGGCCCGGACGAGGCCCGGAAACGCTGGCCGGAACTGCGCCGGATCATGCACAACTCCATCAAGGGCTGCACGCGAGACCTGGAGCGCTTCCAGTTCAACACGGCGCTGAGCCGCCTGATGGAACTGACCAACGCCCTCCACCGTTACGCGGGACGCGAGATCATCGCCCGCGACGACGCCGATTTCGGGCAGGCCCTCGCAGCGCTGGTCCGCATGCTGTCCCCCTTCGCCCCCCACCTGGGCGCGGAGCTCTGGGCGCGTCTCGGCCACGAGACGAGCGTTTTCGACGCGGACTGGCCGGAGTGGGACGAGGCGTATCTCGTGGCGGACACCGTCACCTACGTGATCCAGATCAACGGCAAGATACGGGAACGCATGGCGGCGACCCGGGGTGCGGACAGGTCGCAACTCGAGGGGGAGGCCCTGGCCTACGGGCGCATCCCCGAACTGATCGACGGTCGCGCCGTGCGCAAGGTGATCGTGATTCCCGACAAGCTGGTGAACATCGTCGTGTGATGGGGAAGGTAGGCGATGAGTTACTGGGATGTCCTCACCCGGGCGAAGGAGCGGCTGGACCGGGGCGATCTCCAGGGGGCCGAGGCCCGCTTCCTCGAGGCCGAAGCGGCGCGCGGGCGCTCGCCGGGCCGGGTCTTCTGGACCGAGACGGTGGGCGACGCGGCGCGTCGTCTCTGGCGCGGGTTCGGCCGGCGGGAGCCGGCAGGCGATGCCACGCGCTGGCAGCAGGAGACGGACCGTTTCCGTGACGGCTTCCGCAGCGCCGTGCGGGAGACCCTGGCGCGGGCGCGCGAATGCCTCGCCCGGCCCGGCGGTGACGATGCGCGCGCCCGACTGGATCTCTTCAGCCTGGTCGTCTACCTGGCCACGGCCAGCCGGCTCGCCGATCAGCCCGCCCTCGATCCGCACCCCTACAGTGCCGCCGCCCTGGATGCCGCGCTGGTGCTGCGGGCGCTCCCCGAGAGCGGCGTCGTTCCGGTGGACACGCCGCTCTCCGCCGACGCCCGGCTGGATCTCGTGCGCCGGGGCACACGCCTGCTCGACCGTGTGGCGGGGCCCGGAAGCGACTCCGAAAGCCGGCGCGCCCTAACGGCCGACCTGATCGCCCTCCTGGCGGCCGAGCATTTCGCGTTGCCCGGTCAGGAAGCCGAGCGGCGCTGGCATTGCGCCCGTCTCACCGATCGCCACCTCGGCGCCCATGCGAAGGCCGTGCCTCTCTACCTGGTCTGTCTCGAGGGCGAAGCCGTGTCGGCGAGACACGGCGAGACGGCGCGTCTGAGGGCCGCGGAGATCCTGGGCAACGTGCGCGAAGCCTGTCTTCCCGTACCGCGCTACGGCGAGGCGCGCCGACTGCTCGAGACGGGCGGCCTGATCTCGGCGGAAGGCGAGTCCTGGCGGCTGGCGATCCTGGACGTGATGGACCGGCGCTCCTTGACGGGGGCGGACGCCTGGGCCTCGGTGGCCCATGCGGACGGGAGATGGCTGTGTCTCCTGTGGCAGGGCGGGCAGCCGCGGGATCTCCTGACCTGGACGCCCGGCGATGATCCGGACGCCCTGATGACGTGTCTCGAGGTCTGCGCTGGCCGGATCGTAAGGGTCGGCGCACCATGCAACGCCTTTGAATCGGAAGAGATAGGCGGATTCGTTGGCGTATTTCTCGAATCCGAACTCTACCCGCATGCCGTTTCGGACGAGATCCTGGCCGATCTGGCCCACGCTCGCGACGCCCATCGCGAGCCGACGACACCGACACCCGTTCCGCATCCGGAGCTCGATCCGGACCGGATGGAGCCCGGCAGCGGCGTCGACCGCGCCCTGGTCTGCGGCCGCGTCTGGGGGATCGTGCTGCGACACATCCTCGACGCCGATCCGGCCCTGCGCGACGGCATTCGCGATCTGGCCGGCCGGGGCGACCGGCCCGCCGCCTTCCTTTCCGCCTTCCTGCCCCCGGAACTGGTGGCGGGGGCCGGTCTGACCACGACGCACCTGCGCGATCGCGCCAATCCGCACCAGACGGAAAAGGCCGGCGAGGCCTTTCCGGACACCGTCGCCGGGCCCACGCTCGCCGCACACGACGTGGCGGTGGTCAGCACGGGGCGTCCCGCGGAGGTCCTGGAGCGATGGGGCGCGGACCGCCGTCACTGGCGACTCGTGCTCGACGGCCTGGACCGTTGGGACGCTCTGGACCCGTGCCTGTCCCGACGCGGTGGGCGGCACACGCTGATTCCGCCCGGGGCCGAGGTCCACGACAGGGACGCGGCGATCGCCAGGCTCGTCGCCATGGTCGGCCCGGAGCGGGGTTCGGTGCCCGAGCTTCTGCCCCTATTCCACTGGTGCCGCATCACGGAGACCCACAACGGGGATCTCCTGGACTTCCGACGGTTCCGTCCCTGGCCGACCGGCGCCGTGGCGCTCTACGACGTCTACCGGGATCTGGCCGAGCGCCTGCCGCGTGTGCCCCTCGGACCGGACGGCGATGGCTGGGCGGGCGAATACGTGGACCGCGCGGCCGGATCGGAAGTGCTGGCCGGCATGGCGGACGACCTGTCCGTCACCGAAGACGTCCGACGGTCGGCCTGGGGTCTCGACGACGACCGGGACGCGGCCTGGATCCTCTGCGACAGCGCGGCCGTCCACTGGCGGCTGTTGAACACGCCCGGTCTGGACGTGGGCGCCCTCCATCGCACCCTCGCCGGATCGGGGCGCGCCCATCTCTCGCTGGTGCTCGGCGGCGGCTTCCTGCGCGGGGAACTGGAGCGGCAGTTGGTGGAATGGCTGGCACCCTACGGGCGCGCCGCCTGTACTGCGCTCTCCGATCAGCGCTTCCCGCACCTGCGTCTGGCCGGAAACGGCGCGTCACCGGATGCGCGGGTGGAGGTGGGGCGTGCCGCCGTCGGTCTGATGCAGCGGATCGAGGCGCTGTCCCGAGGTGGCCGACGGGTGCATCTGATGCCCGGGCGGGAGGGACCGCTCCGCTCCTTCCTGGCCGCATACCAGAGGGGGGAACTCGGCGGGGACGGCACCGCCGAACTGATCTGGGAAGATCCGGAGGATCTGTGGCGTCCCGGCGCGTCGCGGGATCGCCTGCGCGACGGTACGCTCGTGGTCGCGCGACTCGGCAGCCTCGACACCGATGCCGCCGGCGGAACCCCCGTCGTCACGAACCGGGGTTGGCGCGAGAGGGACGCCGCCGTCGCCCATCGCATCAGTCAGCGCCGGGCCCTGTGCGCCCTGGAAATTTGCGCGCTCATGAGCCGCGGCGCGGCCGAGGTGGAGGTGGCCGACCCGCGCTGGTGGCGCTGTTTCCCCCTGGATGCCACGGCGGCGGCCGCACCGTTTCCCCTGCCTCCGGCGGAGTCCGCACGGGTGGCCACCGGCGGTCGCGCCGAACTCTACGATCTGCCCGAACCGGACCTTGCGAGCACCGGCCCGGTGCGGCGGTGGAGGGCGCACCCCGACCGCGGCGACGCGCTGACCGGGGCGGCGGCGGGTTGGCTCCGCGTCCAGGGCTGGGTCGACGAGAGCTTGCGGGGGTTGCCGCCCGGATTCGTGTCCGCGCCGCCGGCCGACCTGCCTGCCGGTTGGAGCGATCGGGAGCGTCGTCTGGTGATCGGCGAGCCGGGCGCCGCCTGGCTCTCGGCCCTGCGCGGCGTGCTCGGCGCGAGGGAACTGGGAGAACTGGACGCCTGGCTCCTCGTGATCGCCGAGACGCCGCCGCCCGAGGCGCTGGTCCTGCGCGACGCCGTCCTGACGCCCGGCGCCTGCCGGCCCGCCGGCGGGGAGGAACTGGGATCCTGGCACGTGGTGGTCTGGGTCCGGCCGGACGAACTGGCCGATCCCGCCCTGCGCAGGCGCCTGACCGCGAAGCCGCCGCGAGAGACCTGGGCGACGGATCTGCGCAACTGGCTGCCGTCGGCCGTCGCGTCCGGTTCCGAACACGCCATGGTCATGCGCTTTCTGCTGAACGAGCTGCGGTCGCCCACGACGTTGCAGGCGGGCAGCCTGCCGCGGGCCTGGCGCGACTACTTCCGGAGCCTGCTGGTCGAGGCCGGAGACGGCGCCTTCGCCGACGGGGCCGGATCGAGCCCGGGCGTCGATCTCGACCAGCCGCCGGTCCCGGTGGGCCGACTGGGCCACCCGCTCTGCGCCTGCCCCGGCTGCGGCAACGAGGCCCGCTGGCGCGCTTGGCGCGAGCCGTGTGCCGTGTGCGGCGTGAGCCTCGAGCGCTGGCTGCAGCCGTCCGTGCGCCGGAGCCTGATACTCGACATCTGGCGTCGCAAGGTGGATGCGCTGCGCGAGCGGGAGGACCTGCGACAGGGGCGTCCCCTCTGCGTCTGGGTCGCCCCGGAACATCTGGAGCGACTCAAGGGACTGCTCGGCGACGCCGGCATTCCCTGGCGCCGGCAGCGCGACCGCTTTATCACCACCCGCGACGCCGAGGCGCCGGACTGGCTGATCTGCGTCCAGGGCGAACTGGCGGATCCGCCGCCGGAATGCCACCACGCCCTGCTGGAACCGCCCGCGAACGCGGAGGATTTCCACGAGCACCGTCGCCGGGCGGGGGGGGAACTCAGCCTCTGGTTCCATCCCCTCGAGCTGTCCGCGGACACGGGCGGCCTGGCCGGCGCGGGCGGCTCGCGGGCGCCGGCCTTCCAGAGACGACTGGTCGAGCGCCTGGCCGCGCCTCCCGGTCTGGACCCGGCGTGGCGCTGGCGCGGCTGGTTCTCGCCCCGGCTGGTCGAGATCCTGAGCGGGCTGCCTGTGACGGAAGTGCGAAAGATCCTGGGCGTGACCTCCTGGCTGAAGGCCGTCTACAACGAGCCGACCGAGAAGACCGGCGCACGGTCGACGGAGGGAGAGGCGGGGCCCCGGCTGCTCTGCAGGGATCTGTCGTCCATGGAGGCCGAGTACAAGCTGATGCGTCTGCACCCGCTGCTGGATTCCATCCTGCCGGTCCTGCTGGCCGCACGGACTCCCGGGATCGTGGGGCACCTGCAGCTCGACGATCTGCCCCTGGAGATGGACGACGTCGAACTCGCCTGGCTCGACCGGTTCCTGCTCGGGGTGTCCCTCACGCTTCCGGCCGGGAGTGAGGGCGCAGCCGACGCGGAAGACCACCTCGACAACCTCCTGTACACTCCGGCCCGGGGCGTGATCAACGGGCCGCAGCGTCGGCTCGGCTACGTCGGAGACCTCGAGGACGTGATCGCCAACCTCCATTGCCAGCTCGACTTTCTCGCCGGGGCCTTCCGCACCCTGTTCGCGCCCAACGACGACGGCGAGGTGCCGGGCACGGTCCGCCTGGACGATCAGACATCCATGATCCTGGGCGAGGCGGGTCTGGAGACGGGCGTCCTGCTCGGCCTCTGGCACGTGCGGGGACCCGGGGCGCCGGGCGAGATCGCCGACGACCCCGGCACCGGTCCCGCGCCCTACGACTCGGGCGCAGCGGAGGCCGCGAGCGCGCTGCTCGACGCGCTGGCGGGCGAGGAAGAGGCCTGGCGCCGTCGCCTGCTCGACGCCTGTCGCACCGGCTTCGTGGCCGATCTTCCCGCTCGGCCCGCCGACACGGCCCGTCGGCTGCCCGTCGACATCGTGCCGGCCCAGGCCGTGATCGCCGGCGATCTGCACGCGTCGGCGACAGCGGGCGGTCCCGACCTCCTGGCGCTCGAGGGCCTGTCGGGCACCGGGCGGCTGCAGACGATCGCGCAGGCCCTGACCCGGGCCCTCGAAACCGGCGTGGACGGCGACGACGTGACGGTCTTCTGTCCAGACGCCGCCACGGCCGTCCGCTACAACCTGGCCTGGCGCCGGTGCGGGAGCCATCTGCCCTGCGCGAGGATCCGCCACGGCACGGATCTCGCCGTGGGATCGGCCTTGACCGGCGATACCATTCCCCACGATCCCGCGGGCGAAGTGGCCGTCCTTCTCGAGGCGAACCGGATGCGTGCCGCCGAGCGCTTCCGACTGGCGCAGCGTTTCCGGCTCGGCGTCCAGATCTGGACCGTGGAGCCGGTGCTGGCCACCGAGGCCTGGGAACACCTCTTCCTGACCGCACCCGAGCCCGAGGCGGTGCGGCGTCTCACGGAGCAGAGACGCCAGTCGAAGCGCGTCTGCCAGGAAGTCCTGGACATGGCCGAGCAGGCGACGGGCCGACGTCCCGCTTCGCAGCCGGGGCGGCAGGTCCGCGGCGAGGTGGATGTCCTGCTCACCGCCAGCCTTGACGCGGGCATGACCCTCATGAGCGGGAAGCAGGCGGAGTGGGGCGGGCTGCTCTGGCACGCGGTCGCGCCCGTTCCCGCCGACCTGGACTATCTCGGCCGGGCCGCCGCCCGCTCGGGTTGGCTGCCCGTCTACCGCTGGGAGCTCGACGAGCTCCTGCTGCCCGGCTGTCTGGAGTTCGTCGCGGCCGCCCGCGACGCCGGGGCCGTGCTGTCAGGAGAGACGTGCGCCGAAGGCGCCGCCGGCGAGGTTCCCGCCGCGGCATTGTTCCTGCCGCGACGCGAGGCCGCCGCCTACCGCGAATGGCTGGCGGTCCTGGACGGCGCGTCGGGGATCAGCCTGGGCGCCTTCCATGAGCGCGTATCCCGGGCGGGGTGGTCCGAATCGTTCCTGGCGTCGCCCGCCGACCGGGCCCGCGTCGCCAAGCTGGCCGGCGATTTCGCCGACGCGGATCTCGTCGAGTTCCTGGCCAGGCCCCTGCTCGAGGCCTGGCGCCGCGTCGTGGGTGAATTGCCCGGACAGCCGGCGGCGGGACGGGGCAGTCCCGTCCTGATGCTCTCGACGCCCGAGGAGGGGGAGGGGGCGCCGGCGGGATCCCTCGCGTATTTCTGTCTGGGAACCGAGCCGCCCCGTCACCACTACCGGGTCTTCCAGCGGGCGACCGACCGGTTGCTGATCCTCTACAAGGACCAGTCTCCGCTGGGAGAGGGGGGCTGAGCGGCCCGGAATCCCGCCATGGCCAGGAGTTGCTTGTTCCGACCGTGGCGTGCTGCTAACTTCGATCCGGATCGTGGCATCGCGGACACATCTCGGACGTGAACCCGGAGAGTGGGAGCATGGATCAGCCTTTCGTGCCGTTTCGCATCAAGGTCGTCGAACCCGTCGTGAACATCAGCCCGGCCGAGCGGGCGGCCTGCCTGGAGAAGGCGGGCTACAACCTCTTCAGCATTCCTTCGGAATCCATCTACGTGGACCTGCTCACCGACAGCGGCACGTCGGCCATGAGCGACGCCCAATGGGGCGCCCTGGTCCAGGGCGACGAGTCCTACGCGGGCAGCCGCAACTACTACGATTTCGAGGAGACCATCCGCGACCTCTTCGGCTACAAGCACGTCATCCCGACGCACCAGGGCCGCGTGGCCGAGAACCTTCTCTTCACCACGCGTCTGAGTCCCGATTCCGTGGTGCCCAACAACATCCACTTCGACACCACGCGTGCCAACGTGGAGCACCAGGGCGCCAAGGCCCTCGACTGCGTCATCGACGAGGGGTTCGATCCGTCGATCGAGTTGCCCTTCAAGGGGGACATGTCCCTGGACAAGCTGGGAGCGGCCTACGAGCGGTACGGCGACCGCATCCCCTTCGTGATGCTGACCATCACCAACAACAGCGGCGGCGGCCAACCGGTCTCCCTGGCGAACATCCGCGCCGTGTCGGCGTTTTGCGCGGACAAGGGCCTGCCTCTGATCTTCGACGCCTGCCGGTTCGCCGAGAACGCCTGGTTCATCAAGCGGCGCGAAGCGGGCTACGCCGACAAGTCCATCAAGGAGATCGCCCGGGAGATCTTCGCGCTCGGCGACGGCTGCACCATGAGCGCCAAGAAGGACGCGCTGGTCAACATGGGCGGGTTCCTCTGCCTGAACAACGACGAATGGGCGCAGGACATCACGAACCTGCTGATCCTGATCGAGGGCTTCCGCACCTACGGCGGCCTGGCCGGCCGCGACCTGGCGGCGGTGGCCCAGGGACTGCGCGAGGTGATCGACGACGACTACCTGACCTATCGCATCGGGCAGGTGCGGCGCATGGGCGAGGAGATGGAGTCGCGCGGCGTGCCCATCATCAAGCCCGTGGGCGGTCACGCCGTCTACGTGGACGCCATGAGCCTGCTGCCGCACATACCCCAGTCCCGCTTTCCGGCCCAGTCCCTGGCCTGCGCGCTCTACCTGGAGGGGGGCGTGCGCGGCGTGGAGATCGGCAGCCTCATGTTCGCGCAGACGGACCCCGGCACGGGTGAGACGTCCTACCCCGTCATGGAACTCGTTCGCCTGGCGGTGCCCCGCCGCGTCTATACCGAGACCCACCTGACCTACGTGGCCGAGATTTGCGGCCGGATCAGGGAACGCAGCGGGTGTCTGCGGGGTTTGGAGATCGTGTACGAGGCCCCGGTGCTGCGCCACTTCACCGCCCGTCTGCGTCCCGTGGATGACGGCCCCCTGATCGAGGAGTCGCCGGCTTGACGTTGCGCATCGTGATCCTGCCCGACGATTGGCGGTACGGCGAGCGGCTGGAACCGCAGGTCCGCGCGGCGGCGACACAGCACGAGCTGTCGCAATGGTTGACGGAGATCACGCTGGTCGTGGACGACGTGGCGGCCGACGAGCGCTCGTGGCTCGGCATCCGGGACCGTTCGATCCTGAACCTGTATTGCCACGAGAATCTCTTCCTGCGCGACAGCGCGGCGTCGCTGACCATGGGTCCCGCCTCCCTGCCCTGGGAACTCGGGGAGCGGGCGGATCCCGAGCGGGTGCCGCCCGCCTCCTTCTCCGCACGCAAGGCCGAGCGCTACCTGCACCACCAGTTCCTGGCCGTGCGGGACATCCTGACGGGGGTCGTCCTCCCGGAGGCGGTGCCGCGGCGGCTGTCAGAGTCCTATCAGGAGGCCTGGGCCGTGACCGTGGACGGCCGCCTGCGCCGGGGGGCCATGCCGGGGCATCCGGTGGCCGAGCGCCGACGCCGCTTCTTCCGCACCTTTTCGGTCACGGGCATGCTTCTGCCGCAGCACTGGGACATCTTCCACACCCTCTGGGAATGCAACAAGCCCACCCACGAGCTGCTCATGGAGCTCGCGGAGGCGCTGCCCGGCCTCTAGATCCTCCGCCGTGCCCGGGCGCCGGCCGACGTCCCATCCGCTTTTGCCATTTGCATTTTCCCGCTGAAGTCGCCAATTTCATAGCGTCCGACGCGCCTCGGCCTTGACGGTGGCGCCGACGACGGATAACATGCCGCTTGAATCGCCGTCCGGCACCGGATGTCCATGATCGCCCGGCCCTTCGCCAGGCGATGCGATCGATACGCCAAGGGAGGTTCTCCATGTTTGCTGTTTCACCCTCGCCGCGTCGGGCCTCGAATCCTCTGCTGCTGGCCTTGGCCGTCGCGGTTCTCGCCGGGCTGGCCGGTTGCGGAGGGGACAAAGAGGTCGATCCGTACGTCTACACGACGCTCGAGCGCGTGATGTCCGGCGACACCCTGAGCACCGACTTCCTCTTCGAGATCGACGCCCCCCAGCTGGACTACGCCAAGGGCGACGTGGGCATCGTCCGCAAGGGCAATCAGCTGCACTTCATGGTCGGTCCCGACATCGAGAACAACTTCGCCAGCTACGCCGGCTCCGTCCTGGGCGTGCAGAAGCGCTTCGATTACAACAACACGACCACGCATCTCTTCCTGAAGCGCTATCGCAAGGGCGAGATGATCACGCCCATCGACTCGGTCGGCGCCTATGTCCTGCCCGACATCAAGACGCTGAACTCCACCGAGATGGAGACGCCCGGCGCGCCCCTGCCGGACTTGGACTGGCAGCGCGTGAGCCTGATCGAGGACTACCTGCCCGAGAACGAGGGCGATGCGCTGCTGCAGGTGCAGTCGATCGTGGAGAACTTCGTCTACATGCCGCGACACGATCTCAGCGAGGAGGCGCGGGCCAACGCCACGGAAAACGACTATTCCTGGTACGCGGTCTTTCCCAAGTCCACCTTCCGCATCGTGGAGCTGGAGGAGGGCGCCGGCTTCATGCTGGAGCTGCTCAAGGCGCGGAACCTGCCCCTGGTGGGGTCCTTCTCCCTGGCCAGCGTGGAGGAGCGGCGCACGGAACGGCGCAAGACCTACGGCGATCTGGGTCATATCTGCGGCACCATGAAGATCAACTGGTTCCGCTTCGGCAACGCCTACATCGCGGGCATCTAGCTCCCGCGCGTCAGGCACGACAAGAGCGCCCCCCGCCGAATGGTGGAGGGCGCTTCCGTTCCAGGTGCGGGACCGGTCAGGTGAGCTTGCGGAGCATGTCCTCGTAGGCGAGCACGGCGTCCCGCGTGGACTGGCTCCGCGACACGAGGGAACTCGTCTTGATCCTGTTGGCGACCAGGCCGACCATCTTGCCGCGCTGGCCGGCCAGCAGCAACTCTGTGGCCGCCATGCCGAGCTTGGTGGCCAGTACGCGGTCCGAGGCCGTGGGGGAGCCGCCGCGCTGGACGTGCCCCAGCACCACCATGCGCACGCTGCGCTTCAGACGGGATTTCAGCTCGTATTCGATGTAGGGCGCCTTGGCGGCGCCTTCGGCCACGATGATCACCGCGTGCGATTTGCCCCGGTCGTATCCGCCCTCGATGCGGTGACAGATCCCGTCGAGGTCGTGGGGGATCTCGGGCACGATCACCTCCTCGGCGCCGCAGCACAGTCCCGTCTCCATGGCCAGCAGGCCGCAGCTGCGTCCCATGACCTCGATGACGAAGATGCGCCCGTGGCTCGAGGCCGTGTCGCGGATCTTGTCCACGGCGTCCACGGCGATGTTCAGGGCGGTGTCGAAGCCGATCGAGAAATCCGTGCCGCTGATGTCGTTGTCGATGGTCGCGGGGACGCCCATCACCGGCAGGTCGAATTCCGTGTCGAGTATCCTGGCGCCGCGGAAGCTGCCGTCGCCGCCGATGATCACCATGCCGTCAAGGTGGAGAGACTTCAGGGCCTCGCGCACCTTCTCCTGTCCGGACTTCTCCTCGAACTCGGGATAGCGGAAGGTCCGCAGGACGGTGCCGCCCATCTGGAGGATGCCGCCCACGTCGGCGGTGGCCAGCGGCATGGTGTGGCCCTCGCTCAGGCCCAGCCAGCCCCGGCGGATGCCGACGATCTCCGCGCCGGCGGCGAGTCCGGTCCGGACCACCGCCCGCAGGGCCGCGTTCATGCCGGCCGCGTCTCCGCCGCCGGTGAGGACGCCGATTCTCTTCATCATTCGTCTCCAGACTTTTCGTCGTGTCGGGTGGTCCGCTCGCGCCACGCCCGGATGCGATCCAGCCGTTCCGCGTAACGCTTCTCCAGGCCGCGCTCCGTCGGCTCGTAGAACCGGCGGCCGCGCAACCGCTCGGGCAGGCAGTCCATGGCGGCGACGCCGTCCGCTTCATCGTGAGCATAGACGTAGCCGTCGCCGTAGCCAAGTTGCTTCATCAGGGCCGTGGGCGCGTTCCGCAGGTGCATCGGTACGGGCGGCGTGACGCCGGCCTTCGCTTCTTCGGCGGCGGCCCGGTAGCCTTTATACAGGGCATTGCTCTTGGGGGCCAGCGATAGGTAGACGCAGGCCTGCGTCAGGGCCAGGGTGGCCTCGGGCATTCCCACGAAACGCACGGCGTCCCGGGCGGCGATGGCCTGGACCAGGGCGTTCGGGTCGGCCAGGCCGATGTCCTCGCTGGCGCAGCGAACCAGCCGCCGGGCCACGTAGAGCGGATCGGCGCCACCCTCGAGCATGCGCGCGAGGTAGTAGACGGCCGCGTCGGCGTCGCTGTTGCGCAGGGACTTGTGGAGAGCGCTGATGAGGTTGTAGAACTCCTCGCCCGCCTTGTCGAAGCGGATGCTCCGCTCCTGCACCATGCGGGTGATGTCGTCGACGTCGAGAGGAGGCGCCGTGGCCGGCCCGGTCCCCGTGACGGCCGCGGCCGCCATCTCCAGGAGGTTCAGGGCCACCCGCGCGTCCCCGTCGCTCATGATCGCCAGGGCGCCGAGGGCCGCATCCGTGAAGCCGGGCGACGCGCCGGCCAGACCGCGGGGGTCCTCGAGGGCGTGCCGCATGATGGCCACCAGGTGGTCCTCCCGCAGGAGCTGCAGCACGAAGAGGCGGGTCCGCGAGAGCAGGGCGGCATTGATCTCGAAGGAGGGATTCTCCGTCGTGGCGCCGATCAGGGTGACGTCGCCCCGTTCGACCCAGGGGAGCAGGGCGTCCTGCTGGGCCTTGCTGAAGCGGTGGATCTCGTCCAGGAAGATGATGGTGCGGCGGTCCAGGGCCCGCCGGATCCGCGCGGCCTCCGCCATGACCCCCTTCAGCTCCCGGCTGCCCACCTGGACGGCGCTGTACTCGAGGAAGTGGGCGTCGGTTTCCCGGGCGGCGGCTCGCGCCAGGGAGGTCTTGCCGCAACCCGGCGGTCCCCAGAGCAGCAACGAGGGCAGGACGTCCCCGTCGAGCAGGCGTCGCAGGGGCCGGCCGGCGCCCAGCAGGTCGTCCTGGCCGACGATGTCGTCGACGGACAGCGGCCGCATGCGCTCGGCGAGCGGGGAGGACGCGGGGGCGACGTCCTTCTGGGCGTCAGCCGCGTCGGCCTCCCCGGGGCGCGGGGCGTTCCTGTCGAAGAGATCCGCATTCATGGCCCCCATAATAGACGGCATGTCCGCTCAGACAAGCGCCGACTGACGTCGCCTTGCCCGTAGCGCGCCGTTGACTTACCGTGGAGGCGATCCTAGGCTCGACGGCCGAGGCACGAAGGGAGACCGGTTTGGGCAACGCGATCGTGATCATCCTGGACGGTGTCGGCGTGGGGGCTTTGCCCGACGCGGACGAATACGGCGACGCGGGATCGGACACGCTCGCCCACACCGCCGCCCACGTGGGCGGCCTGACGCTGCCGAACCTGCGCGGACTGGGGCTGGGCAACCTGCACCAGATCACGGGCGTGCCGCCCGTCGCCGAGCCGGTTGCCGGCTACGGCCGCATGGCCGAGCTGTCCAAGGGCAAGGACAGCACGACCGGACACTGGGAGCTCATGGGCGTCCTGACGGCCCGGCCCTATCCCACTTATCCGGACGGCTTCCCCGAGGACCTGATCGCCGCGTTCAGCGCGGCCACCGGGTACGACGTGATCGGCAACAAGGCCGCCTCCGGCACCCGGATCATCCAGGAACTGGGCGACGATCACGTGGGCACCGGCAGGCTGATCGTGTACACCTCCGCCGACTCGGTCTTCCAGATCGCGGCCCACGAGGAGGTCGTTCCCCTGGAGGAGCTCTACCGGGTCTGTGCCGTGACCCGGCGCCTGCTCGAGCCGCCCCACGAGATGAGCCGCGTGATCGCCAGGCCCTTCGTGGGGACGTCCGGCGCCTACGAGCGTACGCCCAACCGGCGCGACTATTCCATCGCGCCCCCGGACCATCTCCTCCTGACGCGCCTGGCGGCCCAGGGCGTTCCCGTGCGCGCCGTGGGCAAGATCGCGGATCTCTACAACGACGCCGGCATCAGCGAGAAGGTGAAGTCCAAGTCGAACGCCGCAGGCATGGCGGCCCTGGCCGATCTCTATGGGGCCGTCGACGGGGACGACGCGCTGCTGCTGCTGAACCTTGTGGATTTCGACATGCTCTGGGGGCATCGCAACAACCCCGAAGGCATGGCCCGCGACCTGGAGACCTTCGATGCCTGGCTGGGGGGATTCCTGGCCGGGCTGCGCGCGGGCGATCTGTTGCTGCTGACGGCCGATCACGGCAACGACCCCACGACGCCCAGCACGGACCACTCGCGCGAATACGTGCCCCTGCTGGCCAAGCTGGCCGGAAGCGACAGGGGATGCGATCTCGGCGTCCGCGAGACCTTCGCGGACCTGGGAGCGACCCTGGCCGCCTACTTCGGCCTGGACGCACCGCAACTCGGCACGAGCTTTCTCGAGGACCTGACAGCGGACGAGGAGACATGATGGACGCCAAGCACGAGGCCCTGGTGGCGGCCGCCCGCGCGGCCATGGAACGCAGCCACTCCCCGTATTCCGGTTTCAGCGTGGGGGCCGCCCTGCTGGGCGAGGACGGCCGCATCTACACCGGCACGAACGTCGAGAACGCCAGCTTCGGCCTCTCCATGTGCGCCGAGCGCACGGCGGTCTTCAAGGCCGTGTCCGAGGGCTGCACGGCGTTCGCCGCCTGCGCGGTGGCCACCGCCACCGATGCGCCGACGCCGCCCTGCGGCGCCTGCAGACAGGTGCTTGCGGAGTTCGGGCTCGACATGGTGATCCTGCTCGCCGGACTCGACGACACCGTCGAGGTCCACACGCTGCGCGATCTTCTGCCGCGTCCCTTCGTCACCTTCTCCTCCGGAGGCGACGCATGAACGTCGTACGGTTGATCGAACGCAAGAAACGCGGTGGGGCCCTGAGCGTCGCCGACATCGAGGAACTGGTCGCCGGCTTCACGGCGGGCGACGTGTCGCGCTACCAGATGGCGGCCCTGCTCATGGCCGTCTGGTTCCGGGGCATGGACCCGGACGAGACCACGGCCCTGACCGGCGCCATGCTCCGCTCGGGGGAGGAGCTCGACCTGTCCGGGCTCTCGCCCACGGCCGACAAGCACAGCACCGGCGGCGTGGGGGACAAGGTGAGCCTCCTGCTGGCGCCGCTGGCGGCCGCGTGCGGCCTGCGGGTCCCCATGCTCTCGGGACGGGGTCTGGGCCACACGGGCGGCACCCTCGACAAGCTGGAGGCCATACCCGGCTACCGCATCGATCTGGACAACCGGACCTTCCTGCGCACGGTGGGCGACGTCGGCTGCGCGATCATCGGGCAGGGGCCCGGCATCGCGCCCGCGGACGGCCGCATCTACGCGCTGCGCGACGTGACGGGGACCGTCGACTGCATTCCCCTGATCACCGCCAGCATCATGAGCAAGAAGCTGGCGGCCGGGCCGGAGACCATCGTGATCGACCTCAAGGTGGGATCCGGGGCCTTCATGACCGACATGGCGGACGCGCGCGCGCTCGCCGACTCCCTCGTCCGCATCGGGGAGGCCTGGGACCGGCGCATGGCCGTGATCTTCTCGGACATGTCCCAGCCCCTGGGCGTCGCGGTGGGGCACGCCAACGAGACCGTCGAGGCCTTCGCCGCCCTGCGGCCCGACGGCCGTGCGAGCGCTCCGGGCGACCTCGTCCGTCTGACGGAGGAGCTCGTGGCGCAGATGGTGCTCACCGCCGGCGGGGCCTCCGACCGCGAGGCGGCCCTGGCCAAGGTGCGAGCTGCGTGGGACGGGGGAGACGCCTTCGCGGTCCTGGAAGCGTGGGTCGCGGCCCAGGGCGGCCGGCTGGAGCCCGGGGCCGAGGATTTCGGACTGGACCTGGCGCCTCGCGTGCTGGCCGTCGAGGCCTCGTGCGCGGGCTGGATCGGCGAGATCGCCTGTCGCGAGTTCGGGACGGCCCTGGCCGAAATTGGCGGGGCCAGACTGCGCGTCGAGGATCGACTCGAGCTGAGCGCGGGCATCGATTTCATGGTCGCGCGGGGGGAGCGGGTCGAACGGGGGCAGCCCCTGGCCTGGATCCGCAGCCGGGACGCGGAGGCGGCGGCTCGGGCCGCGGCCCACGTGGCGGGCGCCGTCGCGATCGTCGAGGCGCGCCCGGACCATCCGGAGCTGATCCTGGAGCGGTTCGGGGGTTAGGCCGGACGGGCCCGGCCTAGAATTCCTCTTCGTCGTCCAGGGTGCTGAAATCCTTGCGGTAGCCGTCGAAGTCCTGCAGGGGGCCCCCGTGCATATCGCAGGGGCGTTGGGGGAAGTTGTCCGCCAGGAAGATTTCCACGGCCGTTGAATCGCAGGACGTCGTGGCGAGCATTCCCGAGCGCAGGCAGACATGCTTCTCCACGATCCCGGCCGGTCGCACGAAAGGCTCGTCCGGTCGGCCCCGCGTCACTTCCTTCATGAAGCCGGCCCAGATGGGCAGGGCCATGTGGGCGCCGGTGGCCTTGCGTCCCATGTTGATCTTCTCGTCGAAGCCCACCCAGACGCCGGCCACGAACGACGGCGTGAAGCCCACGAACCAGGCGTCCGTATACTTGTTGTAGGTGCCCGTCTTGCCGCCCGCGGTCTTGGTGAATCCCATCCAGCGGGCGCCGGCCGCCGTGCCGCCCGGCTCGAAGGTCGACCGCATGAGGTCGCTCATCATGTAGGCCTGCGCCGGGTCCAGCATCTCCGTCTGCCGGATGCGCGCCTCCTCCAGGATCTCGCCGCTCTCGGTCTCCACGCGCGTGATGAAATAGGGATCGACGTGCACGCCGTGGTTTCCGAAGGCGCCGTAGGCGGCCACCATCTCGAGCAGGACCACCTCGCCGGCGCCCAGGGCCAGGGCGTGGACCGGCGGCAGCGTGCTGCGGATGCCGATCTGGCGTGCGGTGTCGAGGACGGGGGCCACGCCGAAATCGTTGATCAGCTTCGCGGTGACGACGTTCTTGGAATGGCTCAGGGCGTAGCGCACGGTCATGGGGCCCATGAAACGGTTGTTGAAGTTCCGCGGCCGCCAGAGGCTGACGCCCGTGTCGATCAGCACCGGCGTGTCCATGAGGATCGAGCACGGCGTGTAGCCGTGGTTCAGCGCCGTGAGATAGATCACGGGCTTGAAGATCGAGCCGGGCTGTCGGGCGGCCTGCGTGGCGAGGTTCCACTTGGAATCCTTGTAGTCCCGCCCGCCGACGAGACCCAGGACGGCGCCGGTCCGGGTGTCCATCAGCACCGATGCGGAGAGCAGGTAGTCGATGCTCTCCGGCGTTTCGCCCTCGGCGACCAGGCTGTCGTGCAATGCCTTGGTGAAGGGATATTCGTTCTCGGCCTCCATGGCCTGCAGGTGGGTCTCCGTCGCCGTCTCCATCCAGCGCTGGTAGTCGGGCACGAGCGTGGTGGTCACCCGCAGTCCCTTGTTGTAGAGACCCTCGTAGCCGTACGCCTCCTCGAGACGCTTGCGGATCTCCTCCACGAAGTAGGCCGCGAAGCCCGGTGCGTCTTCGTCCTCGGTCGGACCCGCGACGACGACCTCGCTGTCGGCGATGCGGCGGGCCTCCTCGCGGTCCAGGTAGCCGGCGGCGATCATGGACTCCAGCACGACGGCTCGGCGGCGGTAAGCCCGGTCGAGGTGGCGCTTGGGCGAGTAGACCTCCGGCAGCTGCAGGACGCCCGCCAGCATGGTCGCCTCGCCGTCGTCGATCTCCCACAGGTTCTTGCCGAAGTAGGTCCGCGCCGCGGCCTGCATGCCGTAGGCGCCGCTGCCCATGTAGATCTCGTTGAGATACATGGCGAGGATCTCGTCCTTGCTGTAGGTCTGCTCGATCTGCAGGGCGAGGATCATCTCCTTGATCTTGCGGGATATGGTCTTCTCGAGCGTCAGGAAGGTGTTGCGCGCGAGCTGCTGCGTGATGGTGCTGGCGCCGGGGCTGGCCGTCGACGTCAGGTTGATCCAGACGATCTTCACGAAGCGCCGCAGGTCGAAGCCGTAATGCTGGTAGAAGCGCCGGTCCTCCACGGCCACGACCGCCTCGAGCAGACGGCGGGGCATGCGGTCCAGCGGCACGACGGTGCGGTTTTCCACGAAGAACTCGTGGATGGTGTCGCCGTTGGCCGCCATGATGAGGGTCTTGCGCGGCGGATCGATGTTCCGGATGCGTGCCAGAGAGGGAAGGTCCTGCGAGAGTCGCTGCACCGTGTAGAGCCCGGCGCCTATGGCGAGCAGCAGCAGTCCGGCCGTGATCAGCACGAAGATCCTGATTCGCGAGGGGGGTATTTCCCTGGTGAAGATGTTTCTCATGGCCCGGCCAAGGTAGCGTAAGGGTCCCCCAAGATCAACAGAATAGGGGAGTTGGGTGCGTATACGCCCGGGGCGTGAAATATCTCCGATAATTCCATTTTTTTGTTTGACACCCGGGACACCCGGGATTAGATTGCCCGCCCGTTGCCCGCGTGTCTAAGCACGCAAGGCAACATCGGTTGCCCGGACGGGGCGACCTGACTGCGGCCCGGAATCGTCGCGACGAATTTTCGAATAAGTCTTGACAGTTCAAGGGCAGTAGGATAGATTGTGCAGTCGGCCCAGAAATGGGCGCCTCGGACGGCGTATCGCCGACGGGCTCGGCTCTTTGACAACGGAATAGCGTACGAGAAATTCCCGCGATCCGAGAGTTCGCGCGGAAACCGGTCCGTCCGGAACCGCGTGATTCTTGCGAAGATAAAGACAGGATGATTCCTGTTGTTAA
>Ga0180435_10002105_pt1 | contig 20437 bp, 17 predicted proteins | sample SS_ome_3_FD_132467 | JGI IMG/M metagenome (GOLD analysis project Ga0180435, IMG submission 132467) | Hypersaline lake sediment archaeal communities from the Salton Sea, California, USA - SS_3_S_1 metaG | ecosystem: Environmental > Aquatic > Non-marine Saline and Alkaline > Hypersaline >...
CGCCACCGGACAGGTCACCTATAAACATCGGCAGACTTCGTCAATTGATTGACACCAACATGGACACGATTTTGACAATGGTAGTGCCCCGGCTTGATAAATCACCCACTTCGCCTTAATTGAATATAACTAATTGGGAGATGATCCATAAAAAAAGCCCCGCCGGGCGGCCTCACCCGACAGGGCTTTAAAGGAGGTGTGAAGGAAGGAAAGGAGGAGAAAACTTCAACCTCACTTGCCTATTTCTTATAGCAAAGCTTATGCCAGAAGATCATCTCCCTCACTGCACGGCCCCGTCTCCTCGTTTCCGGTCTTCGTGTTAAATTTCTTGACTTTTTAGGCCCCATTGCCGATAACAATTAAAAGTCAAGTAGTTGTACATATGTTCAGACAACAAATGCTTCTCACGCTTTTGAAGATGTAAGGGTATGTTATGTATGTGATTGGTTATTTTCTGCACGCCCTGGGCACGGTACTCGACTACGCCCTGTTCTTTTACATGTGGATCATCATCGCCCGGGCCATCCTTTCCTGGGTGAGTCCCGACCCGTACAATCCGATTGTACGATTCATCCACAACGTCACCGAACCGGTCCTCTATCCCATCCGGAGACGATTCCCTATGGGGTTCGGTGGAATTGATTTTTCCCCCATGATCGTATTGTTGGTCGTCATATTTCTCCGTTCCTTCGTGGTCAACAGCTTGATGAGAATGGCGGCAAGCTTAATGTAAGGGAGCCAGTGAATGGCAAAAATCGACGCATTCTTTAAATTGATGCATGACCAAGGGGCCTCGGACCTCCACTTGGTCGCCGGTCAACCGCCCATGCTGCGAATAGTGGGTGACATTGAACGGGTAAAGTATGCGGTCTTGGACAACGACACCCTGCGGGCCATGCTCTATGAAATCACTCCGGAAGAGCGCATCAAGGTCTTCGAGGAAACCGGAGACGTTGATTTTGGTTACGAAATTCCCGGATTGGCCAGATACCGGGCTAATTTCTTCATGCAAAAAAACGGGGTGGGTGCCGTCTTTCGGGAAATCCCGGATAAGATCACCACGGCTGAAGAATTGGGGTTGCCTGCCGTCGTATCCAAGCTGGCGTCTTTGCCCCGCGGCCTGGTCATTGTCACCGGCCCCACGGGAAGCGGTAAGTCGACAACCCTCGCCGCCATTATCGACAAGGCCAATGCCTCACGGAAAGACCATATCATCACCGTTGAAGATCCCATCGAATTCGTCCATCAAAGTCAGGGGTGTGTGGTAAACCAACGGGAAATAGGGGAACATACGCAGTCCTTTTCATCGGCCTTGAGGGGCGCCCTCCGGGAAGACCCGGATATTATCTTGGTGGGGGAAATGAGAGATCTTGAGACAATCTCCTTGGCCATTGAAGCCGCCTCCACGGGCCATCTGGTATTCGCCACCTTACACACCACCAGTGCCGTCAATACGGTCGACCGAATCGTGGAGGTCTTCCCGGCGGATCAACAGGCGCAAATACGCTCCACTTTGGCAGACGGGCTCCGAGCGGTTCTGGCGCAGGTCCTGTTTAAGCGTATCGACCGAAAAGGCCGATGTGTGGCACTGGAGATTCTCATTGCCACACCGGCAATACGCAATCTGGTAAGAGAGCGCAAAACCCACCAAATCCCGTCTATGATCCAAACAGGGAAAAAATATGGCATGCAACTTCTCGATGACGCGGTCATGGACCTATTCAATAAAGGCTGGATAAGTGCCGATGAAGCCTATGCCAAGTCGAACGACAAGGCCCGGTTTCGTCCGTTGCTCAAATCACCGCCGGCAGACTTTACGGAAGCATGAGAAAACAAGAAATCGAACATATCATGACCCGGATGCTCGATTCCCACAGCAACGTATCCGATCTCAACGTGACTGTGGGAAAACCGTTCCAAGTGGAAAGCGACGGCGTCCTTTACCCGGTCGAATTGAATCCGCCCTTCCGTGCCTTGACCCCTTTTCAAACCGAGGTCTTTGCCCTTAACTTGCTGAATCGGGACCGCCGCCTCACCGACGCCCTCATTCGGGAAGGCTCGTGTGACTTGTCCTATCAACTTCCCGGCAAGGCGCGGTTCCGGGCGGACATCTTCTCTCAAAAGAGCAATCATTCAGTGGTCCTGAGAAAGCTGGAAACCAAGATTCCCACGTGCAGGGAACTCAAACTACCGGAAGCCTTCTTTGAAATCGCTCAGGAAAGAAACGGACTGGTTCTGGCCACCGGAGCCACCGGCACTGGGAAATCGACGTCGCTGGCTGCGTTGCTTAACGAAATCAACGAGAAAGATTCTGTTCATATCATCACCCTGGAAGACCCGATCGAATACGAGCATCCACATAAGCAGGCCACATTCAACCAGCGAGAAATGGGTACCAACTTCGATAGTTTCGCCAACGGTCTTCGTGCCGCGTTGAGACAAGCGCCAAAGGTAATCATGGTCGGGGAAATGCGTGACCGGGAAACGGTGGAAATCGCCCTGAATGCGGCTGAAACCGGCCATTTGGTGGTATCCACTCTTCACACCGTCGATGCGGGGCAGACAATCAACCGGTTGTTGGGCATGTTTAACACGGAGGAAGAAAATCAGATCCGTATCCGGTTGGCCGATACCATCCGCTGGATCGTGTCTCAGCGGCTTCTTCCCAAAGAAGGAGGCGGACGGGTTGCCGCCTTCGAAGTCCTGAGAACCAGCCTTAGGGTGAAGGATTCCATCTTGCACGGTGAGTCGGAAGGAAAAACCTTCTATGAAATCATCGAGGCCGGCCAGGCCTTCGGGATGACGACCTTTGACCAATACATCGTCAGGCTCTTTGAACAGGGCCTTATCAGCGCCAAGACAGCCTTGACCTACGCCTCCCGAAAGGCGGTAGCGGCCCGAGGGATTGATCACATCAAAGCCCAACGGGGAGAAAAAACCACGGATATCGAAGACCTGGAGATTGACGCCGAATATCACCAGGGCCTGAAGAAACGGCGGGGACACCCCTAATGGAAATCACGTGCCGACATTGCGGGGTCAAGCTCAAAGTGGCGGACGAAAAATTGCCGGCAAACCGCCCCGCCACCTTGAAGTGCACCAAATGCCAGGAGAAGATAGAAATCGATCCCCGCAAGGCGGTGGCGGGAGAAAGACAATCTAATGCATCCATCCCCGATGGGTTGGAGACCATGGTCCGGGAAGTGGAATCAAAGGCCTATGACCCTTCGGAAAAGCCGTTTGATTATCTCTTAAAAGGAGAAAAGACGGCCCTTCTTTGCCATCAAGACGAACAGACCAAAGGGAAAATCGCTCAGACCCTCGAAGACATGGGATACCGGGTGGCGGAAGCCGCATCGGCCCGAAATGCCCTCAAGTACATGCGCTTTCAATCTTACGACATGGTCATCGTCAACGAAATTTTCGAAGCCCCAAGTCCAGACGCCAACCACGTCATTCAATACTTAGCCCAACTGCCCATCAGTGCCCGACGACATATTTTCGTCGCCCTGTTGGGCGACAGTTTCAAAACCATGGACAACATGATGGCCTTTAACAAGAGCGTAAACCTCGTGATCAACCTTCAGGACATTGACGAACTGGGAAAGATCCTCTCCGGGGCATTGGCCGACCACGAAAATTTTTATCAAGTCTTTTGGGAGTCCATGAAAAAGGCAGGGCGTGTGTAGCTTGTGGTCAATGCTTTTCCGAATAAAGAATCCGCAACCCCTCCAAGGTAAGAAAAGGTTCCACCACTTCGATGGTCTCCGACACTTCAGTCATTAGATCAGCCAGTCCACCGGTGGCCACCACTTTGGGCGACGGAACCATTTCCCGCTTTATGCGGTTCACGATGCCATCCACCAAGCCGGCATACCCGTAGATGATGCCCGCCCGCATACTACTGACCGTATCTTTGGCAATAACCACCTCCGGTCGGCCGAAAATTTCTACCCGGGGAAGTTTCGAGGCCTTTTGAAACAGGGCTTCCGACGCAATTAGGATACCCGGACTGATCGCACCCCCCAAGTATACGCCGTCTTCTGAAATGCAATCAAACGTCGTGGCCGTACCAAAGTCGACTACCACCAGACTCCCGGCATACTTCCGGAAGGCTGCAACCGCGTTGACCAGCCGATCGGCCCCCACCTCTTTTGGGGAGTCATAGGCAATTGGCATCTGATGCATTCTGGTCGCATCCACCCATAGGGGAGAATGTTGAATATATTTAAGGCAGAAACTGTTGAGACTGTTTACCAAAGGGGGAACCACGCAGGAGATGATCGTGGCGGTCACCGCTTTCAGGTCTTTGCCTTGGCCGGAAAAGAGATTGCTCAAAAGTAAATAAAACTCGTCTTCCGTAACCCCTTGCTTCGTTTGCACCCGCCAGTGGCAAACCAGTTCCTCCCCTTCGTATCCACCAATCACGGTGGTCGTATTCCCTACATCAATGGCCAACAGCATAACAATCGAATCCCAGAGGAGCTTATTTACCCGTTTTCAAAAATTTCCACCTTGAATGTCGTCGGCTGGGCGTCCAAAACCACTATATCCAAGGGCGGTTCAATAATCGCGTGGCGAAAATAGGTCCCCGGTTCGAGTCCTTCAAGATCCACGCGAACATCGACGCCGGCATGGGTACCCAGTTTCCGGAACGCCTTTTCCGGTCCCTCTAATAAGACCTCGATCTGGGAAGGGATCACTTCACATCGACGATCCGTACCGATCGGCTGAACCGATAACGTCACCCGGTTCTCAACGATTTTTTCCTCGATTTCAATGTCGACTTCGACCAAGCCGTCTCCCGGAACCTGAACTTCCGCCAGATCACTCAGGCTGACCGCAACGTTTCTTGTGGTCGATTCTTTCAACCCGGCCAGGTCTATGGGGGTTGTCCGAAGTGCCGAAATCCGGCCCAGCATCGTGGCCGGGCCGGTAATCTCGACCTGGGCCGGAGAGGCTTTCAGAGAAGACATCACATACCCTGCCGCCGGCTCGCCTTCGACATCGGGCACGATGGGAACCCACTTTTTCGCCGCCTCGTCCACAGGGACAACGAAAGATGCCGGATCCACAGACACGACGGTAACGTTGTCAGGGACGGCTATTCGTTCTTGGTCTATTTCCAAATAGGCTTTACCCGGTTCGACAGAACCCATATTCACTTTATAGAGAAGTTTTGAACCTTTCAGCCCGTTGAGAACCCTAACCGGCCCTTTCACGAGGACCTCCACGGGCGGAACCTTTCCGGCGATCACCAGCCCCTCGGACAGATTGGAAAACTGAACGGAGACCGACAAAGTCATTTCGCTCGTCCTAAAGAATAGAAAACCGACACCTACCGCCGAAAACACCACCATCACCACCAGGATGCGCTTGAACAGCCCCACTTTGAACCATGGCGCGCCCATTTTATGAACGACCCGCCGATCTAACGGCATCAATAATTTCCAAGGTTTGCTTTGTTCTCGCCACGTCGTGAACACGCACCATATGCACCCCCTGGTATGCTGCAACAGCCACCGCCGCCTGTGTTCCCACTTCTCGTCCTTCCTCCGGTCCAGATCCCAAGATTTTGGTAATAAACGATTTCCTGGACGGGCCGATCAATATCGGAACGCCCAAATTGTGGAACGTGGAAAGATGTTTTATGAGAAGCAAGTTATGGGTCACCGTCTTCCCGAAACCGATCCCGGGATCGATAATTACTTTGTCTCGGCCGATCCCTGCCTGCTCGGTTCGCACAAGCACCTTTTGGAAAAACGCTTTGACTTCCGATACGACGTCTTTGTATGAAGGTTGCACCTGCATGTCCTTGGGCATTCCCTTCATATGCATGAGGATCACCGGCACATGGGCACCGGCAACCAGGGGAGCCATATCCGGATCCAGCCGCATCGCACCGATATCGTTGATTATGCAAGCCCCTGCATCTATGGCCCGCCGGGCGACAGCGGCCTTGGTGGTATCAATGGATACGGGCACGGAAAGACGGTTTGCAAGACCTTCCACAACGGGAATCACCCGTTGGATCTCTTCTTCCACGGTCACCGATTCGGAAAAAGGTCGGGAAGATTCTCCCCCCACGTCCACAACATCCGCCCCCGCATCCGCCAAGGCCTGGCCATGTTCGATGGCCTTGACCGCATCAAAAAAGAGTCCCCCGTCGGAGAACGAATCGGGCGTGACGTTCACAATGCCCATAATTCGTGTGCGGTGTCCAAACACGAGAGAAAAAGGTCCCGCTTCGATTTTAATCGTTGAGGAGTGATACATAGGAAAGATCGCCGATCAGGGCCGGTTGACGGACGTGTTTTTCGCCGTCAACCTATCCGCCATCTTCCATGCCCGCCCCGGAATCCGGTTCATCGGCATCAGCGACGATGTCTTCCACCCCTTTCTCACCGGCTATGATGGCATCCACGTCACTTTCCACCAGTGTTTCCCGTTCCAGCAGGGCCTTGGCCAAGGCGTGAAGGGTATCTATGTTTTCCTGAAGGATATCTTTGGCCCTCTCGTGGGCATCGGATACCAACTGGGCAATCTCCTTGTCGATGAGCATGGCCGTTTCTTCACTGTAATCCCTATGTTGCGCGAACTCTCTTCCCAGAAAGATCTGTTCTTCTTTTTGTCCAAAAGACATGGGACCTAGTTTTTCACTCATACCCCATTCGCAGACCATTTTTCGAGCCGTATCGGTCGCCCGCTCGATGTCGTTTCCAGCGCCGGTGGTCAATTCGTCCAAAACCAACTCTTCGGCAACCCGACCGCCCATGAGTACGGCCAGGTTATTCAGCAAATATTTCTTGGGATAGGTATGTTTTTCGTCTATGGGCAGTTGCTGGGTCAACCCCAGAGCCCGCCCCCTCGGAATAATGGTCACCTTGTGAACCGGATCGGTACCGGGAAGCATTTTGACCACCAGGGTGTGGCCCGCCTCGTGATAGGCCGTATTTCTCTTTTCTTCTTCGCTGATGATCATGCTCTTGCGGGCCGTGCCCATCAACACCTTGTCCTTGGCCTCTTCGAAATCAGACATCTCCAGGAAATCTTTGTCCCCCCGGGCCGCCAACAGGGCCGCTTCATTAACCATGTTTTCTATGTCGGCACCTGAAAACCCGGGGGTTCCACGAGCCAATACCGCGAGGTCAACGTCATCGGCCAAAGGCGCTTTTCGGCTGTGGACCTCGAGGATACCTTCCCGGCCCTTTACATCCGGCGCGGGGACCACCACCTGCCGGTCAAAACGGCCCGGCCGGGTGAGGGCGGGATCCAAAATGTCCGGACGGTTGGTAGCCGATATCAGGATGACCCCTTCATTCGATTCAAATCCGTCCATTTCCACCAACAGTTGGTTTAATGTCTGCTCCCGTTCATCGTGTCCGCCACCCAAGCCCGCACCTCTGTGCCGCCCCACCGCATCGATCTCATCTATGAATATGATACACGGCGCATTCTTTTTACCCTGAACAAACAGGTCCCTCACCCGGGACGCCCCCACACCGACGAACATCTCCACGAAGTCGGAACCGCTAATGCTGTAAAAGGGAACTCCCGCCTCACCGGCGATGGCCCTGGCCAAAAGGGTCTTGCCCGTACCCGGCCCTCCCATGAGAAGGACTCCTTTGGGAATTCTCCCCCCTAGACGGGTAAACTTCTTTGGATCCTTGAGGAAGTCAATAATCTCCGTCAACTCCTCCTTTGCCTCGTCGATGCCCGCTACGTCCGCGAAGGTCACCTTGGTCGAGTAATCGGAAAACAGCATGGCCCGACTTTTGCCGAAAGACAGGGCCTTCCCCCCGCCGCCCTGCATTTGCCGCATAAAAAAGATCCACACGGCAATCAGCAGGATCATGGGAAACCAAGACACCAGCACGGTCATATACCAGGGAGATTCGGACGGGGGTTTTGCCTTGATCGACACATCATGACTTCTCAACGTCTTGATCATGTCACTGTCTTCCGGCGCAAAGGTCTTAAAACTCAGGCCGTTAACATCTGTGCCGGTTATTTCCGGGCCTTGAATCGTCACTTGCTTGACGAGACCCTTTTCCACCTGGACCATAAACTCAGTGTAGCTCAGTTCCCTATGTTGAACTTTTGATTGGTTAAACAGATTGAACAACAGGATCATGACCAGACTGATAACCAACCAAAGCGCCAAGTTCTTATAAAAAGGATTCAATAACACAACCTCCTTGGATATGGGGTCCGGCTCTGAACCGCACCTTGTGCCACAATGCCGAGACCGGACACGCATGACCACATCCCCGACATATGATGGACTTGGAAAGGGTTACATTTGATGAAATCGTCAACGTATACGGAGGGAAGATAATACAAGATCCTCCCCTTTTCAATCTTTTATATCAGAGTCAATGAGTTCAAGTTTGAGTACCCGCCGGGTGTTCGTCTTCACCTTGGCGGCATCATGAATGCGGTGCCCCACCACCCAAATCAACATCTCACCACTCCAAACCAAGGGCGTGCGTTGTCGTTCCAGCCGCGAAACTTTCTTATTGATGAAAAAGTCCTTCACCTTTTGCGACCCCGTCATACCCAGCGGAATGAAGCGATCGCCCGGTCTGACGTTTCTGACCATCAACGGAAAAGAAACCGCCTGGGCATCAAAACAGGCCACCGAGGCTGGAAATGATTTCAATCGGTGAGTCACCTCCCGAGGCGCACAAATAGACGCGTCAATACTCAAGCCCAGTTCTCCGATAACCGTCTCACCGGGTCCCCACATCTGATAGGCGAAGTCACCGACACCCTTTTGATCACCCAACGAGAACGTCACCTTGTTTCCATCGCAAGATACCACCATTCCTCGTGGCAGATTCAGCCGACCGACGGGGTAAGGGCGCTTCAGAAATTGTGAGACCAGTGCGACATGTTTCTGTTCCAGCCCTCTTACGTCTCCCTTCAACTCGCTGACGGCGTAACGAATCGACCGCCGCTGCAACGCCGGGGACAAAGCGTTGAGGTCTTTGATCGACAGCCCGATATGGGTGGCTTCTTTTTCCACCAACGCACGACGAAATGCCCGGGCCACCTGCCCGTCCCAAAATGCCTCTTCCTCTCTCAGGGTCTCCGCCAGCCGAGTCAGCACCGGCACCGGCTTAAACCCATACGATGCACGCAACATGGGAAACAGTTCATGCCGAATCCGGTTCCTCAGGTACCGGGGGTCTCGGTTTGACGCGTCTTCGACATAGCCAAGTCCGTTTTCCCGAAGAAATTGGATAATCGTCTTTCTGGAAACATCAATCAAGGGGCGAATAATCCACCCATCCCGCATCGGCGGAATGCCGGTCAGTCCTTTGGGGCCTGTACCCCGTAATAAATGCATCATAATGGACTCGGCATTGTCGTCCGCCTGATGACCAAGGGCCACCCGGCGGGCCCCAACCTCCCGAGCCACGGTACCGTAGAAACGGTAACGCACCTCTCGGGCCCCTTCTTCCAGCGACCGTCCATACTTCCGGCAAAACCGCTTCACATCCTGGTTGTCTGTTTTATAGGGCAGCCCCAGATCTTCAGCGACCCTTTTTACGAAGTCCGCTTCCTGACCGGCGCTATCTTTTCTGAGCCCGTGGTTCAAGTGCCCCACGATCAAGGTAAATGCCCACTCATCGCGTAACGCGACCAAACAATGAAGAAGTGCGATGGAATCCGGACCCCCTGAAACACCGACCACGATCCTATCCCCTTGGGTCACCATATCATACCGTCTCAGGGTCGTGGCCACCGCCGTGATCAGCGAATGGTTACCAGGAATGTTGCCCATCTTGTGAACCCTTTTCATACGTACCGACACATTAGCTAATATACTATAAACATTAGCTTTTTCATATGACCGAAGTCAAGTAAAAAGCGGCCGCCCCGCCGGCTTGCCCTCTTTTACGGTTGAAATCGCCCCCTCGATCCTTTATACATAGGGGGCTTGGTTGTGCTAGGCGGGAAGTTAGCGGTGTCCTGTTGCCCGAAATCCGCTTATGCGGGGCCGAATTCCCTTTTGAGGGTCTTCGATTCTCGTCCCAAGACTTGTCGCCGGCCGGGCGCCACGCAACGGGAGGTTGCGAACCCCGTCAGGTCCGGGAGGAAGCAGCGGTAAGGAACCACCCCGTGTCGTGGAATGGTTCTGGCCCTAATATGACGAGTCGAGGTGCCGAGTAAGGGACTCAAGAAAGGGTGCGCAACCAAGCCATTGGCTATCAGGGCTTTGCCCACATCGTTCGGACAGACCCAGGCCGTGTGATGGCAAGCGCCTGTCAAATCCCCCACTTCACCCAAATCCACCGCTGGCCGATGAACACCACTAAGAAACGGTACAACGACTTTAGCACGTCTCTAAGACATGAATTCGGATGTCGTGTCCAAAAGATTACCGTAGACGCCGGCTTCTCCTGTCCCAATCGTGACGGCACGCTTTCAAAAACGGGGTGTCTTTACTGCAATGGCAGGGGGGCCGGGTCAGGTGCGGCGAACCGGGGGCGATCCATCGAAGCACAAATCCGGGAGGGTAAGGCCCGGATGGCTGCTCGATACAAGGCAAAAAAGTTTATTGCTTATTTTCAGGCCTTTACAAACACCTATGCCCCGGTTGAAGTCTTAAAGCGTCGCTACGAAGACGCCCTTCAGGACCCCGATATCGTGAGCTTGGCCATCGGGACCCGACCTGATTGTGTGGATCCGATGAAGTTGGCACTCATCGAATCCTACACCTCAACCCACACGGTATGGATCGAATACGGACTCCAATCCGCCCGTGATGGTACCTTACGGCAAATCAACCGGGGGCACACGGTGGAGGACTTCGTTCACGCCGTCGACCTCACTCAGGGAAGGGACATCCGTATTTGTGCCCATGTGATATTGGGACTTCCGGGAGAATCACTTCAAGACGCTGTCCGAACCGCCCGGTTGCTCGCTCATCTGCGGGTGGATGCCGTTAAAATCCACAATCTATATATCGAAGCCGACGCCCCGCTGGCCTCATTGTTTAAACGCGGGCGGTACTTACCGCTGAGCCAGGAGACGTACGTGGACTGGGTCATTCACTTTTTGGAACACCTTCATCCCGAAACCATACTCCAGCGTCTCACCGGTGATCCGGATCCCAGGACCCTTATCGCGCCTTCTTGGGCCACCCGAAAAGGTCAGACCTTATCGATGATAACCCAGGGCCTGGAGGACCGACAGACCTTCCAGGGGCGTCGGTACAGCGCTGAATCGCCGCTCTGCCGCCCCCTCACACATACCGGGATTAATAGCCATTCTTCACCGGCACGCCCTTGACAAACCCATAGTCGGTTCTTATGTTCCTTGCATATCTTGCAATATTCCGCAAACAAGAAAGGATAAGAAATCGCATTGACTCGTAACAAGAAAGCCGAGACCGATACAACTGTAGAAACACCGGATCTGTCACCGCATGATCGACCGAGGCCTGAAAGCGAGGAAGAAGAACACCTGGAAGACGAACTGGAAACCGCCAAGGCCAAGGCCCGCGAGAATTATGATCGACTTTTGAGGGTCACGGCAGAATTTGAAAACTACAAGAAACGTAGTCAACGGGAAATGGACGACTTCAGGCGTTTTGCCAATGAAAGCCTGATCAAGGACATTCTGCCGATTGTAGACAACCTGGAACGGGCCTTGTCTGTTGAGCAAACCGGTACGGAAGCAGCGGTTGAAAGCCTTAAAGAGGGAGTACGAATGACGCTGGAAGGCCTTACCGACGCGCTGAAGCGATTCGGCGTCACCCGTGTGGAAAGTGAAGGCAAGCCGTTTGATCCAAACGTTCATCAGGCGGTCTCACAGGAAGAAACCGAGCAGTACCCGGATGGCACCGTCTCCAAAGAGCTTCAAAAGGGCTATATGCTTCATAGCCGACTATTGAGGCCGGCCATGGTGATTGTCTCGAAAAATCCGGAGAATGCCCAAGCGGAGCGGTCGTGCAACCCATAGATCTAAGAACACAAATTGTTATAGCCGGTTTTACCGTTTAATATAGAATTCTAAGGAGGGAAACGATGAGTAAGGTAATAGGAATCGATCTAGGAACGACCAATTCGTGTGTGGCGATTATGGAGGGAAAGGAGCCGAAGGTCATTACAAACCCGGAAGGTGGGCGAACCACCCCGTCTATGGTGGCCTGGAACAACAGCGGAGAGCGTCTGGTCGGGCAGGCAGCCAAACGGCAAGCCATTACCAACCCGGAAAATACGGTGTTTGCGGTCAAGCGACTCATCGGCCGAAAGTATGCATCCAAAGAAGCACAGCGGGACAAAGAGATCTGCCCCTACAAAATTGTGCAAGCCTCCAACGGAGACGTCCACATTGAGATTCAGGGCAAAGCCCACAGCCCGGCTGAGATCTCTTCCCATATCCTTCAGGCCATGAAGAAAACGGCGGAAGAATATTTGGGAGAATCGGTCACGGAGGCGGTTATTACCGTTCCGGCCTATTTTAACGACAGCCAACGGCAAGCCACGAAGGATGCGGGGAAGATCGCCGGTCTTAACGTGCAAAGAATCATCAACGAACCGACGGCTGCGTCCTTGGCTTACGGCTTGGACAAGAAAAAGGACGAAAAGATCGCCGTATTCGATTTGGGTGGCGGGACCTTTGATATCTCCATTCTGGAGATTGGGGAAGGGGTCTTTGAGGTCAAGTCAACCCATGGCGACACCCACTTAGGGGGGGAAGACTTTGATCAAAAGGTAATCGACTACTTGGCCGACGAGTTCAAGAAGGATCAGGGCATCGATATCCGTCAGGACAAGATGGCCCTTCAGCGGTTGAAAGAAGCAGCGGAAAAGGCCAAAATGGAGCTTTCCACTTCTATGCAGACGGATGTAAACCTGCCCTTTATTACGGCCGATGCGAGCGGTCCGAAACACTTGAACATCCCGTTGACTCGAGCAAAACTCGAATCGCTGTGTGAAGAGTTGTTGGGACAGTTGGTGCCGCCGTGTGAAACCGCTCTCAAAGATGCAGGTATTAAATCCTCGGAAATCGCCGAGGTAATTTTAGTCGGCGGCATGACACGTATGCCCGCGGTCCAGCAAAAGGTAAAGGACATATTCGGCAAAGAACCTCATAAGGGCGTAAATCCTGATGAGGTGGTCGCTGTCGGCGCGGCGATCCAAGCCGGTGTCTTACAGGGCGATGTCCAGGATGTTCTTCTATTGGATGTAACCCCGTTGTCCTTGGGCATTGAAACCCTGGGCGGCGTTTGCACAAAGTTAATTGAAAAGAACACCACCATTCCGACAAAGAAGAGCCAGATATTTTCCACCGCGGCGGACAACCAGTCGGCGGTCTCCATTCATGTCCTTCAAGGGGAACGTGAAATGGCGGAGTATAACAAGACATTAGGGCGTTTCGAACTGGTCGGTATTCCGCCCGCACCGCGGGGGGTACCTCAAATCGAGGTAACCTTCGACATCGATGCCAACGGTATTGTACACGTGTCGGCAAAGGATCTGGGAACCGGTAAAGAACAGTCCATACAAATTACCGCTTCCAGCGGACTGTCGGAGGAAGAAATCGAAAAACTGGTAAAAGAAGCGGAAGTACACGCAGAAGAGGACAAGAAACAAAAAGAGCTGGTGGAAGCCAGGAACCACGCGGACAGTCTGATTTACCAGACTGAAAAGTCTATGAAAGAACTGGGCGACAAGGTGGATCCCACTGTCAAGACCAATATCGAAGGTGCCATCGATAAACTCAAGAAGGCGATGGAAGGGTCTGACACCGAGGCGATCAAAACCGCCAGCGAAGAACTGATGCAAACGTCTCACAAGCTGGCTGAGACTATGTATTCGCAAGCCTCGGAAGCCGGCCAGGCCGGCGGTCAGGCCGCAGGCGAAGCCGAAGGCGCGGCCGGTGGCGACGCTTCCCAAACCGCTCAGGACGAGGATGTGGTCGATGCGGACTTCGAGGAAGTCCGAGACAACAAATAGCAATGGCTCACGCATGACAAAAGCCTGCAGCACACAGCGTGCTGCAGGCTTTTTCATTTCCCCCTCCCCCCGATGGGGAAGCCCCTTAAACCCTGAACTTTCCATATATATCACAGGCACCCCCAACAGTTTTTCCTTTATTCTCGGATGGCCCTGTGGTACGACATAGACAATGAAACAATACCGAATCGACGAACTCAGACCCGATGATTATCAAAAGCTTCGGGATTATCTGGATGAACAGTACGGGCCGTGTCAAGTGGCGGGCCTCTATTGGGTCCCCTTGCAACAGAATCTCTTAAACAAGGTCCAGGCGGCTCATATCAAGTGTCAGCCCTTTTATTTCGCGGTTGAGTTGCAGCCCACGTCGATTTCCTTCGAATTGTTGATTCGGACAACCAATCGGGTTCGTTGTGATTGTATCGATTACGCCAATCCGGCCCAAAGGGAAAATATCATCTATTTTGCCGACAAATTATTCGAAAAACTTAAGATTCTCAGCTAGAAACACCCATTTCTTCGCCGGATACTATGGCCTTTAATGCGCAGAGTTATCGTCATCATATGGGTAGTGGTTACCACGGTTCTGACCTCTTTTCTGGCCCTTTCCCTATCTGTGTTTGAACGCGGCGGTCGTTGGATTCACACTGCGGGTAAGCTCTGGGCGAGGGGTATTCTCTTTATCTCCGGCGTCGCCGTTCGCACCGAAGGGACACACCATGTGCAACCGGGTCAAGGCCTGGTTTTCATGGCAAACCACCAGAGCATGGTTGATATCCTGGTCCTTTTTGCCTGTCTCCCCGTAGAGTTTCGATGGCTGGCCAAAAAAGAGCTGTTTCATATTCCGCTCTTCGGACCGGCGTTGGCCCGGGCGGGACACATCCGTATCGACCGTTCCAATCGAAAGTCGGCCCATAAAAGCTTACTGGCCGCTGCCCACAAGGTTGCTTCAGGGGTTTCGGTCATCATTTTTCCCGAGGGGAGCCGGAGCTCAGACGATCAACTGAAACCATTCAAGCCGGGCGGTTTTCACCTGGCCCTCCGTGCCGAGCGACCGATTGTGCCGATTTCGATCTATGGCACTCACCAAGTCTTGCCCAAAGGCAGCATTTATTTTAAACCGGGATGCGTTATCGTCCGCATCGCCCCTCCCGTATCCACCACGCTTTTCGGTAAGAAGGGAAAGAACCGCTTGATAAGAGAAATACGGGACATCATGCAAACAGACCTAGCAAGGATTAAAAGCCGTTGGACACACCACTAAAGATCATCCCTCTCGGCGGATTGGGTGAAATCGGACTCAACATGATGGTGTTTGAGTATAAAGACAACATCATGATCATCGATGCCGGTCTCATGTTCCCGGAAGACTACATGTTGGGCATCGACATCGTCGTGCCGGACACTACATATCTGAAAGACCGGCGGTCCATGATTCAGGGGATCGTATTGACCCACGGCCACGAAGACCATATCGGGGCGTTGCCTTATCTGCTCGGCGACATCAACGCGCCGATCTACGGCACTGCGTTTACGCTGGCATTGGTTCGTCACAAGTTGCGCTCTCACAACATCGACGCCCTCCCCCCTTTAATCGAAATCAAGCCCCGAGAGGAACGCGAAATCGGCCCGTTTCAGGTCGAGTTCATCCGGGTCAGCCACAGCGTCGTCGACGGGGTAGGCCTGGCAATCCGAACCCCGGTAGGCCTCGTCATTCATTCGGGAGATTTCAAGATTAATCAGGTACCGGTTCAGGGGGAACTCACGGACATAAATCGGTTTGCCGAACACGGGGAACGGGGCGTCCTCACCTTGTTGTCCGACTCGACGAATGTGGAACGGGAAGGATACACCCTGTCGGAGACGGAAATCGGAGCCAAGCTCCACGGCATCTTTGAAGACTGCCGGGGACGCATCATTGTCGCCCTGTTTTCGTCCAACATCGCCCGCATCCAGCAGATCGTCAAAGCCGCCCGGGCGGAGGGTCGCAAAATCGTCTTTTGCGGACGTAGCATGGTTGCCGGCGTGACCATCGCCAAAAGCCTGGGACTTCTTGATATCCCCGAACAGATGGAAATAACCACGGGAATGATCAAAGATACGCCGGACCGGGAAGTCGTCATTGTCACCACCGGAAGTCAGGGCGAGCCCATGTCGGTTCTCCATCGCATCGCCATGGATATGCACAAACAGATCCGAATCAAGGACGGCGATACGGTGATATTATCGTCCAAATTCATTCCTGGTAATGAGCGAGCCATCACGCATATCATCAATCGCCTCTATAAGGCGGGAGCCACGGTCATCTACGAGAAGGTCTCCGATATCCATGTCTCCGGACATGCTTTTCAGGAAGAGCTAAAGCTGATGATTAACCTCACCAAGCCAAAATACTTTATCCCGATCCACGGCGAGTATCGTCATCTCATCCGGCATACGCATTTGGCTCAAGAAGTTGGCATCTCTTCGGATGATATTCTTTTGGCCCAGGACGGCCAAGTCATATGTTTCGATGATACCGGCGGACGTATTGACGGCTCTGTGCCCTCGGGACGCGTACTTATCGACGGCAAGGGTGTGGGAGATGTGGAAAGAAGTATATTGAAAGAGCGGCGGTACCTCTCACAAGAAGGACTGATCATCGCCACCATCGTCATCGACAGGCAGACGGGAAACATGATGAAGGAACCCACACTGGAATCCCATGGGTTTGTCACGGACAGTGATAAAAGTGATACGCTGGAGGCCGCCAAAGAGATAATCGCTGAAACCATCCGGGATGACCAGACAGAGGGGCCCAACCGCCCGGATGTACTCCGCAGCAAGATTAAAAAGGCCTTGCAAAAGTATCTCTATTCTGTCATCCAGAGAAGGCCTGTCGTTTTTCCCATTATCTTGGAGGTATGACAACGAACAAGATGCGAAAGGAAATTCTGGGCGTCATCTTCACCTTTGTTCTGATTTTTGTAACGGTCAGCTTGTTGTCCTATCATCCTTCCGATCCCTCCATAAATCGGATTCAAGTCTCCGGTGAACTGCACAATCTCTTTGGCCCCGCCGGTGCCCACACGGCGGGATTTTTGGTTTTTCTATTCGGCCTCGGTGCCTTTTGGATGCCCGTCGTGCTGTGTATCGTCACCGTCTACATCTTTAAGGGGCTGCCGAAAAATACCCTTCTTATTTCCCTTGCCGGTGGTGTGTTGTTGATGATAACGACCGGTGCATTTCTGAGCCTTTATCAAACCCATTACACGGTTATGGGAAAACGGTTTTCCAGTGGCGGGATCGTGGGGATTCCTCTGGCGAGAATCGTGGAGTCCTATATCAGCACGACCGGCAGTTTTGTCTTTTTGGTAACCGCGTGGATCATCGCTTTCATTATGACCACGCGGGTATCCCTGGTGGCCTTTGGCAAGGCCTGGGCCGGCTGCTGTGTTAAGATGGGAAGCCACATCAAGTCATCCTGGGCAATCTACAAGGAACGCCGCCACCGAGCAAGCAAATTGAAAAGCCAGCGACGGGATAAAGGGACCGCTAAAGCCCGTCGCTCAGCACCGAAAATTGTGGAACCGCCCCCCAAACGCCTCAAGGAATCGCCACCTCCCCGACAGGAGGTCTTTGACTTCATGAATGAGGATAATGGATTCAAACTTCCCTCCATAAGCCTGCTGGACCCAGCAGAAGACGATGACACGCGGATGGATCGGGAAAGTCTTCAAATGCAGTCCAGACTGCTCGAGAAAAAACTTAACGATTTTGATGTGTCCGGTCGGGTCGTGGCCGTAACGCCGGGGCCGGTGGTTACCATGTATGAATATGAGCCCGCGCCAGGCGTCAAGATCAATCGGATCGTCAACTTAGCCGACGACCTCTCCCTAGCCCTCAGGGCCGCCAGTATTCGTATCGTGGCCCCCATACCCGGAAAATCGGTAATCGGCATTGAAGTGCCTAACGACCGGCGGGCAACGGTAAAGCTCAGGGAAGTCATCGCCTCCAATGCCTTCCAGCAGTCCAAGTCAAAGCTGACCTTGGCTTTGGGCAAAGACATCATGGGGGAACCTTTTGTGGCCAATCTCCACAAAATGCCGCACCTGTTGATCGCCGGTGCTACGGGATCCGGGAAAAGTGTGGGATTGAACAGCATGATTTGCAGCATTTTGTATAAGGCCAGCCCCCAGGAAGTCAAGTTGTTGCTCATAGATCCCAAACGGATCGAACTCTCCGCTTACGACGGTATCCCCCATCTGATCGTGCCCGTGGTCACGGACGTAAAAAAAGCCACGAAGGGCCTCATGTGGGCGGTTCAGGAGATGGAAAATCGGTACAGCCTCATGGCGGAAAAAAAGGTCCGGAACATCTTCGAATACAACCAAAAGATCACCAAAGAAACGGGTGCCTCCGATGGACGGAAAAAGCCCCCAAACGCGGAGGGAACCGAATCCGAAGAGGGAAAAGCAAACGAAACATTGCCCATTGTCTTGATTGTCATTGACGAATTGGCCGACCTGATGTTGGCGGCGTCCAGGGATGTTGAGTTGGCGCTCACCCGCTTGGCTCAAATGGCTCGAGTCGCGGGAATCCATCTGATCATCGCCACCCAAAGGCCGTCCGTCGACGTCCTCACGGGAACCATTAAGGCAAACTTCCCCACTCGGGTTTCCTTTCAGGTATCCTCGCGGACCGATTCCAGAACCATTATCGATGCAAATGGCGCCGAAGATCTCTTGGGCAGTGGAGATATGCTGCTGCTGCCACCCGGCACGGCGAAACTGCAACGCATTCATGGCGCCTACGTTTCAGAAGCGGAGATCCACCGAGTCATCGGGTTCTTGAAAAAACAGCGGCGCCCGGTTTACCGGGAAGAAATCCTGAAGACCGTCCCCGAAGCGGCGTCTCCGGCCGACACGGATTCATACGATGAAAAATACGATGAGGCGGTCGCTCTGGTGGCCGAAACGAGACAAGCATCTATTTCCATGATCCAGCGTCGGTTGCGGATTGGATACAATCGGGCCGCCCGTATCATGGAAACGATGGAACGGGAGGGGGTGGTGAGTGCCGGCGAGGGAAGTAAACCCCGAGAAGTGCTGGTGAAGGGCTACGGTCTATGAAGATAAATAGGACGTCTTTTTATACGGCGTTTTTGTGCCTCTGTTTGCTGTCGCCGGGCGACCCGACATCCGGGATCGCCTGGGGAGCAACGGATATCACGGCTACGGAAGTGCTCGAAGGAATTCAACGCCGGTATGAGGTAACCGATTTCGAAGCCGACTTCCATCAGGAATCGCATCTGGAAGCAATGGAGATTGTGGATACCGCCCAGGGGCACGTTTGGTTTCGCCCGCCCAGCCAAATGCGTTGGCACTACCAAACGCCGGAAGAATACTTCCTCATCATGAGTCAGGAAAAAATCTGGCTCTACTGGCCTGAAGACAATCAAGTGATGGTCGGTACGCCGGAGACGTATTTGGGACACGCCGAGATGGGGACCTTTTTTTCCGAACCGGCCCAATTGATGGAGAGTTTCCGGGTGGAGAAGGCCGATGAGACATTCGGGCGACAAAATGTCTATTCACTCAAACTGACCCCCAAAAGGCCTGAACCCAACCTCGACAGGGCGTTCTTGCTGATCTCAACGGACACGTTTTGCGTCGTTGAATCGATCATCTACAATGCCTTCGGCGATAAAACCCGAATTCGCTTTTCCAATATCAAATTCAACCAAGGTACGGACACTTCTTTATTCCACTTTGTGGCACCGGAAGGCGCACAAATACTTCAACTCGCCCCCCGCTGAGGGAGCCCGAAGATAGGTTAAAATACGCGCATTAGAGAACGTAACAATGCGTTACCAACGCACTGAGAGACAATAGCTCCCGAATTGCGATCAAAGGATTATTCGAGGACCGTCATGAAAGAGACCCAGGTCAAGGCAATCAAAGCACACTTGAAGGAAAAGCGGGGAATCCTACTGGCGCATAACTATCAACCCGCTGAAATCCAGGCACTTGCCGACCTGACCGGCGATTCTCTCGAACTCAGCCTCAAGGCGGCCCAAACCGACGCCGAATTGATCGTTTTTTGCGGTGTTTTGTTCATGGCGGAAACGGCGTCTATCGTTTCTCCCGACAAAATGGTCCTGCTGCCGAGAATTGACGCCGGATGTCCTATGGCGGATATGGTGACGAGTGACTCGTTACAACAGCGGCTTGCCCAAGCGGGATCCATGCCGGTGGTCACGTACGTGAATTCTTCCGCCTCGGTAAAAGCCGCATCCACCATTTGTTGTACCTCCGCCAATGTGGCCGCCGTGGTGAACCATCTAGCGGAAGAAGAGATTCTCATGGTGCCCGACCGGAACCTGGCACAATACGCCGCTACCAAAACCAGAAAGAAGATCCACTACTGGGATGGATATTGTCCCATCCATGATGGATTGACATCAAACCACGTCCGCCTTGCCA
>Ga0180435_10002106_pt1 | contig 20429 bp, 14 predicted proteins | sample SS_ome_3_FD_132467 | JGI IMG/M metagenome (GOLD analysis project Ga0180435, IMG submission 132467) | Hypersaline lake sediment archaeal communities from the Salton Sea, California, USA - SS_3_S_1 metaG | ecosystem: Environmental > Aquatic > Non-marine Saline and Alkaline > Hypersaline >...
AGCAGGTTGAGCAGGGCGGCCAGTTTACCGGCATCGCCGGTGACTTCCATGGTGTAATGTTCCAGCCCCACATCCACTATTTTACAGCGGAAAATATCCACGATACGCAGAATTTCCGCGCGGTGTTTGGCCTTGGCTTTAACACAGATCAGGGCCATTTCCCGGTGTACCGCATCCGGGCCGCTCAAATCGCGCAGTTTGATAACATTGATCAGCTTGTTCAGCTGTTTTTCGATCTGCTCGATCATGGGCTGATTGGCCTTGGTGCACAGGGTGATCCGGGATACGGCCGGGTCCATGGTTTCCGCTACGCACAGGCTTTCGATATTGTATCCGCGGCCGCTGAAAAGCCCCACCACCCGGGAGAGCACCCCCGGTTCGTTATCCACCAGCATGGTAATCACATGTTTTTTTGCATCCACGTTGCAATTCCTTTGTATTCTCTAGGTCTTTTAAGAGAGCAGCATCTCGGTGATGGGTGCCCCGGCCGGTACCATGGGGTAAACGCACTCTTCCTTTTCTACCCGAAAATCCATGATCACCGCCCGTTCGCTGGCCAGGCCCTCCTTGAGTACGCCCTCCACTTCTTCGGGTTTGGTGGCCCGCAACCCCAGGGCGCCAAAGGCTTCGGCCAGTTTGACGAAATCAGGTCCGCTATCCAGGCAGGTACAGGCGTAATTCTTCTCGTAAAACAGCTCTTCCCACTGGCGCACCATGCCCAGATAGCCGTTGTTGAGGATAACAACCTTAACGGGCAGGCAGTTCTGTACCGCGGTAGTCATCTCCTGGATGTTCATCTGGATGCTGCCGTCACCGGCAATATCCACGACGGTTTTATCCGGCTGGGCCATTTGGGCCCCGATGGCCGCGGGCAGGCCGAAACCCATGGTGCCCAGGCCGCCGGAGGTGATGAAATGATCCGGGTGGTCGAAGTGGTAGTATTGGGCCGCCCACATCTGGTTCTGGCCCACTTCGGTGGTGATGATGACTTCACCCCGGGTTAGTTCGTACAGTTTCTCGATGACATATTGCGGTTTGATGGCCTCACCCTGCTGGTAATCCAGGGGACGGGTATCCTTCCAGTTCTGAATCTGTTCGTTCCACTCCCGGTGCTGTTCTGCCAGTTCCGTAATTCCCACCTCGGCGGTCAGTTGATTGAGAATCGACAGGGCCGCCTTGCAATCCCCCACCACCGGAATGGTGACATCCACGTTTTTACGGATGGAGGTGGGATCAATGTCGATATGAATAATTTTAGCCTGTCGGGCAAATGTATCGGTTTTGCCCGTAACCCGGTCGTCAAAGCGTACCCCCACGGAAACCAGCAGGTCACAGTTGCCCACGGCCATGTTGGCGCGATAGGTCCCGTGCATGCCGATCATGCCCAGCCAGAGGGAATCCGTGGCCGGAAAGCCCCCCAGCCCCATCAGGGTGGTGGTGACCGGCAGGTCGCTTTTGCGCGCGAACTCGGTAAGCTCGGCGGCGCCCTTGGAAAGGATAACGCCGCCTCCGGCCAGCAATACCGGCCTGCGGGCCGCCTTGATCAGATCCATGGCTTTTTTCAGTTGTTTAACGTTGGGTTTATAAGTGGGGTTGTATGACCGCAGGTTGGCCTTCTGCGGGGGCTGGTATTCAATGGCGCCAATGGTCACATCCTTGGGAACGTCCACCAACACCGGCCCCGGTCTCCCGGAACGGGCGATGTGAAAGGCCTCTTTGATGGTTTTGGCCAGATCCTCGGTCCGTTTAACCAGGTAATTATGCTTGGTGCAGGGCCGGGTAATACCCACAATATCCACCTCCTGAAAAGCATCATTGCCGATAAGGTGCGTGGGTACCTGACCGGTGAAAACCACTACGGGAATGGAATCCGCGTAGGCCGTGGCGATTCCGGTGACCGTATTGGTGGCACCCGGACCGGATGTTACCAGGCAAACCCCGACCTCACCGCTGGCCCGGGCGTAGCCGTCCGCGGCGTGGACAGCGCCCTGCTCGTGACGCACCAGAATCGGACGGATGGTGTCGCTGCGACTCAGTTCCTGGAAAATGTCGATAACAACCCCGCCCGGGTATCCGAAAATGGTATCCACACCTTCATCTTCCAAACAATTTAACAGAATTTGGGCCCCGGTCAGTTTCATATCCCACCTCATGGTAGCACCGGATGGATCATCCACCGGTCATTTAAAAAAAGGCAAAAAAAAATCCGTTATCACCGGGAGGCTGATAACGGATTTTGTTGCGCTGTTTAGCAGGTTCGTCAGGCCATTATCAACCCCTGTGCCCCGTAGCCGATAAGGACGACTACGAGGACGCTAATAAGGCTAATAATGTCAAGAACTTTATAGAACATGCGTATATTTCCGTGATCTGTATTCACTTGCGTGTAACAGTCTTTATTGTTCCAAGTCAAGCGCTTTTTTTCAACACCCTAAAATTCCAGGGCATTTTGGGTTTCATCGAATTCAATGCCAAGAATATAGCCGCCCTGCTCCAGGGGCTCGACATGCATCACGCTGCCGTTGACACGGGTGATCTCTTCGGCAATGGCAATATCCAGTTCCACCCGCGCGCCCAATTCGATATTCTGGTGGACTTCAATCCTGGCTCCCGCCGGGCTGAGATCCAGGGTGCGCGCCATGCTCACCAGGGCGGTGTGGGCGTTACCTTTCTTGGGTACGATGGCGGTAAGGTTGAGTGAGGCAATACGCGCGTAACGGCGTCGCTCCTGGGAATCTTCTTTTTGCGGTGTTACCCGGGTCATCATTTCCCCTTTAAACGGCAGCGGGTCCTGGTGTCATAAGTGCCGGTTACTAGGCTTAATTACTATGAACGCCCGCTGATTGTCAAGCTGCGGGCTTTTCATCCGCCGGACGGCGGTAGCGGCATTGGCGATTATGGCACACGTACACGGTGCCATCCCGCTTGGTGGTTTTTTCCGTTAAAAATGGTGCGCCGCATTGGGGGCACGGCTCCGGCACCGGTTTGTCCCAGAGCGCAAAATCGCATTTGGGATAGCGGCTGCATCCATAAAAAATTTTTCCACGCCTGGACTTGCGTTCGACCAGTTCGCCGTCACACCCTTCCCGGGGGCAAGCCACACCGGTGCGGCGCTGGGGCTGATCACCATTGAGGGATTCCGTATGTTTGCATTGGGGATACCCGCTGCAGGCCAGGAAATTCCCGTAACGGCCCTGTTTGCTGACCATGGGAAGGCCGCACTGGCCGCAGGTCTTGTCCACAACCTCCTCCGGGGCCGGTTCAATGGGTTCGATGACACCTTTTTCGCTGCGGGAATAGTTGCGCGTGTAGGTGCACTCCGGATAGCCGCTGCACCCCAGGAAGTGGCCGTTGCGACCCATTTTAATGCGCAGTTCGTGTTTCCCGCAGGCAGGGCAGGTCAGGCCCGTGCTCAACCCGTCACGTTTCATGGAGCGCATGGATTCCGTGGCCGAAGCGAGTTTGTTGGAAAAGGGACCGTAAAAATCCGCCAGCACTCTGCCGGCCTCGCTTTGCGCGGTTTCGATGCGGTCCAGGGAATCTTCCATGCGTGCGGTGAACTCCACGCTGAAAATTTCAGGAAAGGTTTCCACGATCAATTCGATGACGATAAAACCCAGCTCTGTGGGATGGAAATACCCCCGGTTGAGTTCCACGTAGCCTTTATCCCGGATGGTGCTGAGAATGGCGGCATAGGTACTGGGCCGGCCAATGCCGTTTTCCTCCAGTTCCTTGACCAGGGATGCTTCGGAGAAGCGCGGCGGCGGCTGGGTGAAGTGTTGCTTGGGATCCAGCTTGTGCAGATCCAGGGTCTGGCCTTCCGTCAACTCCGGCAACTGGGTGGCGCTTTTTTCCTTGGCGGCGGCCTGCTGGTCATCCGCTGACTGGTACAGTTTCATGAATCCGGGAAATTTGATGGTGGATCCCGTGGCCGAAAAAGTGTAATCCCCCGCATTAATGGTCACTGTACAGCGGTCGATGAGCGCCTGCGCCATCTGGGAGGCGCTAAACCGCTTCCAGATCAGGGTGTAAAGCGCCAGCTGGTCCTTGTTCAGGTGGGTGGCCAACTGTTCCGGACTAAGACTGACATCCGTGGGCCGGATGGCTTCGTGGGCATCCTGGACCTTTTTGCGGTTCTTGAAAAAACGCGGTTTATCCGGAGCATAATCCGCGCCGAACCGCTGGCGGATCATATCCAGGGCCTGATGGGCGGCTTCCTGGGCGATACGGGTGGAGTCCGTGCGCATATAGGTGATCAGGCCCACGGGCTCACCGGGCCCCAGGTCGATACCTTCGTAAAGCTGTTGGGCCACAGTCATGGTTTTGCGGGCTGAAAAGCGCAGCTTGCGGATGGCTTCCTGTTGCAGCTTGCTGGTGGTGAAGGGCGGCGGGGGGTTGCGTTTGGTGGTGCGTTTGTTGATTTTCCGGACAACAAAAGGCTGCCCCTCAAGGGCCTCAAGAATCTCCCGGGCACCGGCGGCGTTGCCGATTTTAATCTTCTCGGTGCCCTTGCGCACCAGTTTAGCGGTGAAGGGCGGCGGATTCCGGGAGGCCAGATGGGCGGTTATGGACCAGTACTCTTCAGGTTCAAAAGCCTGGATGGCCCGCTCCCTTTCGCAGATAATGCGCACGGCCACCGATTGCACCCGGCCGGCGCTTAAACCGCCCTTGACCTTGCGCCACAGCAGGGGGGAAACTTCATAACCCACCAGGCGGTCCAGTATCCGGCGCGCCTGCTGGGCTTCGTATTTGTGGTGGTTGAGTTCTTCGGGCCGGGCCATGGATTCCGTAATGGCCCTTTTGGTCAACTCATGGAACAGGACGCGGTGGAAGCGACGCCCCTTTTTTTTCAGCACCTCGGAGGCATGCCAGGCAATGGCTTCGCCTTCCCGGTCGGGGTCAGGGGCCAGGTAGACATCTTCTGCATTGCCCGCCGATTTTTTAAGCTGGCTGACAACTTTCTGCTTGCCCTTGATGATACGGTATTTGGGTTTGAAACCCTTTTCGATATCTATACCCATTTCCCGTGGGGGCAGATCCTTGATATGCCCCACGGTGGCGGCCACATTGTACTGCCCGCCCAAATATTTCTTGATGGTCCGCACCTTGGTGGGTGACTCGACCACGACCAGTGGTTTGCTCAATTGCTATCCCCTTTGGTAAACATTTTTCCGGCGCCCTGGATAATAAGACCCTTAAGCTCGAGCTGCAAGAGGGCCTCGGCAAGTTGTCCCGGCGCCAGGCTGGATTCCTGGGCCAACTCGTCGATGTGGATTGGATAAGGGCTAAGAAGCGCCCATACCTGACGTTCCGCTTTCGTCAGGGTTTTGTCAATTGCACCCCCTTCAGCCCCGCTGCCCCGGGGTTGCGCCTTGGCTTGGGGTGACGGCCTGAGGTGGGTGAACTCTTCCCATATATCGGCAGCTGCCGTAACAAGTTTAGCACCCTGATGGATCAGGTGGTGGGTGCCGTGGCTCAAACCGGAACGGACGCTGCCCGGCACTGCAAATACCTCGCGGTTCTGTTCGGCAGCCAGGCGCGCCGTAATCAGGGAACCGCTGCGCCGGGCGGCTTCCACCACCACGGTTCCCAGGCTCATGCCGCTGATGATACGATTGCGCACAGGAAAATTGCGGGGTTCCGGCCGGGTGTCCAGGGGGAATTCCGAAATCACGGCGCCCTGACGGGTGATCTGCCGGAACAGTTGGCGGTTTTCCGGCGGGTAGATCTGGTCCAGGCCGCTGCCCAGTACCGCCACGGTTTTTCCGCCGGCATCCAGGGCCGCCCGATGGGCGGCGGTGTCAATGCCCCGGGCCATGCCGCTCACGATTAAGGCTCCGGCAGCCGCCAACTCGGCTGCGAGCCGGCGGGTGATGTCCAGTCCATAGCGGCTGGCCTTGCGTGCGCCCACCATGGCCAGCGGCCAGGGCAGGCTGTCCAGGCAGCCATGAACATAAAGCAGGGGCGGCGGATCGGGGATTTCCCGGAGCAGGGGCGGATATTGGGGATCAGTCAGGGGCAGGATCCGGAAGCCCCGGGCCCTGGCGTTCTCGATTTCCCGGCGCGAGGCAGTGGGATCGCCGGGACGGCGAATGCGGCCGGCGAGGCTAAGGGAGATGCCCTGTACCCGGGCCAGGGCTTCCCGGGGGGCGGCCATAGCTTTTTCAGGCGTGCCAAAGGCATCCAGCAAACGCTTGAAGAGCAGGTTGCCGATTCCCGGAACCTGCTTAAGCTGCAGCCACGGCAGCAAGCCCTTTATGTTTATGCCGTCTTGCTTTTCCCCTGCCATGATAACAATATCGGACTGGCCACAAAAACCGAGGAGTAGGTTCCTATCAAAACGCCCACGATCAAGGCGAAGGCAAAATCATGGATGATCCCGCCGCCCAGGGTAAACAGGGCGAGCACCACCGCCAGGGTGGTGAGGGAGGTAAGCAGTGTGCGGCTCAGGGTTTCGTTGATGCTGCGGTTGATGGTACGCGCCAGGGAAAGCCGGTGGTGCTTGCGCAGGTTCTCGCGGATACGATCAAAAACGATGATGGTATCATTGAGGGAGTAGCCGATGATAGTCAACAGGGCGGCGATGATGGGCAGGGTAAACTCCTTATCGAAAATAGAAAAAATACCCACCGTTATGGTAACATCATGGATCAGGGCCACAATGGCGCCCATGGCGTATTTCAGTTCCAGGACCCAGAAAAGCACCAGCGCCACCAGCAGGGCGGCAACGATCAGAAAGGGGATGCTGACATTGAAGATGGACAGCGCATAAACGGCCCCGGCCAGGGCGCCCGCCATGACCCCCGACAGCATCCATTTGAGCTCAAACCGCCCGGAAATGTAGATGGTGATGAACAGCAGGGCGAAAAACATGGCCATCAGCGCCTGCTCCTGGAGGTCCTGGCCTACCTGGGGACCCACCATATCGAAGGCGCGGATTTCCACGGTGCTGCCCGTGGCGTTCTGCAGGTCGGTTTTGATTTTAGCGAAAAATTCCTTGGCGCCCTCCTCGGCCTGGTCGGTACGGATCAGGTAACGGGTTCCTTTCACCGCACCGAGTTCACCGCCCATCTCTTCCTGGATGGTGGCGTTGGCCACACCGATCTCCTTTAGCGTTGATCGTAAAACCTTGGCTTCCATCGGTTCGCTGAAACCTACCTTGACCTCGCTGCCGCCCGAAAAATCAATGCCGTAGCGGGGGCCTTTATTGGCGACCAGGGACACGATACTCACCACGATCATGGCCAGGGAAAGGTAGAACGCCGCCTTGCGTTTGCCGATGAAATCGATGTTGACGTTGGATTTGATGAATTGCATGAATGGCTTTCCTCGGATCCTAAATGCTCAAGCGGGTCTGCTTGCGGGTGATCAACAGATAGTCGAAAATGCTGCGGGATAAAATCAGGGCGGTGAACAGGCTGGCCAGCACCCCCAGGCTCAGGGTGACAGCAAACCCCTTGATGGGGCCGGTGCCGAACTGGAACAGTACCACAGCAGCGATGAGGGTGGTGACATTGGCGTCCAGGATGGTCAACGCCGAACGGGCGTAGCCCGCTTCAACGGCCGCCCGGGGCGGTTTGCCCCTGCTCAGCTCTTCCCTAATACGTTCGAAAACCAGCACATTGGCATCCACGGCCAATCCGATGGTCAGAATTATTCCCGCGATGCCCGGCAGCGTCAGGGTCGCCTGGAACATTGCCAGCCCGGCGGCCACGATCAGGATGTTCATGGCCAGGGCGATATCGGCGATGATTCCGGCGAAATTGTAATAGATGACCATGAATATGACCACCACCAGGCCGCCGACCATCATGGATAATCGGCCGGCCTTAATGGAATCGGCACCCAGGGAGGGGCCGACGGTGCGTTCCTCCAGGATCTTCACCGGTGCCGGCAGGGCACCGGCCCGCAGCACGATGGCCAGGTCCCGGGCTTCGTCCATGCTGAAATTGCCGGTGATCTGGGCCTGGCCGTTGGGGATTTCATCCTGGATCACCGGGGCCGAGTACACATTATTGTCCAGGACAATGGCCAGCCGTTCCTTTTTATGCTCCCGGGTCACCTTGGCGAAAATCTTGGCGCCTTTTTTATCGAACTCCAAAGAGACATAGGGCTCGTTGTAGCGATTGTCGATCATCACCCGCGCATCGGTGAGATAGGCCCCGGTTAAAGCGGCGCGTTTTTTCAGCAGGTAGGGGGTTTTGATGGTACGGTTGGTGCTGGGATCGGTACGAACTTCATGGAGCAGCTGGGTGCCCGGCGGCTCACCGCCCTTGCTGATCTTGGCGGGATCCCGGGATTCGTCCACCAGTTTGAACTCCAGCAGCGCCGTGCGTCCAATGAGATCCTTGGCCCGCTGCGGGTCCTTGATGCCGGGCAACTGGATGAGAATGCGACGATCACCCTGGCGACGGATATCGGGTTCGCTGACACCGAATTCGTCAATGCGGTTGCGGATGGTTTCCAGGGCCTGGTCCACGGCCAGGCGCTTGATGTGGTCGGCATCCTCATTCCTGAGGCCCAGGACCAGCGCGGTTTGCCCCCCGGATTCAGACTTATCCAGAATCGCCAGATCGGCATACTCTTTATCCAGCAGGGTATTAAACTTCTCCAGCTGATCCTCGGTGGACAACTGGACGGCCAGGGCTTCGGCTGGGGTTTTTACGCGCTCAAGCCCCCCGTGGCGGATGCCCTCCTGCTTCAGGCGGGTGCGCATTTCATGGTAGAGCCGGTCCACGGTACTTTCCACAGCCTTGTCGACTTCCACTTCCAGGACCAGGTGCATACCGCCCTGGAGATCGAGTCCCAGGTTGATTTTTTTATAGGGCCAGACACCGGGCCGCAGGGTGGGCAGAATGTAGAGCACTGAGACCACCAGTATGCCGATGATGGAAATGAGACGCCAGGAAATAACTTTCAACGATGGTATCCTTTCACTCGCGGGCTGGACGGATAGCAGTCATGGGTGCGGGTTAACGGCCCATGGACAATGTATCTATTTTTTCGATTTGTCAGCATCGGATTTTTTGCTTTTGCCGCCCCCGGCAGGCGCTGCGGCGCTCTGCAGGACGGAAACGTTGCCGCGGTTGACCTTGACCCGCACGCGGTCTGAAATCTCCACGGTGAGCACCGCCTCATCCAAAGCAGTAATGCGGCCATGAATCCCCCCCGAGGTGACAATACGGTCGCCCTTTTTCAGGTTGCTGACCATCTGTCGATGCTCTTTGGCTTTTTTTTGCTGGGGGCGAATCAAGAGGAAATAAAAAATGGCGAACATCAGAATTAGGGGGACGAAACTGGCAAAACCACCCGCTCCCTGGGCAGCCTCACCGCCCTGACCCATGGCGTAGGCGAGATTGTGCAAAATGTACCTCCTTTGGCGTCACACGGAATTGGATCAGGGCGATCGCCTGATCCAGCTTTAAAAAATTTGGTTTAAAAAAAGGCCGCAGGCTGACGCGGCCGGGTTACAATCAATAATTTATGATATTTCACGGCCCTTACAAACCACCGGCCGCCAATTCGGATCCGGCTTCAATCCGGCCGGTCAGGGCCAGCCACCCAACCGACGCCGGCAAATAAAAGCGCTGATATATACTCAAATTCCAGGCTAAGGTCAAATGGTTCGTTGGCCGCCGTAAAGGGCAGGCGCTTTATTGATCGGCCGGTACCCACAAAGTTTCGCCGTCAAACTCAACCCGCTGCACATTCCCATGGTCGATTTGCCTGAGCATGGAAAAAACTTTTTCCAGGTTGAAAATAACAATCTTGCTCAAGGGGTGGATCAAGTCCAGGTTCACTTCCAGGCGGCGCTGGCGAATGTTGTAAATATGCACCATATTTTCAGAAAATTTAAGTATTTTTCCCACCCCGGAACTTATGCCCTGGGGGGTCGGTTCGTCGGCGGTCGTCTCCAGTATGATCCCCTTGCGAATAAAATAATTCTGTAAAAATTCAAAGTGGATATTCCAGACATTGTCCCCCTGGCGGACAATATAGATGCCGTAGGCGCCGACATCACCCTGCCAATGGGGATCGGACCTTATCGATTCTTCCAGGCCGGCCTGGGTTTGGCGCAAATCATCCCGGATTTTGGCAAGCTGGCTTAGGTCCGCATTTTCCCCGCCTGCAATCCGGGACTCCACGGCCGCCAGGCGTTCCTGGTTTTCCAGGTATTGCTTAAGGCTTTTGCGGGTGCGGATCAGGTCCTCCTGCTCTTGCTGCAAACTGCTGATCAGGGCACTGTTGTCCTGAATTCGCGGATCCGCCAGCAGGTTGTCAATTTCCCCAATGCGGGCTTCAATCTGGTTGTGGCGCTGCCCCGCCGTCTCCGCCGTCAATTTCCGGTTCTTTTGGACGAAATCGGGGGTACCCAGCAGTTCATCCTCAACAAAACCGCCCTCTTTGAGACGGATTTTGTCCAATATTTCCGCCATGGGGATGCGCACATCGCCGATCTGAACGGTTTCATCCTCCCGCACTACCAGATCGACCCCGGTCTCAAGGCCCAACCGGGTTTTGCGCTCATCCATTAAAGTCCGGGAGGCGGAGGGCGTGTCGGGGTCCTCGATCACGATATCCGGCGGGCTTTCAATCTTGGCGCGGACTTTGGCGGATGGCGGGGGTGCGTCAGCGGATTTTTCAGGGAGCGGAGGGGCGGATTTGAGCCACCACCACAGGCCGCCCCCCACTGCCAGCAGCAACAGCACACTGATGATCACAACTGCGACATACCGTCCGCTGTGGGTATCCTCGGATGGGGGCATGGGAATTCCTCTTTGGATTTTTAAGCTTGCCATATCCCAGAGCGGTGATACCGAAAGCGATGGAGTCTGTCAAACCGCCGGGGCGAGGGGCCGTCAATGGGGCAGATCACTTATCTAAAACAATGCGGTTATCCCCGGGTGACAGCGTGGGGTCGCCCTCGATGGCGATGGCCACCGAACGGCGGCGTTCCAACTCTACCAATTCCCGGCGTTTTTTATTCAGCAGATACTCCGCCACCGCCGGGGGTACAGCACCCCGGGCAACACTGTAGCCCTGTTTCAGGGTTTTATGGTTTAATTGTCTGAGAAAACTCAGGCCCATGGATTCGATGGATGGAATCTGCCCTTTGCCCCGGCAGTGGGGGCAGGTTTCGAAATTGGAGAAATCAATGGCCGGGCGAATTCTCTGGCGGGACATCTCCAGCAGTCCGAACTGGGAAATCCGTCCCACCTTGCTGCGAGCTTTATCCGCTTTCAGGTTGGTCTTGAGGGTGCGTTCCACCTGTTGTTTATGTTTGGCCTCGCGCATGTCGATAAAATCCAGGACAATGAGCCCCCCCATATCCCGCAGGCGCAACTGGCGGGCAATCTCTTCGGCCGCTTCCAGATTGGTCATCAGGGCGGTCTGCTCAATGGACTCTTTCTGGGTGCCCTTGCCGGAGTTGACGTCAATGGACACCAGGGCTTCGGTTTGCTGGATGACAATGGATCCGCCGGATTTCAGGGGAACCTGGGGGCGGTAGATGGAGGCGATCTGATCTTCCAGTTGGAATTTTGAAAAGACTGGTTTGTCCCCCCGATAGTTGCGCACAATTTTTTTATGTTTGGGAGAGTGCAGGCTGACAAACTCCTTGACCTCCTGGAAAGCGGCTTCGTCATCAATCAGAATTTCCGTGACATCCGGGGTGAGGTAGTCCCGGATCACCCGGACCACCAGGTTGCGTTCCTTATACATCTGGTGGGGTGTGGACACCTTCATGACATTGCCCTTGATGCTTTTCCAGAGCCGCATCAGGTAGTTCAGATCTTTATTGAGCAGGGTTTTGGTACACTTGATACCGGCCGTGCGGATGATCACCCCGAAGCCTTCGGGCAGCTTGAGCCCATGGACGATCTCCTTTAACCGCTTGCGCTCCTTTTCATCTTCGATTTTACGGGAAATGCCGCGGTTATCATTGCCCGGCATGAGTACCAGGTAGCGGCCGGGCAGGGAGAGAAAAGTGGTCAGCATGGAGCCCTTTTTACCGATGGGATCCTTGGCAACCTGCACTAAAAGCTCCTGACCCTCCCGCAGCAGGCTGCGGATGTTACGGGTACCTTTGGGGCTGTCCTGGTAATAGTCGCTGTGAATTTCGTGTTTCTGCAGAAAACCGTTGCGCTCTGCGCCATAATCAATAAAGACGGCCTGCAGGCTGGGCTCAATGCGGGTAATGGTTCCTTTGTAAATATTGCCCTGGGTGACTTCACGGGTGGTGCTTTCAATGTGAAACTCGCTCAGCTGGCTATCGGTGACTTTGGCCATGCGAATCTCTTCGTGGTCCACCGCATTGATTAATATTTTACTTTTCATGGTTGGGCTGATTCCTTATTTTTATTCTTTTCTTATCGGTTTTTATTCCGGGCGACCTGTTTATACGGCGGTGATTTGACCGAATTGCGGGCATGCCAGTTTCAGACTTCAGGATGCATATGCAATTGTCAGGCCCAAGTCAAACCTTTTCGTCCGGGAGCGTAAAGGGCAGGCGGATGCTGAAAGTCGTTCCCTGACCCGGTTGCGAAGCAACTTCGATGGATCCCTGGTGTTCTTCAATCAGCTTGCTGGTCACCAGGAGTCCCAGGCCGGTCCCCTGGGAGCCTTTAGTGCTGAAGAAAGAGGAAAAAAGCCTGGAGCGAACCTCTTCATCCATGCCCATGCCATTATCGCGGATGTCAAAGCGGATAGTTTGGGGTTCTTCCAGGGCGGTAGTTACCTTCACCCGGTGGGTTTTATCATGCATCTCATCATCCCGGCAGGCATCCACGGCATTGGAAATCAGGTTCAGCAAACTGCGATGCAGGCTGCGGGGGTCGAGGATCACCTCGCCGACGGCGGGATCGAGGGTCGTACTGATGGCGACCCCATGCTCCGCGGCCACGGCTGACATAACCTCACAGGCATCGGCAACGATTTCATTGGGTGCGCATAGCTCAAATTCCGGTTCCCGCTCCTTGGAATAGGAGAGCAGGTCCTGGACCAGATCGGAGGTCCGGGCTATGTTGCGCTGGACCATCTGCCAGCCGTCTTCCAGCTTATCCCGTTTGTTTTTGCTGATACCCAGATTGACCAGGTAGCTGCCGCCTTTGAGGCCGTGGAGGATGTTTTTGACGCAATGGGCCATGCCCGCCACGGTCTGGCCCACGGCCGCCAGCCGTTCGGCGCCAACCAGATCCTTTTCCAGGCGTTTGATCTCCCGCAGGTCCTGGAAAAAGGCCACGCTGCCCACGGTGCGATGTTTTTCCCGCAAAATGGTGCCGGAATAGCGCACCGGAATCTCCTCAGCGCCCCTGGAGCGGATGGTGGTCTCCTGCCAGGGTACGCTCCACCGGTCGGTTTCCGGCCCCATGATGTGCTTAAGGGCCTTCAGTACATCCCGGGGATAAATGGCATCAATGGTTTCGCAGCCCAGCACCTCTTCCGCCAGGTAACCAAAAATCTGTTCCGCTGCCGGATTAAAGATAACGATCTGCTGGCGGGCATCGGTGGCCACAATACCGTCATTGGAGCTGCGGATCAGGTTGGCCCGAAAGCGAGCCTGGCGCTTGGCATCCTCCTGAAGTACGGAATTCTCGATGGCCACGCCGATCCGGTTGGCAATCAATTCCAGGGCACGGGACTCGTTGGGACCGAAATGCCCGGGTTTGCGGCTGGATGCGCGAATAACGCCCATGGTGCGGCCGTCCTTGTCCAGCATGGGGATAAAGGCCAGGGATTGCAGGCCCTCCTTGGAAAGCAACTGCACCTCTTCGGTATCGCTGTCAGCGGGCAGGCTGTCCATTACCTTCACCTTGCCGCTTTGAGCGGTAAGCGCCAACATGCTGTCGGGATGGGCAATGCGGTTCTGGAAACAGAGATGCTCGGAAAACCCGTGGCTGTAACGCAGATGGAACTTGTCATCGGGTTGCCGGGTAAAAATGCAGACCGCATCCAGCATGAAGATATTGACGACCTCCTCAATGGCCGCCTGGACACGCCCCTCCAGGCTCAAAGCACTGCTTAGGGTGGCGTAGATGGAACAATAGGTGGCCAGTTCCCGGGTGTGCTGCTCGCGCTCTTTTTCCAGCAAGCGGTCTTCGGTCTTGTCCCAGATGGTCTCAATGGCCGCTACCAGGTCACCATCCGGGGTTCTGATGGGGGCGGCGGTAAACCAGCACCATTTGCCTTTGTCGCCCAAGCCCGGAAAATATACTTCAGCCTCGTAGGCGCCCTCCAGCAGTACCGACGGGCGCCACCTGGAACCGTAGAGCTTCTTTATTTGCTCCTCATCATACTGCTCTAAAATAACGTCCGCCATGGAGGGGCGCGCGGCATCGTAGAATGGCTGCCACTGATTGCGGGTTCCGATCATATCCCCGGACGGGTATCCGCTGAGGCGCTCCATGGCCCGGTTCCAATGGGTGATTTTATGGTCCTTATCGATGACAAAGGTGGGAATGGTGCTGCCGCTGATGATCTGGGCCATGGCCTGCTGGTTGGCGCTCAACTCTTCCACCTTCAGGGCCAACTCCTTGTTTTTTTGCTCCCGTTCTTCCTCGGCGCGTTTCTGCCGGGTCTGATCCCAGAGAGTCTCAATGGCGCCGATGATGGTGCCGTCCGATGCTGTCAGGGGCACCGCGGTAAAAAAGAGCCAGGTCCCGTTTTTGCCCAGTTGAGGAAAAAATTCCTCGACCTGGTATCCGCCCTGGATGAGACTGGATTTTTCCCAGCGGGTTCCGTAATGGCGCCACAGATCCTCCTCGGTGAGCCCGTCGAGAATAATGTCCGCAAAGGTGGGGCGCTGCTTTGAACGGAATGGCCGCCACTGGTTATCGGTACCCACCATGGTGCGGGCCGGGTAGCCGGTGAGCTTTTCACAGGCCCGGTTCCAATGGGTGACCCGGTGGTTTTTATCGATCACAAAGGTGGGGATGGTGCTGCCGTTGATGATCTGGGCCATGGTGCCTTCATTTTCCAGCAGTTGCTGGCGAATCTCGCGGGCATAGGCATTGCGCTCTTTATTGATGGCCAAGACGTATTGGTAAAAATCTTCAACCTGCCCGCGCACATACTCCCCATTGCCGCCGGCGTTGCTGACATTCCTCTGGATCTCCGTTTTTTTTCTTTTGATCTGAAAAAAATCGAGTATGGGCAGCGCATCATAGTGGTCGACCAGCAGCACCCAGGGGGGTTTGGCTTTGCGGATGGCCGCCTGCAGAGTGTCATCCGGAGTCAGTTCAAGAATCAGGCTCAACCCCTCTATCACAAACAGCTCACGGTAATCGGTGGTGGTGAAAATGCCGCGGTCGCGGGCGTATTGAAACCCCGCAGCGGTTTCATCCGTATCGGCCACCCCTAAAATCTCAGGCCCTGCGCCTGCGCCCTCATCCTCGAAGAGTGCTTCCAGGAATGCCTTGCAACGCAGACCGCCGCCGACAATGGCAATTTTAAATTCTTCGATTTTTTCCAGCATGATATCACTCCTGATGCAGATGCGGCGGTTCTGAAATACCCCTCAATCCGCGCGGGACGGATGATGCCGGGAGATGAGGATTAGCCGGCCATTTAAAGGGTTTTCGTCATGGTTTCAAGCATGGTAGCCAACACCTCCCGGGCGGAAAAAGATCATTTATGGATGGGCACTGGCTGAACTGCAGTGCCAGCCTTGGTGCATCATGGCCTAAAATCGGGTTTATTGCAATTCCATCACCATGCCCACTTCGTCGCAGCGGAAATATTTAGGGCAGCGGCTGCACTCTCCCCACACTTTGGGGGGCAGATCGTCCCGCTCCTGACGCTTGAAACCCAGGGCGGCAAAAAAATCCTCCTGCAAGGTGAATGTAAACAAGTGCCTGATACCCAGGGACAGGGCATCCTCTTTGAGGAAATCGACGATTTTACGGCCCAGCCCCAGATCCTGGTAATCCGGGTGAATGGCCAGTGCGCGAATCTCGGCGATATCCTTCCAAAGCACGTGGAGGCTCCCGCAGGCTACAATGAGATGCTTCTCGCGTCCGTTCCCGTCCTGGCCGGCGGACTGGTTGAGGTCCACGGCAATGACAAAATCACGGATATTTTCAAAAATGTACTGGGGACCCCGGGAGAGCATCAGGTCCTGGGCGGCAAATCCGTTGATCAGTTCCATCAATTCGGCCGTGTCCGCCACCCGCGGTTTCAACATGACGACTTTTTTGGGCCTGTTGCTCCTGTCCAGTTTCCGAACAGCCCCTTGCCGGGTGGATTCCTTTAGTTTTACATCAATGGGCAGTCCATTGTACTGCATGATGGGTACTCCTCGTTGGTAGTCGCTCGGCATTGCGTGCGGGATGTCCGGCCCTTGGCGCGCTGAAACAAGACCGGCCCCGGACCGGGCAGTGGTCACCCGCCCGTTTTCCAGGAACCGGAAAATGGTTCGCCTTTGGAAAGGCTGCCAAGCTGGTAATCGAAAGGCCTTCCACCACCCTAAGGCAGATGAGATCAAAGGGTGCGCAAAGTGATAGATTCGCAGAATGGGGCATGGGGGTGTTGGTCCGGCAAGGCGCGATAATTGTGGGATTCCGGCGTTGAACTGATCCGCCGGGCGTCGGCCCGGCGGAGGTGCGTAACCGATATCGGCAGTGCTCAGTCAAATTCAGAGACGATTTCATCGTCTACGCCAAAAATATAGGCGATGAGGGCCGCACGAATCCACATGCCGCAGCGTTCCTGGCGCCAGTAGGCCGCCCGCGGGTCTGAATCCACGGCAATATCGATCTCATACCGGCGGGGGAGGGGATGCAGAATGGCGCAGTGGGCATGGATCCGCTGGAGATGTTCGGCCTTGAAGTGGAAATCGGGAAAGGTTTCCGCCTCACTCTTGGGATCCGAGGCGTATTCGTTCTGGATGCGGGTCATGTAGATCGCATCCACCGCGGGCATGATGCTTTCAAAATCATCCGTTTCCTTAAAAGGGATTTCCTGGCGGCGGAGGAAATCGAGAATATCGTTGCGCATGCGGAACTCTTCCGGGGAGACAAAAATAAGTTCCACATCCCGGTAATTTTTCATCAAGTAACTCAGGGAACGCACGGTACGGCCGCGCTTCAGGTCACCCACCATGGCGATGCGCTTGCCGTCCAGACCGCCGATATTGTGAAATTCCCGTTCGAGGGTGTAAATGTCCAGCAGAGCCTGGGTGGGGTGCTGATCCGGGCCGGAGCCGCCGTTGAGCACGGGGGCGGGATGATCGCTTTGATTGAGCACCCAGGCGGTCTTTTCGGCAAAACCGGCCTCCGGATGGCGGGAGATGATCAGGTCGACGTAACTGGCAAAGGTGCGAATGGTATCCTCGGGAGATTCACCCTTGACCTCGGAACTGGTGGAGGTCCCGCGAATCTCGGATACATTGAGTCCCAGGATGTAGCAGGCATTCTGGAAGGAGAGGAACGTACGGGTGGAGGGCTGGACGAAGTAAAGCATGGCGCGCTTGTGGGCCAGCAGGGTACGCAGCTTTTGGGAGCCCATCTTGGTCTTGGCCAGTTGGCGGATAAAATCGGCTAAACGGCCGAGCTGGTCCAGGAACGGCCGGTTGAATTGCTGGGCATAAATGACATCGAATATCCGTCCCTTGCGGTTGAACATCTCCAGTTTATCATCCACGGATTGATTATAAAACTCCTCCCACCCTTCAAACTGCTGTTTGGTCTGTTCCGCGTACATCTCCGTCATGCTATCCCCTTTTCCATGCTAAGTGTTCTTTATCAAGAGCCCGCGCCTGCAATCCGCATTGCCGGGCGGGAACGATCAGAATTCCCCGAAACTTTTAATACTACAAAATGCACCAGTGCTGTCAATATTATGAATTCCGTAAAAATGAAATGCGAGGCGGGGGGCGATTCTTGATCCTCCGGCTGAATTCTGTCATATATTCCCGATCGTTAACCCGGGGTAACCACCACACCCCATAAGGACCGCATTCATGGTATTCACAGAAATCAAAAAACATATCATCACCGCCATCGAAACCGCCATTCAGACCGTTTGGGGCCCATCGGCCGCGGAACCGCCCCTGCAGCTCAAACTGGAATATCCGCCCAGGGTTGAAATGGGACACTTCGCCGTGGGCTGTTTTCCCCTGGCAAAAAGCCTGAGGTCCGCACCCGCCGGCATTGCCGCCCAAATCGCCGCTGCCTGCCCCGCCGATGAGATCGTGGAATCCATCAGCGCCGCCGGCCCCTATCTGAACATACGCCTCAACGCCGGGGTGCTGTTTGCAACCGTGTGCCGGGAGATCATCGCCGCCGGCCAGGGGTTCGGGGATGGGGATGACGGCCGCGGAAAACGGGCCATGGTGGAGTACCTGGCCCCCAACACCAACAAACCCCTGCATCTGGGCCACCTGCGCAACGGCGCCCTGGGCATGGCCGTGGCGCGCATGTTCGCGGCCAAAGGCTATCAGGTGGTGAAGGCCAATCTGGTCAATGACCGCGGCGTGCACATCTGCAAAAGCATGCTGGCCTGGGAACGCTGGGGGGAGGGTGCCACACCGGCGGAAGCCGGAATGAAAGGGGACCATTTCGTCGGCCGCTGGTATGTACGCTACGCCCGGGAAGCGGATAAGGACCCCAGTCTGGAAAACGATGTGCAGCAGATGCTGCGGCAGTGGGAAGCCGGCCACCCGGCCACCGTTGACCTCTGGAAAATGATGAACGGCTGGGTGTATCAGGGCTTTGAGGAAACCTACCGCAATTTCGGCCTGGATTTCGATGCCGTCTATTACGAATCCAACACCTACAACCTGGGCAAGGACATCATCCAAAAGGGTCTCGCGGACCAGGTCTTTCACCGGGACGACAAAGGCAATATCGTCTTCAACCTGCCGGAGCAGGATTTCGGCCTGGAAAAGAACGGACAACCCAAAAAAGTGACCGTACTGCGGCCGGACGGCACCAGCCTGTACGTGACCCAGGATATTGCCACCACCGTTCTCAAAGTGCGCGACCACGATCTCAATTTCTCCATCTGGGTGGTGGGCAGCGAGCAGGAATACCACTTCAAGACCTTGTTCCGCATATTGGTCGACCTGGGGTATGACTGGGCGCGCATGTGCTACCATCTCTCCTACGGCATGGTCTATCTGCCGGAGGGTAAAATGAAATCCCGGGAGGGCAAGATCGTCGATGCCGATGATCTCATCGCCGAAATAAAACGGCTGGCGGAGGCGGAGATCCGGCAGCGGGACCCGGAAAACCAACTGACAGATGCGGAGGTGGTCCAGCGGGCCGCGGTAATCGGCATCGGGGCCATCAAGTTTTACCTCTTGCGGGTGCGGCCCACGCAAAGCATCCATTTCGATCCGGCGGAATCCATCTCCTTTGACGGTTTTACCGGCCCCTATTGCCAGTATGCCTACGCCCGGATCTGCGGGATCCTGGCCAAGGCGGCCGATCGGGGCGTTGACGAAGATGCCTGCGACTACGGCCAGCTGGGCAATCCGGAAGAGGTCATGCTGCTGCAGCACCTGATGCAGTTCCCGGATGAAATTGCCGGGGCCGTAGCCGACTACAATCCGGCCAAGGTGGCCACCCACGTGTTTAACACGGCCAAGGCCTTCAACCAGTTTTACAACAAACATCAGGTGCTCAACGCCCGCTCCACCCAGCGGGTAGCCGCGCGGCTGCAACTCATTCGCACCACCGCCGTGGTGTTGAAAAAGGGACTGCACCTGCTGGGGGTGGCAACCCTCGAAAACATGTAGGAGTGGGGATGGATCAGCGTCGTATTTTAATAAAAATCGGCGGGCAGGCTTTCACCGGTGAAAAAGGATTCGGAGAACTGGCCCGGGGTATTTCAGCCCATCCGGAGGTTGAAGTCGTCATCGTGCACGGCGGTGGCGCGGAAATTTCCCAGGCCCTCAAAGAAGCCCGGCGTCCCACCCAGTTCGTGGACGGCATCCGCGTTACCCGGGGCGCGGATATGCGTATTGTGGACCAGGTGCTCAGCGATACGGTGAATCCGCGGATTGCCGGCTGGCTGGAGGCCCATGGCGTGGCCTGCTGCCGGCTGTCCGGCAAAACCCGGGAACTGCTGGTGGTGAAACCTTTTATCAAAGACGGCCGCGATTACGGCTATGTCGGCGAAGTGGACCGTGTCAATCCCCGGGTGGTCCGGGAGGCCCTGGCAGAGGGCCGGGTCCCGGTCATCTCCCCCATTTCCGCCAATGACCGGGGTGTGGTGCATAATGTCAATGCCGACAACGCCGCCGCCGCCCTGGCCGCCGCCCTGCAGAGTACGGACCTGGTGTTTGTCACCGACGTGCCCGGTGTCCGTGCCGGCGGAGAAACCTGTGCCCGGTTGGACATCGCCCAAACCCGGCAGCTCATTGCCGACGGCACCATCCAGGGCGGAATGGTGGCCAAGATCACTGCCGGCCGGCGCGCCCTGGAACAGGG